>Ga0070708_100005036_pt1 | contig 10454 bp, 7 predicted proteins | sample KBSK5503metaG_FD_65469 | JGI IMG/M metagenome (GOLD analysis project Ga0070708, IMG submission 65469) | Corn, switchgrass and miscanthus rhizosphere microbial communities from Kellogg Biological Station, Michigan, USA - KBS K5-50-3 metaG | ecosystem: Host-associated > Plants > Roots >... | reverse complement strand
CCACGGCACGTCGCGGTCATCATGGACGGCAACGGTCGCTGGGCGACCCAGCGCGGGCTGCCGCGGGTGGCCGGGCACTCGGAAGGCGTCAAGTCGGCACGGGCGGCGGTGCGCGCGGCCGACGCGCTCGGCATCCCCTACCTGACGCTCTACGCGTTCTCGTCCGAGAACTGGACTCGCCCGAGCGAGGAGGTCTCCATGCTCATGAGCCTCCTCGAGCGGTCCATCCACCAGGAGCTTCCCGAGCTGATGGCGCGGAACATCCGGCTCAGGGTGATCGGGCGCGCCCAGGGCGTGCCCGCCCCCGTCAAGCGCGGCATCGACCACGTCATCGATGAGACCACGGGCAACACGGGGATGACGCTGTTCATGGCGTTCAACTACGGGGCCCGCGACGAGCTGGTCGACGCCTTCCGGACGCTGGCGGCGCGAGTGCAGGCCGGGGAGCTCGCCCCCGCCGACGTCGACGAAGGCCGAATCTCACGCGCCCTCTACACCGGCGACGCCCCGGACCCGGATCTGCTGATCCGAACCAGCGGCGAGATGCGGATCTCGAATTTTCTCCTGTGGCAGATCGCATACACCGAGTTATGGGTGACGCCGGTTTTGTGGCCCGACTTCGGGCCGCGCGATCTCTATCGCGCGATCGCGGAGTACCAGCGCCGCGAGCGTCGTTTCGGTGGGGTGTGAAGTGGCCGAGGCTGGCCGAGGCGGCCGCCGCCCGGCGTCTGCTGAGCGCCCTCGTCTTCATCCCGATCTTCCTCTGGCTGCTCTACGGCGCGGCCGCCCCCCTCTTCCCGCTCTTCGTGATCCTGTTGAGCGCCCGCGCCCAGTGGGAATTCACCCGGATGTTCGCGCGCGATGGGGAGGGCGTGTATCGGTGGGCGGGACTCCTCGCCGGGCTCGTCGTGACGGCGAGCTTCCTCGCTGAGGCCCAGATGCCGCTCGTGTTCACGACCGTCGTCGTGCTCCTGCTGAGCCTGCCCCTGGTGGACCAACGCCCGCCCGCGTGGGGGCCGACCGCGCTCACGCTGCTCGGCGTCTGCTACGTCAACTGGCTGCTCGGCTTCGCCATCTGGCTCCAGAGGCTGCCGCAGGGAGCCGCGTGGATCGTATTCCTGCTCGCCGTGACCTGGCTCGGCGAGACGGCCGCGTACGTCGTCGGGTCGCGGTTCGGCCGCCACCCGCTGGCGCCCACGATCAGCCCGGCGAAGACCATCGAGGGCGCGGTTGCCCAGTTCGTCATTTCGGTGGCGGCGGCGGTGCTCTGCTTCTGGTGGCTGTTCCCAGGACACCCCTTCGGGGGCGGCGTGATAGGCGGTGCGCTCCTCGGACTGGTCGGCCAGGGCGGTGATCTGGTCGAGTCCGTCCTCAAGAGGAGCGCTCACACGAAGGACGCGGGCAGGATGATCCCCGGCCACGGGGGCCTCCTGGACCGGCTCGATAGCCTGCTCTTCAACACGCCCGCGCTCTTCTATTACGCGCGGCACCTGAGCTGAGCCGTGCGGTCGCTCACGCTGCTCGGCGCCACGGGGTCGGTCGGCCTCCGCACGCTCGAGATCGTGTCGGCGTTCCCGGACGAGTTCCGGGTCGCCGGGCTCGCCGCCCGCGGGTCGAACGTCGAGCGGCTCGCCGATCTCTGCCGCAAGTACTCGCCCCGCGCGGTCGCGCTCTTGGACGGAGGCGCGGTCGATCGGCTCGCGCGGGCGCTCGGGCATCCGCGACCGGAGTTGCTGCGAGGCCCGGAAGGCCTCGCGACCCTCGCCGCGGAGGTGCCGGCGGATATCGTGCTCTCGGCGCTGGTCGGCGGCGCTGGGCTGCTGCCGACCATGGCCGCGATCCGCGCGGGTAGGCCTATCGCGCTGGCCAACAAGGAGACACTCGTGATGGCGGGTGCCCTCATGACGGCGGCCGCCCGCGAGCGCAAGGTGCCGCTCCTGCCCGTCGACTCCGAGCACAGCGCGATCTTCCAGTGTCTGGTCGGGCACAACCGTGCCGACGTCTACCGGATCATCCTGACCGCCTCGGGCGGGCCGTTCCGGGAGTGGCCGAAGGAGAAGCTGGCCGAGGCGACGATCGCCGACGCCCTCCGGCACCCGACCTGGAAGATGGGGGCGAAGATCACGGTCGACTCCGCAACCCTGATGAACAAGGGGCTGGAGATCATCGAGGCGCGCTGGCTCTTCGACGTGCGGCCGGAGCAGGTCCACGTCGTTGTCCACCCGCAGAGCATCGTGCACTCGATGGTCGAGTACATCGACGGCGCCGTCCTCGCCCAGCTCGGCGTGGCCGACATGGGCATCCCCATCCTCTACGCGCTCACGTACCCGGAGCGCCGGCCCGCCCCGGCGGAGCGTCTCAACCTGACCCGGGTCGGCCCGCTCACCTTCTACGAGCCTGACTACGACAAGTTCCGCTGCCTCGCGCTGGCCCGGGCCGTGGTCGAGGGCGACGCCGCGGCCCCGGTCGTGCTCAACGCCGCCAACGAGGTCGCGGTCGCCGCGTTCCTCGAGGGACGTATCCGGTTCGTCCAGATCCCGGAGCTGATCGAGCGTACGCTCGGCGCCCGTGCGGCGGGGCGCCTCCGGTCGATCGAGGACTGCGTGGCGGTCGACGCCGAGGCGCGGCGCCGGGCGGCCGAGCTCGTCGGGCGGCTTACCGCAGGAGCGGTCTCGTGATCACGATCGTGTCGTTCGTCGTCGTCATCGGTCTCCTCATCCTGATCCACGAGCTCGGCCACTTCCTCGTCGCCCGCTGGGCAGGCGTGGGCGTCGAGCGCTTCTCGATCGGGTTCGGGCCCGTCCTGGTGCGCTGGCGCGGCCCGGAGACCGAGTATTGCCTGTCGGCGATTCCGATGGGCGGCTACGTAAAAATGATGGGCGAGGAAAACCCCCTGGAGGGAGGCGGCACCGCCGCCTTCGATCCCGCCAAAGCCTTCGCGCTGAAACCGCTGTGGGCCCGCTTCCTGATCGTCTTCGCCGGGCCCGCCATGAACCTCGTGCTGGCGGCGGTGATCTTCGCGACGATGCTGATGCTCGTCGGGCGTCCCGTGCTGCCGGCGGTCGTCGGCCGGGTCGCCGCGGGTGGCCCCGCGGCCCAGGCGGGCCTTCAGCCAGGCGATCGGGTGACGTCCATCGGCGGCCGGCCCGTGGCCAACTGGGAGGATCTCGGGAAAGCGGTGAGCGCCTCGCCGGCGCGTCCGGTCGAGGTCGGGATCGAGCGCGACGACCAGCGCCTCGTGGTGTCCCTCCTTCCCCGGCGGACGAGCGTGCCCGACGTCTTCGGGGAGCCCAAGGAGACGTGGGACATCGGGTTTGGCCCGCTCCTGACGCCCCACGTGAGCACCGTCAGCCCCGGCTCGCCCGCGGAACGCGCCGGCATCAAGCCGGGCGACACCGTGCTGGCGGTGGCGGGCCAGCCGACCTACACGCCCGAGGAGCTCACCCAGGCCATCCAGAAGCGGCCCGGAGAGCGGTTCACGCTCACCGTTGCGCGCGGCGGCGACCGGCTCGAGCTCACGGTGACGGCGGACCGGATCAAGGAGCACCTCCCGAAGGGCAAAGAGACCGAAGTCGGGCGCATCGGTATCGGCATCGACACCCAGACGGCGGTCACCTACGTGCGCTTGGGTCCGTTCGCGGCCGTCGGCGAGGGGCTCGTTCAGACCTGGAACATGACGTCGCTGACCGTGACCGGGCTCTGGAAGCTCCTCACGCGGCAGATCGACTCCTCCAACATCGGGGGGCCGCTGCAGATCGCGACCGAGGCGGGACGGCAGGCGCGGCAGGGCGTGAGCGCGCTCGCGTTCTTCACTGCGATCATCAGCATCAACCTCGGGGTGTTGAACCTCCTGCCGGTGCCGATGCTGGACGGGGGGCATCTCTTCTTCTTCGCGATCGAAGCCGTGCTGGGCCGCCCGCTCTCGGTCCGGAAGCGGGAGGTCGCGCAGCAGCTCGGGTTCGTTTTGCTGATGCTTTTGATGGTCTACGCACTGTATAACGACCTCATGCGGCTCGACGCGTTCAGACTCTTCAGATAGGAGTGCCCGGATGACACCCCGCCGGAAGACGAAGCAGATTCAGCTCGGCAAGGTGAAGGTCGGCGGCGACGCGCCAGTCACCGTGCAGTCGATGACGAAGACAGACACCCGCGACGTCCAGACGACACTGCTTCAGATCTGGGCCCTCGAGGCGGCCGGCTGCGACATCGTCCGCTGCGCGGTGCCCGTGCGCGAGGCGGCGGAGAAGCTCGGCGAGATCAAGCGCCAGATCCGCATCCCGCTCGTCGCCGACATCCACTTCAACTACAAGCTCGCCTTGATCGCGCTCGAGCAGGGGGTGGACGGTCTCCGGCTGAACCCGGGCAACATCGGCGGCAAACCGTTCGTGATGGAGGTCGTGAACGTCGCCAAGGAGCGCAAGATCCCGATCCGGATCGGGGTCAACGGGGGCTCGCTCGAGAAAGATCTCCTCGCCAAGTCCGGAGGGCCCACGGCCCAGGGCATGGTCGAGTCGGCGCTGCGGCACATCCGGATCCTCGAGGACTGCAATTATCCGGAGATGAAGATCTCGCTCAAGGCCTCCGACCCCGTCATGACGATCGATGCCTACCGGATGCTGGCCGACCAGGTCGAGTACCCGTTCCACCTCGGCGTGACGGAGGCGGGAACGCCGGGCGTCGGGACCATCAAGTCGGCGGTCGGGCTCGGGACGCTCCTTGCGGGGGGCATCGGCGACACGATCCGTGTGTCCCTCTCCTCGGACCCGACCGAGGAGGTCAAGGTCGGGATCGACATCCTGAAGGCGCTCGGCCTCCGCAAGGGCGGCCTCACGTTCGTGGCTTGCCCATCGTGCGGCCGCGCCGACGTGGATCTCGTGAAGCTGGCCAAGGAATGCGAAGAGCGGCTGCGGGACGTGCAGGAAGAGGTCCACGTGGCCGTGATGGGGTGTGAGGTCAACGGCCCCGGCGAGGCGCGCGCCGCCGACATCGGTGTCGCCGGTGGCCGGGGCATCGGCCTGATCTTCCGGAGGGGCCAGGTCATCCGGAAGGTGCCCGAGAGCCAAATCGTCCAGACCATGTGGGAAGAAGTCGAGAAGTTCATCGCCGAGAAGAAGGCGGAGAAGGCCGCCGCCGCGGCGGCGCCAGACTGACCGCCCGCTCGCCCCGATGCGGTTCTCGAAGTCGCTGATCCCGACGCTGCGGGAGGATCCCGCCGACGCGGAGGCGATCAGCCACCGGCTCATGCTCCGTGCCGGCCTCGTCCGGCAGCTTGCCGCGGGCATCTACGTCTATCTCCCGCTCGGCCAGCGCGTCCTCGACAAGGTCACCGCCATCATCCGCGAGGAGATGAACGCCATCGGCGGCCAGGAGCTCACGATGCCCGTGCTCCATCCCGCCGAGATCTGGCAACAGTCCGGACGCTGGGACGCAATCGGCGGCGAGATGTTCCGCCTGAAGGACCGGAACGGGCGCGACCTGTGCCTCGGCATGACCCACGAGGAGGTCGTCGCCTGGCTGGCCGCCCGCGAGGTCCGTTCCTATCGCGACCTGCCGCAGATCTGGTACCAGATCCAGACCAAGGAGCGCGACGAGGCCCGGCCGCGCTCGGGCGTCCTGCGGACCCGCGAGTTCCTGATGAAGGACTCGTACACGCTCGATCCCGACGTGGCCGCGCTCGAGCGCTCGTACGCCGCGCACAAGGCGGCCTACTGCCGGATCTTCGACCGCTGCGGCGTGCGCTACCTGGTGGTGGAGTCCGATCCGGGCATGATGGGAGGGCTCGGCTCCCACGAGTTCATGGCGCCGAGCGCCGCCGGCGAGGACGAGATCGCGGTCTGTCCGGCTTGCGGCTATGCCGCCAACGTCGAGTTGGCGCGCAGCGTCCCGGCGGCGCCATCGTTTCCGACGGAGTCGCGCGAAGAGGTCGCGACCCCCGGCGCGAAATCGATCGCCGACGTGTCGGCGTTGCTCGGCATCGAACCGAGGCTCGCGGTCAAATCGCTGCTCTACGTCGCGACGAAGTCGGGGCCGGTCTTGGCCCTCGTGCGCGGCGACCACAGCCTCCAGGAGAAGAAGCTTGCCCGCGCGCTCGGCGAGGAGGTCCGGCCCGCTCATCCCGACGAGGTCAGGGCCTACCTCGGGGCCGGGGTGGGGGCGATCGGTCCCGTGGGGGCGAAGGTGCCGGTCGTGGCCGACGAGGCCCTCCGGGAGGGCCGATGGGTCGTCGGCGCGAATCGCGACGGCTATCACCTCCGCGGCGTGAGCGCCGGCGTCGATTTCGATTGCCGGTTTGCCGACCTCCACACGCCCGTCGCCGGCGAGGGATGCCCGCAGTGCGGGGCGCCCCTCGCCATCGAACGGGTTATCGAGATCGGGAACATCTTCAAGCTCGGCACCAAGTACTCGGTGCCGCTCCGGGCGATGTTTCTCGACGAAGCCGGTCAGGAGCGCCCGATCGTCATGGGCAGCTACGGTATCGGGCCCGCGCGGATCGCGGCCGCCGCCGTGGAGCAGTCCCACGACGCGGACGGCATCATCTGGCCGTGGGCCATTGCGCCCTTCCACGCCCATGTCGTGTTGGTGGCCACCCGCGACCGTGAGCAGGCGGCCGCGGCCGAGGCCATCTACCGGGGCCTGTGGGCGGCCGGTCTCGAGGCTCTGCTCGACGACCGGGACGAGCGACCGGGGGTGAAGTTCAAGGACGCGGACCTCCTCGGCCTGCCCGTCCGGGTGACGATCGGCAACGCGCTCGCCAAGGAGGGGGTGGTCGAGGTGCGCTCTCGCCGGACGCGCGCCGAGCGCCGCGTCCCTCCGTCCGCGGTCGCGGCCGCCGTCCGGGAGGTGGTGGCGCCGGGATAAGGCTTGCTTGCCCGTGGGTGACGTGCTAAAGTCTCGAAAAAGTGGGCCTTGCCCACTTTTTTGATTTAGCGGGAAGGGGCCTGCGGGAGCGTCCCTCGAGCGGCAGGAGGCTCGGTGTCGGGCCCAATTTGGTATCTGGTGATGGACCAAGCAGAGCGGCTCTCGAAAATCGAGGAAGTAATGCAACCGGTGCTGCAGAGCCACGGGCTCGATCTGGTCGATCTCGACTGGCGACGCGAAGGGCGACGCTTCGTCCTCCGCCTCTTCGTCGACAAGCCCGGGGGCGCCAGCATCGATGACTGCGTGCGTCTCTCCCGCGAGGCGGGCGACGTCCTCGAGGTGTCCGGGCTGATCCCCGAGAGCTATGATCTGGAGGTTTCATCGCCGGGTCTGGACCGGCTGCTCCGGAGCGAACGGGAGTTCCGCTGGGCGTGCGGCAAGAAGGTGCGCTGCTGGCTGCGGGAGCCGCTCGAAGGACGCACCGAAGTCCGGGGCCGGCTCGTGGACGTCGCCCCCGAGCACCTCATCATCCAGATCGAGGCGGACAGTGTCGAGGTGCCGCGGCACGTCTTGAGCAAGGCGCGTCTCGACGCGGAGGTCCCGTGGCCGAGGCATCCGTGATGAACCGCGAGCTCCTGGCGGTGATCCAGCAGATTGCGGGTGAGAAGGGGATCGACAAGGAAGTCCTCTTCGAGGCGCTGGAGTCCGCCCTCCTGTCGGCGTCCAAGAAGACCATGGGCGCTGCCGATAACGTGCGGATGCACCTGGATCGGGCGACGGGCGCGCTCAAGGTGTATCAGCGCAAACGGGTGGTGGAGGAGGTCACCGATCCGAAGCTCGAGATCAGCCTCGCCGACGCCAAGGCGCTCAATCCCGAGGCCGAGCTCGACGACGAGCTGGAACAGGAGCTGGCGCCGAAGGAGTTCGGGCGGATCGCAGCGCAGACCGCGAAGCAGGTGATCCTCCAGCGCGTCCGCGAGGCCGAGCGTGAGGGCATCTACTCCGAGTTCATCGGCAAGGAAGGCCAGATCGTGCGCGGGATCGTCCACCGGATCGAGAAGCGAAACGTGATCATGGAGATGGGCAAGGCCGAGGCCGTGCTCCCGGAGCGGGAGCAGATCCCCGGGGAACGGTACAATCCGGGAGACCGCGTGCGGGCGTACGTCGTCGAGGTGAAGAAGAGCTCGAAGGGGCCTCAGATCACGCTGTCCCGGACGCATCCAGGCTACCTGGCACGTCTCTTCGAGACGGAAATCCCCGAGGTCCAGGAGGGGATCGTCGTCGTGAAGGCGGTGGCCCGGGAACCGGGCGAGCGGGCCAAGGTCGCCGTCGCCTCCACGAAGCGCGACGTGGACCCGATCGGTGCCTGCGTCGGCCTCCGGGGCACGCGGATCCAGGTGATCAGCCGTGACCTGCGGGGCGAGAAGATCGACATCGTCGAGTGGTCATACGATGCGGCGACGTTCGTAGCTCGTGCGCTCTCGCCGGCAAAGGTATCGTCGGTGACGCTCCTGGAGACTCCGTCTGCGGCCGACGGCGCCGAGGGTCAGGAGCCGCCGCAGCCGGCGGTGCTGGTGATGGTGCCAGACAACCAGCTCTCGCTGGCGATCGGCAAGAAGGGCCAGAATGCCCGCCTCGCCGCCAAGCTGACGGGGCTCCGCATCGATATCAAGAGCGAGTCGGAGATCGAAGCGGATCGGGTGCGGCTCGAGGAGGAGGTCACCGAAGGGCGTGTCGCCTTGGCCGAGCTCCCGGCGGCAACCCCGGCGCTCGTGGACAAGCTGGTGGAGGGCGGGATTCATTCGCCGACGCTGGTCGTCCGGGCGGGCGTGGAGCGGTTGACGGAGGTGACCGGCATGGACGAGACCAAGACGGGGGAGCTGGTCGCGTCGGCCCAGGCGTGGCTCGATCGGCACCCGCCGAGGCCCGAGGAGGAAACGGAGCTTGCGACTCCGGCCGACGACAGCGTCGCGGCCGCCGAGTGAGCGCGGGTCCCGTTCGGACATGCGTGGCGTGTCGAGCGGCGCGACCGAAGCGGGAGCTGATCAGGCTCGTCTGCGACGGCCAGAGCAGGGTTCGCGCGGACTCCTCCGGCACTGCCCCGGGACGCGGCGCCTATGTGTGCCCGAACCCCGCGTGTCTCGAGGCGGCGCTCGCCCGGCGGCGGCTGGCGCATGCGTTCAGGAAACCTTGTGAGGCCGGGGTTGACCTGGCGGAGGAGGTGAGGGGACGGTGGCAGCTCGAATCAAGGTGATCGATCTCGCGAAGGAACTCGGCGTGACCAGCAAGGACCTGATGATGGCGCTCGAGGAGATGGGCCAGAAGGGCAAGCGCGCCATGACTCCCCTCGACACCGACACGGCCAACGCCCTCCGGCTCAAGCTCGGTAAGGGGCGGGAGCTCCCAGAGGAGGCCAAGCCGAAGCGCGCGCGCCCGAAGCCCGCCACGGCCGACGCCACGGCTGAGAAAGAGCCGAAGGCGACGCCGCGGGGCAAGAAGGCCGTCGCGAAGCCCGCCGAGCCGGAGCCCGTCGAGCTCAGGCCCGCCGCCACGATCGTCAAGCCGAAGCCTGCGGAGGTCCCTGCCGAGTCGCCCGCGGAGCTCGTCCCCGAACCGGCCGCGATCATCAAGCCCGCGGCCACGGTCGCCCCCCCTCCGCCGCCACCCGTCGTCCCTCCCGCTCCGCCGACGGCCCCGAGGAAGCCGGAGCCCAAGATCGTCCCGTTCCGGCCGATCGAGCGTCCCGCGGCCGCGGCGGCGCCGGCGCGCCCGGTCCGCCCGGTGACGCCATCGCGGCCGGTCGGCCCGTTCGCGCCGCCGCGAGTGAGCCCAGCGCCGTCCGCCCCGGCACGGCCCGTCGTGCTGCGTCCGGCGGCCCCGGCGGCCACGGCCTCGCCCTCCACGACGCCGCCCGTCGGCGAGAAGCCCGAACCGGCGCTCTCGAAGCCAGCCGCGGTCGAAGCACCGCCAGCGGAGGTGAAGCGCGAGCTGATCCGGGTCCCCGAGTCGGTCACGGTGGGCGAACTCGCAGAGAAGATGCGGCGGAAGTCGGGCGAGGTGATCAAGGCCCTGCTCGAGCTGGGGGTCATGGCCACCGTCAACGAGATCCTCGATCCGACCGCGGCCAAGCTCGTCGCCGACAAGTTCGGCTTCGACGTGGAGGTCCGCTCCGTCGAAGGCGAGCTGGTCGACGAGGAGGACACCGACCCGACCCAGCTCCAGCTCCGGCCGCCCGTCGTGACCGTCATGGGCCACGTCGATCACGGCAAGACCTCACTGCTCGACGCGATCCGGAAGACCAAGGTCACGGAGAAGGAGTTCGGCGGCATCACTCAGCACATCGGCGCCTATCAGGTGACGACGCGCCACGGCAAGGTCACCTTTCTCGACACCCCGGGTCACGAGGCGTTCACGGCGATGCGGGCCCGCGGCGCGCAAGCCACCGACATCGTCATCCTGGTCGTCGCCGCCGACGATGGGGTGAAGCCGCAGACGATCGAGGCGATCAATCATGCGCGGGCGGCGAACGTGCCGATCATCGTCGCCGTGAACAAGATCGACAAGCCCGAGGCGGACCTCGAGCGGGTCAAGCGCGA
>Ga0070708_100005034_pt1 | contig 10458 bp, 9 predicted proteins | sample KBSK5503metaG_FD_65469 | JGI IMG/M metagenome (GOLD analysis project Ga0070708, IMG submission 65469) | Corn, switchgrass and miscanthus rhizosphere microbial communities from Kellogg Biological Station, Michigan, USA - KBS K5-50-3 metaG | ecosystem: Host-associated > Plants > Roots >... | reverse complement strand
ATCCCGATGGCGCCCGAGATGGACTCGCTCAACGTGGCGGCCGCCGGGGCCGTCGCGCTCCACTGGCTCCAGAAGAGATAGGGAGACGACGTTGAAGACTCGCAGCGTGGCTCTCGTCCTCATGGCGCTCGCGTTTGTCTCGTGCCAGTCCGCTCCCCAGTCCGGTCCCCAGTCCGGTCCCCAATCCGGTCCAATGTTGCCGGAGCCGGGCGGGGGCCGGGGCGCCTACGTCGTGTGCACGGAATTGGGGAAGAGCCAGGTTGCCATGAAGCCCGGCTCGAATGTGCGCGTCTTCAACAGCGTGCACGGTGACGGCGGGACGTTCATCGTATACGACCCGGCCAGCGGGATCCTTACGCTGGCGCCGGGCACCTACAGGATCAACGGCTACTCGATCACGACGTTCGGCTACCTGCTGACGAAGGAGCAGCAGGGCGCCGTCCGCTCCGTTCCAGGCTACGCCTATCTCTGGAGCGTCGACGACGACAGCGTCGCGGTCCTGGGCTCGATGCAGGACGCGATGTTCTCGCAGGCGAGCCACGTCAACGACATCCTCACGGTGTCCAAGTCCACGCGCTTTTACCTCGGGCATCAGAACGGGGGCGATGTCGCCGGCGTGTTGCTGCAGGCCTACGACGCGGCCGTCACGACCTCGATCAACCACGTGTTCGCGAGGCTCGTCGTCGAGCGGCTCTAGGACCGCGTCAGGCCTGCTTGGCTTCCAGCTCCGCCCAGCGGGCATAGAGCCGGGCGATCTCGGCCCGGGCAGCCTCGAGCGCGGCGTAGCTCGCCTGGAGCGCGGCCGGGTTGGACGCGATGCCGGGGTCCGCGGCCGTCCTCTCGCACGCCGCCGCCGCGGCTTCCGCCTCGAGGATGGCCCGCTCCATGCCCTCCCACTCGCGCTGCTCGCGATACCCGAGACGCTTCGTCCGCTGGCGCGGCGGCGGCGCGGAAGGGGCCGGACCGGCCGGCAAGGGTGGCCGCGTCCGCGCTCCACGCGCGGCCTCCCACTGCCCGTAGTCGGCGTACGTCTCGGCGCCGCCCAGTCCGTCGAGCGCCAGAATCACCGTGGACACGCGGTCGAGCATGAGGCGGTCGTGGGTGACGAGCACGAGGCCGCCGGCGAACTCCGCGAGGCTGTCCTCCAGGACCTCGAGGGTCGGGATGTCCAGGTCGTTCGTCGGCTCGTCGAGGATCAGCACGTCCGCAGGCTCGCACATCAGGCGCGCGATGAGGATCCGGGCCTGCTCGCCGCCGGACAGACGGCCCACGGGCATCTCGAGCTGCTCCGGCCGGAAGAGGAAACGCTTGGCCCACGAGGCGACGTGAACGCTCCGGCCCTGGAAGACGACCGTCTCGCCCTCTGGCGCCAGCGCGCGGCGCAGCGATTGCGCAGGGTCGAGGCCCGCCCGATGCTGTTCGAAGCGCACGAGCCGGAGGCCCTCGGCGCGCTCGATGTCTCCGGCGTCCGCCGCGAGTGAGCCCGCCAGGAGATTTAGGAGTGTGGTCTTGCCGCTGCCGTTCGGCCCCATCAGGCCGATGCGCATGCCGGACGTGACGGTGAGGTCGAGGCCGCGGATCAGGGTCCGGCCGCCGAGGGCCTTCGACAGCCCGCGCGCGACCAGGAGCCGGCGCGTCCGACGCTGCGACGCCGTGAAATCGATGCCCGCAGTTGCGACGGCGCCACGGGTCCGGGCGTCACCGAGCTCCGCTATCAAGCGTCCGGCTTCCTTGATCCTTCCCTTGGCTTTCGTCGAGCGCGCCTTGGCGCCCCGGCGCAGCCACTCGATCTCGCGCCGGACGATATTGGCGAGCGATTCCTCGTAGGCGGCCTGCCCGCGCAGGAACTCGTCGCGGCGGGCGAGGAAGTCGCTGTACCGCCCGTCGGTCTGGAAGAGTCCGGCTGGATAGGCCCGGTTCAGCTCCAGCATTCGGGTGGCGATGTGCTCGAGGAAGTAACGGTCGTGGCTGACGACGATGACGGCGCGCGCCCGTTCCGCGAGCACGCCCTCGAGCCACAGGATGCCCTCCACGTCCAGGTGGTTGGTCGGCTCGTCCATCAGGAGCACATCGGGCCCAGCGGCCAGCGCCTGCGCGATCGCCAGGCGCTTCTTCCAGCCGCCGGACAGCGTGGCGACCTCCGCGCGCCCGTCGGCAAAACCGGCCACGCTCAGCGCTCGGGCGATACCGCCGGCCCTCTCGCTCTCGTCCAATCCCGCCAGCGCCGCGGCGATGACCTCCTCGACGAGGACGCCGGCCGGCAGGACCGGATCCTGGGGCACGTAGCCGACGCGTATGCCGCCGCGGACGGAGCGCGTGCCGCGATCCGGCGGCTCGAGCCCCGCGAGGATTTTGAGAAGCGTGGACTTGCCTGAGCCATTCGGGCCGACGAGACCGAGCTGGTCGCCTTCGAAGAGCCCGAACGACAGCCCTTCGAAGAGCGACCGCGTCCCGTAGGCCTTGCCGACTGCCTCGCAGCTGAGGAGAACCGATCGGGCCATCCGAGGTTACTTCTTCTTCTTTGGTTTCTTTTTTTCCTTCCGCATGCCTGTTCCTTTTGCCATGGGCTCACCCCCCTTCGTCGGGCGATTATACTGTGCGCCTCCCGCCGCCCGCCACGCTCTGCTACACTCCGCCTTGCGTCAGCGGAACCCCGCCGGCCGGAAGGAGCGACGATGCCAGTTACGGGCTTCGAGGTGACACTGCGGCGGCCGCTCGCCGGCGGGCGGGTCTTCGGCGAGTGCGGCGCCTATGAAGAATTGATCGGCAGGATCCGCCTCGCCGTCGATCCACTGCACGAGGCGAATCGCGGTATCACCGACGTCGGGCTTGCGCCGCGCAACGCGGCCGGTCGGGTCGCCTTCGCGGCGGACGTGTCGATCCTGCTCCCGGTGGACAGGGCGCGGGCGAGCGGGCGGCTCCTCGTCGACGTCGTGAATCGCGGCAACACGGTCAGCGTCCCGAACTTCAACCACGCGACACGGCCGGCCTTCGGGCCGGGCAGCGATCCGCATCCGCCCGTCGACACCGGAGACGGCTGGCTGATGCGGCACGGCTGGGTCATCGTCTCGTGCGGCTGGCAATGCGACCTGCCGCCGGGCCTGCCCGGCCTGCTGCGCCTCGAGGCGCTGGAGGCCCTTGGCCCCGATGGACGACGGCTGACCGGGCGCGTGTACGTGCAGCTCCAGGCGCCAATAGACGTGGCCGATTTCCTCCTGTCCGACCGGGGACACGCCGCGTACGAAGCGGCGGACCTGGCCGAGCGCGATGCGGTGCTCGTCGTGCGCGACCAGCCCGACGGTCCACCCGAGGTGATCGCGCGGAGCCGCTGGCGCTTTGCCCGAGTGGAGGGCGAGCGCATCATCCCCGACGGACGCCACATCTACCTCGAGGGCGGCTTCGCGAAGGGCAGGATCTACCAGGTCGCGTACACGGCCGTCGGCGCTCCGGTCCTGGGGCTCGGCATGGCGGCGCTCCGCGACTGCGCATCGTGGCTCAAGTACGGCGGCGCGGCCGAGGGCAATCCGGCGCCGGGCGCGCTCCGCCACGCCTATGCCTACGGCCGCTCGCAGACGGGACGGCTGCTCCGCACCATGGTCCATCACGATCTCAACGTCGACGAGACGGGGCGCCGGGCGCTCGACGGCATCATCGCCAACGTGGCCGGAGCCATGCTGGGCGAGTTCAACGACCGCTTCGGCCAGAACTCCAAGGATCGGCCGGACATGATGGATCACTTCGTGCCGTTCCAGGTGGAGCCGCGCGGGGGTCTCAAGGTCTTCTACACGAACACGTCGTTCGAGTATCACCGCGGCGACGCCTCGCTGATCCACACGGATCCCGCCGGCGCTCGCGACGTCGAGCACGGTCCCGACGTCCGCGTCTACCACTTCTCGGGCACCGAGCACGGCACCGGGATTTGGCCGGCAGCCGACGCGCAGGCGGTCGCGGCCGATCCGCGCGGGTGGCTCGAGCGGGCGCAGCATCTGCGCGGCGTCGTCAACTACGGCCGGCTCCTGCGCGCAGCGCTCGTGAACCTCGACCGCTGGGTCACCGAGGGCGCGGTCCCGCCGCCCAGCCGCCATCCCCGTGTCGGCGACGGCACCGCCGTCGATCCGGCCGAGCTCGCGCCGGCCTTCGCGCGAATACCCGCGGCGCGCTATCCGGGCCACAATGTGCGGGCGCGCCGACAGGACTTCTCGACGCTGCCGCCGCGGCCCGGCGCGGCCTACGGCGCGCGCGTGAGCGCGGTGGACGGTGACGGCAACGAGCGCGCGGGCATTCCGGTGCCGGAGCTTCACGTACCGCTGGCCACCCACACGGGCTGGAACCTCCGTCATCCCGAGAGCGGCGGGGCGGATCAGATCCTCTACTTCGCCGGCTCCACGCTGCCCTTCGCGCGCACGCGGGCAGACCGCGAGGCCTCCGGCGATCCGCGCCTGGCCATCGCCGAGCGTTACGCCTCGCGGGAGGAGTACCTCGAGCGGGTGGGCGCGGCGGCCCGCGCGCTCGTGGCCCAGCGCTACCTTCTCGACGAAGACGTCGCGAGCTCGCTCGCGTTCGCCGCGCGGATGTGGGACGCGTGGGCTTCGAAGGCGTGACCGGCATGCACGAGACACCTCGAGTTTCCTGGAGGCCTGAATGAGCCTGCTCGACGGAAAGGTCGTCATCATCACCGGCGCATCCAAGGGCATCGGGCGCGCTTTGAGCCTGCGCTTCGCCCGCGAAGGCGCCGCGGTCGTCTGCGCGGCGCGCTCCGCCGACCTCGTGAAGGAGACCGCGGCGCAGGTGAAGGCCGCGGGCGGCCGCTCCATCGCAGTGGTCTGCGACGCCGCGGTGGAGGACGACGTCCGCCGCCTCGTGGCGACGAGCGTCAAGGAATTCGGCAAGCTCGACACCCTCGTGAACAATGCTGGCGATGGTGGCGTCACCAAACCCGTGCAGGACTATTCGATGGAAGACTGGCGCTACACCATCGACTCGTGCCTGACCAGCTCCTACCTTTGCACGCGCTTCGCCGTGCCCGAGATGATCAAGGCCGGGGGCGGAGCCATCGTGAACATCTCGTCAGGCGCAGGTCGCCGCGGGTTGCCCTACCGCATCGGCTACTGCTCGGCCAAGGCGGGCCAGGTCGGCATGACCTACGGCATGGCCCTCGAGCTGGCCCCCCACAACATCCGCGTCAACTGTGTCGCCCCGGGCGCGGTCGAGGGCGACCGCATCGACCGCGTCATCGCCGGCCAGGCGCAGGTGCGCGGCATCTCCGTGGCTGACATGCGCAAGGCCTTGATCGAGCGGTCGCCGCTCAAGCGCATGGTCACCGCCGACGATATCGTCGAGGCGACCCTGTTCTTCGCGAGCGACATGGCTCGGAGCGTCTCCGGCCAGGTCCTGGCGGTCAACGCGGGCGAGCCGGCGGGCTGAGGCCCGGCACGCTTCGAGGCGGGCCTCCGTGTACATGAAGCTGGCGGCTGGCACGTCTCAAGTAGTGTCAGGGACCAGGGCGGACGGCGCGTGAGGCCTAGTTAGACGCCTCCTCCCGAGGATCCGTTTACGGCCGGGAAGGGCGAATCTTCTCGTGCCGGGGCCCGTCGGAAGCATGGAGGTACCCGGTCATGATGCCTCAAGGGAAGAAACTTCTGGCAGTGGTGCTGGCCCTGGCCCTTCTGGTGGGCCCCGTTCAGGGTGCGAGCGCCGCGCTCTTTGGACGCGACGGCCAGGCAGACCCTTCCTCGATCACGCCGCCGCGGCTCAGCTACAGCGATGGCGAGGTGTCCTTTTGGCGACCCGGAGCGCAGGACTGGGCGCCGGCTCAAATCAACACGCCTCTTGTGCCCGGTGACGAGCTGTATGCGGGTGAGCGCTCCCACCTCGAGCTCCAGGTGGGCTCCCGCGCCTATGTGCGGGCGTCGGGCGATACCCAGGTTGGCGTCGTCAACCAGGATCCCGACTTCCTGCAGCTCAAGGTGACGGACGGCACTGTTTCCGTCGATCTGCGCAGCCTCGACTCGGGCAGCGTGGTCGAGGTGGACACGCCCCAGGCGGCCCTGACCATCGAGCGCCCCGGCTATTACCGGGTGGACGTGTCCCAGGACAGGACGTCATTCATCACTCGGCGTGGTGGGCGGGCTACCGTGACGCCGGCCGGCGGACAGGCCGTCACGCTCGCCGCGAGTGAGGAGATGGTTCTCGACGGGGTCACGACACCCACCATCCAGAGCTACGTCGCTCCCCAGCTGGACAGCTGGGATCGCTGGAACTACGCTCGCAGCGAGCACCTCCTGGACGCCGTGAGCGCCCGCTATGTTCCCCCGGGCGTGTACGGCACCGAGGCGCTCGACCAGTACGGCAATTGGCGCGAGGTCGCCACCTACGGTCCCGTCTGGGTGCCGCAGGCCGTCGCTCCGGACTGGGTGCCCTACAGCACCGGGCGATGGATCGCCGATCCGACATACGGCTGGACATGGGTCGACACCGCTCCCTGGGGCTGGGCGCCCTATCACTATGGCCGCTGGGTCTTCGTGGACGGCTTCTGGGCCTGGGCGCCCGGGCCCATGGTCCGCCGCGCCGTGTACGCTCCCGCCCTCGTCGCGTTCTTCGGAGGCCCGGGCGTCCGCGTGGCGGTCGGATCTCCGTTCGTGAGCTGGGTGGCGCTCGGCTGGGGCGAGCCCGTGGTCCCGTGGTGGGGCCGGAGCAGCTTCGTCGGGCGTCCGTGGTGGGGCGGCTGGGGCGGCCCGCGGGTCGTCAACAACGTCGTTATCAACCGGACGACCGAGGTGAACGTCACCAACATCAACGTGTATCGGAACGTCACCGTCCACAACGCGGTCGTGGCGGTGAACCAGGAGCAGTTCGGCCGTCGCGCGGTTCACGAGGCGCGAGTGCCGCAGGTGGACGTGCAGCGTCTCGAGCCGGTGCGCGGCGCGCTGCGCGTGGCTCCTACCGCCGCCAGCTATGTCGCCGCCAGCGGCCCGGCTAGGCGGCCGCCCGAGGCCGCGCTGAAGCGGTCCGTGGTGGCCACGCGACCGATGCCCAACCGGAAGGACGCGGCTCGCGGCGAGAACCGTGCGGCTTCGCCGGCCGCCAATACTGGCGCGCCGGTTGTCTCCGCTCCAGCGCCACAGATCGTGCCGGCACCCAAGCGCGCCGAGGCTGGGCCCGCTCCCGTCCGTCCGACCTTCGGCGCTAGCCCGAACGAGCGCCCGCGCCCTGCACAGCCGCCGACGCCCGACATGGCTCAGCCGAGCCAGGTGCCGCCCGCGGTGCCACAGCAGGCGGATCGTCAGGGGCGTCAGGACCGCCGCACGGACGCGACGCCGCCGGCCCAGCCCGCGCGCACGCCGGCGCAGCCGCTGCCAGCACCGCCCGCGCCCGTGCCGCCGGCGCCCGCGCCGCCGAGCGATCGCCAGACGGGACGCCAGGAGCGTCAGGTTCAGGACCGCCGCACGGACGCGACGCCGCCGGCCCAGCCCGCGCGCACGCCGGCGCAGCCGCTGCCAGCGCAGCCCGCGCCAGGGCAGCCCGCGCCCGTGCCGCCGGCGCCCGCGCCGCCGAGCGATCGCCAGACGGGACGTCAGGAGCGTCAGGTTCAGGAGCGCCGCACGGACGCGCCGCCGCCGGCGCAGCCCGCGCGCACGTCGGCGCAGCCGGCGCCAGCACCGCCGGCGCCCGCGCAACCGGTTGAACGCCAGACGGGACGTCAGGAGCGTCAGGTTCAGGAGCGCCGCACGGACGCGACGCCGCCGGCGCAGCCCGCGCGCACGCCGGCGCAGCCGCCGCCAGCGCAGCCTGCGCCCGTGCCGCCGGCCGCGCGCGCGCCGGCGCAGCCGCAGCCCGCGTCACAGCAGCGCGTCGAGCCGGCGCCTCCTTCGCCCCGGCCACTCCCAGGTGAGCCCGCGAACCGGCTCTATCCTGGCCGGACTGAAAACAAACAACCCCGCGCCGAGGAACATGCGCGAAACGCGGCTCCTCAGCAGCCGGGGGCCGCGGCCGGCCCGTCACGCGGGCCCGGCCAGCGGCAGGGCTAACTCGCTCGTCTACCAGGCCTGTGGCAATGGCGGCGGCGCAGGGTACAGCGCCGCCGTCCTGTTGCGCGGGGGAGTTTTACAGGGCCGCCGGGACTTCTGAAGCGAGCTAGCGCGCGCGGCGCAGCTCGAGGAAGTACTGGTGCGGCAGGACCGATCGATCGGCCACGAGCCGGAGCCCGGCCCGCCGCGCGTCGCGAAGGAAGCGCGCGCGAGACACGCGCCGCCTCGGGGGCGGGCCGAATTCCGAATCCTCGTTCCAGTCGACGTTCACGACGCGTGCGTGTCGTGGCAATGCCGCGACCAGCCGGCGCAGGAACGCGACGCGCCCGTGCATGTGGTGGTACGCGTTGATGAGCACCGCCGCGTCACAGCGCCCGCGCGGCAGGAGCGGGTCATCATCCCGACTGAGCACGGGCGTAACGTTCCGCACGCCCGCGCGCGAGAGCCGCCGGCGCAGCACGTCGAGCACGGCCGCCTCTGGATCGACGGCGTAGACGTGGCCGCGTGGACCAACGGCGCGCGCCAGCCGCGGCGTGAAGTAGCCCGGCCCCGAGCCGACCTCGGCCACGATCTGCCCGCGGCGCAGGCCGAGCGCCCGCACGAGGAGGGAGGGCTTCTGCCAGCTCGCCCGTCGCGGATTCAACTGGCGGCGCAGCGCGCCGCGGAGCTCTGAGGGTGTCATGGGGTTGCCCTATTTGGCATGCGACACGCCGCTTCGTCAAGCCGCCTCTCCGCCGTTTGACCGATCTCTGCCGATCTGGCACGATCGGCGCCATGACGGCGGCTGGTCGGCGATTCAACCCGAGAATTGCTGGAGGCGAGTGATGGAGCTCTACGACGTGATGCGGAGGACCTTTTCGGCCCGCGAGTTCACCCCGGATCCGCTTCCCGACGAGGTGCTGCGCAAGATCTTCGACCATGCGCGCTTCGCGTCCAGCGGAGGCAATCGCCAGGGCTGGCGCGTCATCGTGGTTCGCGACCCCTCGACGAAGCGCGCGTTGGCCGATCTCAACAGCTTTGCCGCCAAGCGCTACGCCGCCCAGGTGGCGAACGGCGAGAGCCCGTGGAACAGCATAGACCCTCCACGTGTCGATGCCGCTACCATCGAGCGCACGCCGGTGCCGCCCCACCTGAGCGAGTCGATCGCCAAGGCCCCCGTGGTGCTCGTCGTTTGCGTCGATTTGAAGGTCGTCGCATCCGTGGACCAGGATCTCGACCGCGTCGGCGTCGTGAGCGGCGCGTCCATCTATCCGTTCGCGTGGAACGTGCTGATGGCGGCGCGCCACGAAGGCTTTGGGGGCACCATCACTACGCTGGCCACCGCCCAGGAGCCGAAGCTGCAGGCGCTCCTCGGCATCCCGCAGCACATCGCCGTGTGCGCGGTCATGCCGCTCGGCCGACCCGTGCGCGAGCTGACGAAGCTCAAGCGCAAGCCGGTCGCCGAGTTCACGATGCGCGAGCGATGGGGCGGCCAGCCGCTGTGAGCGCGGCCGGGCTAGCTGCAGCCCGCGCGAGGCGAGCCGGGGGCGCGGCGGGGCACGAGCGTGCAGGCGAACGTGGCGGGCTGCTTGCGATATTCCGCGAGCGTGGCGGAAAGCCTGGCGAGGGTGCGGTCACGCTTCGCCAGGCCGATTCCGTATATCGCCAGGTCGTTCAAGAGGCGGGTGTAGAACACGTGCTCGGCGTCGCCGCCGCTGCCCATGCAGGGCGTAGGCTTCTGCGCCACCCTCAGCTGCGGGCCGAAGGCTTTGACGTAGTCGGTCAGGATGGGCTCGTCACGGAGATCGGCAGGCACTTCGGGGAAGCGGGCCAGGAGATCGCCGACCGTCATCGGCGCTCGCGATGCGCGGACACTCTCTTCCATATCCCGCGACAGGCGAATCTGAACCATGGCGGGCGTAGTATAGCATCGGGTTCGGGATACCCGGCAGAGCCGCAACACGCCACGTAAACCAAGTCCGGAGGAACCAATGGGCGCGACCATCCTCTACAACGAGCGGCCGCCGTACGGCTCGGTCGCCGAGGCGGAGCAAGACAACCTGTGGATGCCCGTCGGCGAGCTCCATGCCGCCACCGGCTGGGAGCTCCGGCCCGAAGGCGCGTGCCGCGGCGACGTGTGCGTGCCGATACCGCGCGGCCGGGAAGCGGAATTCCTGCGCGAGCGCCCGGCGCGATTCAATATCGCCGGGCTGGCGCGTCTGCTCGGCCAGCCTGTCGTCCACGACGACGCCCACGGCGTCTGGTCCTTCGGGGAGAGCGCAGCCGACCGCTCGAGCGCCATGCGGTCGCTCCAGGCGCCCGATTTCACGCTGCCCGACCTCGAGGGCCGGTCGCACTCGCTGGCGGACTACCGCGGCAAGAAAGTGTTCCTCGTTTTCTGGGCGTCCTGGTGAGGGTGCCGCTTCGACCTGCCCGTGTGGCAGGCGCTCTA
>Ga0070708_100005031_pt1 | contig 10460 bp, 11 predicted proteins | sample KBSK5503metaG_FD_65469 | JGI IMG/M metagenome (GOLD analysis project Ga0070708, IMG submission 65469) | Corn, switchgrass and miscanthus rhizosphere microbial communities from Kellogg Biological Station, Michigan, USA - KBS K5-50-3 metaG | ecosystem: Host-associated > Plants > Roots >... | reverse complement strand
GTGCGAGTATGGGGTCGTGGAGATCCGGACGTACCGCGATGGCGACGGCGATCGATTGCGTACGTTCTGGCTGACCTGCGGAATCAAGATCCGTCCGGGCGACGACGACGCCGGACTCGCGCGTCTCGCCGCGCGCAATCCGGGGCTGATGCTCCTCGCGGAGGAGGACGGCCACCTGGTCGGCTCCGCGCTCGGTGGCTGGGACGGGCGGCGCGGCTGGCTGTATCACATCGCGGTGCATCGCGATGAGCGACGGCGCGGCATCGGCAGCACTCTCGTGGCCGAGATCGAACGGCGCCTGCGCGCTCTCGGTTGCCCGAAGCTGAACCTCATCGTGTGGGACGACAACACGTGGGCGATGCAGTTCTGGGAGGCCCTCGGCTATCGACGCGAGAAGACGGTCGAATACGCGAAGGAGCTGTGACGAGCTTCGTCCTCGTCCATAGCCCGCACGGCGGGTCGTACACCTGGCAGCCCGTCGCCGAGCTCCTCCGAACGCGCGGTCACCACGCGACGATCCCGACATTCCGTTCGACGCCGACGTCGACCTACTGGCAGCGGAACGTGAACGCGGTCCTCCGGATGGTCCAACGCCCGCGCACCGTGATCGTCGGCCACAGCGGCGCAGGCCCGCTGCTCGCGCACGTCGCGAGATGGTCCGAGAGTGGATCGTGCATCTACGTGGACGCGGGCTTTCGGAAGGGCGCCGGCGCACCGACCGGGCTGCCGCTCGCCGAGCGCGGTGCGGGCCTGGTCCCGGCGTGGGCGAACGACGCGGATCTCGCGGAGCTGCTTCCGGATGCGGACGTCCGAGGGCGGCTCGTCGACAGCATCGTGCCGCTGCCCCGCGACTACTTCGTCGAGGCCATCCCCGACCGCGACCCGCCGGACGGCAGCGCGTACCTGTTGCTCTCTCCGACGTATGCCGAGCCGGCCGCGACCGCCCGCGGACGTGGCTGGCGGGTCCACGAGATCGCGTCGCATCACTACGCGATGCTCAGCGTCCCGTCGCTCGTCGCGGACGCGATCGAGTCGCTCGTTCCGTCGAACGCCTCATAATTCCGCGATGGCGAAGGACAAGATCGCGTTCGTCGGTGGCGGCGTCATGGCGGAGGCGATGATCCGCGGCGTCCTCGACCGGCATCTCGTCCCGCCGTCCCGCGTCACGGTCACCGGTCCGCGGCGGGAACGGCGCGCCGAGCTCGCGAAGCAGTTCGGCATCCACGCGATCGCCTCGAACGTGGAAGCCGCGAAGCAGGCCGACGTCGTCGTGCTCTCGGTGAAGCCACAGGTGCTCCCGACGGTGATGAAGGAGCTGCGCGGCAAGCTCCGCGCGGATCAGCTCGTGATCTCGATCGTCGCCGGCGCGAACATGCGGGCGCTCGAGACGGGGCTGGCGCATCCCACGATCGTCCGCGCGATGCCGAACACCCCGGCACAGGTCGGGATGGGCGTCACCGCGTGGTACCCGTCGCACGCGGTGACCGGCGAGCAGCGCGACCACACCAAGAGCATCGTCGCCGCGCTCGGCGAGGAGCTCATGGTCGAGGACGAGTCGTACATCGACATGGCCACGGCGCTCTCCGCGACCGGACCGACGTACGTGTTCCTGCTCATGGAGGCGCTCGTCGACGCGGGCGTGCATCTCGGATTCTCGCGTCGCGTCGCGGAGGAGCTCGTTCTCCGGACCGTCGAGGGTTCCGCGCTCTTCGCGCGGAAGAGCGGCCGGCACCTCGCCGAGCTGCGGAACATGGTCACCTCGCCGGGGGGCACGAGCGCCGCCGCGATCTACCAGCTCGAGAAGGGGTCGCTGCGGACGGTGCTCTCGAAGGCCGTCTACGCGGCCTATCAGCGCGCGACGGAGCTCGGCGCCACCGCGGAACGGAAGGTCATCCAGGACGAATGAGGGACACGATCTCCATCGGCGTGGCGCTCGTCGCCGGCGTCCTGCTCGCGTCGTACGACCTGCGGACCGATGACACCGGCATCGAGGTCGGCCTGCTGCTGCTCGTGTCGTTGATCCTCGCCGCGCTCGCGCCGAAGCGCTGGTGGGTGATCGCGCTCTGCGTCGGACTGCCGATCCCCATCGTCGAGAGCGTCGCCCTTCACGCGCTTCCTCCAGCGGGCGTGGTCGCGCTCGCAGTGACGATCGTTGGAGCGCTCATCGGGTTCGCGATCGGGCGCGCGTCGAGGGCGAGCGCGGCCTCCTAGTTCGACTGCGGGTTGGTCTGGACGACCTCGAAGACCTCGCCCTTCCGCTGGATGCGGGCGTGCGCGTCGACCACCCGGAGCCACTGGGCGCCGCCGGCCGCGAGCGCCTCGAACGTCTTCGCTTCGTGGATGCTCGGCCAGAGCAGCGCGGTGTGCTCGTGGGGAGCGCCCTGCACGAGGAAGCGTTCGAGGTCCGTTCGATTCGCGAGGATGACCGCGCGACCGGACGTGGTGCCATCCGGCGCCCAGTTCACTTGCCGTGTTTGCCAGCTGCCCAGCCAGGCGGGGATGGCTCCGTCGTGCCCCACGACGCCGATGAGCGGCGTCGGGCCGAAGTCCCAGAGCCACGCGGCCGTCTCGGCGACGATCTCCGGGTCCGCGAGCGGCTTCCACTCGCTGTCCGCGGCCGGGAGCTCGAGCACGAATCGGTCATACGCGACCTGGCTGACCTGCATTTGGACACTGGACTACGCCTGCTTGCCTGGGGCTCACAGTCCCCCGTAGGGGGTCCTTCGGCTGGTACGGGAGTCCTATCCGCGGACCAGGGCGCCGCGCATCGGCCTTACCCGCTCCGGCGGAGTCGCGGGTCCAGGGCGTCCCGAAGGGCGTCGCCAAGGAAGTTGAACGTGAACACCGCGACGAAGATCGCGATCCCCGGTCCCGCGCTCATCCACCATTTCATGTTCGCGAGATAGCGCTGCGAGTAGTTGATGTCCTGCCCCCATGACGGGTACGGCGGCTGCGGCCCCAGCCCGAGGAACGACAGGGCGGCCTCGGCGAGGATCGCGAACGCGGTCGCGAGCGTCGCTTGCACCACGAGCGCGTTCGCGATGTTCGGGAAGATGTGCCGGAGGATGATGCGCACCGGCGGCACGCCGACCGTACGCGCAGCGACGATGAAGTCGCGCGAGCGCACCGCGAGCACCTGCCCGCGCGTGAGCCGCGCGTACCCGGGGATGGCGACGACGCCGATCGCGATCATCGCGTTCTGGATCTGCGGACCGAGCGCCGCGGTGATCGCGATCGCGAGCACGAGCGCGGGGAACGCGAGGAGCGCGTCGATGACACGCATCGCGAGGAGGTCGAACGTCCCGCCCAGGTAGCCGGCGAGGAGGCCGATCGTCACGCCGAAGAGGAACCCGATGCTGACGGAGATGACTCCGACCGACAACGACACCCGGGAGCCCCAGAGCACGCGTGAGAAGACGTCGCGGCCGAGGTCGTCCGTCCCGAGGAGGTGGCGGAGGCTCGGTGGCTCGAGCGCGTCCGAGACGCTCACCTTGATCGGGTCGTACGGCGCGATGAGCGGGGCGAACGCCGCGACGAACAGGAGCACGGCGAGCAGGACGACCCCCACGAGCATCCGCGGGTTCTTGCGGAGGAAGTAGCGGAGCGCGTACGCGCGGCTCTCCGGCTGGGCCCGGAGGACGACCGGGAGCGTCGTGCCGCTCACGACTCAGCCGCCGCGAACGAGATCCGCGGATCGAGGAAGGCGTAGAGGATGTCCACCGCGAGCGTGCTCAGCATGAACGACAGCGCCGAGACGAGGACGACACCCTGCACGATCGGATAGTCCTGCGACGGGATCGCCTGCACGGCGAGGCGGCCGATCCCGGGGATGAAGAAGATCGTCTCGGTGATGATCGCGCCCTCGATGATCGCGCCGACCTGGATGCCGATGATCGTCACCACCGGGATGAGCGCGTTCTTCAGCGCGTGGCGGACGACGACCGCCCGCTCGCGAAGGCCCTTCGCGCGGGCGGTGCGCACGTAGTCCTGGCCGAAGACGTCGAGGAGACTCGAGCGCACCTGTCGCAGGTTCACCGCCAGGCTCGCGGTCGCGATCGTGATCGCCGGCAGGATGAGCCGGCGGAGGTTGTCGCCCGGATCCGTCGAGAAGGGCGTCCACCCGCCGGGCGGCAGGATGTGGCCGGGCACGACGTACGCGAACAGGAGGATGAGCAGCAGGCCGAGGTAGAAGTTCGGGAACGAGACGCCGGCGAGCGTCACGCTCGTCGTGAGGAGATCGACCGCTGAGTTGCGCTTGATCGCGGAGATCGTGCCGACGACGAGCGCGACGCTCACCGAGATGAGCAGGGCGGCGGCTCCGAGCTCGAGCGTGACCGGGATCCGCTCGGTGATGGCCTCGACCACGCGTTGCTTCGTCTGGAAGGACCGGCCGAGGTCACCCTGGACCGCCCGAGAGAGCCACGCGGCGTACTGGATGGGCACCGGCTTGTCGAGTCCGAGCTCGGCGCGGACCGCGGCGATGGTGAGGGGATCGGGGTTCTCGCCGGCGTACGTGAGCACGGGGTCCCCCGGCGCGATGCGGATGATGATGAAGATGCCGACCGTGACCAGGAGCGCGACCGGGATCATGAGCAGGAGGCGGCGGAGGATGTACGTGGTCACCCCACCGCCTCCACTCTCACTCCCGGATCGAGGCTATTTCTTCAACCAGACCGTCTGGAACCGTGGCAGCTGATCGGGGTAGACGTCGAATCCCTGGATGTTCTTCGCCGTGAGGAGCTGCGCCGCGTTGAAGCTGTAGAAGATCCGCGATGGGTCGTCGACGACGAAGGTCTGCTGGGCCTTCTGGAAGAGCTCCTTCCGTTTCGCCTGATCCGTCGCCGTGCGGGTCTGATCGAGGAGCGCGTCCACGTCCTTGTTGGAGTAGGCCGAGTCGTTGTTCGGACGGCCGGTGTAGTTGAAGTCGTACACGTTGCCGTCCGGGTCGATGCGACCGCTCCAGCCGATGAGCGTCATGCCAGAGTGCTTGTGCTGCTGCTGCAGCGTGACGATCTCGTTGAACAGCAGCAGCTTGATGTCCATCGTGATCTCCGCCTTCTCGAGCTGCGACTTCAGCAGCTGCGCGAACTGCAGCGTCGCGGCGTCGCCCGAGGACACCAGCAGCTCGAACTTCAATGGGCCCTTGCCGACATCGGTCACGAGCTTCTTCGCCGCGGCGACGTCGGCCTTCTCGAACGGCTTGAAGTTGGGGTCGTACGCGAAGTGCGACGGGGCGATCGGGCCGTAGGCGACCTGGCCGACGCCCTGGGCGGGTCCCTTGGCGAGGAGCTCGGCGCGGTCCATCGCCAGCGACACGGCCTTGATGTAGCGCGGCTCCTCGAAGAGGAAGCCCTTCGAGCGATTCGGGACGAGGCTGTTGTACCCGATGCCCGCGATCTCCTGGTACACGAGGCTCGAGTCACCCTTCACGGTCGGCACGTCCTTGCCGGTGACCGCGTTGGTCGCCTGGACATTGCCGGTGCGAACGTTCGTGAGCCGAACGTCGCCGTCGGTGATCGGCTTGATGATCACGGTGTCCAGGTACGGGAGCTTGTCGCCGTTGGGGGCCTTCTGCCACCAGTCGGGGTTCCTCTGGAACGTGTAGTGGTCGTCCTTCACCGCCTCGGTGAGGATGAACGGGCCGCTTCCGGCCTTGAACGCCTTGCGGGTGAAGTCGGCGCCACCGGCTTCGACCGTCTTGCGCGACAGCATCATGCCCGAGCGGTCGACGAGGACCGACAGGAACGGCGCCGACGGCGCCTTCAGGTCGACGCGAACGGTGGCCGGGTCGACGACGGTCACGGTGTCGATCGGGGCGAGCTCGCCGAGCCGCAGCGATTCCTTCGTCGTGCGGTACCGGTCGAGGTTCCACTTCACGGACTCCGCGTCGAACGTCGTGCCGTCGTGGTACTTGACGTCCGTCCGCAGCTTGAAGGTGTAGGACTTGCCGTCCGCGGACACGGTCGGCAGGGCGGAGAGCCATGGGACGATCTCGCCCTTCGGCGTCACCCGGACGAGCGAGTCGTACATCGCGTACATGAGGTGTCGGTCGACGAACAGGCCCGACAGCATCGGGTCCATGTTGCTGATGTCGGAGTTCATCGCGAACGTCACCGAGCCGCCGTAGGCCGCCTTCGCGCCGGTCCCCGCCGACCCGGTCGGTCCACCGGATGTGGTGCCGGTGCATGCGCCGAGAACGATCGCCAGGGCCGCGAGGATCGCGATCGCGCGAGCCATGCGCTCACCCCCAAGACCTTCCCTCAGGTCTGCTGGAGGATACGTCCCGCGCTCGCGGGCGGTTCAGGGTTCCGCGAGATGACACACGGGCCGGGCACGCGCCCGGCCCGTCCACAAGATCGCTCGGAGATCTCCGCTAGGTGCGCTCGATCGGCTCGGTGCGCTCGACGGCCGCGACCTCGTCGACGCGATCGCCGCCCTTGCGACCGATGCTCGGGAGGAGCCGGTAGCGCGGGCGGGGCCGGCGGGCCTCGGTCGACGTCACCCGACGCGCTTCGACGATGGGCCCCGCCGTCACGGGAGCCGGCGCGCTGGTTGTGGCCACGGCGTGATCGGGGGCGAGGACGCCGCCGAGCCACGCGGCGAAGATGGCGATCAGCAGTCCGAGCGCTCCGCCGAACGCGAATGTCTCGACGGACTCGAAGAGCGCGGCGCCGAGCACGAGCGGCAGGATCTGGACGAGCCGCCCGGTCGTGCCGAAGACGCCCGTCTCGAGCGCGATGTCGACGACGAGCAACGCGAGCGCCACGAACAGTCCGAAGAACGCGACCATCATCCCGTGCCAGCTGGTGCGGTAGCCGGCGATCCGTCCGGCGACGTAGCCGCCGACGAGATACGAGAGACCGACACTCACGAGGATCGGGACGGTCGACGCGTAGCCACGTGTGGGGTACCAGGCGGCGAGCATGATGCCGACGATCGGGGTCAGGATCGCGGCGACACCGACGGCGGCGAGCCATCCGTCGAGGACCGCGCCCCAGGACGTCCCCTTCGGACGCGCGACAACTTCACGGGTCATGGCGGTGCCCTCCCTGATGAGGTCTCCCTACCGTGCATGCAAGCGAGGGGCCAGACGGCTAAACGGCCGCGGTACGGCTCCCGGCGCTGCGTGCGAAGGTCTCGGCGAGGTCGGTCTTCTCCCACGGGAGGTCGAGGTCCGGCCGGCCGAAGTGCCCGTACGACGCCGTCTGCCGGTAGATCGGCCGGCGCAGGTCGAAGCGTTCGATGATCTCCTGCGGGCGGAAGTCGAAGTGCTCGTCGATCAGCCGGCGGATCACCTCGTCGTCGACCGTGCCCGTGCCGAACGTCTCGACGTTGAGCGACACCGGCTTCGCGACGCCGATGACGTACGCGATCTGGATCTGGCAGCGGCGCGCGAGCTTGGCCGCGACGATGTTCTTCGCGACGTAGCGCGCGGCATACGCGCCGGAGCGGTCCACCTTCGTCGGATCCTTGCCGCTGAACGCGCCGCCACCGTGCGGCGCGTATCCGCCGTACGTGTCGACGATGATCTTCCGCCCGGTGAGTCCGGCGTCGCCCATGGGGCCGCCGATGACGAACTTGCCGGTGCCGTTGATCACGTAGCGCGTGTCTCTGTCCAGCAGGTGCCCGGGGATCGCCGCACGCACGACGACTTCCTTCACGTCTCGCTGGATCCGCTCCAGGTCGATCCCATCGTCGTGCTGCGTCGCCACGACGACCGTGTGCACGCGCTTCGGCTCGCCCTTGTGGTACTCGACGGTGATCTGGCTCTTCCCGTCGGGCCGAAGATATGTCAGCTCGCCGGACTTCCGAGACTTCGCGAGCTGCTTGGCGACCGCGTGAGCGAGCGTGATCGGGAGTGGCATGAGCTCGGGCGTCTCATCGATCGCGAAGCCGAACATCATCCCCTGGTCGCCCGCGCCAAGCTCGGCGCGGTCGTCCTGCGCGCGGTCGACGCCCTGCGCGATGTCGGGCGACTGCGGCTTGATGGCCGTGAGCACGCCACAGGTCTCGTAGTCGAAGCCGAAGTGGGCGTTGGTGTAGCCGATGTCCCTCACGACGTCACGGACGATGCCGATGACGTCGGCGTACGCCGTCGTCGTGATCTCGCCGGCCACCAGCACGGTGCCGGTGGTCGTGGCGGTCTCGCACGCGACGCGCGACATCGGGTCCTTCGCGAGGAGCGCGTCGAGGACCGCGTCGGAGACCTGGTCGCACAGCTTGTCGGGATGGCCCTCGGTGACGGACTCGCTCGAGAACAGCACCTTGTCCGCGCGCATGAAGCTCAGCGTCATCTAGGTCCCCGCCTTCCATGAGTTCGCGTAGGTCTTCTGGGCCTCGGTCATCGTGTCGATCCTCATCCCCATCGCCTCGAGCTTCAAGCGCGCGATGAGCGCGTCGAGGTCGTCGGGAACCGGATACACGTCCGGCGTGAGCGACTTGCCCCGCCCCAGGAGGTACTCGATCGAGAGGACCTGGTTCGCGAAGCTCATGTCCATGACCGCCGCCGGGTTCGCCTCGGCCGCGGCGTGATTCAGCAGCCGGCCCTCGGCGAGCAGGAAGATCTTCTTCCCGTTCTCGTGGCTGTACTCCTCCACGAACGTGCGGACGGTGCGCTTGCCCTTCGACTGCTTCTCGAGCGCCGGGATCTCGATCTCGTCGTTGAAGTGCCCGGCGTTCGCGACGATCGCGCCGTCCTTCATCGTCGGGAAGTGCGCGGCGCCGATGACGTTGAGGTTGCCCGTCGTGGTGATGAAGATGTCGCCGCGAGTCGCGGCCTCGGCCATCGGCATGACGAGGTAGCCGTCCATGGCGGCCTCGAGCCCCCGCAGCGGGTCGACCTCGACGATGATCAGATTCGCGCCCATTCCCCGGAACCGCGAGGCCACCCCACGGCCGACCCATCCGTACCCTGCGACGACCGCGGTCTTGCCGGCGATGAGGATGTTCGTGGCGCGCAGCAGACCGTCGATCGCGGACTGCCCGGTGCCGTACTGGTTGTCGAACATGTGCTTCGTCCGCGCTTCGTTCACGGCGACGATCGGATAGGCGAGGACGCCCTCCGCGGCCATCGCACGGAGCCGGATGACGCCCGTGGTCGTCTCCTCGGTGCCGCCCTTCACGTTCGGCAGGAGCTCCTTCCGGGTGGTGTGGAGGAGCGTGACCACGTCGGCGCCGTCGTCCATGGTGATCTCGGGCTTCGTGTCGAGGACGGCCTCGATGTGCCGGTAGTAGGTGTCGCGGTCCTCGCCCTTCCGCGCGAACGTGGCGATGCCCTCGTTCTTCACGAGTGCCGCCGCCGCATCGTCCTGCGTCGAGAGCGGGTTGGACGCGCAGAGCGCGACCGACGCGCCACCATCGCGGAGCGTGATCGCGAGGTTGGCGGTCTCGGTCGTGACGTGGAGGCACGCGCCGATGCGGAGGCCCTTGAACGGCTGGTCCTTCGCGACACGCTCGCGGATCTTCTTGAGGACGGGCATCTCGCGGCCCGCCCACTCGATGCGGCGCGAGCCGGCATCGGCGAGCGCGAGGTCCGCGACATCGGATCGCGAGTTCGTGGCGACGGTCATGACGTTCTCCCGAACAAATTCTTCGTGAGCCGCTCCCAGACGGCGCGGCGGACAGCGGGCCCTTCGACGAAGGGCCCATGGACTTCGTAACCGAGACGGCGATAGACGCTGACTGCGGGCGTGTTGTCCTGACGGACGTTGAGGACGACGTCGCGATGCACCTCGAGCGCCGCCTCGGTCACGGCCGAGGTCACCGACGTCGCCATCCCACGATTGCGATATGCGAGCCGGGTGAGGACGTTCCCGACGGCGGCGATGCCCGCGCCGTACGACCGGACGTGCGTGCCGGCCGCCGCGACGAGCTGCCGGCCGACATAGACGCCGAAGTAGAGCTCGCGCTCGAGGCGCTTCGGCGTGAAGTAGGTCCGCGACGCGTTCCCGTAGAGATCGATGACGTCCTCGAGCTCGTCGGCGGTGAGCCGAGTCACCGTGTGGCTCACCCGTGGCGTGAACCGATCCAGGCTCAGACGCATGCGGTGCATGACGTCGATCCGCTCGAACCGGTAGCTCGCCTCGATGGGCAGGCGGCCGTTCGGCGGCGTCGCGAGGATGAGCCTGGACTCGGTCATCCCGTTGCGGAACAGCTCCGCCAGGGGCTGCGATTCGCCCATCGCGAAGCATGGCCGGAACGGGAGCACCTCGACGAGCAGCGCCGCCGCGACGATGTCGTCGCCGCGACGGGCGACCCACCACCGAGACTGGTCGACGTTCTCGGGATCGAGGTCGGCCAGCGCGTAGGCGGCGATGAACCGGTCGCGCCCGAAGAAGGCACGCACGTCCTCGGCGGGCGCATGCGGGTCGAGGTCGATCTCGGGCATGAGCGGGGCCGCGGTCATGGGCTCCTCCAGTTCTGAGGGCTACGACCTAGCGGGGCTCCGCCGGTTGTGCTGA
>Ga0070708_100005030_pt1 | contig 10461 bp, 9 predicted proteins | sample KBSK5503metaG_FD_65469 | JGI IMG/M metagenome (GOLD analysis project Ga0070708, IMG submission 65469) | Corn, switchgrass and miscanthus rhizosphere microbial communities from Kellogg Biological Station, Michigan, USA - KBS K5-50-3 metaG | ecosystem: Host-associated > Plants > Roots >... | reverse complement strand
TGCTCACCACCGAAACAATCTACGAGGTGCCGCTCATCCTCGAAGAAGCCGGCCTGGGTCAATTCCTGGTGCAAGAGCTTGGCCTGCCCGAACACAAACCTGAGATGCAGGAGTGGCGCGAACTGGTCGCCACCATCAAACGCCCTCGCCCTGAATTGACTATCGGCCTGGTCGGAAAATATGTAGAACTGCATGACGCCTATCTCTCTGTAGCAGAGTCCCTGCGCCATGCCGGTTGGTATCATGATGTGGATGTGCGCATCAAATGGATCAACTCGGAGGCCCTGGAAAACATGGTCGAGGGCTATACCGAGGTCTTAGAAGATGTGGCAGGTATTGTCGTGCCCGGCGGTTTCGGCCATCGCGGCATCGAAGGCAAGATCAAAGCCGCCAACTTCGCACGCCGCATGTACAAACCCTACCTCGGTCTCTGCCTGGGCATGCAGGTTGCCGTGGCCGAATTTGCCCGTAATGTGCTGGGCCTTGAAGGGGCCAATAGCACCGAATTTGATCCGCAGACTCCCCATCCCGTCATCGACCTGATGACAACACAGCGCCAGGTTGCCGATAAAGGCGGCACCATGCGCCTGGGCAACTGGGTCTGCTGCCTGACACCCGGTACCAAAGCTCATCAAGCCTATGGCGAACCGATAGTTTTTGAGCGCCATCGCCATCGCTACGAGTTCAACAACGAGTATCGCAGGCGTATGGAAGTCAATGGCGTAATCATTAGTGGTCGCTCGGCTGACAACAGCCTGGTTGAGATTATCGAACTGGCAGACCATCCCTGGTTCGTCGCTACGCAGTTCCATCCTGAGTTCAAGAGCCGCCCAACTCGTCCGCATCCGCTCTTCCGCGATTTCATCGGCGCTTGCCTGCGCGTCGAGGAACAGAAGCAGCACGAGGCATACGCAGCATTTGAACGAGAGGCCGTTGGAGCGCAATTCACCGCACCAGAACTGCCGGATTCTCGCATCGAGTTGTAACCATGCTCTACCTTAGCCAGTTGCTCGGCACTCCTGTAGAAGATGCCTTGGGCACACGCATAGGCAAAATCACCGATATGCTAGGGACTGCTCCCTCGCCTGCACCTGAAGCGGCGCCCGTGCAGGTGCCGGCAACCGCTCCTATCCTCGTAATTGAGGGACAGGCAGACCATCTCTGGTATGTACCTGCCGGGTCCGTCGAATGGCATGACGATACCTTGCGCCTGCGCATCCCGGTGGAGCAGCTTGCTACGGAGCCTCCCGTAGGGGATGAGCTTAACACACCTGTCAGTCTCGCACACCAGGTGCTTGATAAACAGGTGATTGACCTTGCCCGTAAAAAAGCTGTGCGTGTCAATGACGTATGCCTGGCTGACGATTGGCGTTTTATTCTTGGTATCGATAGCAGCACTCTTGGCCTGGTCCGCCGCCTCGCGCCTAACTGGTTACTCGGCTCGCGCAAGGGCCAGGTGAACCGGGCACAACGCCCTCCGACAAACCTTATTCCCTGGAATCAGATTGCGCTGATCGATTCACAACAACCCGAGCCTGGTGAGATCCCCGAGATTTCCCAAACGGTCGAGTCATCTGGTGAGAGCTTGCCGGAAGGCCCTCTGCCCACTCTGCCCACTCGTCCAATCCGCACCCAAAGTGGGCAGCTCGCAGAGCTTCGCCCGGCGGACATCGCCGATATTATACATCAACTCACGCCGGGCCAGGGGGCGCGAATACTTGAGGGCCTGGATGACGAAACTGCTGCCGCTGCTCTTGAAGAAATCGATACCGGACGCCAGAGCCACATCCTTGAAAATATTAGCCCCGACCGTGCCGCCGGCATCCTCAACGCTATGGGACCGGATGAAGCAGCCGACCTTATCGCCAGGTTACCGGAGGAATTCGCCCAGCAGTTGTTGCGCTTGATGAAGCCAGAAGAGTCCGAAGACGTGCAGGAGTTACTGACCTACGAAGAAAACTCCGCCGGTGGCCTGATGACCACAGATTACATCGCCCTCACTGCTACCAAAAGCGTTGCCGAAGCTCTGGAGGCAGTGCGCACCAGTATTCGCGAGCAGGATGTAGCGCACCCCGCCTACATCTACTGCGTCGCCGACGATCTAGAAGATGAGAGCGTGCTCCTCGGCGTGGTCTCCCTCTGGGAACTTTTAGTAGCCGCGCCTGAGCAGCCCTTGCAGGAACTCATGGAGACCGACCTGATTACTGTACAACCGGATACGGAACCACGCGAAGTTGCCGAGATCATGGCGAAGTATAACTTGCTGGCTGTACCTGTGGTCAATGCACAGGGTATGCTCGAAGGCATCGTCACCGTAGACGATGCCCTGGATGTACTCCTGCCGCACGAGCGCCGCCGCAAACCCACCAGAATGTACTGACGTGCTATCCCCTGTAAAGCGGCCCTTGTGAGCGTACAAGATCAAGCGCCTCCAGCACATGCAGGATATCCTGGCAGACCTCCACCATTACCTGCGGCAACCATTCTTCAGGGCGAGGATTATCGGCCACAACCTCTTCACCCTCCTCCTCCTCTTCATCTTCGTCCTCATCCGCTGCTCGGCGCAGGCGTTGCACGAATCGAACAGAGCGAGAATGAGGATCATCATGCAATCCACGCATCCCATCCGGGTGCCAGATCGGCAATTCTACGCGTTGTTGCAGCGTAAGCGCCTCCGGCTGCACCCGGTTGTCTTGCAAACTCATAGTGACGCCTGGACGCGTTTCGTTCGCCCGCCTGCTGTGTTCACTCGCGTTTAACTTGAGCATCTGCGTTAGTGACAGCAAAGTCGTATCAGTCGCACCATCCCAGTCGAGCGGCGCCGTGTATGCAAGATCAAGCGCCAGCGGCGGGATATCGCTGGTATGCAGGTGTGGACAATGCTCGTCGGGCTCGTGGAAAAAGTCACATACTCCAATTGGGCCTTCCAGCGAAAGCGCCGTGTCCAGCGTACTCCAGGTAAAAGAAAGTGTGCAAGAACTGCGGGTCTCCCCCTCCTCGCAGCTTCCAGTATGACAGGTGCAGGCAAATTCGCGCTCGAGCGACCGTGAATTGACCCAGTATTCTGGATGGGTCACAAGATCAAGACTTGCCGCCGCCTTTAGGAAATACCCCGTCACATCTTCAAAGGTCAGCATCTGTTTACTCCTCGCCGCCCATCTTGGCAACATCAATCTGATGGCTTTCCTGCTACGGCGTGCTTCTATATTACCGGATAGTGTCAATATCACAGCCTTTGTATGCAGGCTCTTGACAAATTTCTACCCTGCTGTTAGCCTCACAAGCGAATGGTAAAGAAATGTCGCCGCTTTACTGCACAAGGAGAAGGTTTCATGGCAGATATCCGTTTACTACGCATGGCCAGAGTCCTGGTCCACTACTCGCTGGGTATCAAAAAAGGAGATCGCCTGTCGATCAGAACAGAACCTGTTGCTGCTCCACTGGTACGTGAAATTGTGCGCGAGGCTCTGCATGCCGGTGCCTTTCCCGAAACAATCATTGCACTTCCAGGCATCGCGCAGATACGCTTCCAGCAAGCCTCCGACGAGCAATTGTCCTACATTCCGCCCGGGCTGCGCCTGGCGTTCGAAGAATATGAAACAATGCTTCACATTCAAGCAGAGGAAAACAAGAAGGAGTTGAGTAACGTCGATCCTGCGCGCATCGCCGTCGCACAAAAGGCTGGCCAGGGATTGTTGCAAACCTCTTTACAGCGCACCAACTCGCTAAACCCCTATGCTGAGGGGTCATTGCGCTGGTGTCGCACCATGTTTCCCACCAATGCCTATGCCCAGGACGCTGATATGTCCTTGAGCGACTTTGAAGACTTCGTCTACCGCGCCTGCTTCCTGGACGACGAGAACCCCGTAGCACGCTGGCAGGAGCTTTCCAGGCAGCAAGAGCGGCTGGTGCAGTGGTTCGGGGGCAAACATACTGTTCACCTGCGCGGCCAGGACACCGACCTGACCCTCTCGATCGACGGGCGCACCTTCATCAACGATGACGGCCACTACAACCTCCCAGGCGGAGAATTCTTTACCAGCCCCGTTGAGGATTCGGCCAATGGCATTATTCGCTATACCTTCCCCGCCACCTTTGGTGGTCGCTCGGCAGAAGATGTGCGCCTGCGCTTCGAAAATGGCGTCGTTGTTGAAGCGCGTGCCGGTCAGGGGCAGGATCACCTGGACAAGATGCTGGCGATGGACGATGGAGCGCGCCGCCTGGGCGAATTTGCCTTCGGCAATAACCGCAACGTGGATCGTTGCACTAAGGACACGCTCTTCGACGAGAAGATGGGTGGAACGGTACACCTGGCTTTAGGAAACTCTATCCCAGAAACTGGCGGCGTCAATAAATCAGCCCTGCACTGGGACATGGTCTGCGATCTGCGTCAAGGCAGCGAGATCCGCGTTGATGGCGAGTTGTTCTGTAAAGATGGTGAGTTCGTGATCTGATTCTAACCAAAATGGCCGTCCGTGTCTACTCCACGAACGGCCATTTCAACACAAGTGACTGATAACCTTTGCTCAAAGCATGGGGCGAATTGAAAGAATGGTATAATTTGTCACGCCGCCAGGGGTCGAAACACTCACCGTATCACCCTCCTTGTGCCCCATCAGCGCTTTCCCCACCGGAGACTGGTCAGAGATCAAACCAGATTTTGGGTCGGCTTCAAATGTCTCAACAATGTTGAAAGTACGTTTCGCCCCGGCGTCAGTCTCGACTTCTACCTGCATGCCAATGCGCACAACAGGTGGTCCCTCGAGCGTATCGTGCATATCGGGCGTCATGATCTCAGCAGCTTCGAGCAAGCGCTCAAGTTGCAGTATTTCGCCTTCAACTTTGGCCTGTTCGTTCTTAGCATCTTCGTATGCGCTGCTTTCGGTGATATCTCCTGCTTCTTTTGCCTCGTGGATATAATCAGCTATCTCTTTACGTTTCACTGTACGTAAGTAGTCCAGGCGTTCTTTCTTCTTAGCATAGCCCTCAGGTGTTAAGCGATAGGTCTTTTGCGTGGATCTTGCCTGGCCGGCTTCACTCTGTCCACCAATAGTCATATTCAGTAAACTCCTCCCTGTTGTTGAGGAAAAAGGGGGAACTCGCAGGGTCTTCACTCCCGCTCCCCAACATGAGAACGATAAAAAACTATAGGGGAGGACAATGGGGAGAGCACGTTGCTAGGACCGTTACACGGGTCCTCTACCCCAAAAACCTCACTCAGAGGCGTAGCCCCTAAGAATCTTGTAAAAACATGAAGGTGATTATACGTTCTAATCAACCGTACGTCAAGTGACCGCGTCACTCCATTTTTTTCATATCCGCATATCCGCATATCCGCGCGAGATGCATTGAATGTGATCTCTGCAAATCCTCCCGTGTACGTGCCTTCTATTCAACTCTTCCAATGCGATATAGCCTTGTACCGCATACCTCACAGGTTCCTCGTACGGCTATACGCCCATTCTTCATGGTAACTTCGGTCGGGTTTAGCATCCTTCTCTTCGTCTTGCATTTCACACAATAGGCTTCAATCGTTGTTTGCACTTTAGGACTAGCATCAGCCATCACCTCCTCACTCCATTGCTGGATAGTAGCAACAACTGTTTCAGGATGCTCCTCGTGGATAGCAAGGCCTGCATCCGGTATCAACACTAGACGAGTATGTGCCGTTGTCCATGAAACACCCCGCTCGCTGCTAATATTCCCGGCATTGGTCAGCGCCCTGGCTCCCCACATAACCAGCGTAGGTTGTTGCACAGCCTCTACTTGTTGCGTCACATCCCGCTCCAGTTTTCCTGCAAGCAGGGCCATACTTGCATGTTGAGCACCGAATTGGTGCATCGTAGCATAATAATAATCAATATCGGCATCGCTTAGCTGAGCGTGTTGCCTGGCCAATAAATATCGCAGCGCAAAGTGTGTGCTCAGCATCGGGTATAGCAGCCATTTCACCGGCGCTGCCTCGAGCAATTCAGACCGGGCAATTGCGACAAGCCTCCCATTATTTCGCATGAGCGTAGGTAAGTGAGCATCTTCTTGTAATGCCCCTTTTTCTTGTTCGCCTTCTAGCGTCACCGGTGAAATCAATACCAGCCCTGTGCATAACTCGGGGGAAGTTGCCGCCGTTGCCACTGCATAGGTGCAGCTTATCCTGCTTGCCAGAATCGTTGCCGGTTTTCTTACCACATCCATAAGAAAATCCCGGCAGAGGTTCACATACGTTTCAGTCGAATAATCTATTGCAGGGCGGTCTGAAAGGCCAAACCCCAGCAGATCAGGGGCATAAACGCGGTAGTGCTGTGCCAGTGGTTCTATGATTTTGCGCATCTCATAAGCTGACGCGGCTAATTCAGGTGTATGGAGGAGAAGCAAAGCTGGCGCTTCTGGCGCTCCCAGCACTTTATAGAAAATATGACCGAGCTTCCACTTATAATAATGGGGTTCACCAGGCAATGGACTTTCCAGCTGCTGCGGAGTATCTAACATATGTCGCATGGCAACAACTGCGGAAAAAATAAACGCGCTTAAGAAAGTTAGCCCTAGTAACCGGGCTAACTTTCGGCCAGCATTTTTAGAACGTGAACCTGCTGCTTTCTGCATAGAGGGCCTCCTTCATTACCTGTAGTATAGCACGCTTCGTATAATTCACGCCATTTTTCCGCTCCTCCGGCTTTCCATCCCTGCGTGGGGAAAACCCTCCCCTCCCCACCCAACCGCCCTCGCCCCTACGGATCATCCAGCCTCCTGTCTCTCTTCCAGGCTTAGGTTGATACCTGGTGGGCAACCCTTGCGGTCGCCCACCGTCCTCATATTCCTCAAGGAAATTCTCTAACTGATGAGTTTGTAAATAAAACAACTCGGTAACCACGTTTATAGAGATGATGCATAAAAAAGTAGAAATAATAGTTACTGCTGTTGACACCAGTCGTTGTGCAAAATACAATACTTTTTCAAAGGGCCAGCAACTAATGGGGAGCAATATGCACATCATATATGACGTGGAGGAGATGACCGAAACCGCGCGAGGATGGCTTGCAGCCGGGTCCGTCGGTTTTGTTCCCACGGTGGGTCATCTGCATACAGGACATGTAATGTTAGTTCAGTCCTCGCTGCTAACGTGTGAACTAAGCGCGGTCAGTATTCTTGTCAACCCCGTGCAATTTGGCTTCGATGAAGATCAGGCGCATTATCCTTACAGTCTCGAAGGAGATCTTCAACTGCTAGACCAGGAACAAGTAGATGTAGTATTTATTCCTCGCCCTGAAGAGTTCTATCCTGCAGGTTTTTCCTTTCAGGTCACTCCCTCCGGTCCTCTGGCTGAGCGCTTTGAAGGCGCCGCTCGACCTCACTATGCTCGTAGTACAGCCACAGCTATGACAAAACTGTTTCAACTCGTGCGACCAGATGTAGTCTTTTTAGGGCAGAAAAATGCTCAGCAAGTAGCCTTGATTCGTAAACTCGTGCGTGATCTCAATATCGATGTCAGCTTGCGTGTTCTTCCAACTGTGCGCGAGCGCGACGGATTAGCAATCAGCGCCCGTAATCTCCTGCTCTCGCCTTCAGAGCGCCAGGCAGTTCCCATCCTCTATCGAGCGCTACTTGCCGGCAAAGCGCTGATCGAAAAAGGCGAACGCCGCCGTGCTGTCATCGAAAAGGCCATGATCGCTATGATTGCCACTGAACCCTTAGTAAAACTGGATTATATGGCCCTCTGTGATCCAGATACCTTCGAATTAATGGGAAAGAAGATGCCACCCAGGCTCCCTGACTTGTTACTCGCGGTTGCTGCACGTGTTGGCACCACGCGCCAGGTGGATAATATCCTCTGGAAAAGTGACGGCTACTGGTTGACCTGACCCTACCGCACAAACTGTTTGAGCACCTCATCAACACCAGGATGCCCACGGTTTAACCTGAGATCCTCCGCTCCCGTCGCATCCGTTTGCACCAGCAGTATACCTTGTTGGATACAGGTATTGAGCAACTCGCGTGCAGACTCACGTGTGAGACGACCGCGGAAACGGTTTTTAGGATTCACTGGATCGCCGATGAAGTTAGACACGCCAATAATTGTGCGCCAGGACCAGTTGCGGTCAATATAATCAAGAAATTGTAGGAATTGTGGGTCCAGTACATCCATCGGGTATGGCTGGTACTGCGTGGCAGGCGCACCTAGAGAAATAGCAGGCATACCTCCAGTATTCCCCGTCGCGGACATCGAACCATACCCGCTTTCACCCATTTGACCAGCAGGACTCCCTCCCGGCACTAAGGGCACAAATTGATTAGCGCTGCTTATTAGATCTCGGCTGACGGTTCCTGGTATACCAACAACAATTACAGTTTTGTTTAAACGTAGCTTTAGACGGGCGCTGATGCGGGTAAAATCCTTATCGCCTGTCATCAGAACGAACGTAGAGATAGTAGGACGATCAAAGACAGTTTCAATAATATCCATCAGCATATTTAAGTCAACGGTGCTTTGGACCACCGTGCTCTGGACAATCGTACTCGAACCACTTGCATTTATAGCAGGCATATGACCTGTATTCCCTGTCGATTGAATAGGGTATCCCAGGGGACCGGTGCTACTACTAGAGCCCAAGGGACCAGTAGGTGCAGATTGGGACTGGTACGAGGCGGGTTGCCGCGACGGGTCACGCTGCTGGTATTCGGGCATCTGATAGCCCTCCTCCGTCAGCGTCTCCTCTTCAGACAAAAGATTCCCATCGATCTCAGATTGTCCAGGCTCTGGTGAATCCTGGTACGCTGGCCACTCATTGCCACCACTGTGCGCTTGAATCGCAGGTAATGGTCCAGAATTGCTAAGGGGTCCGGTGGGCCATTGGCGTTGATAAGGGCTTGGCGCACCCTGTTCAGATACCACCATCGGCGAACCCAGACCCCCCGTAGGCGGGTTACCAGAGGTGTAGTGAACCGTTCCCATACGTATGCGATCTCGCTGTTTGGCAGGGCAATCAACCCGGTCGATCATCGCTGCCGTCAAGCTCCCCTTAAATGGTTCCGGTTGACGAGACCAATCCGCATAAGCGCGAGCTACCATTACAGTCCCATATCGGCGTGCTACCGCTATCAATTCCTGTGGATCAGGTTCCCGCCGCTGGATATTCAGCATACTATAACGGATGTTCTCAAAATCGATGAATAGAGCAATTTCTTCGGGCACAATCTTCTCCTCTCATTGGGAGAAACCGCGCAGACCAAGATGTATTATGATTGTTCAGGTGCTCGGATATTTTGAAGCCATGCTTCACGCAATAACGCATATTGCTATCCTATAGCTATGAGCATATCATACTTTAATAGCAAAGTCGAGAGGTCTGCGCTTTACTTTTACGTAGTAAAATGATATAGTCTTTTATAAAGATGCGTTAGGGCTTATCCATGCAGCTATCCCGTGTGTACAAGAGTTCGTTACTATGGAGCTAACAACATCATTACGTCCCCCTGATAATTCAGTGTGTCCTGTCGCTCGCACTGCCAGGATCATCAGTGGGAAATGGACTCTGCTTATTATCCGCGATTTGGCTTCCGGTGTCAAACGTTTTAATCAACTCGAACGCTCACTTCAGGGCATCAGTCCTAAAACTCTCTCCGAGCGATTGCGCTCTCTCGAAGAAGAAGGCGTCATCCTTCGTCAAACGTTTGCTGAAGTCCCCCCTCGGGTGGAATATTCACTCACCGCCAAAGGCCACGACCTCGTCGAAGTCGTAGAATGCATGCGTTGTTACGGCAAACAATGGTTATGTGACGCCGGCGAATTGCAAGAATAGTCCACTTGACTCGTGCCCCCTATAGAGAAAAACCGGGGTTATTCCCCGGTTCTTTTGCCTATGCTTAAAGCACTCCCTCTAACTCGCCTGCGGTGGGAGAGCCATCGCACAGCACCGTTAGCCAGATGGATTTCAATGTGCGATCAATGCCAGATTAGCGGTAAACGCTAACAAGTTCACGTTTGTGTTCAGCGAGGAATCGATGGAGTGTTCCTTCGTTTTCTGCTGTAACGCGCTCACTGTACTCTTCTACCTGATTCTCTGACCTGGACACCAGGTCGTAGAGACTGGCGACATCATAACGCATCTGCACTTGAAGCTGACCCTCGCCATTAAACCCTTCGACGAAGAGACCATCCTCTTCCTCATGAATTGCGATGCTTTTCACGCCGACTTGATCTAGCACCTGACCAACAGCGTGCAGGATACTCCCGTAACTGAACGTGGCCCGCATTGATTCCTCCCATTTAAATAGTTGGAGATAGACAATCATTGTACTTTGGTGGACCGCACTGTCAAATGCAAAACAACATTGCAAACTTTGTTTGGGCAGTGTGTTGTAATGTGAGTCTTGCATCACACCAAAACAGTTTACCATAATGTCTAGGTAAACGTCAAGGTCGCAAAATTGCCCATTCCTCTCGCAAAGTGTACAGAACTCCGCCAA
>Ga0070708_100005029_pt1 | contig 10461 bp, 9 predicted proteins | sample KBSK5503metaG_FD_65469 | JGI IMG/M metagenome (GOLD analysis project Ga0070708, IMG submission 65469) | Corn, switchgrass and miscanthus rhizosphere microbial communities from Kellogg Biological Station, Michigan, USA - KBS K5-50-3 metaG | ecosystem: Host-associated > Plants > Roots >... | reverse complement strand
CGAGCGTTATCGAAATCGTCTTCGATCCGATGGATCATCCCATGAACGTAAGCGCCATTGGCAGACGAGGACTCCTGGGCGATTCGATGAGCGGTCTCGATATCGCCTGCCGCAAACAGAAGCAAGCTGCGAGCGTATGGTACGGTGGAAGCAGGAAACCCACCGAGTCGAGCGAGATCGGCAGAACGAAGAAATTCGATCAGCTTGCCGTCACGGGGCGGTTCCGCAATGGAGGTCCGCGGAAGTCTGAGCACCAGGCCCTCTGCACTGAGAAAATCTAGATTGGCCATCAAACAACCTTAACCATACTTGGCCAAGAGCAAACAGGACCGAGCGGCAGTGAGACGGCGTCCAAACAAGTGCACAAGAGGGTGCAAAGGCAGACTCTTGAACAGGAGATCGCAGAGATAACAGAGATACAAAATTAAGACGCAAAAAAAGCGCGGCCGTGCGTTCAACTGTTTTCCCTCCGTTATCTCTGTGACCTTCTGTTCAAAAATCTGTCTTTGTGGCCTCCGGTCGGAGTCGAGGCCACAGGTTAAACTCAGGTATCCTGGCTCAAAACTCCTTCGTCTCGAGTTGCTTTTTCGCCCCTAAATTGGGAAGGGTCCCGTGCTGATCGCCACGGCTTTTCGCGCATCACGATCAAGCAAATTTGGCCGGCTAGCAGAAAGCCGGCTGCCAGGAAAAAAACGAGAATAAACGCGCTTTTCAGGGCAGGGTCGGCACCAGCACCAACGGAAAGCCGATGACCAATCGATTGAATAGCGATGCCGTGACTCAAAAGAACGGACCCAAGCACGGCAACACCGATCGCTCCACCTAAGGAGCGCAGGAATGTGAGCGTTGCCGTTGCGATTCCGAGGTTGGCCGGCTCAACCGCGTTTTGTACCGACACCGTCGCAATCGGAAACAACGTTCCGACGCCCGCGCCAGCGACAGCGACCATTACTGCAACGATCGCAAACGGCAGCCGTCCGGTTTCGATGCCTAGATAAAAACTGCTGATTATCGCGAGCCCCATCCCGCCAACTGCGATCCCTTTGTAGTGGGTAATTTGGGCTGAGACTTTCCCCGAAACCGCAGCACCGAGCACTGTTCCCATCATCAGCGGTATTAAGCCAAAACCAGCCTGACTGGGTGCGAGATGGAGCATCCCCTCAAAGTAGACCGGCAAGTAAACCGACGTCCCAATGAATGCGGCCATCGCGAAAAACACTGCTCCCGCTGCCGCTAAGACGATCGGGTTCCGAAGTACGTCCATTGGGAGCAACGGTTCTGAGGCATGCTGCAGATGGAATCCGAGCCAGGTACCGAGCGCCAATAGAACGATAAATAGACCGATGATCGGTCCGGAGAGCCAGGCGAATCGGGCGCCGCCCCAGGTGAGGATCAGCAAAAAAATAACGGTGGTTGCCATGATCAAGAGTGCACCTGGCCAATCCAGGCGGTGTTGTTGCCGCTTCGCCTGGAGCAGCCGGAGCGGCCGGTCCATCACCACAATAGCGAGAGCGGCGAGCGGAAGATTAAGCCAGAAGATCATCGACCAGTGAAGATGCTCGGCCAGTAGTCCACCGAGACCGGGACCAGCCACGCTGGAAAGCGCCCAAACCCCAGAAAAATAGCCCTGGTATTTGGCGCGTTCGCGGGGAGCAACGACGTCTCCAATAATTGTCAATGCGAGCGCAATTAATCCGCCGCCACCGAGTCCTTGGACGGCGCGGGCCCCGATCAGCGCGAATAGACTGGGCGCTAGAGCGCATCCGATCGATCCCAGGATAAAAATGCCCAGGCAGGACAATATCACCATTCGCCGGCCACGAAGATCAGCCAATTTGCCGTAGAGCGGCGTAGTCGCAGTAGCCGTGAGTAAATAGGCGGTTACCACCCAGGATAGGTATTCCGTGTTGCCGAGCTTGGCGCCGATCGTGGGGAGGGCGGGAGCAACAATCGTTTGATCTAAAGCTGCCAGCAGCATCGCGGTAAGCACGCCAATGATGATGCCGCGACGTTCCGACTCCTTCAGTGGCTTCTCTCCTACGGCCAGCTCCATCACTTCCTTTCTAAAATTTCTTTGCTCCGGTCAACCCTTTGGGTTATTGACTCAACTCCCCTTGTCAGAGCGTGAGCGCTGCGCCAAGGCACCACTGTATATGATCTCTACCATTTTGTTTCTAGCTCAACAGCAATCAGCGCCGGCCACCGGCCAGAGTAATCCCTTGCTTACGTTCGCGCCGCTGATCTTCATGTTCATCATTTTCTATTTTCTGCTGATCCGGCCGCAGCAGAAACGGCAGAAAGAACAACGAAACCTTCTCGCTAGTCTCAAAACCGGAGACAAGGTGATCACGAGCAGCGGGATTCATGGTTTGATCGCCAATGTGAAAGAGACTACTTTTCTGGTGAAGATCGCCGACAATGTGAAAATAGAGATCGAAAAAGGCTCAATCGCTACGGTAGCAAAGTCGGCGCCGAGCGAAGAACCTAAAACGACTTCCTAGGTAACCGTTTCACCCTTGGCGGTTCTTGCTGTATGACTCCGGCGCTGACATTCGTCTTCGGCTTAGTTCTACTCATCCTCTTCGGGCTTTATTTCCTTATTGAAAAGGAAAGCACCAAACGATGGATCGGCACGACCCTGGCCGTCTTGCTTTGTGCCTTTTGCGTCGATGCGTTTCTCCCGCTAGAAAAAAAGATCCATCTTGGTCTGGATTTACAGGGTGGCAGCTCATTTCTCGTACGTCTGGTGCCCCCGACCGATGAAAATGGTCAGCCCCGAAAAATTACGCCCGAGATGCAGGAGAAGGCGGTCGAGGTCATTCGGAAGCGCGTCGACCAGTTTGGGGTAAGCGAACCGGTCATTACGCGCCAAGGTTCCGATCGGATTCTGGTTCAGATTCCCGGTCTCGATACTGCGCAGATTGAAAGCGCACGTCAGCAATTGCAACGAGTGGCTAAACTGGAATTTCGGCTGGTCGATCCAAAAAGCGATGAGCTGGTACCGCAAATCGAGAATGGCACCCATTTTACGCCGCCCGGAGAGGTAGTGCTCGATAGCATCGAGAGAAGCGGGAAAAAGGAAAAGCTCCTGGTCAAGAAGCGGCCCGAGTTAACCGGAGATCAAGTGACCAGAGCAAACGCCACTTTCGAGCAACGGGGCTACGAGGTCGCTTTAAGTTTCAACTCGGAAGGTGGCAAAATATTTCAGCAAGTTACCCGCAACAATATCAACAATCGGCTGGCGATCGTTCTCGATGGGGAAATTGTCTCGGCTCCGGTGATTCAAACTGAGATCTCTAACAACTCGGCGGTAATTACCGGCAACTTTACGGCGGATGAAGCTCGAAATTTGGCCAGCGCACTACAAAATCCGCTGCAAACGCCAGTGGTTATAGATGAAACTCGAAGCGTCTCAGCCACGCTGGGGAAAGATTCAATTCTGCGCGGCGTAGCTGCTGGTTTCGCGGGCTTAGCAGCAACGCTCTTGTTTGTTCTGATTTATTACCGGACCGCCGGGGTCGTAGCGCTCATCGGGTTGGCGGTCAATGGTGTGTTGCTGTTTGGCATCATGTCGTTGTTTAACTTCGTGCTAACGCTTCCCGGGATCGCCGGTATCATCCTCACGATCGGTATGGCGATCGATTCGAACGTTCTGATCTATGAACGACTGCGCGAAGAACTAGAGAGTGGCAAAAGCCTCCGGCCGGCAATTGAAGCTGCCTACGCCAAGGCGTTCAGCGCGATTTTTGACGCGAATGTCACGACTCTCATCACTGCCGGGATCCTCTTCTGGCTCGGCACCGGACCGGTGAAAGGTTTCGCGATCACGCTGACCGTCGGTATCGTCGCTTCGATGTTTTCCGCTTTGCTGGTGACCCGCGTCGTTTTCAGTTGGGCGACGGCCTGGAAAGCGATCAAAAGCATTTCGATGCTGCACCTGATCCGTTCGAAAAATTTCGATTTTCTTGGTAAACGTCGTCTGGCCATTAGCGGCTCTCTTCTGCTCATTATCGCCTCGTTCGTAGCGTTTGGAATTCGGAAAGAATCCGCTCTCAATATTGATTTTACGGGCGGCGATTCTTTGTTGGTGCGATCTGGTCAGGAGCTCTCGGTCGATCAAGTCAGGTCGGAGTTAACTAAAGTCGGGTTCGGCAATGCGGTGATTCAAAAAGAAACCGGTACGATCAACAATCAGCAGGTGCTCTATTTCTCCATTCGGTCGCCTTACCAAACCGCTGGAAAAATAGCGGATCAGCTCAAGACCGGCTTTCCACAGGCCAACATTACTATCGAACGTTCGGAAGGGGTAGGGCCGATTATCGGTTCTTCGCTGGCGCTGACGTCGCTGTACGCACTTGGCCTGGGAACATTGGGTATCCTTATCTACGTCACAATCCGATTTGAATTCTCGTTCGCGATCGGAGCGATTGTGGCATTGGTCCATGACGTGATTATTACGCTTGGAGTTTACGTGATTTGCGGTCGCGAACTTTCCTTAACGATGGTCGGCGCCGTCCTAACGATTGGCGGTTATTCGATCAACGATACCATCGTGGTGTTTGACCGAATCCGAGAAGGATTCCATGCGGGACGAAAAGGCAGCACCGAGTCCATCATGAACGCGAGTATCAATGAAACGCTGAGCCGAACCTTGCTTACCAGCGGCGTTACGCTGCTCTGCATGTTGTCACTTTTGATCTTCGGAGGCTCGGTCCTGGCCGATTTCGCCTTCACGATTGTGATCGGAATCGTCGTGGGCACCTATTCGTCGATTTTCATTGCCTCTCCAATCGTCCTATGGTGGACCAATTTCCGGAAAGGCAATTTGCGGACTGAGGTGGTCAAGCCGCGAGAACAGCCGGCCAAGGCGTAGTGATGGGTGGTGGTGAAAGGTGGCGATGAAGTTACAGGTTGGCCACCGCTCATCAGGGTAGGGCGAAAACCCGACTTCGCAAAGCCTACGTCGCGGCCGCGTCTTTCGGTAAGCATGCCTTTCAGACTAGGGCGCGCCGAAGCTTGCGTAGGCGGCCTCGGCGCGCAAATGCTGGGGCTTACAATCCGTTCTCGGCGATATCGGCGTTCTCCAACTTCGCTCCGTCGTCCGAAACTCCGGAAGCTTCGTCGGACAGGCCGGCGTTACTACTCCGGCACCTGTTGAGGATGGACGGGCTGGCTGTATTGATCCTGATTGCTGTCAGATTCGTCGGTGTCGTTCCGAGGCGGCAAACTAATCGTGTCCTTACCGGTAACTTTCTTCTGAATCCAACCGCCTGCTTTGCGGAACGCACGCTCTACCGTATTTTCCACCGACTGTCCATAACGACGAGCTCGATCGGAAATGGATCCGTCTTCGTTAGGGTAATCGCGGCGTACATATCTTCCTTCTGAGTCTCTATCAGCAGAACGATGCTTGTGAATCGGGGGTTGCTCCGAAGATTCCGGAGTTTGGTCAAGAACTTCTTGGTCCGAGTTCGGCGAGGATCCTTGAGATGCTAGACCTCCGGAGCCGCTGTTGGTCCAATTGCTCGAACTGACCAGGGTACCGTTATCAGCAGCTACCTTCACAATCCCCACATCTTGTCGTTGAGTATCGAGCAGGCGAAGGACCCAGAGCGGTTTACCGGAATCGGAATCGATGAACAATCGATAGTTAACCTGGTCAAAGCTCGCGCCATTCTTTTTGGCTTCTTCTTGCGCAACCTGATACGCTCCGTCCGAATCTAAGTTGAGCTGATTCAGATCGATCGTCTTGCCTCCAGCCAGCTCGCTGCTGACCGGCGTTCGTTCCGATGCGACCTGATTGGAAACAATCTGGAGTTCCCGAACACCACCGCGCGCGGCCGGATCGTCCAGGACGACTGTCCACATACCGGGTTGCGGATTACCAGATTCGCCAGAAACAGCCAAAACCTGCTTAAGCGTTTCTTCGCCTCGCAAGTTGCCGATCAAGCGGAGCGCAGTGTACGCCGTATTCTCTTCTCCCCGAACTGAAACAGCGAGCAAGAAAAACGCTACGAAGAAAGTGGAAAAACATCGCATGCCGATTACAGGTATTTTTACTGGAATTGGGAAATATTGCAACGGCACAGTGGATGATTGCGGATTGCGGATTGCGGATTGCGGATTGCGGATTGCGGATTGCGGATTGCGGATTGTGAGACCTGCTCCGATGCGCCTCCAAGCAAATCTTCTCGCAGGCCCGGCACTCCAATTCCTATAACGGTGGACGATTGCGGATTGTGGATCTTACATTCCGCATTCCACAATCAACAAACATATGGCCGCGAACATTGAGGAACTACAACGGCTCAATCAACTTTATCGGGGGGTGGTCGAAGTCAGTGCGTTGATCAATTCGATTACCGAGTTCGACGAGTTGCTCTCGGCTATTCTCGATGTCGCTGGTCGCGTAATGCGCGCGGAAGCAAGCTCCCTCTTTCTGATCGATCCCGAAACCGGAGACCTGGAGCTGACGATTGCGCGCGGACCGGCCGGCGACACCTTATCCCGGCCGAGAAAAATCAAGATTCCTCGGGGCCGGGGTTTCGTCGGCTGGGTGCAGGAACAGCGTAAGAGCCTACTTGTTACCGATGCATACAACGATCCGCGATTTTATGCGGAGTTAGATAAGAGCTCCGGTTTTGTAACTCGTTCGGTACTTTGTATTCCCCTGTTTCAATCAGACGTTGAGATTGGGGTTCTGGAAGTCCTCAACCCGTTGGATAAACCACATTTCGACGTGATTGATCTGGAGGCATTTGAGGCATACGGTAGCATGGTTGCCACGGCGATCGCCAAGATGCGAGCGATCGAGCGAGACCGCCAGCGTCGCCTCTTGGAAAAAGATCTCGAGTTGGCTACCGAGATTCAGCATTCTTTCCTTCCGGATGCACTGCCATCAACTGAGCTTCTGGAGTTCGCGGTGCGTTACCGTCCAGCTCGCGAGATCGCCGGTGACTTCTACGATGTCTTCGAAAGAAACGAAGGAGAATTTTATTTCGTCGTCGGCGACGTCTCCGGAAAAGGGATTTCGGCTGCGCTGATGATGGCGCAAGCATTGAGTATGCTCCGTTTCATTGTTCACCCCGAAATGTCTCCCGCAGATGTTTTGCGGCGTTGGAATACCCGCCTGTGGGATCGTACCATTCGCGGCATGTTCATCACCGCGGTTCTGGGCCGAATCGTCGCTCAGAGCAGCCGGATTGAATTCTCGGTAGCAGGCCATTTCGCCCCAATCCTGCGGCGGGGCATCGGCAAAGTTGAAGAACCGACGATCGAGGCATCCCCTCCCCTGGGAGTAGTAAAAGATCTCCCGTTTGCCCTGAATCAGATCAAAGTATTGCCGGGAACCCAGGCGATCTTCTATACTGATGGCCTAATTGAGTCATTCAATATATCCCGAGAAGCTTTCTCCATGGATCGGCTAAGAAAAGTACTGGCTCAGCCATTGAATGGATCGGAACAGATCGTAGAAGCTTTGATTGAAGCGGAAGCTGAGCATCGAGGAGACATTTTGCCTCATGACGACCTGACGATTCTGACCATTGGCCGCAAATGAACAAAAAGATCGAGTTCGCAAGTCATCCAGCAAATCTTTGGTTGGTTCGGCACTGTGTTCGCCAGTTTTTGCAACATCGTACTTTTTCCAGCCGAGAGGTTGACCTGATGGTCTTGGGCGTCGATGAAGCCTGTACCAATATCATCCGGCATGCTTATCATCTCGCCGAAGATCAGCTGATCTCGCTTTCCCTGGAAACAATCAAAAGTAACGGCGTGCGCTTTCGTCTCCGGGATTACGGCGATCGGTTTGATTCGACCAAGTACCATGGCCGTTCACTCGATCAACTGCGCCCCGGCGGACTAGGAGTTCATTTGATTCGGCATGCTTTTGATCAGATCGACTATCAGCAAAGGCGTCGCGGTACACTTCTGGTATTGACCAAGCTGAAGCCAGACGCCAGCGGATTGCTGCCCGAATTGGCCCCAAACTAATTTCTTGCCAAAAGATCGTTTGTCTGGTTAGGTCACACACTAATTTTCTTACGGAGGCTCAAAAACCATGATCATTTTCACTGAACTCGATTCTCGTCGGCAAGGTGATATGAACGGAGTCCTCCGTCTCCCTCTGAAGAAGACCATCACCGGGCATTGAACCCGGGTTCTCTTCGGCGGCCTTAAGGCCGGGGCTTCATCCGCCTGTCCTGCGCAAAGCAGGAACCAACCTCTTTTTTGGGCCAAACATCCGGGACGGGTGCAGGTCCGCAACCAACCATGTCCGACCCAGTCTCTCAAATATTCGATCGGTACCTTGATCAGCCGCCAACTTTGCCGACGGAAGTACGGCGTCGACTCGAGCAGGCGTGCCAGGGCGAAATCATTCAGCTTTACGCTCTAGCCGATCTTGACGCTTCACTGCGTCTTTGCCAGATCTGGGTGACGCTTACCGCGAACTATCTGGCCGTCATCCGAGTCGCAGACCGCCGTGTCGATGAACATATCCGGGTTGTCCCACGGGGACGTTTGGACAAGATCATCGAACAGCCAGGCTTAAGCTGTACCGTCGTCCACCTTTTGGAGCGGGCTGAAGAACACCCGTTTGTGACGATCCGGTACACCCACCGGCAACGCGGGGCGATTGGCCATTTGCTGTATGTTCTGGACCAACAACTCAATGGTAGAACACTCGAGTTTACTCCGAGCGACGAGCGTTACCGGGAAGCTATTGTCCGACCAATCAGAGAAGCCCAAGCCTCAGTTAGTGGTAATCGGCTGGCCATAGTTTGGCGTTTGCTTGGTTACCTGCGGCCATACCGCGCCCAAGTTGCCCTTGGCATGTTCGGTGCCACCGTCATGACTTTGGCGCGTCTACTACCGCCTTTTTTTACGGGACAAGTAGTCGACCAGGTCATTCAACCATTTCAGGGTGGAACGTTGCAGCTCGCTCAAGCATGGCCTCTCGCACTAACCCTGCTCGGAGGATTGACCGTCACTCTCATTCTTCAAGAATGCGCTGCTTGGGTTCGTCTGCGAACAATGGCGGTCTTGGGCGAACACGTGGCCCGCGATTTGCGGACGCAGATGTACGACCACCTACACAAGTTAAGCGTCAGCTATTTTTCCAGCAAACAAACCGGAAGCATCATCAGTCGGGTCGGTTCAGATAGCGACCGGATCTGGGACTTCATCGCCTTTGGTGTGGTCGAGCTTTCCCTATCCTTTCTTCTATTGATCGGTCTGAGCGCGGTGCTGATTGTTCTCGATTGGCGGCTCGGACTGGTGATGACCGTTCCTCTGCCGATCCTGCTAGTTTTGATTTATCGGAACGGCCGAGTCATGCACGCGTTTTTCCTGCGCGCCTGGCGCAAATGGTCCAACCTGACCGATGCGCTATCGGACGTCGTGCCGGGCATCCGAGTGGTCAAAGTGTTCGATCAAGCCGAACACGAGAAGCGCCGCTTTGGCGAGCGCAACGACGACTTTACCGATGAGTGTTTTCGGATTCATCACGTGTGGACCGGATTCTGGCCAATCCTCATGCTGCATCAGATTCAGGAAGCGCTCAATCGATTGATTGCCGGGCGAACCGTAGTTGCGATCGCGCATCGGCTGTCGACGCTGAAGCGTGCGACCAGACTATTAGTGCTCAAAGAGGGCCGGCTGATCGAGCAAGGCACCCATGCCCAACTCCTTGAAATACCGAACGGAGTCTATCGACGTCTGCACGACATGCAGATCCAATTAAATGAAGTTCACGCCATTTAAAATAACCCTTATGCCACAACTTAACAGCAATGAAGCCGGACAGCTCCTGCTACACAGCCAGCGCGGCTCTATCCCAGTCAGACCGGTGGCTTGCTTTCCTTGGTCTGAGCCAAACAACTACATCTCGCTTCGTAATGACGCCGGGATGGAAGTTGGCTTTATCCAGTCTGCCACCGAACTTGATCACTCCTCCCGCACAGCGCTGGAAACAACTTTACGGCAGACCCGATTCGTTTTTGAAGTTATCGCCATCGAGAACGTGGAAGATGAGTTTGAGCTGAGGACCTGGTTGGTAAAAACGCGCCAGGGTCCGCGGTCTTTTCAGACTAAGCTCGATGAATGGCCGCGTACGCTCGAAACTGGGGTCGTGATGATCCGCGACCTTTCCGGTGATCTCTATCAAATCAAAAATCCGACTGCGTTCGATCCAGCCAGCCAGAAGCTCGTGTGGGCTTACATGGAGTAGGAGGCCTTCGATGTTATCGCGGTGATCCGCGGGATTTTGGAACCGGTTTCGTAACGGAGTGAGGGATCAAGCGGGTGCTGGAAAGGCGCGAGGCGCTACCAGACTATTGCGGTCCTGCACTGGAAGCCGCCGAAAAAGCTAAGCGCTACGTATCGTGACATGAAATTCTCCTTGCGGAATGGCTTCTGGCAGCTTTTGGATAGATTCTCGGTCTCGATCCGCCTTCATGAACG
>Ga0070708_100005021_pt1 | contig 10468 bp, 8 predicted proteins | sample KBSK5503metaG_FD_65469 | JGI IMG/M metagenome (GOLD analysis project Ga0070708, IMG submission 65469) | Corn, switchgrass and miscanthus rhizosphere microbial communities from Kellogg Biological Station, Michigan, USA - KBS K5-50-3 metaG | ecosystem: Host-associated > Plants > Roots >... | reverse complement strand
TACGCCATGGAACTTGACTCTAGCGAACTGCTGAAGCGGTTTGTAGCGGCCGACGTTGGCGTAGGTTTCATTGCGCGTTCTAATGTGCTCGGAGATCTCCGTGCCAATGCGCTCGCCGCCATATCGATTTCGGATGCCCAGATCCGCCGCGATTTGGCTCTGGTTTTCCGCAAAGACAAGGCCTTGAGTCGCGCCGCCCTTGCGTTTATTGATATTGCTGTCAAACTGAAGACGGCTGAGGCCGTTGCGCCCAGCAAGCGCTGATGAAGGCGCCTGACCAATTACGGGTCTCACCCTGAGTGGACCACGACCTCATCGCACAAGCTCCGCACTACTGTAGAAGAGTGGGCCTTCAGGCCCGCGTTTGCTCGGGAGAACATCGAACGCCGGCCTAAGGGCCGGCTCTTCCACGCCACTAGGCTCGTGCCGCGTCAAAAGGGCCCCTGTGTAAGTACTGCACCCCTTCTTGCGTTAGAATTCCCGCACAGTGATCACCTGCAAATTTCCACTCTGGTTTTCAATGCTCCTCGCCTTGTTGCTGTTTAGCGCGATGCTCCTGCCAGCTCAGATGCAGTCCCCGACTGGCCCTCGTGGCACTTCCGTTTCGGCTTACAAGCTCATTGAGATGAAAGTTACGGGTACCAAGCGCTACACGCCAGACCAGATCATCGGAGCAAGCGGGTTGCGGCTCGGCGATAACGTCTCAGAGCAAAACTTCAAAGAAGCGATACAGAAGCTGGGCGACACCGGCATGTTCACCAATGTTGCCTATACCTACTCTTTTTCTCCCGCGGGCACCAAAGTCGAGTTCCAGTTGGCCGACAATGACAAGCTCGTTCCGGCAGAATTCGATAATTTCGTCTGGTTCACCGATCAGGAATTGGTCCAGAAGATCCGTTCCTATGTTCCTCTCTTTCGAGGTGAGCTGCCTTTGGGAGGCGATCTGACCGATAAGGTCGCTGATGCGCTACAGGCGTTGCTTGCGGAGCGCGATGTCAATCGCGCGCAGGTGGATGTCAGACGCCTTGGCGAAGGCGAAACCGAAGCCGGAACTTTAGACCGAGTAATCTACTCGATTTCTGGCGCGGCACTCCGCATTCGTAATTTTGAGTTTCCCGGAGCCAGCGCTGTCGAGCATCCACTGCTTGCCCGTGCTGCGCAACGTGAACAGGGCGATCAATATCAGCGCTCCAAGCTCCGCATGTTTGCCGGTTTTGATCTTCGCCCCATTTACTTGCGTGAAGGCAAGCTGCGGATCAACTTTGGCGAGCCGCAGGCCAAGGTCGTGCATGAAACGCCCGACGAAATTCTCGTCGACATAGTGCTGCCTGTGGAGGAAGGCCGCGAGTACAAGCTCAGCCAGATTGAATGGTCAGGCAACACTCTTTTTCCAACGGCGCAGCTAGCGAAAATGATTACCCAGCAGCCGGGGCAACCAGTCAACGCGCTGCAACTCAAAGACGATCTCGACAACATCAAACCACTGTATAAAGCGCACGGCTACATGAAAGCGACGGTGGAGCCTCATCTCGATTTAAACGACGCAGCTGGCACGGCAAGCTACAAGCTCGAGGTAAAAGAGGGAGACCTGTACCGCATGGGCGAGATCGAGATCGAGGGCTTGGATGACAAGACCACCGCGCGCCTGCGCGAAGCTTGGACCCTACGCCAAGGCGCACCCTACGACAGCAGTTACGCGAAACGCTTCCTGAAAGAGACCGGCGATCTTTTACCACCCAGCATCAAATGGGGCGTCACTATTCACGAAGATTTGAATGAGAAAGACAAGGCGGTGGACGTTACACTGCGCTTCAAGCCCAAAGGCGCAACATAGCGATGATGCTGACAGCCGCCGAGACCGCGGCGCTACGAATACCAGCCTACAGGAACCGCAACGGAGTCAACGCGCCTTGATGGCCGTCATTTCTCTCGGGTTAAGCTGATTCTTTATAATTAGTGGTTTTCTTGAATCTCCCGGAGGTGGATGATGGCGGCTTCATACAATGGAGTGCCAGTGCCGACGAATGGCGCCAGGATTACTTACAGCAAAGGACGTTACTACGTGCCGGACAATCCCATCATCCCATTCATCGAGGGCGACGGCACGGGCCGGGACATCTGGAAGGCATCGGTTCGGGTCTTCGATGGAGCCGTCGAGAAGGCTTACAGGGGCAAACGGCGGGTAACCTGGTACGAGGTGTTCGCCGGCGAAAAAGCCATGGCGAAGTTCAACAATTGGCTGCCAGACGACAGCGTGAACGCCATCCGCGAGTTCCGTGTGGCGATCAAGGGGCCGCTTACGACGCCGGTGGGGGGCGGTATTCGTTCATTGAATGTCGCACTGCGACAAATTCTCGATCTGTATGCCTGCGTGCGTCCCGTGAAGTACTACAAGGGCACTCCGTCGCCCGTCAAACATCCCGAGCGCATGAATGTGGTCATCTATCGCGAAAATACAGAAGATGTTTATGCAGGCATCGAGTGGGAGCAGGGTACACCGGAAGCTGCCAAGCTGATTGAGTTTCTTAACAAGGAAATGCTGAAGAGCGGAAAGAAGCAGGTCCGCCTGGATTCTGGTGTAGGCATAAAGCCGATGTCGGTCACCGGGACGAAGCGCCTGGTGCGCATGGCGATCAAATACGCGCTAGAGAGTGCTCGCAAGTCTGTCACCCTGGTGCACAAAGGCAATATCCAGAAATTCACCGAAGGCGCGTTCCGGAAATGGGGATACGAGCTGGCGACTGAGGAATTCCGCGACTGGGTAGTGACAGAGCGCGAGAGCTGGATATTGGATAACAAAGATAAGAACCCGAACATGACCATCGAGCAGAATGCGAACCTGGTCGAGCTTGGACTGGAATTTGCCACTGAGGATTTTCGACAATCGATATACAAGGAAGTGAACGACGTGCTCGAGAAGATCTACAAGACTCACGGCAACGGCGCGTGGAAGAAGAAGCTGATGATCAACGACCGCATTGCCGACTCAATCTTCCAGCAGGTTGTAACGCGCGCCGACGAGTACTCGGTATTGGCGACTCCTAATCTCAATGGTGACTACATTTCCGACGCCTGCGCTGCGCAGGTTGGCGGGTTGGGAATCGCGCCGGGCGCAAATATCGGGGACGGTTATGCGATCTTCGAAGCCACCCACGGGACGGCGCCGAAGTACGCAGACAAAGACGTCATTAATCCCGGTTCCGTGATTCTTTCCGGCGTATTGATGTTCCGGTTCCTGGGCTGGGGCGAAGCTGCCGATATGATTGAGCAAGGCCTGGAGCGCACCATCGAGCAGAAGAAAGTTACCTACGATTTTGAGCGGCTGATGGAATGCGCTACCAAGGTAAAGACCAGCGAGTTCGCCAACTGCGTCATTCAGAACATGGAAGCTGCGGTCATGACCGCGGTGTGACCACCAAAATCGACCACGAAGGACACTAAGGTATACGAAGGAACACGACTCGAGAAGTCCATTTTTCCTCTTCCCTTCGTGCACCCTTAGTGTCCTGCCGTGGTTGAGAATTTCTTACCGCCGCTAATAGAAAGGAAATTCATGCGCAAGAAAGTCACCATTGTGGGTTCGGGAAACGTGGGCGCTACTGCGGCCCACTGGATCGCCGCCAAAGAACTCGCGGACATTGTGCTAATCGACATTATCGAAGGCGTTCCGCAGGGCAAAGGCTTGGACCTGCTGGAAGCCATGCCGATCGAGAAGCGCGATTGCTATGTGATCGGCACGCAGAACTATGCTGAGACCGCCAATTCTGACATCGTGGTTATCACCGCCGGTGTTCCGCGCAAGCCGGGTATGAGCCGCGACGACCTGCTCAACATCAACCACAAAATCATGAAGGATGTGGTGGGCAAGGTCGTGCAGTACTCGCCAAACTCTATCCTGATTGTTGTGTCGAACCCGTTGGACGCGATGGCGCAGGCGGCCTATAAGATGAGCGGCTTCTCCCGCAATCGCGTGATCGGCATGGCTGGCGTGCTAGATTCCGCGCGATTCCGAGCCTTTATTGCGCAAGAGCTAAAGGTCAGCGTGGAGAACGTAACCGCATTCGTTCTCGGGGGACACGGCGACACCATGGTGCCACTGCCGCGGTATTCCACAGTCGCGGGCATCCCAATTACCGAACTGATGGACAGCGCGACTGTTGAGCGGCTGGTTCAGCGTACGCGGGATGGCGGGGCGGAAATTGTGAAATACCTCAAGACTGGCAGCGCCTACTACGCGCCTTCAGCTGCGGTGACGGAGATGGTCGAGGCAATTCTGAAAGACAAGAAGAAGATCCTGCCTTGCGCCGCTTATCTTGACGGCGAGTACGGGTTGAAAGGCCTGTACGTGGGCGTGCCGGTAAAATTGGGAGCAAGAGGAATCGAACAGATCATAGAAATCAAACTCACGCCGGAAGAGAAGGCGGCGCTGGATAAGAGCGCGGCTTCGGTGAAGGAGTTGGTGGGGGTAATCGGAGTGTAGGAGCAGTTCCCCCGTGCTCACTGGGAACCAAATCACCTGGCGACGGAAACTCTTCTCTGCTTGCTACCGTTTGCGCCTCCGGGGAAGAAACTCTCGAGCTACGTTGAATCCGACGTGCACCCCTAAGGACCGAGTACCGAGCCATAAGCCCTTGCCCAAACCGTAGCGGTCGGGATACCAGGCGTAGGTGGCTACAATTGCGCCAGTGTACGGTGCGACTGCATCTGGGATGGAGAAAACTGCTTCCCCGTTGGGCCGTCGGGCCATAAAGCTGGAGCCCAAGGCATGGCGTAGCCGAGGAGCAAAACCTGAGCATTGACAGCGGTAATACTTCGTGTCCTCATGCAGGACAGAGGCTAACCCATAACGCGTAGTTTCGGTAATGGCAGACCGCCCGAATTGTGATCCGATGCGTCTTCCGTATCCTTCCGCCCCCTGGCCCCACTCTTCCGGCGTATTGCGGGCTTGGTCGATCCCAGCAGCAACGCCTGCTCGGAGAAATGCAAGCGGGCCATAGGCAGAAATCATGTAGCGCCGAAACTGCTCTTTCGGTGTAGGCGCCTGATATGAACTCGCGAGCCCCTGCGAAGCAGTCGCGGTCGATTGGTTCGAAGGAGGGTTGGCATTCACTGCCTGGGCACACAGGGTAATGGGCAGAGCCACAATTGCAATAAAGAAAGCCCGGCAACCAAGGCGGGTAATTGACATATTTTTCGCCCGACATCATTTTTCTACTACTGCAGCACTCAACCGAACAATGGACGAGTGTTCAGTCCCTAAAGGTTCTGGCTAATCAGTAAAATCCTTGGAATCAATTGCCCATTGCACCAGCGGCAGTACCACCGTACTACACCGAAGTGCGGGGAGCTTGGATGTGAGATGCGGACTCACGGCATGGCCTCCGCTGGCCAGAGGATCAAATGCTCTTCTGCAGTTACGTCTTTGCTGAATTCGTCTCTGATTTTTCCGGCATTGACTGTTTTAGGCTGCCGTTGGAGCACGTCGGAATCAATCGTCTGCCCGGTCCGCGAGATCGTCTGGAAGTATAACTTGTCGCCGGTAATTTCAACCAGCATGAAGTCTCGATCGCTATCGAAGCCGGCCTGCATCTGTTGCGATCGGCGAAGGTTGTGAGATCTTAGTTCGCCGGAGTTGCCCAGAACAAAATAATAGATGCCATTCTCCGGCTTTATCCTCTCGTACACATGTTCGTGCCCGTTAAAAACCACGTTTACTCCATACTTCTCGAACAGCGGCGTCAGAAGCTTACGCAAATCCAGATCCGGCCCGTGAAATCTCCCGTCTGAATAGAGTGGATGATGGAAGTAGCAAATCTTCCATGCCGAGTTGGAAGTCTGCAATTCTTTCTCCAGCCAGCTCAGCTGTTCCGAATTCATGTAGGTGCTGTCGAGCACGAAGAAAGTCACATTGCCTTTCTTGAAGCTGTAGTAGCGCTTTCCGCCCATGTTAAATGGTGAATACAAGCGCTGGTTGGGATTGTCATGGTTGCCGAGAGATGCGTAGAACTTCACACCCGCGTCCAGCAGGGGTTTATACGGGAGTTCAAACTTGCGCGCGAAATCCTTCGGCCTATCACCTCCGTAGATATTATCTCCGAGCATAATCACGAAATCGAAACCGACTCTCTGCCGGTATGCCTCCATTTGCCGGGCGACCTCATACTGTTCGTTGTTCCCGGTCCCACTGTCTCCAATTACGGCAAAGCGAACCGACTTCGGCTCGAGCGGCAGCTTCAAGTCGAGTGTGCCCTGAGCTGTCTGTCTTGAATTCGACCCTCCAGTTGAGGAAACGGGCGACGTGGCTTGGCTCGCCTGAGTTGGCGTGTTTCCCGCGGCAGACGCCTGCAACGGACCGCTGGTTTGCACTCCCGACAACAGGAGTAGCCATGAGGTTATAAGAGCGAAAAATATACGATGGTGCATTTTTTTCACAGCCGACTCTAAGCCGACGGAATGGCGCCAGGTATGAAGTCAACGATTACATTGGCTCCCACGTCCCGCAGAACGAGGGCACGCCCCACGATGCGATATTCGAGCTCCGGCGGCAGCTGCGGCAGATTCAGCAAAAGCGAGGGAGGTGTCGATTGCAGTGGAACACCCTCGGGATAGGGAGCATTCACGCGTAGGTGAATCCCATCTACTGGTTCAGCATGGCGTAGGCTTGCGCGAATCTGCGGGCCATCCGGGCCTTTCAGAGGAGTCGCAATCAGACGTCGAAACAACTCGCTGATTTCGGGTGTAAAAATATCACCTTGCTTCGCCTCGGGTCGTGCAGTACGGATCTTTGGGGCTGCCGTAACTTGAGCCTCTTTAATCTTGGCCGCCGAATCAGTCCGTTTCGGAGCAGGGGCCTCGGCCTGTACTTTCTTGTGCAGTTTCACATAATCAGCGACTCGATTCTCGAAGTCCCTAATGATAAGAGAATCTTGATTCACCCGCGGCGAACCCTGTGATGAAGTCCTGGCAAATAGAAGGCAGCAGCAGTTCGCAACCAAAAGCAAGATGCAGGTTCGAGTGCGGCTAGCCTTCAGAACACTCATGCTTTTCCTTCCCTTAATTTAGGATGCAGAAAACGGGTGAACGGGTGGATTGGCCCGCCAGGTATAAGGCCTATCGGGTCAACGGCTTGCAGAGAAAAGAACAAATGTGTGGATACATCCTACTACTTTTCGCCAGGGTCCTTATGTTCCACAACATCCTCAACCGCTCCCTTGACCACGTTCTGCACCGCTTCTTTCACCGCATCCTTGACGTTCTCTTCCACTTCTTTGTAATCAACGTCGAGGTGGGTATCCGGTGGCATGACATCCTTAACGGCCGCTTTAAGAACTGGGGCCACTGGGTGAAGATCTTTGGTGACGGTCTTAGCCACTTTCTTTGCGGTTCTGGTCACCGCTGGCGTGGTTTGTTCTTTGGAAGTTTCAGGTTTCGGGGCTGTCGCCGCATTCCAGTCTTCTTCAAACACCTTGACCAGTGAATTTGCCACCTTGGAATCACGAAAGATGACTCCAATTTCGCGCCGCGCATCCAGTTCCAGTTCACGAAGACTTTGGCTGCCCATAAATACCTCCTTACGATCGCGGACAATAGTTCTCGAGTGCAGGCGTATGCGTGTTAACTTGCGCACCGTCACTCGGCTGCTCTTGTGCGTAAGCTTGCCGATGATTCGGATCTCCACGCCTGCTTTGGTCTGGTCTTCGAGAAGGCGGATCATTGAGCGGTCACTAATCTTGATGTCGTAGATAAGCAATTCTTTTTTGGCCCCTTTGATAAAAGAGGCCAACTGTTTCCTCGCATTCAAGGGACTGACAAGGAACTTGGAACAACCTGGAGTATAGGGCTGACGCTTGGTATCGCGTTCGAAGAGCTTCACTGCTTCCTGCACCAGTTGGCGGTTCCTGGTGATGACGCCAAAGCTGCGACTATGTTCAATATCCACAAAAGTGAAATTGAAAGCGAGAAGATGCAGTTCCTTGCGGTCCACGATCATCATTTTGCCGTGATAACGCACCAGCTCATCGGAGGTGCGGGCCACCGTCACACCTCCCGCAAGCAGCCGCATCTCCAGCTTGCGCAGGTTCTTTTCGCCGCCCCGGTTGGTGTAGGCAATGAGCGCGTGAACAAAGACGCCCCTTTTTGCCGCGTCCTCTAGCGCTCGTTCGAGTTCGGTGCGGTCGAAACGGAAAATGACGATTTCAATACTCTTCTTCGCTCTCTTGATCCCTCTCACCAAAGGTTCAATTCCATCGCCCGGCTGTATCAATAGTTTCACTCGCTCTCCTCTAATCTCCACTTTCGCGTAGGCATTTCGCTTGCGTCGTCCGTGGGCCCTCTTGCGTTCCTAGTATGCTAACTCAAACACGCGCGCGCTCTGTCCCTTTGGAACTGTATAGTATTCGCGCCATCAGCCTCGCGTACGATGGCCATCAACGGGGGCTGCGGTTAGCGGCCTACCATGGGAGCTTTAGGAATGCGTCGGAAGACCACGCCATTTCTTCTTGTTTTCGCCATTCTGGCAGTTTCGTTGCCGGTGTCTGCCCAAAAACAAGACAAGACGGGCAAACATACTGATGATCAGGGCATCGCGATCCTTTGGAGTCAGCCCGTCGACATCGCATCAAGGAATCTCTTCTATGGTTCTGGCGGCGAGCAAGATCAGCCTCGGGGCACCATGACATTCCTCGAAGAGGATTTCAAAGGTACAAACCCTAAGTTCGTGGTTCGTGACCAGGAGGGGACAAAATGGACAATCAAGCTAGGCGTGGAAGTGCGGCCGGAGACCGCGGCCGTGCGCTTGCTATGGGCCGCCGGTTACTTCACTACTGAGGATTATTTCGTATCGACCATAAAAGTCGAGAACATGCCGGCTCATCTCAAGCGTGGTCAAGACCTGGTCGGGCCGGGTGGAGTAATCAAGAACGTGCGCCTCAAGCGGCATCCTAACGGCAAGAAGAAGATTGGCACTTGGCGATGGAAACACAATCCATTTACCGGCACGCGGGAGTTCAACGGACTTCGCGTGATGATGGCATTGATGAATAATTGGGATCTGAAGGACGAGAACAATGCCATCTATGAAGGTCCGGACCCTCCCCGCAAAATCTATCTGGTCAGCGACCTTGGATCCACGTTTGGAACAACCGGCCGCAGTTGGACCCATGCGATATCCAAAGGCAATTTAAAGTCCTACAGTCATACGAGGTTCATCAGCAAGACCACGCCCCAGTTCGTGGATTTCAGCACTCCCTCGCGTCCTGCCCTGATCTACTTCTTCACCAGTTTCCCTGAGTTCTTCAGCAGACTCCATATGCGGTGGATCGGCAAGCACATTCCGCGTGCGGATGCGAAGTGGATGGGAGAACTGCTGGCCCGGCTTACGCCAGAACAGATTCGTGATGCGTTTCGCGCCGCTGGATACCAGCCTCAGCAGGTCGAGGGTTTTGCCAAAACGGTGCAGGAGAGAATCGCCGAGCTCAACAAGCTCTAATGGCGGGAGGGGCGCAAGAAGTGCAGACGTTCTCGGAATTTCAGCAGGTCAGCCGTGTACTGGCCTTTCCACTTCCTCTTCTCCTTTGAACTGCAGCTCGTAAAATTTGGCGTATAGCCCGCCGTTCTTCAACAACTCATCGTGCTTGCCGCTCTCGACAATGCTGCCTTCCTTGATCACAAATATGATGTCAGCCCGGCGAATCGTGGACAAGCGATGCGCAATGACGATGGTAGCCTTACCTTCCATCAAACGATCCAGCGCCTCGAACACCAGTTTTTCAGAAGCGGCATCCAGTCCTGTAGTCGGCTCATCGAGGAGAAGAATTGGAGTATTGCGGATCACCGCGCGTGCAATCGCAATTCGCTGCCGCTGACCGCCTGAGAGCGTCATGCCCCGCTCGCCCAGGATGGTGTTGTAACCTTGCGGCAACTTTTCGATAAATTCGTGGGCATTGGCGAGCTTTGCGGCATGCAAGATCTCCGCCCGGCTCGCCTCGGGCTTCCCGTAGGCGATGTTCTGCCAAACCGGAGCATGGAAGAGCAATGTCTCCTGTAGCACGAAACTGATTTGCTGCCGCAGCGATTTCTGCTTGAAGCGCCGCACGTCCCACCCGTCGATCTTGACCGTCCCCGAGACAGGATCATAGAAGCGGGGGATCAGGCTGAGGATGGTGGTCTTGCCGGCTCCAGTTGGTCCGACGAGCGCCGCCACCTGTCCCGCTTCGACAGTAAAACTCACATCCTTGAGAATTGGGGTGCCTGGCGTGTAATAGAACTCCACATGCTCAAATTCGATCTTCCCCTTGAATCTTGGTGCGCGCCGGGCTCCAGGTAAATCCTTGACTTCCCTTTCTGTTTCCATGACCTCCTGGATACGCTCGTAGCCCACCAGCGCCTTGGAGTACGTATCCGTCATTTTTGACAGTTCCTGCATGGGCTTGTACATCTTGCCCAAATACAGGATGAAGACAATCAGTGA
>Ga0070708_100005017_pt1 | contig 10470 bp, 9 predicted proteins | sample KBSK5503metaG_FD_65469 | JGI IMG/M metagenome (GOLD analysis project Ga0070708, IMG submission 65469) | Corn, switchgrass and miscanthus rhizosphere microbial communities from Kellogg Biological Station, Michigan, USA - KBS K5-50-3 metaG | ecosystem: Host-associated > Plants > Roots >... | reverse complement strand
TCGAGCACGACGTCCCGCGATTCCTCCCCCATTCCTCGGTCGTAGATCGAGGCCGTGCTGGCGAAGATCAGCCGCTCCACGCCGGCCCGCTTGGCCACCTCGGCCACCCGGATAGAGGCGTGGGTGTTCATCTCCTCGTTGGCCCTGGGAGCGAACTCGGCGGTGGGATCGTTGGACAGGCCGCCGATGTTGACCACGGCGCCGCAGTCCGCGACGTGGGACTCGTCGAAGTCCCGCATGTCCTCGACCACGAGCTCGACCCGGTCCGTGAACGACCGGGCCGGCTCCCGGCCGTAGAACAGCCGGTCGAGGACGCGGACCGAATAGCCCTTCGCCAGCAGCTCCTCGACGAGCACGCAGCCGACATAGCCGGCCCCGCCGACGACCAGGACTTTCTTCATGGGGCGATTAGCTTACCCCTCGTACAGGGGCGCCTTTGGAAGGATCTCCGCGAGGGACGGATTGGAGCGATCCCGGTTCGACAGCATGGGGTCGGTGGCGGGCCAGGCGATCCCGAGGTCGGGATCGTTCCAGGCGATACCGAACTCGTCCTCGCCCGTGTGGTATTGGTCCACCAGGTATTGGAGAAGAATTCCGGTGGCCGTGTAGAAGCCGTGAGCCACACCCTTGGGGATGAACAGGCACCGGCGTTCCTCGGCGACGACCTCGATCTCGGTCTTCTTCTCCTCAGTGGGGGATCCCCTGCGCAGGTCGTACAGGGCGACGAAGGCGGTACCGGACAGGACCGTCCAGTAGTCCGCTTGCGTCCGGTGGAAATGGAGCCCGCGCAGAACATGAGGACGGGACATCGAAAGGTTCGCCTGCACCATCTCGCCCATCCCGGGCAGCCAGGACCGGCGGAACATCTCCGCCATGTGGCCCCGCTCGTCGGGATGGAGGTCCAGCTCGATCAGGAGGGCGCCGGCGATCCCCAGATCGACGAGCTTGGGCATGCGCCTACTTTAGCTGGCGAGGCGTCTCTAGAACGCGCCCTTGCGCATCAGCACCGCCGGGATCGTCTTGCCAAGGATGTACAGGTCGTAGGTGACCGACCAGTTCTCGATGTAGAAGAGGTCCAGCCGAACGTAGTCGTCGAAGGAAAGGTCGCTCCGTCCCCCCACCTGCCACAGCCCGGTGATGCCGGGACGGACCTCCAGCCGGACTCGGTGCCAGTCTTCGTAGGTGGCCACCTCGTTGGGGAGCGCCGGACGCGGTCCCACCAGGCTCATGTCGCCCTTGATCACGTTCAGTATCTGGGGAAGCTCGTCCAAGCTCCAGGCCCGGAGCCAGCGGCCGACCGGGGTGACCCGAGGATCGTTCTTGAGCTTGAAGAGCACGCCGCCGTGGAACTCGTTCCTCTCCAGGAGCTGAGGAAGGAGGAGGTCGGCGCCCCGAATCATCGTGCGAAACTTGTACATCGTGAAGGTCCGGCCGTCCTTGCCAACGCGCTCCTGTCGGTACAACACCGGACCTCGCGACGTGACTTTGATCAGCAGCGCGATGGCCATCCACATCGGCGCCAACACGACCAGCGCCAGCGTGGCCGCTAGGAGATCGAACGACCGCTTCGCCACGGCCTGCGGACCGGTCAGCGACGCCGGCCGCAGGGAGAGAGCGAGCAGATCCCCCACCGGCTGCACGGTGAGACGCGAGGACAGGATCTCGCTCATGTTGGCCGACACCTTCACCTCGACCGGGTAGCGGCGCAGAGCCCGGGTGACCCGCTTCAGCGCCGCCGGGTCGATCGCGGTGGACGCGACGAACACGCACTCGATCCCGTGCGCCTCGATGATCGCCGGGAGATCGTTCACCGTTCCCAGCAGGGCAAGCCCGTCGAGCTCCTCGTGGGCGAGACCGGTCGAGATCAGCCCGACCGGTCGGTAACCCAAGGGGTTCGGGCCCAGGGTATGAGCGATCCGGACGGCCTCCTCGTTGGCCCCGAGGATCACCGTCCGATAGGAGAGGCCGCCCCTCGCCCGAAGCCGCCCCATGTACTTGTGCCATAGCTGGCGGGTGATGAGCACCAGGAGGAGGGCCAGGAGCCAAGCCATGAGCAGCCAGCCCCTGGACAGGGCGTCCTCGATGCTCCCGTGGATCAGCAGGAGCGTGAGAACCAGCTTCGCCGCCACGGCCAGGCCCGATGCCTCGAACAGCCGCCGGAACTCCTCTGCGGGGGAGAGTCGGGAGAGGGAATAGAGGTTGAACGCCGCAAAGATCGGCACCCACACGACAGGGGCCAGGACCAGGATGCCGACGAAGTTCGGGCCGGGGTGGCTGAAGCCGAAACGAGCGAACCTCGTCAGCAGGATGGCCGCCTCGACGGCCAGGACGTCCGTCAGGGCGATCCACAGCGCTAGTCGGGTGTAGCGTCGGGACGTGCCCGGGCGGGCCAGCTGGACCGACGGGACGGCGTCAGCCGACAGGGTCGCTTCGCTGGTTGTCGGTGCTCCGTCAGCCACGTGGCCTCCCGGCGCCCCAGGCGGGGGGAAGTAGCTTAGGACCGACCAGCAAACCCTGTCTACAGCAATGGGCTATTCGGGGTCCGACGACAGGCCTAGGTACTTCGATGGCGATTTCCGTGAATCCGAAAATCCCTTGTGACGCAGGGGAAGGCCTGCTCTATAATCACCGCCTTCCCATGGCCGCGATCGAACCCCTTTCAACCGAAGACACCGTCTGGTTGGGCGAGTATCTGAGCGTCCTTCGGCGTAGGAAATGGTCGATCTTCCTCGTCACCCTCCTGGCCGTGGCGGCCGCGCTCCTATACGGGAAGCAGCAGACCCCGATCTATCAGTCGAACGCGAAAGTGCTCGCCACCACCGTGCTCCAGACGCAGCAGGGGTCGCAGGCGCCCAACATGGGGACCGAGCAGTCGTTCGTCACTTCCGATGACGTGACGAAGTGCGCCTACCAGTTGATCCGCCCGGAGAACACGGCATTTCGAGCCGACCCGACGAAGACACCGGACCTCGATACCCTGTGTTCGACGGACGAGCTGGCGAAGATCCAGCTCAACGGGGCAGTGCGGGCCCTCCAGCTGAACGTGACGATCACGATCGCCTCGCCCTCGACGGTGATGACGATCAGCTACTCGAGCCCGAGCATCCGTGCCGCCCAGGTCGGGGCCCAGGCCTTCGCGCTCGCATACATGCACGAGCGCACGGCCCAAGCGTCGGCGCAGCTCGACCAGCTGCGGGCAAAGCCCCTGGCGACCCAGAGTGCGCTCACCAAGCAGATCGCAAGCTACAACGCCAGCATCAGCAGCGAGATCGGCAAGCTGGGCGCCGCGCAGACGGCCGGCAGCCCCACCGCCTCGATCCTCCAGACGATCAACGACCTCGAGGCGAAGCGTTCCGCGGCGCAGCAGCAGCTGGCCGACACGAACAACTCGCTGGCCAGCCTCGACCCCTCCAAGCTCAACCCGCCCCAGCTCTTGCTGCCGGCCGGCCTTCCCCAGGATCCGGTCAGCCCGAACATGATCCTGCTCGGGGCCTTCGGGTTGCTGGCCGGCCTGGCCCTGGGGGTAGCCCTGGCGTTCCTCCGGGAGCGGCTCGACGACAGCCTGCGGGGCCGCGTGGACCTCGAGGCCAACCTCGGAGCCCCCGTGCTGGCGGTCGTGACGAAGGTCTCCGGCTGGAGGAACAAGCACGAGGCGAGGCTCGTTACGCGGGAGCAGCCCAAGAGCGCCGTCGCGGAGACGTACCGGACACTCCGTACGAGTATCTCGTTCATTTCCGCTCAGCGGGGCCTCAAGGCGATCATGGTGACCAGCCCCGCCGCGGGAGAGGGCAAGACCACGACGGCGGCGAACCTGGCTCTCGTCCTGGCGGACGCCGGACGGCGGGTGGTCCTCGTTTCCGCGGACTTGCGCAAGCCCCGCATCCACCGGTTCTTCGGCCTCCAGAACGATGTGGGGCTGTCGAGCGTGTTGGCCGGCGAGCTCCAGCCCTGGGACGCCATCCTCGATCCCGGGATCGAGAACCTCCGGATGCTGCTCTCCGGTCCCGTCCCCAGCCGACCCGCTGAGCTCATCCAGTCCGAGCAGATGCGAGACGTCATGGCCGGCCTCCGCGAGGTGGCCGACTACGTGATCATCGACACGGCCCCCATCCTGATGGTGGCCGACTCGTTGGCCCTGGCTCCCCTGGTGGACGGCGTCCTGTTCGTGGCCGACGCCGAGGTGACCTCCCGTAGCGCCGTTGCCCACGCCCGCGAACAGCTCGACCAGGTGGGCGCCGCGGTGATCGGCTCGGTGCTGAACAACTTCGACCCGGCGAAGGCCAAGGCATACCGCAACTACGGCTACTACGGGATGTACTCGCGGTACGGCCGGTACAACTACGGCTACGGGCAGCCGTACGAGAACGGTGAGCTGCGGCGGGGAGATCAACCGGTGATGCAGCTGCCGCGGGATCGGCGAACCCCGTAGCCTGACGCCCTTTCGCCCGGGGCCACGCGAGCTCAGTAGGACGAAAGGGAGGCAGCGGCCTCATGGCTATCCTCGACCAGAAGGATCAGACCCTCCGGGAGGCACCCCCGGCGGATGAGTCCCGGGCCGCCCCGGCCCAAGACCCCGGCCCCCGCGCGGCCGTTCCTGGGAACGGACAGAGCCCGCCAAGGCTCGCGGTCATGCTCGTCTCGTCGGCCGGAGGCCATCTCCTCCAGCTGTACCGGCTGAAGTCGTGGTGGGAGCGGCACGACCGGACCTGGGTGACGTTCAGGATGCCCGACAGCGAGTCGCTGCTTGCCGACGAAGAGGTGGCGTGGGCCCACCACCCCACGACCCGCAACATCCCGAACCTCCTCCGGAACCTGGCCCTCGCCTGGCGACTGGTCCGGCGCCACCGACCCGACGTCGTGATCTCGAGCGGGGCCGGGGTGGCGTTTCCCTTCTTCGTCGCGGCCAAGCTGCTCCGGGCCAAGACGATCTACATCGAGGTGTACGACCGGATCGACCTCCCCACGGTCACCGGGCGGCTGTGCTACCCCCTGTCCAATCTGTTCCTGCTGCAGTGGGAGCAGCAGCGGCGCTTCTACCCCAAGGGCCAGGTCATCGGGAGGCTCCTCTAGTTGCCGTCCCCTGAGCGTCCCCTCGTGTTCGTCACCGTCGGCACCGACCACCACCCGTTCGACCGGCTGATCGATTGGGTGGACGGCTGGCTGGAAGGCGGGGCCGCTGGGCTCGTCCGCTGCCTGATCCAGAGCGGGGCGTCCCGGCCGCCGCGTATCGCCGAACACCGGGACTACCTCGCCTACCAGGAGATGGAGGCCTACGTGAACGAGGCCGCCGTCGTGGTCTGTCACGGAGGACCGGGCAGCGTGATGATGTGCCGGTGGGCCGGCAAGCGGCCCATCGTGGTCCCTCGCCGGCATGACCTCGGAGAGCACGTGGACGATCACCAGGTCACGTTCGTCAGGAGGCTCGCCCCGGAGGGAGAGTTCGCGCTGGCCGAAGACGAAGGGACGCTGCGCACCCAGCTCGACCGCGCGCTGGCCGGGGACGTCGTCATCGACCTGACGCCCTACGACAGCGGCGGGGAGGCGGTCGTTCAGTTCGAACGGCTGGTCAACCGCCTGGTCGGTCAACGCGCGAGACAGCGGTAGGTGGGGACGTGACGACGAGGCCCGCGGCGGCGGGTCCTGGCCGCACCAGGGTCCTGTACATCGGAGGATGGGGCCGGAGCGGAAGCACGCTGCTGGACCGCGTGCTCGGGCAGGTTCCCGGAGTCGCCTCGCTGGGCGAGGTGCGGGAGCTATGGCAGCGTGGCTGGGTGGAGAACCGGCCCTGCGGCTGCGGAGCATCCTTCGCCGAGTGCCCCTTCTGGACCGAGGTGGGCAGGCGCGCCTTCGGCGGGTGGTCGAGCCTGGACCGAGACGAGGTGCTGCGGCTGCGCTACTCTCTGGACCGGCCGTGGGCCATCCCGATGCTGTTGGGGCGACGGTCCGCCCGTGTCTTCGGGAAGCGGCTGGACCGATACACTTCGATCCTCGATTCCGTGTACGGGGCGATCCACGAGGTCTCAGGGGCGAAGCTGATCGTGGACTCCTCGAAGCTCCCTTCGCACGCCCTGCTGCTCCGGCTTGTATCCAACCTCGACGTCCGCATGGTCCACCTCGTCAGGGACAGCCGCGGGGTGATCTTCTCGTGGAAGAAGCGGGTGGTGAACCGCGTCACGGCCGGGCCCCCCCAGTACATGGAGACGTACGACGCGTTCTCCGGCTCCGCTCGATACCTCCTCTACAACGGGTTCACCGCTGCGGCAGGCCGCAGACGCATCCCGTACCTGCGGGTCAGGTACGAGGACTTCGTGGCCCAGCCACACCGCACGATCCAGGCAATCCTGGGTCACGCGGGGATCGAGCCGGCCGTCGGCGACCTTTCGTTCCTGCGCGACCGTGAGGTGGCCCTCGCACCGAACCACACGGTGGACGGCAACCCGGTTCGTTTCTCCATCGGGCCCGTGCTGCTCCGTGAGGACGACGAGTGGCGGCGCGAGATGTCTTCACGCGATCGGTTCCTTGTTACCGCGCTGACCTCGCCGCTGCTCCGCTCCTACGGCTACCGGAGCGCTGACTCGTGAGCGCGGTGGACAAGCCAGGGGTGAAGGTCCTTTACATCGGTGGGCTGGGCAGGAGCGGCAGCACGCTGCTCGACCGGATGCTCGGTCAGCTGCCGGGCTTCTTCTCGGCCGGTGAGATCCGTGACCTGTGGCAGCGAGGGCTCCGGGAGAACGCCTTGTGCGGGTGCGGCACGCCGTTTCGGGACTGCGAGGTCTGGCAGCGCGTCGGCAAGGAAGCCTTCGGCGGCTGGGACCGGGTCGACCTCGATCAGGTCCAGTCGCTGGCCCGATCGGTCGACCGCCACGGGCTGTTCCCGCTCCTGATGGCGCCCCGCGCGTGGCCTCCCTTCAAGAGGAAGCTCGACCGATACGCGGCAGTGCTCGCTCCTTTGTATCGCGCGATCCACGAGGTCGAGATGGGGCGCATCATCATCGATTCCTCCAAGGCTCCGTCGACCGCCTTCATCTTGCGGCAGGTCCCTGGCCTCGACCTGCGGCTGATCCATCTGGTGCGCGACAGCCGGGGCGTGGCCTACTCGTGGACGAAGAAGGTCGTCCGCCCCGACATGGTCGACCGGAGGGCGGAGATGCATCGCTACCCTCCCGCACGGATGGCCGTCCGGTGGGTGACGCGAAACGGGATGATGGAGCTGCTTGGACGACTGGGGATTCCGGAGGTCAGGGTGGGGTACGAGAACCTCGTCCGGGCCCCCCGGAGCGAGCTGGAACGCATCCTGACCAGCCTCGGTGAGCCCTTCGAGCCGCGGGAGCTCGACTTCATCTCTGACGGACAGGTCGATCTCCGACCCAACCACACGGTGATGGGCAACCCCATCCGCATGGACAACGGGCTCGTCCGCCTTCGGCTCGACGAGCAGTGGCGAACAGCAATGGGGCGTAGGCAGAGTGGTATGGTTACGCTCCTCACTCGGCCCCTGCTTCGGAGGTACGGGTACCAACCATGACGGGCCGCGAGCCATCCGTGCAGACTGCTGAGGTCGCAGAAGTGCCGGTCGATTCATGGCCCTCGGTAACCGTGGTCATTCCCACCCACAACCGGCCGCAGCTGCTGGCGGCTGCGATCCAGAGCATTCTGGACCAGGACTACGCTGGCCCGATCGAGGTGCTCGTCGTGTTCGACCGCGAGGACCCCGTCCGACCCGACGTCGCGGTCCAGGGTCAGCGAGAGCTTCGGCTCCTGCGCAACGACCGCACCCCGGGCCCCGCCGGCGCCTATAACGTCGGCGCCATCGCCGCTTCCGGAGACTACTTCGCGCTATGCGACGACGACGACCAGTGGCTTCCTGAGAAGCTCCGGCTCCAGGTCGAAGCGCTGCAGCGCCGCCCCGACGCGCTCTTCGCCACGTGCGGGATCTACCTCGGGGAAGGCCGCGCGATCACCCGAAAGCGCGCCCGCATCCCTGGGAAGGACGTTCTCACCTTGCGCGACCTGTTGAGCTCGGCGCGGAACGAGCTGCACAGCAGTACATTCATCGTTCGCCGCGAGGCCATGATCGATCAGGTCGGCCTGGTCGATGAGCAGATCCCCGGCAGCTACGGGGAGGACTACGACTGGTTGCTGCGCGCGGCAGGCGTCTCCCCGATCCTGGCGGTCCAGCAGCCGCTGGTGTGGGTTCGCTGGAAGTACTCGTACTTCGCCGACCGGTGGCCCACGATCATCGAAGCCATCACCTATCAGCTCGAGCGACGTCCGGAGCTGAAGGAGCAGCCCGCCAATCTCGCGCGGCTGTACGGGCGGCTGGCGTTCGCCCACGGGGCCCTGGGACACCGGGCGGAGACACGGCGGTGGGCCCGGCTGGCCAGGAAGCTCGATTGGCGTGAGCAGCGGAGCTGGCTCGCGTACCTGGTTGCCTACCGCCTGGTGAAGCCCCAGACGGTGATCCGGTTGGCTCACGCTTTCGGGCGCGGGGTGTAGCGTGCAGCTCCAGGAACGGCCGGTCCCCGGCCTGGGAACGCCGCGCCCCGTCCGCCCACAGCCCACGGGACCCCGACTGGGGGCGGGTTGGGCGCTGGCCTTGATGTTCGGCGGCCTGTTCGTGTGGTGGTTCCTGGGGCTGTCCGGATTCGTCCAGGGAATCTTCGCGGTCCCCTTGCTGATCGCGCTGGTGGCGAGGCGCCGCGGAGTGGCGATGCCCCGGGCATTCTGGCTGTGGCTGCTGTTCCTCGGATTCATGTTCGCCTCGGCATCTCAGTTGAACGACATCAACAACGCGCTGTCCTGGGGCTGGCGCATGACGATCTATGTGGCCTCCACCATCATCTTCCTGTTCGTCTACAACTCCTCGCGCCAGCGGCTCCCCGCGAAAACGCTCATCAACATCCTGGCCGCGTTCTGGGTTCTCACGGTCATCGGGGGGCTCATGGGCATGGCGCTCCCCAACCACACCTTCCACAGTCTGATGCAGTCCGTGATGCCCCAGCATTTCCTGTCGAACTCGTTCGTGAAGGCGCTGGTCATCCCCTCGACCACGGGTGGCAAGGCATTCCCGGGACTGGGCATCTACCGGGTGAAGGCCCCGTTCATCTACACCAATCAGTGGGGATCCGCCTTCGCCCTCACGCTCCCATTCGCTTTCGCCGTCATCAGCCAGTCCCGCAAGTCGTTGCACCGGCTGTTCTTCATCGGCCTGCTCATCGTCTCGGTCGTGCCGCTCGTGTTCTCTCTGGACCGTGGGTCCTGGCTGTCGGCCGGCGCCGGCTCGGCCTACGGGATGTTCCGGCTGGCCCGAGGCGGGCGACGGGGCCGATCGGCGAAGATGGTCAGGACCGCCAGGTCACTGATCTTCGTCGGCGTGGTCGTGGGTGCCGTCGTGCTGGTCAGCCCCCTCGGTGTGGACATCCTGACCCGGCTGAACGCCGGGTACGGGGACACGCATCGGCAGCTCCTCTACAACTCCTCGCTCACGCTGGTCGGCCGGAGTCCGGTGCTCGGCTTCGGATCTCCCGTCTCTCTGAACGTGCTCGACCCGAGCGCACCCCCCGGGCCCTCTGTGGGGACGCACGGCACCTTCTGGACCGTGCTCGTCTCCAACGGGGTTCCGGCCCTGGTGTTCTTCGTGTCATGGCTGCTGGCTGCCTTCCTCAAGACCAGGAAGCGGATCGCTGGGACGGGGGGCCGAAACGCCGAGGCCCACTTCTGGTTCCACGTCGTGATCTTCACGGCGATCATCCAGCTGCCGTACTACGAGCTCCTGCCATGGGGGCTCCCTATCGTGATGCTGGCCGCCGCTGCAGCGCTGCGTGAGCGGGTTCCGCTCTGGCAGCCGGAGCCCGCAGGGCTGCCCCTGAAGGCCCCGGTCCCCATCGGCGGTCTGCCCCCGCCGCGAACTTGAGCCAGCGCCGCTGGCCGATCGACCCGTTCGAGGTCTCGGCTCGTCCGGGAACGCACTCCACTGTCCACCCCCGGCCCGCCCCCGGCGCCGAACCCGGAGCCCACACCCCTTCAGAAGCACGGTCCGACCTCGGGATCCTGGCCAAGGGAAGCCTCCTTGGACTCGTTGCCGGAATGGGCAGCAGCCTTTTCGCCTTCGTGCTGGTGGTCGTGGTCAGTCGAGGTCTCCACCCTGCGAGGCGAGCGGGAGTCTTCTTCGAAGCGATGGCGCTCTTTCTGATCCTGTCCAACGTCGCCGAACTGGGCGCCGATACGGGCCTGGTGCGGATGGTAGCTCGGTATCGGGCACTCGGGCGGTCTGAGGACCTCCGGCGTACGATCGCGCTGGCCCTGTGGCCCGTGATGCTCGTGGGGATCCTCTTCAGCTGGGCCATGTTCGCTTTCGCCCCGGACCTCGCCCGGGTCTTCATCCGCGCCGGCTCAAGGCATGACGGCGTTACCTACATCCGAGCATTCGCCAGCTTCGTCCCCCTGGCCACTGCCACCATCGTCGCCCTC
>Ga0070708_100005016_pt1 | contig 10470 bp, 10 predicted proteins | sample KBSK5503metaG_FD_65469 | JGI IMG/M metagenome (GOLD analysis project Ga0070708, IMG submission 65469) | Corn, switchgrass and miscanthus rhizosphere microbial communities from Kellogg Biological Station, Michigan, USA - KBS K5-50-3 metaG | ecosystem: Host-associated > Plants > Roots >... | reverse complement strand
GCGGAGGCCGGCGTGATGCTCCGCAACCTCGAGAACTCGGGCAACCCGTGGGGCGCGTCCGCACAGGACCGACTCGGATGGGTGAAGGGGCTCGAGGACGACATCGTCGTCGTCAACGGACGCGTCCCGCCCGACACCGAATACCTCTACTGGGTCGGGTGCGCCGGCGCCTTCGACGACCGCGCGAAGAAGGCGGTGCGCGCGTTCGCCGAGCTGATGATCGAGGCCGGCGTGACGTTCGCCGTCCTCGGCCCGCAGGAAGCATGCACCGGCGACCCCGCGCGCCGGGCGGGGAACGAGTACCTGTTCCAGGAGATGGCGAAGGCGAATATCGCGACGCTCAAAGAGAAGCGCGTCCGTAAGATCGTCGCCAGCTGCCCCCACTGCTTCAACACGATGTCGCGCGAGTACCCCGACCTCGGTGGCGACTTCGAGGTGATCCACCACACCGAGCTTCTCGCGCGCCTGATCCAGGAGGGGAAGCTGAAGCCGAAGGAATCGGTGGACGCGAAAGTCACGTATCACGACCCCTGCTACCTCGCGCGGCACAACGACGTTCTGAAGCAGCCGCGGACCGTCGTGAACTCGATCCCGGGCGTGGAAGCGACCGAGATGCATCGCTGCAAGAAGGGAACGTTCTGCTGCGGGGCCGGCGGCGCGCGCATGTGGATGGAGGAGACGGTCGGGAAACGGATCAACCACGAACGGATCGAAGAAGCGCTCGCGACCGACGCCGACATCGTTTCGACGGGCTGTCCCTACTGCATGATCATGTTGGACGACGCCGTGAAGGACAAGGTGCAGAAGAAGGAAGCGTCCGAGAGCGTCCAGGTCCTCGACGTCGCCCAGATCCTCGCACGCTCGGTCGCGCTCAAGAACCGCTCGAACGTCTAGGCTTGGCCCAGCTGCTCCAAGAATTCCTTCGAGCGCTTCTCCATCTCTTCGGGCGGGACGTCCTCGACGTGCGTGGAGATCCACCAGACGTTCCCGAACGGATCCTGCACCGCGCCGCCGCGATCGCCGTAGAACTTGGTCTCAAGATCGCGGTCCACCGTGGCGCCGGCGGCGAGCGCGTCCTTGAACACGGTGTCGCAGTCCTCGACGTAGAGATGAATCATGCCGCTCTGCTTCCTGTTGTCGTCGGTCGTCGCCGAATCGCCGAGCATGACGACCGAGTCGCCGATCTGCATCTCGGCGTGTCCGATGGCGCCGCCGGGCCCGGCCATGCGCATGCGCTCCGTCGCCCCGAACGCCTGCGTCATGAAATCGATGAGCTTGTCGGCGCCATCAACCACCAGGTACGGCGCGACCGAGCGGTACCCCTCCGGCATGTACTTGACGGCCATGAGACCTCCTTTGTCCGGATCCTCTTCGGATCCTACCCAGGAGGGGAGACAGCCGATCAGGCCGCGGCGACCGCCTCGGCCGTCGCGCCTTCGTGCATCTCTCGTTGTGGTGCCCCGGAGGGGATGAACCGGTAGGAGATGTACGCCGCCGCGAGCAGTACGCACCCGGCGACGATCACCGCGAGGTGGAAACCGTCGAGGAACGAGGAGTCGAACGCGCGCACGATCTGGCCGGACTGTGCGGGCGGAAGCCCTTGCAAGAGCGACGGGTCGAAGCGTCCGTGCCCGGCCGTCTCGATGATGCGGGACTGCACGCCCGGCGCCAAGCCCATCCCGGCGACCGCCGCGGTCAGCGACGACTTCAGCTTCGTGGTGAGCAGCGTCCCGAGCAGCGCGATGCCGAACACGCCTCCGACCTCTCGTGAGGTGTTCGTCGTCGCCGAGCCGAGCCCGGCGCGTGCCGGACCCACCGCGTTCATCACTGCGGCCGTCATCGGAGTCATCGTCGAGCCCATCCCGAGTCCCATCATCATGAAGATCGGGATGATGACGAGGAACGACGTGTCCACTCCTATGCGCGAGAGCAACAGCAAGCCCGTGCCGGCGAGCGTCAACCCGATCGTCATCGGCCACCGCGAGCCGTACTTGGACGCGAGCCTGCCCGCGTTCGGCGCCGCGAAGATCACCATGCCGGTCAAGGGAAGGAACCGGACACCCGCTTCGAACGGCGAATACCCACGGACGAGCTGCATGTAGAGGCTCGCGAAGAAGAACGTCCCAAACATGCCGAGCGACACCGAGAACGCCACCACGTTCCCCGCGGAGAACGCGGGGATCCGGAAGAAGCTCAAGGGCATCATCGCGTGATCTGTGCGTCGCTCGTACATCACGAACGCGATGAAGAGCGCGACGGCGAGCACGAGAGCGCCGACGATCCTGGCGTCACCCCAGCCGAACTGGTTCGCCTCGATGAGACCATAGGTGATGCTGAACAACCCTCCGGTCCCAAGCGCCAGCCCACCGAGGTCGAGACGTCGTAGTTCCGCTGCCTTCGACTCGCGGATCGCGCGCCATCCGATGATGAAACCGAGCGTCCCGATCGGAACGTTGAGGAAGAAGATGGACTGCCAGCCGATGTGCTCGACCATGTAGCCGCCGACCGTGGGTCCCAACGCAAGCGCGAGGCCCGAAACGCCGGCCCAGATTCCGATCGCCTTCGCGCGCTCATGCGCGGGGAACGTCACCGTGATGATCGCGAGCGTTCCCGGCATCAGCAGCGCGGCGCCGATGCCCTGGAGGGCACGGAACGCGATCAGCTGCGACGTCGACCCGGACAGCCCGCACAGCAAGGACGAGAGCGTGAAGATCGCAAGGCCGCTGAGGAACATCCTCTTGCGTCCGTACCGGTCGCCGAGGATGCCGCCGGTCAGCAACAAGCTCGCGAACGCGAGCACGTAGCCGTCGACGATCCATTGAAGGCCGCTAACGCCGGCGCCGAGGCTCTTCGACAGGCTCGGCAGCGCCACGTTCACGACCGTGTTGTCGAGCATCGCCATGAACAACGCGAAGCACATCGTGAGCAGAACGATGATCTTCTCTCGCTTGTTCTCCCCCTCGAACATCTACTGCACCTCCAGCATCTTCTTCGCTACCTGAACCAAGTGCGCCCGGCGCTTGCGGAGCGCTTCGGGCGTGTACGGGTTGCCGCCGGCGACCATGCGAGCCACCTGCGGCAACGAGAACCAGACCTGCACCATGCCGATCAACGTCACCAGCGCCTGCCGCGCGTCGATCGCCGGATCGACCACGCCCAGCCCCTGGAACCGTTCAATCTCCGCAACGTGCTCGCCGAGGTGTTTCTTCCTCTCCGACTCGTTCGGAACCGGCTTTCCCCCGAAGTCGAGGCCTTCCCACAGCATCAGCCTGGTCACCCACGGGTTGGCGGCGTGGAAGTCGAAGAAATCACCAATGACCTCGGGGAAACGGTCCGGGTCGTCTGTGGCGATCCGGCCCATCTCGTTCATCTTGCACTCGAGCACATGCTTGAACAGGGCTTCCTTGTCGCCGTAGTACTGGTAGATCAGCGCCTTGTTCGCGCCGGCTTTGGAGGCGATCTCGTCGACGCGCGCTCCAGCGAAACCGCGCTTGGAGAACTCCTCGAAAGCGGCCTTCAGCAGCCGGTCCTTGGTGGTCGCGGTCGGGCTCATCGTGACCGGCACCCTAACTAACCAGTTAGTTACCTGTCAACCCTTCGCTTGCCCCGCCCCCGGAGGACCGCGACAATGAAGCCATGGAGGCGACCGCCGTGACCGAACAAAGCCGCGAGGAGAAGCCCGCGGACTCGAACGAGCACGGCTTGCGCTTCGAGGATCCCTACTGGGACGACGCGTTCTGCGCGTGGTGGGATCCGACGCTCCGAACCTGCTGCTAGCTCGAACCGTTCCGAGGGGGTTTTTCGTTGGCAGGCATCGCCGCCTGGGGCGCCTACATCCCGACGTTCCGTCTGGATCGCAAGACCATGGGTAAGGCCTGGGACACGCCGTCGTTGCCGGGGGAGCGCTCCGTGTCCGCCGGTGACGAGGACTCGCTGACGATGGGCGTCGAAGCCGCGCTGGCGGCGACGGCGGGGCGCGAACTGTCGGAGCTCGACGCCGTTTTCTTCGCGACCACGACTTCTCCATACGCCGAGAAACAAGCCGCTGCGACGATCGCCGCAGTCCTGGACCGGCCGTCCGCGTTCACCGCCGACGTCACCGGCTCCCTGCGCGCGGCGACCACCGCGCTTCGCCAGGCGCTCGACGCGGTCGCCGCGGGAAGCGCGCGCTCCGCGCTGGTCGTCGCCGCCGACGCCCGACCGGCGGAGCCGGCCAGTGCTACGGAACAACTCTTCGGGGACGGCGCGGCTGCCGTCTTGATCACGCGCGACGGTCCCGCGTCGATCCTTGCGGCGACCGGCGTGACGGAAGACTTCACCGGCCCGTGGCGGCGAACCTCCGACAACTACGTCCGCTCGTTCGAGCCGAAGCTCGAGACCGAGTACGGCTACGCGCGGTCGGTCGCCGAAGCGGTAAGAGAGATCCTCGACAAGGCGGACGTCAGCCCGGACGAGGTCACTCGCTACGTCGCCTACGCACCCGACCCGCGGACCTTCGCGTCGACGGCGAAGAAACTCGGCTTCTCGTCCGAGCAGGCCCGCGATCCCCTGTTCTCGACGGTCGGGAACCTCGGCGCGGCTCATGTGCTCGTCTCTTTGGCAGCGGCGCTGGACGACGCGAACGGCGGCGACGTGCTTGTGCTCGTCGGCCAAGGAGACGGCGCAGACGCGCTGGTCCTCAGGACGAGCGACGGCATCGACAACGTGAAACATCGACCGAACGTCGCCGACCTCATCGCGTCGAAGCAGCTCTTGCCGTCGTACGAGGGATACCTCCGCTTCCGGCGGTTGCTTCCATCAGACGCGTCGGATCCGAGGTCGTCGACCGTTCAGTACTGGCGCGACCGCCGCCAAGCCCTGCCGTTCGAAGGCGTCCGATGCACCGCCTGCGGAGTGATCCAGTTCCCCGCCAACCGCGCCTGCGTCGAATGCGCCGCCCTCGACAAGATGGAGCCGGTGAAGCTCGCGAAACGCGGCCGCATCTTCACGTTCACGCTCGATCATCTCGTCGGCGGCGAGTACCTCGAGACGCCGGTGCCGCGCGTCGTCGTCGACATGGACGGCGGCGGCCGTGTTTTCTTCGACATGACAGACGTGAACCCGGCCGAGGTGCGGATCGGGAACGAGATCACACTCACGTTCCGCCGAATCCACGACGGCGCCGGATTCCACAACTACTATTGGAAGGCGCGGCCGCCGCGCGCCGCCGCCGTCCCCGCGTAGGAGAGCGCATGCCGGGTATCAGGGATCGGGTCGCCGTCGCCGGAGTCGGAGCGACGCGATTCACCGAGCACTGGGAGAAAGACCAAGAGGACTTGCTCGTCGAAGCCGTCGACGAAGCGTGCATCGACGCCGGGATCGAGCGCTCCGACATCCAAGCCATCTGGGCGGGCGTCTACTACCACACGACCGGCATGGGCGGAGCCGCCGCCGTCGATCCGCTCCGCCTGTACGGCATCCCGGCGACGCGCATCGAGAACTTCTGCGCGTCCGGCATGGACGCGTTCCGCAACGCGTGCTTCGCCGTCGCCGCCGGCATCTACGACGTCGTGCTTGCGTGCGGGGTCGAGAAGATCACCGACTCCGGTGCGCGTGGTTTGCCGAACGTCCGCGAGGGGTTGCACCCGTTCCTCCCGGCGCCGTCGGCGCCGGCGATGTTCGCGATGGCGGCGACGCGAGCGTTCGAGGTGCACGGCTGGGACAAGGAAGACCTGGCGCGAGTCGCCGTGAAGAACCACGCGAACGGCGAGAAGCACCCCAAGGCCCATTTCCGTCGCGCGATCACGATGGACGACGCGCTGAAAGCGCCGATCATCGCTCACCCGCTCGGGCGGTTTGACTCCTGCGCGGTGTCGGACGGCGCAGCGGCTGTGATCGTTACCACGCCTGCGATCGCAAAGCGGATGAAGCACAAGGACGACTACGTGGTGGTGAAAGCGAACGGCCTTGCCGTCTATACGGCGAACCCGATGTACAAGCCGTCGTTCGACTACCTCGGGTTCCCGGCGACCGCGGCGGCGTCGAAGATGGCGTACGAGGAGGCCGGCATCACCGACCCGTTCGAGCAGATCTCGCTCGCGGAGGTGCACGACTGCTTCACCATCACCGAGCTCCTGAACTACGAGGACCTCGGATTCTGCAAGAAGGGCGAGGGCGCGAACTTCATCCGCGACGGACTCTCGGCCGCGGACGGCCCGCTGCCGGTGAACCCCTCCGGCGGCCTGAAGTCGTTCGGTCATCCGATCGGCGCGACCGGCTGCCGGATGATCGGCGAGATCACGAGGCAGCTCCAGGGCCGCGCGGAGGGCGTGCAGGTCGCCGACCCGGAGCTGGGTCTGGCGCACAACCTCGGCGGGCCCGGCGCGGTCTGCTCGGTCACGATCCTCGGCCGCCAGTAGACCCGCCGCTTCGTTGTCGGCCCGGACGCCGGGGGGCGGGGCGCCTCCCAGAAATGTCAGACAATGTGACGTCACATTTGACGTCACATGTGACGTACATCGCCTCGAGGCTGTGACCTCGGCGGGCGCCCGCGGCGTCGGGTGTTGGATAATGGCCGCGGCCTTCCCCGAGGCCGACCACCAAGAGGAGCACCCCGGTGATCCTGTCCGATCGTGATATTCGCAAGCAGATCGAGAACAGCCGCGTCGTGATCGAGCCGTTCGATCCCGACGCGATCCAGCCGTCGAGCATCGACCTTCACGTCGACGACACCTTCCGAATCTTCGCCAACAGCCGCTACCCCTACATCGATGTGAAGAAACGGATGGACGATCTGACCGAGGAGGTCCGCGTCGCCCCCGACGAACCGTTCATCCTCCACCCCGGCGAGTTCGTGCTCGGCTCGACGCTCGAGAAGGTGACCCTTCCCGACGACATCGTCGCGCGGATCGAAGGGAAGTCGAGTCTCGGCAGGCTCGGGCTGCTGATCCATTCGACCGCCGGTTTCGTCGACGCTGGTTGGAGCGGCCACCTCACGCTCGAGCTGTCGAACGTGGCCAACCTTCCGATCACGATCTACCCGGGCATGAAGATCGGGCAGCTCTGCTTGTTCGAGATGACCTCGCCGGCGGACAAGCCCTACGGCGAGCGCGGCAAGTACCAGGGCCAGCGCGGCCCGACGCCCTCGCGTTTCTACGAAGACTTCGAGAAAGCCGCGACGCGCGCCAGAACGGCTGCCGCGAAACGCGGGAAGGGGTCGACGCCCAAGAAGGGCGCTCGGTAGAATCTCGTCTTCTTGCGGATGTAGTTCAATGGTAGAACGAGAGCTTCCCAAGCTCTAGACGAGGGTCCGATTCCCTTCATCCGCTCTCAGATACGCGTTATGAACGACGCGAACCCCCACGCGAAGACCACGCCGCCGATGATCGCGTTCGTCAGTGCCCGGCCGCGGCTGACCGGTTTCTTCGGCACCTTCTCCGGCCGGAGCCGCGGCTGAAGCAGCGCCCACGCATTCGCGACGAGCAGCGCGCCGCCGAGCGCCATGATCAACTCGGCGAGGATGACGGGAAGCGGGATCATCGAGCTCCTCCGACGGCGGCATCGGCGGGTTCCGGGAAAGAAGCCGCTGCGATCGCGCGCATGCCGGGCACCACGATGACCAGACCCGCCAGGACGATCATCACGCCCCCCGCCAGCGTCGCAAGCGTCGGCGACTCGCCGAGCACGGCCCACGCCCACAACACCGCGGTAACCGGCTCGAGGTAGACGAGGATCGACACCTGCTGCGCCGGCACGATCGTCAGCGCAGAGACGTACAAGATCCCGGTCACGCCGGTATGCAGGATGCCGAGCATCATCAGCGCGGGCGCCGCGCGCGCGATCTCGTTCCCGCTCCCGCCGATCAGCGCCGGCGACAGGACCAGCGCCGCTACACCGAGTTGCCACACGGTTATCCCGGCCGGCCGGTAGTGGGGCGTGAGCCTCTTGAGCATCAGCACGATCGCCGCGAAGCTCACCGCGGCGACGCCGGCGCACGCGAACCCGAACGCATCGCCCGCCGATGCGGACGGCACCGCGATCAAGCCGATCCCGACCACCGACAGAGCGAGGGCGTAGATCGTGCGACGCTCGAGCCTCTCGCCGAGAACCGCCGGCGCGGCGGCCGCGATCAGAACGGGTCCGACGTAGACGATGAGGATCGTTGTCGCGACGGAGAGGCGCTTGTACGCCTCGAAGAATGTCAGCCAGTGGAGCGCGAGCACCACGCCGGCCGCGAAAAGCAGGCCGCGGTGCGTTCCGAGGCGGAGCTCGGACACGCGCCCGCGTATCGCGCACCACGCAAGCACGGAAAGCGCCCCGATCGACAGCCGGAAGAAGACGATGACCGCCGCCGATACGTCGACCTCTTTGACGATGACGCCGATCGACCCCCAAACGAGGCCGCAGACGATCAGTTCGAGATAGCCGGTTCGGGATCGCACGACGTGGTCACTGTATCGCCGCCGACGGGCACAGGTCGGCGATGACGCACCGGCCGCACGCAGGCCGCTGCGCCGTGCACGTGGTCCGTCCGTGCGCGATGAGGGACACATGCGTCTCGATCCGCTTCGCGGGAGGAACTAGCGCTTCGTACTCCCTTTGTGCCTCGACCTCCCGGGTCTTCGGCGGGTACAGCCTGAGGCGCTCCCCGATCCGGTACACGTGTGTGTCGACCGGGAGCACCGGCCGCTCGAGTGAAGAGAACGCCAGGACGCACGCGATCGTCTTGGGCCCGATCCCCGGCAGGCCCCCGAGATACTCCGCTACCTCCCCGTCGGACATGCGGTTCAGTTTCGAAAGCGAGATCCTCCCCTCTCGTTCGAGTATCTCGCGCAGGATCGCCTGGATCCGCGGGGCCTTCGTTTTTGCCAGCCCGCCTATACGGATCGATGCCTCGAGAGCCTCCGGCCTGGCCGAAAGTACGTCCGACCACCGAGGGAAGGCCCCCTTCATCGATGCCCACGCCCGGTCGCGGTTCACGTCCGAGGTGTTCTGCGACAGCACCGTGAAGATCAGCTCATCGAGCGGGTCGGGGTGCGTCCCGCGCGGACGTGCGGGGTGATCCGGTGGGTATTCGCGCAGCAGGCGACGGACGATCTCTTTCGTCCGCCGCTGGAGCGCCTCTCGAGATTCGCGCAGTCGCCGCTTACGTCCGCGCGAGGTCCGCGAACTTCGTGTACTGGCCCTGGAAGGCGAGGTGGTCGACGCCGGTCGGCCCGTTCCTGTGCTTCGCAACGATGATCTCCGCCTCACCCTTCGCGGGGGAATCCTGGTTGTACATCTCGTCACGGTAGACGAACATGACCACGTCTGCGTCCTGTTCCAGTGCTCCTGATTCCCTCAGGTGCGCAAGGTGCGGACGACGGTCGCCGCCGCCTTGCTCCGGCTGACGCGACAGCTGCGAGACGGCCAGCACCGGCACGTCGAGCTCTTTCGCCAGGATCTTCAACGACCGCGAGATCTCGCTCACCTCTTGCACACGGTTCTCCGTCCGTCGGGTCGAGTTCATCAGCTGGATGTAATCGACGATCACGAGCCCCAGCTGCTGGTTCCTCTTCAGCCGCTGGCATTTCGCGCGGATCTCCATCATGGAGATCGACGGGGTGTCGTCGATGTACAGCTTCGCCGCGTCGAGACGGCCGACCGCCTGCGAGACCCGCTGCCACTCGACCTCGGAGAGCTTGCCGGTCCGCAAGGCCAGCGTGTTGACGCGCGCTTCCGCGCAGATGAGTCGCGACACGAGCTCGATCTGGCTCATCTCGAGCGAGAAAACGACGACCGGGATCTGCTCCTTCAATGCGACGTGGTGCGCGATGTTCATCACGAACGATGACTTGCCCATCGCCGGACGGGCCGCGACGAGCACGAGGTTCTGCGGCTGGAGTCCCGACAGACGGGCGTCGATGTCGCGGAAGCCGGTGGGGACTCCGGTGACGTCGCCGTCGTGCAGCGCGAGCCGGTCGAGTGCCTCCATGCTTTCCGTCAGCAACTCGCGGATCGGACGGAAGTCGGTGTGGATCCGCCCGGCGGCGACGCCGTAGATGAGCTCGCCCGCGCGGTTGACCATGTCTTCGATGTCGTCGGGCACGTCGTAGCACTGCTGCGCGATGCGCGTTGCGGCGTCGATCAGTCGCCGCAGCGTCGCGAGCTCGGAGACGATCTGCGCGTAGAAGCTCGCGTTCCCGGGATGCGGAACTGAGGCGACGAGCGTGTGCACGTACGGGCGGCCGCCCATCGACTCGAGCGCGTTCCTGCGCTCGAGTTCGTCGGGAACGGTGATCGCATCGACGGGCTCGCCCGAGGAGTAGAGATCGCGCGCGACCTCCGCGATACGGATGTGCGCTTCCCGATAGAAATCGTCGGGACGAAGCTTCTCGAGGACTTCCCCGAGGGCGGTCTTCGACAACATCATCGAGCCGAGTACCGACTGTTCGGCTTCGAGGTTGTGAGGCGGCACCCGCCCGGCGACGGACGCAGTGTCTTCTCGGTAGC
>Ga0070708_100005015_pt1 | contig 10471 bp, 11 predicted proteins | sample KBSK5503metaG_FD_65469 | JGI IMG/M metagenome (GOLD analysis project Ga0070708, IMG submission 65469) | Corn, switchgrass and miscanthus rhizosphere microbial communities from Kellogg Biological Station, Michigan, USA - KBS K5-50-3 metaG | ecosystem: Host-associated > Plants > Roots >... | reverse complement strand
GATTCTCCACTCCAAGTGCGGCTGCACTCGAGTCGCTCAACCGCTCAATCGGCACGGATTATCGACTGTGGCCCTTCGACATCAGTCTGAGCCAGGCCTGGGCAGTGGCACTCTGGGGTGCTGGGGTCCTGACGCTGGAAGAAAGCAAGCGTATTGAGCACGGACTGGGGGTGGTGGGACAAAAACTAGCGGCCGGTGCGCAGCCACTCACGTCTGATGAGGACGTCCACACACTCATCGACCGCATGCTCCACGACGAAGTGGGGGACATCGCCTCCAAGCTCCACACCGGTCGCAGTCGCAACGATCAGGTTGCGACCGCTACCCGTCTGTGGTCCATCGACTCATGTACGAAGCTGGATGCCTCCGCCCGATTGCTCCAGCAGGTAATGCTGGATCAGGCGGCTTCGCTCGAAGATGTGTTGATGCCGGCATACACCCATCTGCAACGGGCACAGCCCGTATCCGCCGCACACTGGATGTTGTCGCATTTTTGGCCGCTCGAGAGGGATCGAGCCCGCATTGCGTCCGCGTCACGTGCTGCGGCGGTGTTGCCTCTCGGCGCTGGAGCGATCGCGGGCTGTGCATTCCCCATCTCTCGCGTGCTGCTCCAGGGCAGCCTCGGCTTCACCTCTTTGTCGCAGAACAGTATCGACGCCGTCGGCGACCGGGATTTCGTGGCCGAGTTGTTGTTCACCGTTGCCATGATCGCGACCCATGTCTCGCGCCTCGCCGAGGATCTGATCATCTACGGCTCGAGTGAATTTGGATTCGTTCAGTTCGGGGATGCGTTTACCACGGGATCGAGCATGATGCCCCAGAAGCGAAATCCCGACGCTCTGGAGCTCGCCCGCGGGTCCGGCGCGCGCGCCATCGGAGATCTTGCCACGCTTCTCGCGACACTCAAAGGATTGCCGAGCGGTTACAACAAGGATCTTCAGGACGACAAGCGTGTCCTGTTCGATGGCGTCGACACCGTTCTACTGGTCTTGCCGGCCGTCGCGGGTGCGCTCCAGGAAATCCGATTCAACGCCAAACGCATGCGCGCAGCCATTTCCAGCAGCATGATGGCGACTGATCTCGCCGACTATCTGGTCGAGAAAGGCGCTAGCTTCCGCGAAGCACACGCTGCGATCGGAGCGCTGATTCGCGAGAGTGAACAGGAAGGTTGTGAGCTCGACGCCCTTCCCCTCTCATCCTTCGAGTCAGCACATTCGCTTTTTGGCGACGATATTCTGGACTGGCTCGACCCGGCGCGCTCCGTCGCGCGGCGCGACGTCCCGGGCGGTACTGGTCCGACAGCTGTTGCCGCGCAGATTCGCGCTGCGCGAGAGGCGCTGTGGCCAGTAAATGAGATTGCGCGCGGCAACGAGTTGGTGCTCCGCGCCATCTGAGAATCAAAATCAGCAAAAGGGACGCAATTGCGTCCCTTTTTATTGCCTGAGATCAGAACAGCACGCCAAGAGTGATGGGCACGAACTGAAAAACACCACCCTTCGCTTCGCTGCGTGAAATGCTGTGGTATCTGGACTCGAGAAAAGTAGCGAATGGTCCAAAGCCGAAGGTCGCTCCGAGTCCGCCGTTCACGCCAAAATTATTCTCGGATTTCGCGCCGGGGACATCCGCCTTCGAATTGTAAAAGCCGCCGCCGGCGATGATGTAGACTTTGGCCGTCGATCCTGGAAACGCGAAAATCAGATTCGCCAGCGCGCCTGTTACACGCAGATCGGAATTAACCGCAGTGCCACCGCTCGGTACTCTGGTATGCGAGAGATTGTTATAGATGCCGTCAACGCGAATGCCGAATGGCAGATCTGCAACTCCTACGGCGAATGCGACGATGGCGTTGTATCCGGTTTTCTGCGTATCACTCAACTTCCCGACGGGAATTGCCGCCCCTCCGCCCAGACCCAGAGCGTAGGTCTTTTGCGCTACGACCGGAGATGAGAGTGTGAGCTCACAGGAGAAAACAAGCACTGACCAAAGAAGCAGCTTCTTCATGTGTCGGGCTGAGAAGGTTCGAGCCAACGTTTGGCCGGCCAATATAACTGCGAGGTCCTAACGAACGTAGCACGCGCTTGCTGCTGCCTCTATTTGCATTTAATATCCTTTTCTTATAGGATAATTATGTGCCCCGCGCCTATACCGTTGCTACCGCTGCACTTGCACTTGGCATTTCCGCCAAGTGGATTGATAACGCTCTCTCCCACCACTCCGTAAAAGGCGTCGTTCAGCAAAGGCAGGGCATTCCGCGTCGCATCACGATCGATGGATTGTTGATTCTTTCCATAGCCCTTTCGCTCACGGCAGAGCTCGGTAGCAGCGTGGCAACTGCACTTCACCTTGCGCATCAACTCGTGGCCAACGGCGGTAGGTTGCAGCCGCTCCATGGACTAAAGGTCGAGCTCGATCTCGAAACGTTCAGAAACCAACTGCTCTCCAGACTCGAGCATGCCGTCGAAGTCGCGCCGCTCCCCAGGCGCGGACGTCCACCCAAAAACACAACGGGGCGCCTCGAGTGAGACGCCCCGCCAGATTGTGCCAGTGAAGCAGACGCGACCTTAGGCAGTCTTCGTCACGTTCTCGGCAGCTGGACCTTTCTGACCTTCGACAATGTCGAATTCCACAGCATCACCCTCGGCGAGGGACTTGAATCCCGAGCCGGATATCGCGCTGTAGTGAACGAAGCAATCCTTCTGCCCGTTGTCAGGTGTGATGAATCCAAAGCCCTTCGCGTCGTTGAACCACTTCACTTTGCCGGTCGTACGCATTCCCAACTCCTGAAAAAATTGTGTCTTGGGGAGCGAGGAAACGCCCGACCCTCGACAATCTGATACGCGGGTCTCATGCAACCCCGCGCTGGAAAAAGCCAAACGCACGGGCTAGCGCCCATACCCTGGCTCGACTTGGCGGAAAAAATAGCAAGGACCGGCTGAGCAGACAATAGAGAGATTTAAGGTCCTACCCTGTGTACCTTCGTGACGAAATACTCTGTTTCCCCGAAGCACGCGGTCGGGACTCCGCGGTGCTGTTCGTACGTCAGCGACACTTGTTTCCCGGCGTACTCCTCGAGAACATGCGCAATCGAGTCGTTCCTCACCGTGAACGAGAATATCTGTGGGGTCGCACCAGGTAAGGGTGTCATTGCAATCTCACCCTCCCATGTCTTACAGATCCAGCCTTTCTTGGAGATCTTCTGGATGTATCCCGCGCGCTCGCCGGTCGAATACGTGTATCCCAGCGAGACCCAGATCCAGAGCACGATAATCACCACCGGAATCAGCAGAATCGAGAGTAGGATGATCAACAGCTTGTTATGCTTTTTCTTCACCGGAGCTGGAACAGCTACAGTCGGCGGCGCCTCTGGAATTTCGGGGGTATCAGCCATCTAAGCTCCACGGAGAACCGGGAAGGGGACAGTGCGCGCAGTTCCTGTGCACTGCTCGGGCCACGGAATTAGCTTTCGAATTGTTCGCACGCAAGCGCAACTTGGCCATCATCGCCCGCAGAAATACAACCACTACCCTCGTAGGCGGCGTACCCGTCGGCTCAGCACATCCGATCGTCGTGCAGTCGATGACGAATACCGACACCGCCGACGCGCCCGGCACAGCCCTCCAGGTCGCTGAGTTGGTCGGCGCGGGTAGCCGCCTGGTGAGAGTCACCGTCAACAACGACGAAGCGGCACGGGCTGTTCCCGAGATTGCCAGCCGGCTCGCCGACATGGGCGTCAGCGTTCCAATCATTGGAGATTTTCATTACAACGGTCATCTTCTGCTGACTAAGTATCCCGATACGGCGAAGACTCTCGCCAAGTACCGTATCAATCCTGGCAACGTCGGCGGAAAACGGCGCGATGAAAATTTTCGCACCATCATCCAGATAGCACTCGACAACAACAAGCCGGTCAGGATCGGAGTGAACTGGGGCTCGCTTGATCAGGATCTGCTCACCGCGATGATGGACGCCAACGCACAGCAGCCCGAGCCACTCGACGCAAAGGAGGTCTATATCGAGGCGATGATCCAGAGCGCATTACGCTCCGCGTCGATCGCCGAAGAAATGGGCCTCGGCCACGACCACATCATCATTTCTGCTAAAGTGTCGGGCGTTCAAGACCTGCTCGAGGTCTACCGGCGCCTGGCAGGACGCTGCGACTATCCGCTGCATCTTGGGCTCACTGAAGCGGGTCTCGGCTCCAAGGGCATCATCGCCAGCACTGCTGCGCTTTCCATTCTACTCACCGACGGAATTGGCGACACCATTCGCGTCTCGCTCACGCCGCGTCCCGGCGGTGACCGCACTGAAGAAGTTCGCATCGCACAACAGATTCTGCAGTCGCTGGAGCTGCAGAGCTTCAACCCTCAAGTCACCGCGTGTCCCGGCTGCGGGCGAACGACTTCCACTTTCTTCCAGCACATGGCGGAAGACATTCAGACCTACTTGCACGAGCAGATGCCAACCTGGCGCGATCGCTACCCTCGCGTCGTAGACATGAAGGTCGCCGTGATGGGATGCGTAGTTAACGGTCCGGGCGAGTCAAAGCACGCCAACATCGGAATCTCGCTGCCAGGCACCTTCGAGGAGCCGAAAGCACCGGTGTACATCGATGGCAAGCTGTCCGTGACGCTGAAGGGCGAGACGATTGTCCCGGAATTCCTCAGCATTCTCGAGGATTACGTCAAGAGAACCTACGGGGCAGGGAACGCCCCGGCGCTCAGTTAGAGACGCTCAGCCCGCCAGCTTCTCGAGCTCCCGCGAGACCTGTTCAAGCTCGATCATGATGGGAGCTTTGAAACCCACCTCGTCCAGGCGCTCATAGACCTGACGGTACCATCGGGCAGTGCTTGCTCTGCCGCTACCAAACCGTGCCCATATGGTCTCCGGATCAACGGTTCTGCGCAAATCAGAGATGATGGACGAAGCGTTATGGATCTTGTCTGCCGCGCACACCCAGCGCGCGTCGTCGCTCGCGCCAGCGAGGCGTGCCAGATAATCGGCCCGGCGCTCATCGCCTGATAGTTCGACTCCATCATCATCATGCCGCCGGTATGTGACAGCGAGCACGGTGTCGAGAACCTTGGCGCCGAATTTGTCTCCTATGCGCTGCTCGAGCATCTCCCTGGTATAGCCATCCCTGATACAATCCTCGATCACGTCGTGGAGGATTCCCGCGACAACGGTGTCGTTGTCTCGCCCGTAGCGCGTAAGAATGACTGCTACGTTCGCTGGATGCGTGAGGTAGGGAAGCTTGGTTCCCTTCCGCACCTGACGGTCGTGATGCTTCGCCGCAAAAGCGAGAGCATGATTGATGACGTCGGAATAGCCCGTGACTGTCATTGCTTGATCGTTGCGAACCAGGAAACTAGCTGTTCAAGTCCCTGCTGATCCTCCGGCTTGAACGCATCAAACCGCTCGGAATCTACGTCGAGAACAGCGATCAGATCACCCAGCGCGTCAACGACCGGAACTACTATCTCGGAACGAGAGCGCGAGTCGCATGTGATATGACCCGGAAACTTGTCGACATCGGGCACGATCACCGTCTTCATCTCCGCGGCCGCAGTTCCACAAACTCCCTGCCCGAATGCGATGTCGAGACAGCCAAGGCTTCCCTGATAGGGTCCAACGCGCAGCAGCTGACCGGGAACCACAACCCGATAGAAGCCAGTCCAGAGATGACCGAAAGCGTGGTGAACGAGGGCTGCGATCGTGGACATGGCGGTGATCTCGTCGTCGACGCCCTCCAGGATCGCATCAGCGTGTCCTTTCAGCTCGGCATACGCGCGACCCCTGGGAACGCTGCGCAGATCAGGAATTGTTTCGGCCATTCCAGTTATTGCGCGGTCGCGAGCTCCGGCTGGAAAGATCCGGACTCTCGGGTTGCGCCGAGCATTTCTTCACGCGTCTCCAGCTGCGGCATCTCTGCATCCCAGAGGACGAGTCCGTGAATCCGCATATCCGCCCCCCGCAGACTATCGACCGCTGCTTTCAGTCCTCCAACCGTTGTGTGTGCGATTCGCGCACAGAGTATTACGTCCGGTGCCGGGATGATACTGTTTGCGCTACGCTGGACGTAGCTCGTAGGGGCGGCGATGATGATGAAGTCATAGCGCCGCTGCATTCTCGCCAGCTCCTTTCGCACCTCCTCGACCACACTCGGCTCCGGTAGTCCTGACCGGCGAGTGCCGCTCGGCAGCACGTCGAGCGGACGATCGCGGCCAATCGTCGTCGGGACGATCGCTTCCGGCCAGGTAGCGTTGCCAAGGATTATGCCCGACAGACCTGGATCGGGTCGGATTCTCAACACACTGGCGACACTACAGGTTGTCGGATCGACGTCCACCAGCAGCGTGCTGCGAGCCTCGTACGCCGCTGACGCCGCCAGGTTTGCTGCAACCGTCGCGACGATTCCAGGGTCATCTCCCGTAATCGTCACGATCGGAACGCTCGCTTCAACCGAGGCGATATGCAGGTAAAGAGTTCTGTAGCTCTCAGAAACAACATCGATCAGTGGAGGCGCTTCGACATCCGCCTGTCGACGACTCCGCTCGACGACGATCTCCGGGGGCTTGATCACGGTCAGGACCCGGGCACCACTGATCTGCTCGGCTTCGCGCGGGTCGGCGATGTGGGGTCGCTTCAACTCGGTGCCAAAGGACGCCGCGAATCCGACGGCCAGCGCCAAGACAACCGCCGCAGCAAGCATCGCCCACGGCGGCGCACCGACATTGGCTAGTTCGCGCGCTCGCGCTGTCTCCCGATTGATCCGCGTATTTTTCTGGTTGATTTGGTCGAGCTGCCGCACTGCCGCAACGTAGTTCTGCTGCGCGGCATTGCGTTGGGCGAGAACCTGCGTCGTGTCGACGTTGATGACCGGTTTTACAACCGGAGCGGGCGTTGGGCGAATCAACGCGAGCTTGCCTCTAACCTCTCCACGTTTGACATCAGCAATTCCCTTTATCTCGCGACCAATCGCTGTCGCCCTCGACGTCAGCGCCAGGTAAACCGGATCGACTGCGCCGACTGCGCCGTACGCGTCACGGTTTCGCTCGACTTCAGCCAAAGAATCGAGCAACACCCGGACTCGCGGGTCTGCGGCAACCGTGGGTGACGCGGCGAGCGCCCGGTACGAAGTGGGAAGGGGGGCGTTTTCCGCTCTGTCGATCAGGCGATTGAGCGTGGCCAGCTCGGTGCTCAGTGAGTCACGTTGTGCTCTCACGGCTGGCGGAAAAGTATCGATCACGGCTGCCGGGACCGGTGTTAATGCCTGATGCACGGCACTCATGGTGGAATCGGCCGAATTGACCTGCGCCAGATAGCGATCTCTCGCCTGTGCCGTCGGTGCGGAATCCGTTCTGGCCTCGATTCTCGACGCGACTGCTAGCGCCTTACGCGACGCGCTCCTCGGCACGATCACGAACGCAATCAAAGCAGCAACGAACACGACGCCCCCGACAATGCCAAAAACCAGGACTCGCCGCAGTGCGTTCCGGGCTCTGGCTGCCATCCAGAGGTAGGCAGAGCCCCCGCTCATTCGCGCAACGCTATGAACGTTCATAGGTCAAAGATTCACCTAGTGAGACGCATGCGCAACAAAAACGGCGGGAGCTTTCGCGCCCGCCGTTATTTACCGTTAATCTGCTACTGAACCGTGATCACGCCCTTCATGTTCAGCGCAAGATGCGGAACACAGTGATATGGATACTGGCCCGGCTTGATCTTGCCGAACGAGACCGTGACTGACTCTCCGTTGTTCGTCTTCATGTTGCTGGAGAGCTCACCCATCTTGTCGGTGCCCATGTTCGCATCGAGCTGAGGCTTCACATCGGGTGGAATCGTCGCTGGGTCGAAGGCGACGTTGTGCGGTCCACCGCTCACGACGACGAACTTGATTCCATCACCCTGCTTGACGGTGATGTTGGCTGGCTCGAAACGATAGCCCTTGGCATCACCGACCATGTTGACCGTCTTGGTCGTGCCGGTGATTGGCGCCATCGCCACAGCACCGCCGGTCGTGCCTGCGGTGGTCGAAGCTGCACCGCCGGTGGTCGTTGTCGTCGTTGTTGCCGCGGTGCTCGTATCGACGGCGACGTGCGTGGTATCGCCAGGCTGTTTTTCTCCGCCTGCGCAGGCGCCGAGTGTTATTGCCCCAACTGCAACCGCGAATCCATAGAACCGCATCTTTTGTGGCCTCCCAGAGCCGTACAGTAGTGCACTTGCCAGAGTAGTTTTCAAACTTCCGAGATTGTGAATTTATTCACAAGCTCGCCAAGACGCAATCGAAGCTGCACTTTCGCTGTCATGATTCGTGCCCTGATGTTTCAGCGCGCCGGATGATCGCGATTCCTGCCTTGGATCTCCGCGGCGGAGCGTGTGTTCAGCTCGCGCCCGGCTCGTATGATGAAGAAGTTATTCGCATTCCGGATCCGGTTGGCGTTGCGATCGCGTGGCGGCAGTACGGGTTTCGACATCTGCACGTAGTCGATTTGGACGGAGTGGCAGGACGAGGAAACAATACCGCTGCGATCCAGGCAATTCTGGGTGCCACCGATGTAGAAGTACAGGTTGGCGGCGGCATTCGCAGCCAGGAGCTGATTCAACGCACCCTCAATGATGGTGCCCAACGCGTGGTCATCGGTACCCGCGCCCTGGAGGATCCGGATTGGCTGGCGGAAATGAGCGATCTCTTTCCTGGTTGCATCGTCGTTGCTGCTGACGTTCGCGACCGGAAAGTTCTATCTCATGGCTGGACGCGCATCCAACCCAAGCTCGTACTCGACTTGGTGGAGGATCTGAATGGCCTCCCCCTCGCGGGGGTTCTGGTCACTGCTGTCCACCGCGAGGAGGCAATGCGCGGCACTGACCTGCCGCTAATGGAGGACGTCGCTGAAGCCGCGGACTTTCCCGTCTTTGCTTCTGGTGGTCTCGGTAGCCTAGTCGACCTTCGCGCGCTTGCCGACCGCGGTGTTGCAGCCGCGATCATTGGGATGGCGCTTTATAACGGCGCTATGGATCCGTGGGGCGTTGCCGAGGAGTTCGCGGAATGATCAGAAGAGAGCGATCGTCCGCGGATCGAGCTTGGATGGATCTCCGACGTACGCGAAGCGAAACCCCTTCATATACCTTCTGGCAACGCGCTGCACGGCTTCCGGAGTGACGTTCTTCAGCTCGTCGACGAACCGATCTGCCTCTCTATAGTCACCCTCGTACAACTGCGATCGCGCCAGGAAGTCGGCCTGCGCCGCGTTCGTCTCGTTGTCAAGAAAATATTCGGTGATGAATTGCTGCTCGAGCTGCCTGAGACCGACCGGATCCAGCATGCCCTGCTGCAAATCGAGAATCGCCACACGCATGAGTTTGAGCGTCGTATCCGGCGAGACGGTCGATACGTAAAGTCCGCCAGTGGTCGCCGCCCGATCCACAAAGGGCGCGTGTACATCGTACGTCAGGTTCTGGCGAGTTCGGATCTCGGCGAACATGCGCCCGGTCAACACCGATGTCGCAACCCTGAGCGCCTGGTAGTCTGCGCCGTTCGCCAGCGGCCCGCTGTAATAGCCCAGGATGTAATTGGTCGGGAGCTGTCGGCGTTCGATTACTACTGCCGTCTGCGACTCGGGCACGCGTGGCGGCGAAGTCCACTTGTAACCGCCCCGCGGAAGTTGGCCAATCGACTGGTTGACAAGCCGTTCGATGTGGGCGCGATCGATGTTGCCCACCACCACCAGAAGCATCCGCGAAGTCACGAGCTGGGTGCGGTGGTACTCTCGCAGTGTCGCGGAGTCGAGCGCATGAATGGACTTCTCGTTCCCGACGACTGACACTTCGTATGGATGTCCCACATACGCGATGCTGTCGGCGAGGTAATCCGCCAGTGCATCGGGATCGTCTCGACGCTGCCTGATTCCCGACAGGTACTGCGCTTTCACCAGCGCAATTTCAGATTTGGCCAGCACCGGATGCATCACGCGGTCAGCGAAGATCGACCACGTCGAGTCGAACACCTCCGTGCTCGAGCGGATTCCGAACATCGTCCAGTCCGCGCTGGGCGCCACGACGATCTCGCTGCCTAGCCTCGACATCGCACGGCGGAGTGCATTCTTCGGATACTTCGCAGTTCCGCGCTCGGACACATCGAGCAGAATGGGCTCGATGCCCGCATTGGCGTCGGTAACCTGTCTCGCTCCACCGAGCAGGTAGAGATTCGCAGCCACGACGTTATTCGCGTCGTTCTGGCGCAGAATGACGCGGACGCCTGATACGTCGAAACTCGTCGTTGCTGACGTGAGTGCCAGCGCAATAGCCAGCAGCATTAGCGTGCCCCCACCATTACCAGGTCGCTCGGAGCGAGGTTCAGTGATTGCCGCGCATCCGGCGCGATCAGAACTCCCGTGATGTGCGGCTTTCCAACGATATAGCGGCGCGCGTAGGCGCGGAGATCTCCAATTGTCTGCTGTGCCATGTAATCAAC
>Ga0070708_100005014_pt1 | contig 10472 bp, 8 predicted proteins | sample KBSK5503metaG_FD_65469 | JGI IMG/M metagenome (GOLD analysis project Ga0070708, IMG submission 65469) | Corn, switchgrass and miscanthus rhizosphere microbial communities from Kellogg Biological Station, Michigan, USA - KBS K5-50-3 metaG | ecosystem: Host-associated > Plants > Roots >... | reverse complement strand
GTCCATGACCGGGAGCATACTTGCTTGCTACTCGCCAGTAACAAGCCGGGTAGCGGTAACGGCCGGCCCGGGCAGCCGCAGCGGCCCGGGGGCACGCAGACCGCCAAACCCCGAGCCGTTGCGGCCGCCGGGGGCACCAGCCAAGCCCCGCCACAGACCGCACCAGCCGACCACCCCACCCGGCCACGGACCGCAGCGGGCGACCACCCCAGCCCGCCGCCGCCGCACCCAGCCCGCCCGCAGGCGCCCCCACCCAGCCGACGGTCCCGCCCGCCGAGGCAACTGTCGGTACCCGCGCCTATCGTGGGTTCCGTGGACATGGCGCACCACCTGGCACTTTCATCAGGCCGCCGACGGCCTGGCGGCGCTTGGCCCGGGAAAAGGGCTAGCGCCCGCCTGCGGTCAAGATATATCTTGAATGTCGGTTGACAGCCGGAACCGGGGCGGGCGCCTGCGTCCCCGGCACTCCACGTGCTCGCGGCACGGTGCGCAAGAGGGCAAGGAGAAGTGGTGAAGAAGTTCCGCGGGAATCCCTGGGCTGTGCTGCTGGTCGTCTCGCTCGGGTTCTTCATGACCCTGCTCGACCTGACGATCGTGAACATCGCGATCCCCAACCTGATCACGAAGCTGCACGCCTCCCTGGACGACGTCCTGTGGGTGATCAACGCCTACGCCCTTGTCCTCGCCGTCCTGGTCATCACGGCGGGCAGGCTCGGCGACCTGATCGGGCCGCGAATCATGTTCACCAGCGGCATCGCGGTGTTCACCGCCGCCTCGGCCGCCTGCGGCCTGGCTCCGAGCCCCGGCTGGCTGATCGGTTTCCGCGCGGTCCAGGGCCTCGGCGCGGCCATGCTCATGCCACAGACCCTGACGATCATCACGAACACGTTCCCGCCGGAACGGCGCGGCGCCGCCTTCGGCGTCTGGGGCGCGGTGGCCGGCGTCGCCACCATCGCCGGCCCGACGCTGGGCGGGCTGCTGGTCACCGCCTTCGACTGGCGGTGGATCTTCTTCGTGAACCTGCCGATCGGCGTGATCGTCCTGCTGATCACCCCGGTGATCATCCCGGACCTTCGGCTCGGCCGCAGGCACCGGATCGACGTCCCCGGCGTGCTGCTGGCCAGCGCGGGACTGCTGGCGATCTGCTACGGCCTGGTCGAAGGGCAGAAGTACAACTGGGGAAAGATCACCGGGTTCATCAGCATCCCGCTGGTGCTCGGCCTCGGGGTCCTGCTGCTGATCGCCTTCCTCGTAGTCCAGAAGCTCACCCAGGACAAGGAACCCCTCGTGCCGTTCGCCGTGTTCCGCGACCGGAACTACTCGGTGGTGAACTGGGTGTCCGGCGTGCTCGCCATCGGCATGATGGGCATCTTCCTCCCGCTGACCATCTACTTCCAGTCCGTCCTCGGCTTCTCCGCGCTGAAGGCCGGGCTCGTGATGGCGCCCGCGTCCCTGGTCTCCATGTTCGTCGCCCCCGTGGCGGGACGGACGACCGACAAGATCGGCGGCAAGTTCATCCTCATGTCCGGCCTGATCCTCTTCGGCGTGGGGATGGGGTGGATAGCGCTCATCGCACGCCCGGCCACGTCGTGGCCCACCTTCATGGCACCGCTCGTCGTAGCCGGGCTCGGCATGGGCTGCATCTTCGCGCCGATGATCACAGTGGCCATGCGCAACATCGAGCCGCGCATGGCGGGTGCAGCATCCGGCGTGCTGAACACCGTCAGGCAGGTCGGTCTGGTCATCGGCACCGCCACGGTGGGCGCGCTGCTGCAGAACCGGCTTGTCTCCTCGATCACCGCCCAGGCGAGCACCCGGTCGGCCGCGCTGCCGCCGCAGGTGCGCAGCCGGTTCGTGACGGGGATCGACAGCTCCGCGAGGAGCGGCATCCAGGTGGGGGCGGGCCAGAACGGCGGCAGCACCCACCTAGGCCCAGGCGTGCCCCAGCAGATCGTCGCGGAGATCGCCCGCATCGGGCACGAGGTGTTCACCTCCGCCTTCGTGACCGCCATGCGGCAGACGATGGTGCTGCCTATCGTGCTGCTCGCCGTCGGCGCGCTGAGCTGCCTGGCGATCAAGCAGGGCAAGAGCGCGCCGCGGCCGGTCGAGCCGGAGATCGCCAGGACCGAAACCGCGACGCCCGCCTAGCCTGCCCCGCCAGCGCTGCGGGCGTGGGGCAGCCACCGGCAGCGCCGGACCTGCCGGGTCCACCCGTTATGCCGGCGGGCGCCGCGCATCCTCGGGGCCCCCGCGAAAACGCGAAGGCGTTTTCGTGGGGTGGGGCTCCAGGTGAGAAGCTTGACGGCATGCGGCACACCTCCGCCCCGCCGGCAGCACCCTGACACGGCCAGCGGATCGCGCCGTGACAGGAGGACTCCCGCCGCGTGGCGGTACCCGGCCCATCACCATCGCGGTCGACGCCATGGGCGGCGACCATGCGCCCGCGGCGGTCGTGGACGGCGCCGTTGCGGCCGCCACGGAACTGGACATCGACGTGATCCTGACGGGCCGCTCGGCCCAGATTGGGCCGTTGCTGGCCAGCCATGCCCACGTGCGGGGCGGGGCCGGTACCGGCGCGCCGGGTCGAGCGCGGAACCGGGTGCGGATAGCCGCCGCCGACGACTACCTCGCTATGGACGAGGGCGCCCTGGCGAGCTGGCGCCGGCCCCGGTCCAGCGCGGCGATTGCCTGCATGCTGGTCCGGCGGGGACAGGCGGAGGCCGTGGTCTCGGCCGGCTCCACCGGAGGAGTAGTCGCAACGGCGCGGCTGCGGCTGAGGTCCTTGCCCGGTGTCATGCGGCCCGGCCTCGCGGTCGTCCTGCCCACCCAGCCCCGGCCCACGCTGCTGGTGGACGCGGGCGCCATCGCGGACCCCAGACCGGAGATGCTGGTCGCGTTCGCCCAACTCGGGGTCGCCTACGCGCAGGTCGGACACGGCATCGCCGAGCCCAGGGTCGGCCTGCTCACGATCGGCGCCGAGCCGAGCAAGGGGAACAAGCTGGCCAGGCGCGCCCACGAACTGCTGGCCAGCGCGCCAGCGCGCGGCCGGCCGTTCCATTTCGTCGGCAACGTGGAGGGCAGCGACCTGCTCTCTGGCAGGGCCGATGTGATCGTGACCGACGGATTCACGGGAAACGTCGCGCTGAAGACCCTGGAGGGGACGGCGGCTTTCGCGGCGGCGCAGATGCGCGCCGCGGTGGCTGGTTCCGCCGCTGCCCGCTTCGGCACGCTGTTCCAGCGGCGCGGGCTGCGGGAGTTGAGCGGGCGCATGGACGCCGAGACTTACGGCGGTGCGGCCCTCCTCGGGCTGGAGGGCACGGTGGTGATCGCGCACGGGGCGTCCACCGCCAGGGGGGTGACCTCCGCCTGCCGGCTGGCGGCGGAGCTCGCCCAGGGCCAGATCACCGACAGGATCAGGGAGCGATTCGGCCCAGCTCGCGGCGGCCACTTCCTGCGGCGGTCCGCGCCGGATGCGCGCACGGCGCCGAAGGGCTGACCGCCGATAGGCTGGTAAGCATGGCCGATCCACAGGAGGTTCTCGGAGACCGGGTGCGCGCGGCGGTCACCGCCGCGTTCGGCGCCGATCACGCGGACGGCGACCCGCTCATCCGTCCCTCGCAGTTCGCGGACTTCCAGGCCAACGTGGCGCTCCCGCTCGCCAGGCAGCTCGGCCTGCCACCGCGCCAGGTGGCGGAGCAGATCGTGGCGCACCTTGACGTGGCGGGCGTGTGCGACCAGGCCGAGGTCAGCGGGCCTGGCTTCATCAACCTCACCCTCGCCAGCGACTGGATCGCCGCCCAGGCCTCGGGCGAGCTCGCCGACGAGCGCCTCGGCGTGCCGGTCGCCGTGCCGGCCCAGACCGTGGTGGTGGACTACTCCTCGCCCAACGTGGTGAAGGAGATGCACGTCGGCCACCTGCGCACCACCGTGGTCGGGGACGCAATCACGCGAGTCCTGGAGTACCTCGGGCACACGGTGGTGCGGGCCAACCACGTGGGGGACTGGGGCACCCAGTTCGGCATGCTCATCGAGCACCTGCTCGATGTCGGCGAGGACGCCGCCCGCGTCGCGCTGTCGGCCGGGGAAATCAACGCGTTCTACCAGGCCGCACGCGTCAAATTCGATACCGACCCAGCGTTCGCCGACCGGTCGAGGCAGCGGGTGGTTGCGCTGCAGGCGGGCGACCCGGCCACGCTGAGCCTGTGGCAGCTCATGGTGGACGGCTCCAAGCAGTACTACAACAGCATCTACCGGCGGCTCGGCGTCACCCTGACCGATGCGGATCTGGCGCCGGAGAGCTTCTACAACGCCATGCTGGCCGACGTCTGCGCGGAACTGGAGGCGGCCGGGATCGCGGTGATCAGCAATGGCGCGCTCGTAGCCTTCCCGCCCGGCTTCAGAGGGCGGGACGGGGCGCCGCAGCCGATGATCCTGCGGAAGCGGGACGGTGGCTACGGGTATGACACCACCGACCTGGCCGCGATCAGGTACCGCATCAGGGACCTGAAGGCCACCAGGCTCATCTACGTCGTCGGCGCCGAGCAGTCACTTCACTTCCGGATGCTGTTCGCAGTCGCCCGCCAGGCCGGGTGGCTGACCGACGAGGTCAGGGCGGAACACGCCGTGATCGGACTGGTCAGCGGCGCGGATGGCGGGCGGATTCGCACCCGCACCGGCGAATCAGTCAAGCTGATCACCCTCATTGACGAGGCGGTCGAGCGGGCCGAGGAGGTGATCGCCGACCGGTACGACGACCCGGCCCTGCGCCATCAGATCGCGGACGCGGTCGGCATCGGCGCGCTCAAATACGCTGACCTCTCGGTGGCGCGCGACTCCGGCTACGTGTTCGACTTCGACCGGATGCTGGCGCTGACCGGCAACACCGGCCCCTACCTGCAGTACGCGACCGCGCGGATCAGGTCGATCTTCCGCAGGGCCGGGCTGGACCCCGCGGACGCGGCGGGACCCATCCGTGTCACTGAGGACGCCGAACGGGCGCTGGCGCTGACCCTGCTCGGGTTCGGCCACGCCGTCCACCAGGTCGCCGAGGGCGCCGAGCCGCATCATCTGGCCACCTTCCTGTTCAGCGTCGCGAGCGCCTTCACCACGTTCTACGAGGAGTGCCCGGTGCTGAAGGCTCCTGGGCAGGTTCGCGAGAGCAGGCTCGCGCTGTGCGCCCTGTCCCTGCGGGTGCTCACGAACGGGCTCGGCCTGCTCGGCATCCCCGTGCCGGACCGGATGTAGCCCGATCGCGCGGACAGCGCGCCAGTCTCTGCTAAGCCGGATAGATCTCCCAGGCAAATCCCAGCAACACCAAACCGATGTCCCAGGCCGGGTGGCAACGATACCGGCATGAGCAATCCTTACGGGTCCCCGGACGCCGCGGGCGGCGAGCCAACCCAGCCTCTCTGGGCAGGCCCCCGCCCGCGCTCGGCGAACCCCGCGGGGGAGGAACTGGCCGGCGCCGCCGGCCTCAGGCCCGCGGCAAGCCAGGCAACCAGCTTCGGCGAGCACCTGAGACAAGACCGGCGCAAAGCGCTGCGCTGGACACTCGGCCTCGTGGCGACCGCCCTGCTCGTGGGGGGTGCCACGATCGCCGGCCTCTCGCTGGCCGGTCACGCCTCCCCCGGCACCGCCCATGGCCACACCAGCACGGCGGACCTGGCCCAGCAAGCGGCGGCGCTCAACACTACGCTCGGCAGCGCCGGCACGCCGGGCGCGCTGTCCGCCGTTGGCGCCACGGCCATGGGCGGCGCACAAGGCACCCAGGGCGGGCTACACGCCGGTGCGGCCGCCCCGATCTGCGACAAGGCGCGCCGCGTGGCCCGCTTTGCCGCCAGGGAGGGGCTGCCCAGGCTGGCGCGGGTGGTGGGTTTCGCCGCGGCGCGCTGCTCGCTGGCCAGGCACCCGGTGTTCGCGTTCTTCCTGCTCCGCGGCATCGATGGCCAGTTCACCATCCAGACCAGGCAGGGCACGAAGACGCTGGCCTACGAGCGCGGCGTGATCCAGTCGGTGGTCGCGGGCAAGTCCATCGTGGTCAAGGCGGCCGACGGAACCACCTTTACCTGGAACCTGGTCGCCGTGACCGTGGTCCGCGACCGGCAGGGCAAGGTTTCCGAGAGCGCTCTGGTGGCCGGCGCACCCGTCTGGGTGGGCGGCCCGGTGGTCCAGGGCACGAAGGACGCCAGGCTCATCGTGCTCCGGCCTCCGCAACCAGCGACGGCGTTCCCATCCTCCACGCCGGGCAACTGAAGAGCGGGGGCCGGTGCCGCCTCCCCGCGGGCTGGGCCCCGCGGGGAGGCGGCCGTATGAGGGTAGTTCCCGTGCTCGCCGGGCTGCCACAACCGGCACAATGTCTTCGGGATGTGATGACTGCCAACGACCGGATTCCCCAGGTGCTCGTCGTCGACGACGAGCCGAACATTCGTGAGCTTGTGCAGGTCGCGCTGAAGTTCCACGGGTGCGCGGTCAGCACGGCCGCCAGCGGGGCGGACGCGCTGCGGCAGGCGGAGTCCGCCAGGCCGGACCTGATCGTGCTCGACGTGGTCCTGCCCGATATTGACGGGTTCGAGGTCTGCCGCCGTCTCCGCGCCGGGGGCAACGAGATACCGGTGATCTTCCTCACCGCACGAGACACCTCCTCCGACACCGTGACCGGCCTGGCGCTCGGCGGAGACGACTACGTCACCAAGCCGTTCTCCGTCGAGGCGCTGGTGGCCCGGGTCCGTGCCGTCCTGCGCCGGGCCTCGCGGTCCGCTCCGGCCGATGGCGCCGAGGCCATCCTGCGCATCGGTGACCTGCAACTGGACGAGGCCCGGTGGACCGTGCACCGGGCCGGAGTGCCGGTTGAGCTGTCGCCCACTGAGTTCCGGCTGCTCGCCTACCTCATGCGCCACCAGGGCCGGGTGCTCACCCGCGCCCAGCTGCTTGAGAACGTGTGGGGCTGGGATTACGCGGGCCAGTCCCAGATCGTCGAGACCTACGTCAGTTACCTGCGCCACAAGCTCGACCCGCTGGGCCCGCCGCTGATCCACACCCAGCGCGGGGTGGGGTACAGCCTGCGGGCACCGGGGCAGGGCGGGCCCGCCGGCGCTGCAGGCTCGCCCTCGGGACCCGGGCACGGGCACGCGGGATGAGCGGTTCCGGGCGCCTCTCCCTGCGCGCCCGACTCCTGATCCTGCTGATCGTGGTCACCTCGGCGTTCCTCCTCGTCATGGGCGGGGTGACCGCCTTCGCGGCGTCCCGGCGGCTGGGTGCCCAGTTCGACGCCGAACTGGTGGCCACCGCGCAGCGGAGCCCACAGCAGCTCAAGAGCAACCCCGGCGACTACGTAGCGGTCGAGATCACCCGCCTCACGCGAACCGTCGAACCGCTGACCGGCAATTCCGCGGCGACGCGGGAGCTGACCGCCGCCATCCATCAGCTGATCACGAACGGCACCGCCTACAAGTACCTCCACAACACGCCGTTCGCGGTGCCCGGCACCGGGCCGCGCTTGCGGGCGGTCGCCCGCGTCCTCAGGTTCAACTCGTTCGTGCGGCCCTACGGGGTGCTCGTCGTCGCCCGCCCGGTCGGCGTGGTGGCCGGCAACGTGGCCGGCCTGGTGGTGATCGAGCTGATCACCGGCGGCGCGCTGCTATTGCTCCTGGCCCTGGGCGGGCGCTGGCTGATCGGCCGCGGGCTCGCGCCGCTGGGCGAGATGGCCGGCACCGCCCAGCGGATCACCACGCAGGGTGATCTTGCCGCGCGGATGCCCGACGCCGACAGCAGCACCGAGGTGGGCCGGCTCGGCGCCGCCATCAACACCATGCTCGACCGGATCCAGCAGGCGTTCGGCGCGCGGCTGCGGTCTGAGCATAAGGTCCGGCAGTTCGCCGCCGACGCCTCGCACGAGCTGCGCACCCCGCTCACCACCATCCGCGGCTACGCCGAGTTGTACCGCCAAGGGGCACTCGGGCCCGATCAGCTCCCCGACGCGATGCGCCGAATCGAGCAGGAGGCCACGCGGATGAGCACGCTGGTGGCCGAACTGCTGGAACTGGCCCGGCTGGACCGGACCTCGTCCCTCGACATCGCCGAGACCGACCTGGCGGCGCTGGTGCGCGACGCCGTCGCGGACTCACGCGCCGTCGAGCCGGCCCGGCCGGTGCGCGCCGAGGCCCCCGACAGCCTGGTGGCCGCCGTCGACGAGGCGCGAATCCGCCAGGTGCTGGCGAACCTGCTCGGCAACGTCCGTGAGCACACCCCGGTGGCCACCCCGGTCGCGGTGCGGCTGGCGCACGCGCGCGGCGGCGTGGTGCTCGAGGTCGCCGACAACGGTCCCGGCATGGCCCCCGCCGAGGCGGCCCGCGCGTTCGACCGCTTCTACAGGGGTGCCGAACGGCCCCTCGGGGAGCCCTGGTACGCCGAAGCCAATGGTGCCGCGGGCAGCGCACGCGGGGTGAGCGGGAACGGCCGGGCCGACGGTGACAGCGGGGGCAGCGGGCTTGGGCTCGCCATCGTGGCGGCCATCGCGCAGGCGCACGGCGGCCAGGCCACTCTTGAATCCGAACAGGGGCGCGGCACCCGGGTCCGTGTCTGGCTCCCCGCCACCGCGTCCTAAGGCGCCGGGGACGGCTCAGGCAGCGCTATGGCGCACGCCGGCTCATGTGATGGCACCGGCGCCGGGCGGGGATCCGCGCCTGCGATGAATTCGCCGCCAAGGAACGTCACCTGGGTGGGCATCGACGGCTACTACTACCAGCACGGGCAGCACTTCGGCTCTGCCTTCGGGCGCACCATCCGGCGGGTGCGCAAGCTGACGAAGGCCCCCATCCTGCTTTCCGAGGCGGGCATCGGCCAGGTTGCCGGGCAGGCCCGCACGATGCCAGATCTCTTCGCCGGCATCCGCCGCTACCATCTGCTCGGCCTGGTCTGGTTCGACATCGCCCAGCACGCCGGGACAGTTCACCAGGACTGGCGCCTGGAAGGCCACCCGGCGGCGCTCGCGGAGTTCCGGCGCGGCGTGCGAAACCTTGAGCCCAGCGGCTAACCCGGGTCGGCCTCGGCGTCGCCGCCCGGGCTGGGCAGGTGCTCGAACAGGTAGTAGACGGCGAGCGCGCCGAAGATGACCATGGCGGCCACAGCCGAGACGAGCGCGACCAGGGTGCCGGCCACGTACGCGGCACCGCCCAGGGTGAACCCGGGGATGGAACTGCGCAGCGCTTCCGGGGGCAAGGCCGCCCCGAGGGCGGGCGCGTGGCTGACCACGTAGACCCAGAGCCCGGCGAAACCGGCCGAGATCACGATCATGACAAGCCCGTACGTCACCGTGGCCGTGGCCGCGGCGCCGCCCGCGCCGCGCAGGTGCTCGGCCACCAGGGCGGTCGGGAACGGGATGGCCACGATGCCCAGGAGCAGCAGCAGGTTCAGCACAAGGAGCGGCCGGTCCACCCGGGCGACGTGCGCCAGGATCGTGTGGTGGTTCATCCACATGATCCCGATGGTGAGGAAGCTGACCACGTAGGCGAAGTACTGCGGCCAGGCGTGGAGCAGAACCCGGGCGTCGAGGTTCCTGCCGGTCCCGATCGGCAGCAAGCCGAAGACCAGCACGGTGATCGCGACCGCGAACACCCCGTCGCTGAACGCCTCCGCGCGCCCGGTGGACATGGCCTCGCCGGTCAGCCCGCGGCGGGCGGCTGGCCGGTGGCGGGCGGCGGGCCCGCGGCCGCCGGCGGGTTAGCGGCCGGCGGCTGAACCGAGCGGGCCAGCAGCGTCGCCACGTCCACGATCTCCAGCGACTGGCTGGCCTCCCCCGACGCCTTCTTCGCGCTGATCGCGTCGCCGAGCATGACCAGGCAGTACGGGCACGCCGTGGAGACCGTGTCCGGGTTCGTGCCCAGCGCCTCCTCGATCCGCTCAGTGTTGATCCGCTTGCCGATCCGCTCCTCCATCCACATCCTGGCCCCGCCCGCGCCGCAGCAGAACCCGCGCTCCTTGCACCGGTGCATCTCCACCGGCTGGACCCCGGGCACCTGCTCCATGATCTGGCGTGGCGCGGTGAAGACCTTGTTGTGCCTGCCGAGGAAGCACGGGTCGTGGTACGTGATCTTCTCCTCAACCGGTGTCACCGGCGTGAGCTTGCCCTCGGCGACCAGCCTGGCCAGCAGCTGGGTGTGGTGTACCACCTGGTAGTTGCCGCCGAGCTGCGGGTACTCGTTGGCGATGGCGTTGAAGCAGTGCGGGCAGCTGGCCACGATCACAGGCGGTGCGGCCTCGTTCAGCGTCGCTATGTTGGTCTGGGCCAGCATCGAGTACACGAACTCGTTGCCCATCCGCCGGGCCGGGTCGCCGGTGCAGGTCTCGGCGGGCCCGAGCACCGCGAACTTCACGCCCGCCGTGTGCAGCAGGGTCGCGATGGCCCTGGTGGTCTTGCGCGCCCGGTCCTCGAGCGCCCCCGCACAGCCGACCCAGAACAGGTACTCGACGTCGTC
>Ga0070708_100005010_pt1 | contig 10474 bp, 14 predicted proteins | sample KBSK5503metaG_FD_65469 | JGI IMG/M metagenome (GOLD analysis project Ga0070708, IMG submission 65469) | Corn, switchgrass and miscanthus rhizosphere microbial communities from Kellogg Biological Station, Michigan, USA - KBS K5-50-3 metaG | ecosystem: Host-associated > Plants > Roots >... | reverse complement strand
GGCAGCGTCAGCAGCCGGTCGAGCGCCGCCGCGTCGTCGTGGACGTCGATCTCGATCTGGTCGTCGGTGGTGAGCGACACGGCGGCTAGACGCGTTCGCCGGCCGCGCGCAGCGGTTCCTGCCTGACGGCGTACCGCTCCATCTCGTCCTCTCGCGGCAGGAACCACGCGATGGCGATGGTGGCGATGACAAGGATGACGTGTGTCATCAGCGATTTCTGGAGCCCGATCGCGTCGGCGATCGCGCCGTTGATCGGCACGCCGATCGCGCCGGTGACGAAGCCCAGGCCCATGACCAGGCCGGAGGCGAGGCCGGCCCGCGCGGCCATGAGCTGCTGCGCCATCAGGAGCATCAGCGGCGCGGTCGAGGCGGCGAGGAACCCGATCAGCACCGCGCTGCCGAACGCCCACGGCCCGGGAAACATCGTGTACAGCAGGATCGCGGGCACGGAAAGGACCAGCGTGGCGAGGATCACGGTCCTCCTTCCAAAGCGGTCCGCCAGCGACCCGCAGCCGACGGTGCCGGCCGCGCTGGCCAGGACGAGCGTCGTCGCCAGCGGGCCATAGAACTCGGGGCCGTAGCCCATCAGCTTGTACCAGGTCGGCGTGAACGCCTGGAAGACGTTGACCGTCCAGCTCCGCGACATCATCACCCCGATCACGGCGGCCAGGGCGAAGATGGGCACCGGCCCGGCGGCGGATGCGGCCCGGGTCGCGGTCGCGGCCACGCTCGCGCGTTGCAGGCGCATGCGCCACAGCAGGTATCCGCCCGTGACCAGCCCGGGAATGACGAGCAGGCCGGTGCCGTGGATGCCGAACGCGCCGAAGGCCAGGATGCCGATCAGCGGCCCGGCCGCCACGCCGACCGTGCCCGCCGTGACGTAGATCGACATGCCGAAGCTGCGGCGCCACGCGGGCAGCAGTCCGCGCACGTCGAGGGCCCCGAGCGGGTGGAACGCGCCGGAGCCAAGGCCGGACGCGAGCGCGAGCGCCAGCAGGAGCGGAAAGCTGGTGACGAAGCCGACCACCGAGAACGTGATCGCGGTCCACGCCAGGGCCAGGCCGGTGAACCGGGTGCCGAAGCGATCGGCCAGGAGCCCGAACAGCGGTTGCGAGATCGCCGCCATGCCGCCGTAGGCCAGGCTCACCAGGCCGACGGTGGCGAGGCTGAGGCTGAAGCGCGTGATGAGCAGCGGATAGAGGACCGGGATGACGCCGACGTAGCTGTCGACCGTGAAGTGGCCCAGCATCAGGGTCAGCAGCTTTCCGCTGCGCAAAAAGTCTTTCACGTGACATCTATGATCGCGGCGGTGGCCGATCTCCTGTACCTGAGCCGCGCCGACGTCGAGCGCGTCCTCGACGTCGACGCGATGCTCGAGGCGCTCGCCGCCGCGCTCGTCGCGTACTCGGCGGGGAAGACGTCGGTGCCGCCACGGGTGGCCGCGGTCGTCCAGGGGCGCGGCCTGCTCGGCGCCATGCCCGGCTACGTCCCGGGCGTCGCGCTGGAGACGAAGCTCGTGTCGGTCTTTCCCGAGAACGACCACCTTGGCCTTCCCTCGCACCAGGGCGTGATCGCGCTCTTCGACGAGTCGAGTGGCACCCCGCTCGCGCTGATGGACGGCACGCACATCACCGCGATCCGGACCGGTGGGACCGCGGCGGTCGCGGCGCGCGTCCTGGCCCGCGAGGACGCCTCTGTGCTGGCCATCCTCGGCGCGGGCGCCCAGGGCGGGTCGCACCTCGAGACGTTCCCGCGCATCCGCAAGTTCCGCGAGATCCGCATCGCGTCGCGAAACCCCGAGCGCGCCCAGGCGCTCGCCGCGCGGCACACCCAGGCTCTGGCCGTCGCATCGTTCGAGGACGCCGTCCGCGGCGCGGACGTCGTGGCGTGCTGCACCGACGCGCGCGAGCCGATCCTGCGTCGCGACTGGCTGCACCCGGGCGTGCACGTCAGCGCGGTGGGAGGCACGTTCGGGCCGGAGCTAGACCGCGAAACGGTCGCCGCCGCGCGAGTGTTCGTCGAGTGGCGCGGCGCGGTCACCAACGCCCCGCCGGCCGGCGCTCACGAGCTGCAGGGTCTCGACCCTGAGAGCGTGACCGAGGTCGGCGAGGTGCTGGCGGGCAGAAAGCCCGGCCGTCAGTCGCGTGACGAGATCACGCTCTACAAATCCACCGGCCACGCCGTCGAGGACGCCGCCACGGCGCGTCTCGTCTACGACCGCGCCTGCGACATGGGCGTCGGGGTGAGGCTGCCTCTCTAGAGCTCGATCACCCGCCACGGCACCACGTTGATCACCCGCGTGGCGCCGACGCGCCGCTCCGGCAGCGCGCGCCCGTACGGATGGACGTGGCCGTGCACAGCAATCAGGGGCTGGAAATGCTGGATCAGCCTCAGCGTCGCGACCAGGCCGACGTGGGCCGAGTCCTTGGCTTCCGCCAGGCCGAACGGTGGCGCGTGCGTGACCAGCACGTCGAGCTTGCGCCCGTTGCGCACGCGCTTGAGACGGACCAGCACCTCGAGCTTCAGCGCCCGCAGCCCGGCCTGGCCTTGCGAGTACTGGTTGGGCCCGTCCTTGTACCGGATGCTGCCACCCAGCCCGGCGACGCGCAGGCCTTCGACCTCGACCACGCGGCCATCGATGCTCTCGCAGCCGGCGGGACCGATCTGCGGCGTCGTCAGCTCGCTGCGCAGAGGCATCCATGTCAGGTCGGGCGCCTTCAGGCTCGGGTCGTGGTTGCCTGGGACGTAGAGGAGCGGCACGTCGAGGCGGCTCACCAGGTACTCGAGGTAGTCGTACGGCAGGTCGCCGCAGCTCAGCACCAGGTCGGCGCGGAGCTCCGGCAGCCGGTCGCCATACATGGCCTCGTCCACCTCGTCGGCGACCGCGAGGATGCGCACAGGCCCCTGTGCGCTACTTCAAACGCGCTTGAAGCGAAGCGCGGTCCAGCCGTCCCCGACGGCGACGAAAGCGACTGGCTTGTAGCCGGTCTCCGACGTGATCTCTCCGAGCACGTCGCGCCGCACCCACCACGGCGTCGCAGGGAGGTCGGTGTTGCCGCGGGCGGTGCCCCCCTTCGGGTAAGTGATCCACAGCAGGCCGTTTGGCTTCGCGGCGCGGATGGCGCTCGCGCCGAGCCGGTGAAGCTCGTCCACGTTGTGCACAAAGAGCAGCACCGCGTCATATGTCTCGTTCGTGCGCAGCGAGCTGGACACCTCGCGCGGGCCGGGCTCGAGCTGGGTCGCGAAGCCGTCCGGAGCGTTCAGCACCGCCACGCTGTGGCCGAGCTGCAGGCGCAGCTTCCTGGCCATCGGGGTGAGCCCCGTCTGGTCGGGCCGGAGCGTCGGCAGCGAGCGCTGGGATTCGAGGTGCCCCACTTCGAGCGTGTCCGCGCCACACATTAAAGGACGCGTTGCTCGAATCGGGCGCATATCATGCGCGCCGTGCTTCGGGTCCCGGTGCTCCTGGCGGCGCTGCTCACGCTGGCCGCCGCTTGCTCCATTGGCCCGTCGCCGACGGTCACGGTGACCAGCGCTTCGGTGGACCCGACGTACTGGTGTCCCGGCGGGTCTCACGACGCGTCGTACGACCTGCACGCGACGGTCGACGTCCGCAACGGGACGAACAGCGCCGTCACCATCAAGTCGGTGACCGCCGAGATGCGACTGGCGGCGGTGCAGGGGAGCTGGCTGGAGAAGGTCGGCGATCGCTATGACGCCGGCCAGTCAGCTTTCTCGCCGAGCACCGTCGGCCCGGGCTCGAGCATCAAGATGAAAGTCACGATCAAGAGTGCGTGCACGAGCAACCGATACGAATTCGGCGGGTCGAGCTACGGCGACTACGCGGTGACGATGCACCTCACGACCTCCGCCGGCGCCTTCTCCATCACCGCGCAGAACCAGCACGAGATCCGCGCCGCGTAGGGCTCACCCGCGCAGGATCGACATCGCGCGGCTTGCAGCCGCGAGCCAGTCGGGGTCCTCGAGCCAGGTGTCGACGCCCCACATCAGCACGACCTGCAGCTCTTCCTGGCGGTAGTCGATCGCGCTCGCGATCAGGTCGGACGGCCCGAACGTGCCGGCGTTGGACCACGGCTGGGCCTGCATCTCGGCCAGCCATAGGTCCTTGCCTCGCGCGTGCGCGCGTTCGGCCCAGAACGCGAGAGCCTGCTCCTTCCACTCCGCTCGCAGATCGACGCTCGTCACGTGGCGGAAGGGAATGCTGGGTCCGTCGAGGTACATGTCGAGCCCTAGCGCATCGCCGGCGTTCAGCGCCTGCTCTGGATGGCCGTTCTGGCCGAAGCGTGAGATGAGGGCCGGCGCCCACAGCTGCAGCATGTCGACGGTGAGGTTCAAGCCGTTGTACGTCGTCGTCACGGCGTCGTGAGCGCCATCGAGCCGGTGGACCTCGCCGATCTCCCACTCGAGCTGCGACTCGGATATGCGGTCCTCGCCTGTCAGCTCGTTTCCGACGTAGTCGAGCGGTTCGTTCTCGACCTGCCACGCGTACAGCAGATGCGAGCCTCGATAGCGCGTGATCGTCGTGTCGATGTACGCGCGATAGGCGGATCCCTGCATCGCCTGGTCCAGATAAGGCTGCTCGCGCGGCCCCGCCCACTCCGGCGCATGCAGCTCCGGATAGAGAAAGTTGCGCGCCCCGATGGTCAGCACGACGCGGGCGTGATGGGCTGACTGGTGGTTGTAATGCGCGACCACCTTGAGCAGTGAATCGACGGAGCTGAAGTCCAGCCTGTCAGGGGTGGGCTGCACGGCGTCCCAGTACACGGGCAGCCGCACGAGGTCGGGCCCGGTCGTTACGAGCAGGCGCCCCAGGTCCTGCGCCGGGTCGCGCCCTGCGTTCTCCGAGATGAGCGGGCTGAAGCTGAAGCCCGCCAGCGGCGCCGGTGGGGCGTCGTCGGGCCAGTTTTCGCTGCTCAGCGCTAGGGCCGCGGCCACGATCACGAAGAGGAACTTCACCTGGGCATCACCGCACGCCCGAGTTCGAGCACGGGGTTTTGGGTCGTTTCAGGCGTTGCACCCGAGGAGGGTCCGACGCTCTGATGCCACGTACCTGGATCGTTGTCCTCGGCTTCCTGCTCGCCGGACTCGGAGGGCTGGGAGCCTATTTCCTGCCTGTCTTTCAGACCGCGGCCAACACTACGACGGTCGGGCCCGGCTCTGTCGCCGACCTCAACCCGGTGTCGGCCCCGACCCAGCCCTTCAACGTCCTGCTCCTCGGCTCCGACGATGACTCCAAGTTCGCGCCCGACAGACTGAACACGCAGTCGATGATCTTGCTGCGAGTCGACCCGACCACGAAACAGGCGACGATGCTCTCGATCCCTCGCGACCTGTGGGTGCAGATCCCCAACCAGGGGTGGGGCAAGATCAGCTGGGCGTACCAGGAGGGTGGCGCACCGTCGGCGGTGGCCGCCGTGCAGAGCAACTTCAAAGTCCACATCGACGATTACGTGTGGATCGGCCTGAACGGGCTCGTCCATCTCATCGACCGGCTGGGCGGCGTGAACCTCCAGGTCACCAACCCGGTCATGGACGACTACTACCCGGCTGACTTGAACAGCACCTCCGACCCATATGGGTACTACCGCGTCGCCGTGCTCCCGGGTGCGGCCCACATGGACGGCGTGCATGCGCTGCAGTACGTTCGCTCTCGACACGGCGACATTCGGGGCGACTTCGCGCGCTCGGAGCGCCAGCAGCAGCTGCTCCTCGCGATCAAGGCGCAGGCGTCGCACTTGAACGCCGCCGACCTGCCCGGCCTCGCCAGCGCCTTCAACGGCGAGATCAAGACCAGCATCGGACTCGATCGCCTGCGGGCGCTGCTGTCGATCGCCAACGACTACAGCAGATCGAGGATCCACCGCGTCGTCCTGTTGCCGCCTTACACGAACGAGGGGTGGGCCGCCGGGCAGAGCGTCGTCTTCCCAGACTGGAACCAGATCATGCCGCTGGTCCAGAAGAACTTCTCGTGATGCGCTGGCTCGTCGGCGCCGGCCTCCTGCTGGGGATGCTCGCATTCGGCATCGGCGTGCATCACGCCGCCGGCATGCTGCAGGGCCAGCACGGCACGGTCCACAAACCGAACGAGGTAACGGCTGTGCCCTTGCCGGGGACGCTTTACGTCGTCCAGGCGGGCGCCATCTACAAGTTCCAGCACGGCAACTTCACGCAGATCACCAAGGAGGACGGCTGGACGCAGCCCGCCATCGCGCCCAACAACCAGCTCGTCGCCGTGCGCCGGCAGGCGAACTATTCCGACCTGTATCTGCTGAGCACGTCAGGCAAGACGCTCGCCCAGCTGAGCCACAACTCGTCGACTGCCTCCGCCGAGGACAACCACTGGACGTTCTGTCCGCGCTTCAGCCCTGACGGCCTGACCCTCTTCTACGACTTCGACCCCAAGGACTACTTCAACAGCTACCGCATCGACCTGGCCATCTTCGCGAGCCGGATGGAGGCGGGGTCCAGAGCTCAGGAGTGGACGCAGCCCAACGACTTCACAGGCGGCGACGTCAATCCGATTCCGCTGCATGGGGGCGGCTTGATGTACACCAAGTTCTCGATCGATGACTCGTACCAGGTCCACTCCCAGATCTGGTTCCAGAGCCGCGCCGGGGCACCGGGCCAGGCGCTGACACCGCCGGAGCTCGGCTGCATGCAGCCGGCGGTGTCGCCGGACGAAAAGCTGATCGCCATGGTCTGCACGAAAGGGTCGAACCAGTCGGCGGACCTCGACGTCGTCACCTTCGACCCGGCAACTCTGGCTGTCGGCTCGCCGGCGACGCTGGTCGGCAGCCAGCTCCTCGCGTGGCCCACCTTCTCGCCCGACGGCAAGATGATCGCGTACCTCGCGCCGTCCACTCCGGGGGGACAGTTCCAGCTGTGGACCGTCGACACCTCCGGCCCCGCCTCCGCCCGAGACATCACCACAGACCTCGGCCTCGACTCCACGTCGGCGCCGGCCTGGGTCGCGAACTAGATCATCCGTGGAATTCCAGAACCGTCCAATAGTGGTAGTAGGCCGCTGGCTCCGTGCGCGTTTTGGAAGTAGGAGACGGATGGTGAGGTTCAGAACCAAGTCCGACGCGCCTGACCTGCACAGCCAGCTCGAGTCGATGCTCGACCAGGTGTGGAAGTCGGAGGCCGACTGGCGTTTGTGGGATCGCCTCGATGCCGCGGACATGCTCGAGACCTTGCGGCGGAAGCGAAGCCAAGACCACGACGCCAACAAGGCCGCGTGACTGTGGAGCCCACCACCCAGAAGCGATGAGCCGGGTCGGCTTGCCAGCGCCCAGGGCCGACGGGTCCCGGCGCACCGCATTCGTGCTGTCCGGTGGCGGCAGCCTCGGAGCCGTTCAGGTCGGCATGCTGAAGGCCCTCTTCGAGAGCCGAGTGGCCCCTGACCTCCTGGTGGGGACGTCCGTCGGCGCCGTCAACGCGGCCTGGGTGGCCGCCCGGCCTCACGCCGAGGGGATCGACGAGCTCGGCGAGATCTGGCTCGGGCTGCGCCGGCAGGACGTCTTCCCCCTCAACCCGCTCATGAGCGCGGCGGGTCTGCTGGGCCGCTCCAACCACTTCATCGCCAACGACAGCCTGCGCGCGATCCTCGACACGCACATCCCATACGAGCGGCTCGAGGAAGCGCGCGTGCCGCTGCACGTCGTCGTCACGGACTTGAAGACCGGCCGGGCCACGATCTTCGCGTCCGGGCCCGCCGTGGCCACCCTACTCGCCAGCTGCGCAATCCCGGGCGTGTTTCCGCCGGTGACGCTGGGACGGCGTGCTTACGTCGACGGCGGGGTGGCCAACCACACCCCCGTCACCGTCGCCATCGACCTGGGCGCGACCGACATCTATGTCCTGCCCGTCGGCTACCCGTGGCTCAACCGCGAGCCGACGAACGCGCTGGGCATGGCGCTGCACGCGCTGGCCCGGATCGTGGAGCAGAAGCTGGAGGCCGAGGTTGCCGCCCACCAGGACACGGCCAACATCCACGTCATGCCGGTCCTCGACATCGCGGACGTCTCCCCCGCCGACTTCGGCCGCACGCGGGAGCTGATCGACTGGGGTTACCGCTCAGCCCGGCGCAGCATGGGCGCGGCGACGAGTGAATCGGCGCCGGCCAGGGCCAAAAGGCAGATGCGCCTCGACCCGCAGGCTGCTTAGCTCGAGCGAACCTTCCTGACGCGGTCAGGCAGTTCGCGGACCTTGTCGGGAATCGCCTCCTGGAAGCGCTCCACCAGGGTGCGCCGGCGACGGCTCCGGTAGAACATCCAGCCGACCACGCCAATGGCGAGGACGCCGATCATTCCGGCGGCGACGTACGCCGCTGGCGGCACCTGCCTGACGTCGATCTCCCTCATGTCGTCGAGGGACCGCACGATCGTCTTTCTGCCAGCCTCGATCTGGTTGCTGATCTCATCGCCAATCGCGTTCATATCTGCCTCCTCGTGCATACGGTACGCGTCTCCCTCCGAATTGAGAACGAATTTGGGCCCGGTAGCGGCGAAGGTATGCGCGTTTTCGAGATGAGGCGCTCGAGCCGCAAGGTTCGGGCGCTTCAGACCTCGATGGGAGGAAAGTGCCATGAAATGCGAAGTCTGCGACGCGGAAGTCGCCAACTCCGAGGAGTTGAAGGCTCACATGGAACGCGAGCATTCACTCGACGAGCGCGACGACGAGCTCGAGCAGCCCGACCTGATGGAGCGCGAAGAGGCCCCCATGGGTCGGGACAGCAAGCCGGGCTCGTAAGCACCTCGGTCTCCGATCCAACGCCGGCGGCGCGGCAGCGCCACCGGCGTTTTTGCGTTCAGGCGATGCTGCCGTACAGCTGCGGCTGCTGTGTGGGGGCCTGTGCTCCATCAGGGCCGGCCTCGTTGGTCACCGCCATCACCGAGTAGCCGGCCAGCGACCGGTTGACCAGCACCATCTTGCCTCCGTTGCTGTCAGGCACGAAAACGGCGACCGGCTCTGGGCTGCCGCCCGTGCGGATGAGCCACACCTCGTAGACGCGCCCGCTGCTCAGGCCTGGAAGGCCGCGAAAGTCGACGAGAGCCAGGCCGTCCGAGCGCAGGTCGATCACCGTGGCCTGCGCGCCAGACATGTCCTGGTGGCCGGCAAGCGTGAAGCGCGCGACCTGCGACGACGGAGGCGCCTGTGGGCCGCGCAGCGACTCGCCGGCCAGGAGTCCGACCAAGAGCGCGATCACGGCCGCCGCCGCCGCAGCGTAGACAGGGATCCGGGATGGCAACGGAAGCCGCGGCGCGGGGAGGCGGCGCCGCTGGACCGGCGCGTGGGGTGTGGCTCGTCGCGCCGAGCCGGCCGCGGCCAGGACTCGCTCCCGCAACCGTGGCGGCGGCGCCACCTCTTCCACGGCCAGAGGCAGTGCCCCGACCACGCGCCGCAGTCGACCCGCGACCTCGCGACACGAGGCGCACCCGTCGACGTGCATCCGCACCGCCTCCGACTCGTCGCCGTCAAGGGCGCCAAGCAACCAGGCCGCGACCGAGCTCTCGAGCTCTTCGTGGTCAGACATCGACCAACCCCCGACCGCGCAGGTAAGAGCTCATCTTCTCCAGCGCCAGCCTCATGCGGCCCTTCACCGTGCCCAGCGGCACGCGCGTCATATCCGCGATCTCCGAGTGCGAGTAGCCGCCGAAGTACGCCATCTCCACCACCTGGCGCTGCTCGGACGGGAGGCTCGCCATGGCGTCGCGAACGGCGCCGCGCTCGAGCGACAGCGCGACCTCACGCCATGGGTCTGACCGCGGTTGAGCGTCCTCGGCGTCCGGCTCGAGCTCTTCTTCGCGACGCTCGTGCGAGCCTCGGCCGCGCAGGTAGTCGATGCAGCGGTTGCGCACAGTGGTGAGCAGCCATGCGCGAAGCGAACCGCGCGCGGCGTCGAAGCTCGACGCGCGGTTCCAGACGTTGAGGAAGGCGTCCTGCACGGCGTCCTCCGCGCGCGCCGGGTCGCCCAGCACGCGCATCGCCACGCCATACGCGAGGCCGGCGTACCGGTCGTAGAGCCGGGCGAGCGCCTCATGGTCACCAGCCGCGAGCCCCGCGGCGATCTCGAGGTCGCCGCTTGCCTCTACGACGAAAGAGCCTCCTCCTGTTCAGCGGCGCCGCGGCGACCGGTCAACCCGCCAACCGGCGACTTCTTCGGAGGCTTGATGGCCCACTCCTCGTTCTCGATCAGGCGCCACGCCCAGCGAGGGTTGCGCTTGACTCTTTCGCGCGCCGCGTAGAGCGCCCTGGACATGAGCTTGATTCCGGACAGCCCGGGCAGCCTGCCGATCTTGGCGTCGAGGTCGAGTAGCTCCTCCTCGCCACGCTCGTCATTGAAGAGATAGAGCGCGAGGGCGTCGACCTCCTCCTGCCTCTTCACGCCCTGGCCGACCGGGACCCACACGCGGTCGAGCATCCAGCGGTCGACCTTCTGGGCGCGCCGGTTGCC
>Ga0070708_100005007_pt1 | contig 10476 bp, 8 predicted proteins | sample KBSK5503metaG_FD_65469 | JGI IMG/M metagenome (GOLD analysis project Ga0070708, IMG submission 65469) | Corn, switchgrass and miscanthus rhizosphere microbial communities from Kellogg Biological Station, Michigan, USA - KBS K5-50-3 metaG | ecosystem: Host-associated > Plants > Roots >... | reverse complement strand
CTGGTCCTGCGCTGCGATTCGCCCCACCCTGATCCTGGCTGCGCTGTCGAAGTACGGTATCTCTATCAAGTTCTGCGCGGCCTTCCCAAGGAACAGGTCTTCGCGCAAATCCTTTTCGGCTTCGAACTGGCGCGGGCTGACCCACGCTTCGTCGGGCTGAACCTGGTGATGCCGGAAGACTGGTATGTCCCCATGCACGACTTTGACCTGCACATGAAGATGCTCGACTCCCTGCATGGCATCTATCCCAAAGTCCACATCAGCCTGCACGCCGGCGAGCTGGCCATGGGCCTGGTTCCGCCCGAAGGACTGGCCTTCCACATACGCCAATCCATCGAGCAGGGACACGCCGAACGTATCGGACACGGCACGAGTGTCATGAATGAACGCGATGCTCTCGGCCTGCTCCGCGAGATGGCTCGCCGCAAGGTACTGGTGGAAATCTGCCTGACTTCGAACGACCTTATCCTTGGGGCGCGCGGGCCACAGCATCCCCTGCTGGCCTTTATGCACTACGGCGTACCCGTCGCGCTGGCCACCGACGATCAGGGAGTGTCGCGCTCAGATATGACCCACGAATACCTGCGAGCCGTGGAAACCTACGGCCTGACTTATTCCGATCTGAAGCGCATGGCTCGGCAAAGCCTGGAGCACAGCTTTCTCGATACCAATGAACGTGCCCACGCCCAACAGAAACTGGAACAAGCCTTCACAGAATTTGAAACGAACTACTGAGAACTATCAACAGTGCGACTATCAACTAAGAACTGAGAACTGTTCGCAAAATGATTCGCGATACCAACGAACATGACCGAGCCGAACGATTTCGCTAACGCCGAATCCGCCGCAAAATTCCTGCTCTCGCAAACCCCACTTCGTCCGAAAATCGGAATGGTGCTGGGCTCCGGCCTCGGCGGCTTCGGCGATGAACTGGCCGATGCAACCCGTATCCCCTACGCCAACATTCCATTTTTCCCGCGCTCAACTGCTATTGGACACGCCGGGCAGATGGTGATTGGCACCGCGGATGGTATTCCAGTAGCGGCCATGCAAGGCCGGGTCCATCTGTATGAAGGCTACTCCGTCCGCGAAGTCGCGTTCCCTCTGCGGGTTTTTGGCCGCATGAATATTCGCGCCGTCATTCTCACCAACGCAGCCGGCGGCATAAATCTGGAATATAAGCAGGGCGCGCTGGTTGTCATCACCGACCACATCAACCTGCAGGGCCATAACCCGCTCGTCGGTCCAAATGACGAGCGCTTCGGACCTCGTTTTCCCGACATGACCCATGCCTATTCGAAACCCTACCGCGAAATCGCGCTGCAAGCGGCAGAGAGGCTGGGCAAGACGCTCTATCAGGGTGTGTACGCCGCCCTGCCGGGACCCAGCTATGAAACTCCGGCGGAAATCCGCTATTTGCGGACCATCGGAGCTGACCTGGTCGGCATGTCCACCGTCTCCGAGGTGATCACAGCACAGCACATGGGAGTAAGAGTCCTGGCGATCTCCTGTGTAACCAACATGGCCGCCGGAATTCTCGACCAGCCCATTAACCACCAAGAAGTTCTGGAGACCGGTGAGCGGGTAAAAGGCGACTTCGTAGCTTTGGTGCGGTCCGCCTTGCCAGAAATTGCAAAAGAAGTTGCAAAAGATGAAGTAGTGAGCGGTTAAGCCTCACAGTCCAGGTGGGGACAGCCGCCCCGGCTATCCAGCCGAGCAGGCCTCGGCAGTCTTGATGGCCGAGGTCCGACGTCCAAGGTCCGCCGCCCGCCGCCCTGCTACTTCGCCGCCCGCGAGATGAAAATCCTCACCGGAGGCTGCGCCCCATAGACAGCTGCAAAACTACCCTGATTCACAGCCAAACCAATGTGCCCTCGCGAATCGATATAGAGCAGCGGCTTGTTCAAAGCCACGTCGCTGAAGGTCCGGACAAAGGGAATATTCATCTCGGTCTTGCCCATCGTGACATGAACGTTTTGCCCGCGTCCGTAGCCGAGCTTGAGGAAATCTTCGCCGCTGATGTTCGTCACCAGGTTGCCAAACGGCCCATCGGTGGCGATGACTTCGCCGCTGAGTCCGCGCTCGTCGAGCCGCGAAGCCGCGACATCCAGCCGTACCAGCGTATTCACGTCTACTTCCGGTCCGGCCTTCGTCCAGTCCTCACCGTGCGCCACACGGGCCCCGACGGGCGAAAAAATATCCCGCCCATGAAAAGTGGACGACAACGCCGCGCCAATCATCCAGTCGTGGTTCGTGATCTCCCGCGCCGCCTCGATCCCGTCGCGATCCTGCACCAGCGTCATCAACCCATTATCGGGCAACACGAAGTATTGTCCGCGCTTCGACTTCACCGCCACCGCTCTACGCGTGCTCCCCACCCCCGGATCGATGACCACCACGAACACCGTTCCCGCAGGAAAGTAGGGAGTCGACCCGTACAGAAAGCGGGCGCCATCCAGTATGGAAAACGGCGTCACCTGATGGGTGAGATCCACAATCCGCAATTCGGGCGCGATCGAATACATCACGCCTTTGCAAAGCGCCACCGAATCGTCGAGCACGCCAAAGTCGGTCATGAACACCACCGTAGGCGGGGCTTTCGCCTGGAGTTCCTGGGCGTGAGCGCCAGGAACCACACCGCCGACGGAAAACACGACCGCCGCCACCACAGAAAACAACGCCACCAGCTTTCGTGACTGGGAATCGCGCATAAGCAAGCTCATTGGGGATTGCAATTGGGGATAGCAATAAAGTGAAACATTGTAAACGATGGCCGCCGCTGGGCATTTCCAACGGGCTGGAACCGTCTATAATCTCCCACGCGGAAAGGTTTCCAGTTCATTCTTCCCAGGAGGGACTAATGTCTTCAGCCATCCCCGAGAAATATCGCGATCTGTTCAGCAAACGCGCCTTCGCCAGCCTTGGCACCCTCATGCCCGACGGCCGCCCGCAAGTGACCCCAGTGTGGTGCGATCTGGAAGGCGATTACGTCCTGTTCAATTCTGCCAAGGGCCGACAGAAAGATCGCAACGTGCGCCGCGACCCGCGCGTCGCTCTGGCGGTCGTCGATCCGGATAATCCTTATCGTTATCTCGAAATCCGTGGCCGGGTCGTGGAAATCACCGAGCAGGGCGCCGACGATCACATCGACAAGCTGGCCAAGAAATATCTCGGCGTGGACAAATACCCCTACCGCCAGCCGTCAGAAACTCGCGTGATCTATAAAATTCAGCCCGAGCACACAACCATGATGGGTTAATGATGATTTGGCTGTAGAGATGTTGCTTGCAATATCTCCTTGCAACCTCGGCTTTCGCTCGACAACAAAATCCACGAAATCCCAGGAACCTGATGCCAACCGCACAAACCGAAACCACCGCCCTCGATCTCACATGGGTCCGCTCTCAGTTCCCTTCATTGGCACAGAGTGTTAATGGCCAATCCGCGGTTTTCCTCGATGGTCCCGGCGGCACTCAGGTACCACAGCGCGTGATCGACGCAATTGCCGACTATCTGGCCCACTCGAACGCCAACACCTGCGGCGCTTACGCGACCAGCCGCCGCACCGATGCCGTCATCGCCCGAGCCCGCGCCGCTATGGCGGACTTTCTCAGCTGCGACAAAGATGAAGTAGCCTTCGGCCCCAACATGACCACGCTGACCTTCGCCGTCAGCCGCGCTATCGGCCGCGAACTCGGCCCGGGCGACGAAATCCTCCTTACCCATCTTGACCACGACGCCAACGTCTCGCCCTGGCGGGCGCTCGAGGAGCGCGGCGTAACTATTCGCTTCGCCGAAATCAACCCGGACGACTGCACCCTCAACCTGGCCGATCTAACCCAAAAAATCAGTAGCCGAACTAGGGTCGTGGCCGTCGGCTATGCCTCCAACGCGGTCGGCACGATCAATGACGTAAAGGAAATCATCCGTCTGGCTCATCACAAAGGTGCCCTGGCCTACATTGACGCGGTTCACTACGCCCCGCACGGGCCCATCGACGTCCGCGCCCTCGATTGCGATTTCCTCGCCTGCTCCACCTACAAGTTTTTTGGACCGCACATGGGCGTTCTCTATGGCAAGCGTGAGCACTTGCAGCGCCTGCAACCCTACAAGGTGCGCGCCAATACCAACGCCATTCCCAATTGCTGGGAGTGGGGCACGCTGAATCATGAATGCATCGCTGGAATCGCCGCCTGTGTGGACTATCTGGCCGATCTGGGTCGCCACCTGGACTCTTCAGTCACCACGCGCCGCGCCGCGCTGGTGGCGGCCTACCGCTCTATCCAGCAGCATGAGCGTGGCTTGGCGGAAATCCTGCTTCATGGATTGCTGGAAATTCCCGGACTCAAACTCTACGGCATCGCTGATCCCGCCGAGTTTGACCGCCGCTGTCCCACCTTCGCCGTGCGCATCGCAAACCACACCCCTCTCGAGCTCGCCACTGGCCTCGGCGACCGCGGCATCTTCACCTGGGACGGCAACTATTACGCCCTGAATCTCACCGAACGCCTCGACGTAGAGAAAGACGGTGGCTTCCTGCGCATCGGCCTGGCCCACTACAACACCGCCGAAGAGGTCGCCCGCCTGCTACGCGCACTGCGCGATCTTGCCAGGTAACCAAGAGCTTTGTTTCCCTCAGTGTGCCGCGTTGGCTTAAGGTTTTTCGCGTCGTAGTTCTATTACCTGATCGCCCTTGCCGATCAACGCCATGGCCGCCATCCCGATAAACAATCCATGCTCCACTACGCCGGGCATACTCTCCAGTTGGCGCGCCAGCGCCGGAGGGTCGGGAATCTGTCCGAAATTACAGTCCAGGATGTGATTGCCCTCGTCGGTGAGGAAAGGCTTGCCGGACGATGCGCCTCGAACTGTGACCGCGGCCCCCAGAGCGGCAATCTTCTTTGCCACCAATGCCTCTGCGAATTTGATGATCTCCACTGGCACTGGAAATTCACCCAGCACCGGAACCTGTTTGCTGTAATCGGCGATAATCACAAATTTCCTGGTCGCCGAAGCCACGATCTTTTCCCGCAGCAGCGCACCGCCCCCGCCCTTGATCAGCCGCAGTTCAGCATCTACTTCATCTGCGCCGTCGATGGTGATGTCGATCTCCTGGAATTCATCGAGTGTGGTCAGCGAAATCCCGAGACTCGCAGCCAGTTCCTGGGTGTGAATCGAAGTCGGTATGCCCCGAATCTTGAGTCCGGCCTGTACCCGTTCGCCCAGAAAACGAACGGCAAAAGCAGCTGTCGAGCCCGTTCCCAGGCCGACGATATCGCCCTCGCGCACCAACCGCAAGCTGGCGCGTGCTGCCGCTTCTTTCTCCCGGTCATTAGCCATGCCGCTCAGCGACTCTCGCGACCGCTACTCGCACAGTGACTTTTCACAACTTGCTGGAATGAAGGAAACTTGAGAGCATTTTCTCGAAACTGGCGTGAGCTTGCAGTCCGACGGTACCCTTGACCTTGCTGTTGTCCTTTGCCTCTTCGGAATAGGAAATTGTCAGCATCTTACCATGGTGCTTTACGGCAATAAGCCGTACCGGCTCTCCGTGCGGCTATCTACCCCTACTCTACCGCTTTCTGGACCAGTGCACTAATGCTGTGCAGATCCGACTGGCCCCCAGTTGCGCATAGGTTGAAGGGGGCCGCAGGCAGGGAGTGTAGGAGGTCAGACCGCGGCGACGAGGCGTCGAAAGCCAAAAGCTCATTTTGTATTTCCTGTGCGGGCTTGTGGAAATTCCAATCAGCGGATTCTCGCGCGTTTTATCTTCCAGCGTTTGCGACCCCTCCAGATCGTCGCCCGAGCAGCATGTCTTCACGCTTTTTTCGTTTCACCGCGCCGCCAGAAAAGCACTTTTTTAGATTGAAAAGTTGCACCAAAATTCGGAATTGACCGCGCCCCCTATCACGCGTAGATTCTTTTCACCTTCAGTAAAAATTCCAGCCGACCAGACTTCGCGTAAGGCAGGGAAGCAAACTCCCGCAATCTTCCCTCCCCCAAGGGTGGAACAAAGTGAGCAAAGTAGAAAGTGAATGGCAGGTCTATCGGACACGATTTCTAATCCGGGCCAAACAACTTACCGGTCCGCTAGAGTTCCGGGATGCGCTCGGGCGTGAACATCGCGGCCAAAGAGGCGATTATCTGGTTGAATCCTCCGACGGCACGCAAAGAATTGCGCCGCGCGAAATTTTCGAGGATGTTTATGTTGCCATGGATTCCGCGGTTGAGAAGTGGCCCCTGCTAACCAAACGCGGCTTCTCAATTTCGCTTCTGAAGCGTCGCGCATCGGCCCGCGCCGAGGCGCAGGCGTGAGAGGCTCAAGAAAATTGGAATCTTGGTCAATCCGGGTGGCGTGGCTTCCCGTCGGGTCACCCGGATTTCTTCTTGCCTGTCGGTCCGCAAGTTCAGCCAGGTTCTGCATTGTGGAAAAGTTGAGGGTAGGGGCGGCATCCCACTTGTTAAGATCGAGATACAATATATAGGGATACCCTCTTGACAGCCCCAACATACGGGCGTAGTGTTTGCATCCCATAGAGCCTTTCAACGCCTCCAAAACGAAGGTGTGGCAAGGCATGGCAAGTGCTAGAAAACACAGGGTGTGCGCCGTGGTTGAGGTGACCCGGTGGCGTTCTAAGTAGTGGGTGTTACCCGTTCTTTGGGCGGGTTTGCTTGTGCGGTGGCCGCTCCCTCGTTCACGCAAGTGCGGGTCCGTTGAACTCCTCCCGAGGGAGCGACGACAGTTGACAAGTCGGGCTGTGGAAAATGCCTCGATCAGAGGGCTGGCAATCCCTTTCGTTCGAGGCCAGAAATTGAGGATTTGCAATGGAAGGTTTAGAGCGTCTGGTCAGTGAGTCGTTCGCACGTTACGGCGTTGAAACCGCATTCGACCATCGCCGTCTGCAATGGTCGCCGTGGTTCCGTTGTGTGGACAGCTTCAGTCTGGTGCAGTTGTCAAGCAAGCCTGGCCTGTTCGCCCTGGCAGACGAGGTTGTTCCTCGCGAAGCAGGTGGCAAACGAATGCTGGCGCTGCTTCGCATCTCCGAAGCCGAAGATCTGGGGTTGGCCCTAGGTCGGTTGTTTTTGCCGCGCAGCCCCGGACGTTTGGTTGATGGTCTCTGTTTTGCCCGCTATGCGGTGATCGAGGATGCCGCTCAACGTCACGCCGCGCATGCCGCTTTGCAGACGTGGTTGGCGGAAACGACCTCCGGAATTTCAGAAGAGACCGAACCGGGAACAGAGAACTGAGAACCGGGAACTGGTTTTGGAATCGATTTAGCCCGAAGATTGGAAATAGAAACGAGGGTCGAACTGCTGGACAGAATCCAAAGGAAACTGGACAGAATCCAAAGGAAAGAAGAGACAAAAATGGCTGAAGTAAGAGAAAAAGGAGCCCCCGCCCCCGAGACTACCGCCGTCCCCAGCGCGACCGCGGTAAATGCCGCCACGCCCAGCAAAAAGGCCGCGGGCCTCTCCTTTCGCCGTTTTTTTACCAAGCTTGGTGTTTCCCCCTACGACGAAATCGAATGGGAGAAGCGCACAGCTCTGATCACCGACGCCAAAGGCAACCCGATCTTCGAGCAGAAAGAGGTCGAAGTCCCGAAAGATTGGTCGGTGACCGCTACCAATATCGTAGCCAGCAAGTATCTGCACGGAACGCTGGGAACGCCCGAGCGCGAGAGCGGAGTGCGCGCATTGGTGACTCGTGTGGCTGAGACCATCCGTGACTGGGGCTTGTCGCAAGGCTATTTCAAGACGCCGGAAGACGGCGCCACCTTCCACGACGAACTGGCGCACATCCTCCTCCGCCAGTACGCCGCCTTCAACTCGCCAGTCTGGTTCAACGTGGGCTGCGACCGCATTGAGCCCAACTCCGATGCCCAGAACTGGCACTGGAATCCGGACACAGCGCGCGTCGAATTCGGCGTCACCGGCTACAGCACGCCGCAGTGCTCGGCCTGCTTCATTAACTCGGTGAAGGACTCGCTCGATTCCATCCTCACCCTAGCCAAGACCGAGGGTATGCTCTTCAAATGGGGATCAGGCACGGGCACGAATCTTTCGTCGCTACGTTCGTCTACCGAAGGCCTCAGCGGCGGCGGCACGGCCAGCGGACCGCTCAGCTTCATGAAGGGCTTTGACGCCTTCGCCGGCGTCATCAAGTCCGGTGGCAAGACCCGCCGCGCCGCCAAGATGGTCATCCTCAACATCGACCACCCGGACATCGTCGACTTCATCGAGTGCAAATCGAAGGAAGAAGCCAAGGCCCACGCCCTGATCGCGTCCGGATACGACGGTTCCTCGCCCGATTCGGATGCCTACTCGTCCATCTTCTTCCAGAACGCAAACAACTCCGTCCGCGTCACGGATGATTTCATGTACGCCGTGCTCCGCGACACCGACTTCAGCACCCGCGCCGTCCGAGACGGACGCCCGATGCACACCTTCAAAGCCAAAGACCTGCTTTACAAGATCTCCGAGGCCACTTGGCGCTGCGGCGATCCCGGTATGCAGTACGACACCACGGTCAATCGCTGGCACACATCGAAGAACACGACCCGCATCAACGCGTCCAATCCTTGCTCGGAATACATGTTTCTCGACGACTCCGCCTGCAACCTGGCCAGCCTGAATCTGTTGAAGTTCGTCCCCAATGGTACGTTCGACGTCGAGGCTTATCGCCACGCAGTCGATGTGCTCATCACGGCGCAGGAGATCCTGGTGGACAACGCCGGCTATCCGACGGAAATGATCAGCAAGAATTCGCACGATTACCGTCCCCTGGGCCTGGGCTACGCCAACCTCGGCGCTCTGCTCATGGCGGCTGGCCTACCGTACGACTCCGACGCCGGACGCGACTACGCCGCCTGCGTTACCGCCATCATGTGCGGCGAAGCGTACCTCCAGTCCTCGCGCATCGCCGAATCGTGCCCAGCGCTAGTACCAGCAACCGAGCCCACAAAGAAGGGCTTAGCCGAAACCAACCTTGGATCAAACGTTATGCCCGGCGGGGCCTGCCCCGGCTGGTACATCAACCGCGAGCCGTTCCTGGACGTAATCCGCATGCACCGCGCGTCCGTCAACAACATCAACAAAACCAACGTCCCAACTCCGCTCTACGAAGCCAGCAAGGCTTGCTGGGACGAAGCCCTCGCCAGCGGCGAAAAGCACGGCTACCGCAACTCCCAAGTAACGGTTCTAGCCCCGACAGGCACAATTGGATTTTTTATGGATTGCGATACTACCGGGATTGAGCCGGATTTGGCATTGGTGAAGTACAAGAAGCTTGTCGGTGGGGGGATGATTAAGATCGTGAATAATACTGTGCCTACGGCTTTGTTCAAGCTCGGGTACGATCACGACGAAGCTGACAAGATTGTCAGCTACATCGACGCCACCGGGACGATCGAGGGAGCGCCCGATATCAAGGACGAGCACTTGGCGGTGTTTGATTGCTCGTTCAAGCCGGCCAAGGGGACGCGGTCAATTCATTACATGGGCCATCTGAAAATGATGGCGGCGGCGCAACCTTTTATTTCCGGCGCGATATCCAAGACGGTGAACCTGCCGGAGAATGCCACCGTGGAAGATATCATGGAGGCCTATCTTCAGGCATGGAAACTGGGGCTGAAGGCTGTGGCCGTTTACCGTGATGGATGCAAAAAGTCGCAACCGCTGAGCGCTGCCGGAACCACCACGGCGCTCTCCAAGAAGGGCGACTCCGCCGCCGCGGCCGTACATGTTGAAGAAGAAAATCTCAACGCTCCGCCGCGCGCGGTCCGCCACAAACTGCAGGAAGAGCGCGCCTCCATCACACACAAATTCAACGTGGGCGGACACGAGGGCTACATCACCGTAGGACTGTATCCCGACGGGAGTCCCGGCGAGCTATTCATCACCATGGCCAAGGAAGGCTCCACGGTCAGCGGCCTCATGGACAGCTTCGCTCTGGCCGTCTCCATCGCGCTGCAACACGGCGTGCCGCTGAAACTGTTCTGCGAAAAGTTTGCCCACACCCGCTTTGAACCCAGCGGCTGGACCAACAATCCTGAGATCGGTTACGCCAAGTCGATCATGGATTACATCTTCCGCTGGCTGCATCTGCGCTTCCTGACCGGCCAGCAGCAGTTGTTGTTCGAGAACCTCAGACCTCGGGCGTCAGCCCTCGGACCTCAGGCGGAAGGAGTTGGGGATGTGAATGGGACAGCCGATGTGGGGCGGGCGCTCCCTCGACAGGACTCAGGACCGGCCTCGCCCGCCAGCGGCCCCGTCCATGCCGCTGACGCCCTAGCCAGCATCGTCGATCTGGGCGATGCCCCCACCTGCAGCTTCTGCGGCTCGATCATGACACGCAATGGAAGTTGCTACAGGTGTATGAGCTGCGGGAGCACGAGCGGGTGCTCGTAAGCAGCGCTGGGCATCTCGCGGCAACAGCGGCCCCGTATGGTGACGCAGACATTCTTGTCCGCGAGATTT
>Ga0070708_100005006_pt1 | contig 10476 bp, 7 predicted proteins | sample KBSK5503metaG_FD_65469 | JGI IMG/M metagenome (GOLD analysis project Ga0070708, IMG submission 65469) | Corn, switchgrass and miscanthus rhizosphere microbial communities from Kellogg Biological Station, Michigan, USA - KBS K5-50-3 metaG | ecosystem: Host-associated > Plants > Roots >... | reverse complement strand
GGCTTCTCGGCGGGATGGCCGTCCTCCCAGCCCATCCAGAACGCGCCGGCGGGGATGCCTACGAATTCCACGGCGGCCAGTATAGATCGGAGTGCTTTTCTCGAGCCCGCGCGCGGCGCTGCGCCTGCTCCCGCCCGCCGGTGGAGCTCGATGATCCGCTTACGGGAGGGTAAGGCGGTCCTCTTCCGGTAGGCCGGCCTGCAACCGGTAGAGCGAAGCGAAGGCGCCCGGGACCTCCATGAGAGTCTCGAAAGTGCCCTGCTCGACGATGCGGCCGTCGCGCAGCACCACGATCAGGTCAGCCTTTCGGACGGTGGCCAAACGGTGCGCGATGATGAACGTGGTACGCCCGGCCGTCAAGCGCTCGAGGCCCTGCATGATGAGGGCCTCGGTCTCCGAGTCGAGCGCCGAGGTGGGCTCGTCGAGGATCAGGATGGGTGAGTCCCGGAGGATGGCGCGCGCGATGGTGAGGCGCTGCTTTTCGCCCTCCGAGAGCGTGAGCCCCTGCTCTCCCACCATGGAGTCGTATCCGTCAGGCAGTCTCGTGATTGTCTCGTGGATGCCCGCGAGCCGCGCGGCCGCCACGATCTCGTCACGCCGGGCGTTCGACTGGCCGAAGGCGATGTTGTCGTGCACGCTCGCGTTGAACACTAGAGGGGGCTGCAGCACCATGGCGATCTGCTGGCGGAGCGCGGCGAGCCGATACTCCCGAGCGTCTACTCCGTCCACGAGCACACGGCCCGCCCAGGGGTCGTAAAAGCGTGGCAGCAGGCTCAGGAGCGTGGACTTGCCGGCCCCCGTGGGGCCGACCACGGCCACCTTCTGTCCCGGTCGGACATGAAGGGTCACCCCGCTCAGGACGGGTTGACCCCGCACGTAGCCGAAGGAGACGTCTTCCCATGCCACCTCGCCACGCGCACTCCCTCCCGGGAACTCGCGCCGGCTGTCGTTGAGATCCCGCTCGATGTCCAGCACGTCGAACACACGTTGCACGGCGGCTCGAGACCCCTGGGCCAGCCCGTAGGTCTGGAACATGCTGTTGATGGGACCGTAGAGCGAGGCGAGGTACGAGATGAAGATCACCAGGGTGCCGATGCTGAGCGAGCCCTCCATGACGTGCCGAGCTCCCACCCACACCACTCCGGCGGTGCCCAGCGCGATGATCACGTTCACCACGCTCGAGTAAACGGTCTGGAGTGTGTAGAGGCGCAGGCCGGCGGCGAGGCTCTGCCCGCTCACGTCCATGAACCGCCGGTGCTCCTCGTCCTCCCGCGTGAAGGCCTGGGTGACCCGCATCATGGACATGCTCTGCTGGACCACGGCGTAGACCTCGCTCTCGCGCCGCCGCACGTCGCTGGCCAGCCAGGTGATCCGACTGTTGAGCCGCGCGATGACCACGAACAGGGCCGGGCAGACCCCGAGAGCGACCAGCGTCAGCCTCCAGTCCAGTCGGAGCATGATGACGCCCATGCCGGCCAGGAGCGTCAACGCGGTCACGGCAGGGAACAGACAGTTCATGGTGAGGCTCTGGAGGGAGAAGGTATCGGCGGTGACGCGGTAGATGAGGTCACCGACCTGCGCGCGGCTGTGGAAGGCCAGGGACAGTCGGTGCAGGTGGCCGTAGAGGTCGCTGCGTAGCTTGCTGACCATCCGCTGGCCGACGCCGATCGTCGTGTAGTTGTTCAGCACCACGAGGGCGCCCAGCGCCGCATAGGTGAGCACCAGGACCGCGCAGGCCGCCAGGAGCAGAGCCTGAGGGGACCAACCGTTGGGCCACCCCCAGGGCGGTGGATGCCCGCCCAGCACGGAGTCGATGATGATCTTGAGCGGCCAGGGCTTGAGCATCTCGAGGGCGCCGATGAGCAGCACCTGAACGAGAGCCCAGAGCAGCGTCTGACGGTACGGCGGAAGGTAGGAGAGGACCCGGACCGCGAACCGTCTCACCTTCCCTGAACCTCACCGGCCCGGAGAGGCGGCGCATAGTGAAGCTTGGCTCGCCGGGCCACGGCGGTGAGCCCACGATCGATCGTGCGGGCGAGACTCAGCGCTTCTCGCGCGAAGGCCACCACGCCGATCGCGGCTCCCCCCAGGCCGGCCACGAGCAGAGGCGGCCAGCCGAGCGCCATGCCGACAAGGCCGACCAGGGCGAATCCGGACACGGCCAGCCGGGTGAACAGCGAGCTGCGCAGAGCGTACTTCGCGCGGAGGACCCGCCGTTCCGCACCGTGGTATTCCGTCGCCACCTTGACGCGCCCTCTCGACCAGAGACCGCCGTAGACCTCCAGGTCCCAGTCGCTCCACCCGCGATCCACCACGACCAAGTACTTCCGCGCCGCGAACGCTCCCTGGAGACCTTGGAGCAGGACTTCTTTCTCTAGCCCATCCTCCGTCCAGAAGGCGATGGACCGCGCCTGATTCCGCCAAGAGACGGCTGCCCGGGCCGGACCCTCATGTCTGATCGGCTCGACCGACGACAGCCCCCGCGCCAGCCACCGATACCGCTCCAGACAGCGTAGAAGGGGACCTAGATAGGTGAGCAACGCGATGAGCAGGCGGCCCCGCAGGCTGTCCGCGCGCGGGTCCACGCGGGCGCGAAGCGCCACCGCGAGGCAGCATGTCCAGGTCAGGAGCAGCGGGGTCGTCCCCAGCCAGGCCCCGCCGCCGTGGACGAAGGCGTAGGCGAAGAGCACGGCCGCCACCAAGCTCCACTCGAGCGTGAACGGCAGGTACGAAAAGAAGCTCGAGGGCGGCTGGTAGAGGGTCTGAAACAGGCCGCGACCGAAAACTCCACCGTAGATCACGGGACGCCGCAGCGAGAACAGCGAGGTGAAGAGAGAGTAGATGCCCCCGTAGATCCGGCCGCGCCACCGCGAGTAGCCGAGGGCGTTGAAGCGCTCCGGGTGCTTGAAGTAGAGGAGGCCTTCGGCCTTGCCGTAGCCTCGCTGCTGCCCGACGTAGGCCTTCACGGTGTTGCGGCGGAAGTGCCACACCATGGCCGCGGGACTGAAGGCGATGCGGTGGCCGCGCTCCTGAAGGCGCCAGCACACATCCACGTCGTCGCCGGCAGCGCGGTAGATGGGATCGAACCCGCCGATCTCCTCGAGCACCTCGCGGCGGAACGCCATGTTGCAGCCCGGGATATGCTCCGCCTCCTCGTCGTTCAGGAGCACGTGCAGGGGCCCGCCCGGAGAGGCGGCCACGCAGCTGGCCACCAGCGAATCTTCGGGCGGCGGCAAGTTGGGCCCACCGACCGCCGCCTTCCCAGAGGCGAGAAACGTGGCGACCAGATAGTGCAGCCAATCAGGATCCACCACACAGTCGGAATCGGTGAAGGCGATGATATCGCCGGTGGAGGCGGCGATGCCGATGTTCCGGGCGGCGCTCAGCCCCTTGTTCTCTTGATGGATCACGTGGAAGTCGTCGTATTCGTCGGCGATATGCCCTGTGCGGTCGGTGGAGCCGTCATCGACGACGACGACCTCATACGTCGGGTACCGGAGGTCGCGCAGCGAATCGAGGCAAGGGGCCATCGTGCTCTCAGCATTGTAGGCACAGACCACCACGGACACTTTCGGATATTCGGAGAGAGCGGGCAGCTCTTCCGTGTCGTAGCAGCGCTGGACCGCGCCGAAACCCGGCTTCGGGCGCCGATCACGGTCGACCAGCCCGAAGCCCCACTCCCGAACGTCCTCACCGCCGGTGAACCACTCGTCGGTGAAGGAGAAGATGCAGGTACCCGCCACCCCCATCTCGAGGGCGGTCTGCACCTGCCAGGAGAGCGTTGCCGCCTGGGTCTGCTCACCCTCGCGGAAGGAATCCATGCCGAACTCCGTGAGGACGAGCGGCCGGTCGCCCGCCAGCGTATGGAGCCGGGAGAGATACCGCCGGAGATCCTCCTCGCGGTGCAGATAGACGTTGAAGGCGAGGAAGTCGGTGAAGTCGGTCTCCAGGTATTCGGTGGAGGGGAAGTTGGCGTAGCCGACAAGGGTCGCGGGATCGATGCTCTTGGTGATGTCCACCAGCTCACGCAGGAAAGCGCTGACCCGTGGCGCGCCGTACCAGCGAACGATGTCCGGCGGGATCTCGTTCCCTACGAGATACGCCGCCACGGCCGGATGCCCGCCGCACGCTTTCACCGCTTCGGCGACCGTGCGCCGGATGCCCTGGGTCAGCTCCTTCGAGTCGAGGAAACAAACATGCTCCGCCCAGGGAATCCCCGTGAGCACGCGCAGGTTGCGGTCGCCCGCCAGGTCCAGTAGCCAGCGCGGCGGAATCGTGAAGGTCCGCAGGGTGTTCGCGCCGAGCTCAGCCATGAGGTCCAGATCCGCGGCAACGGTTTGCGGGCTGTGGAACTGGGCGCCGAAAGCATCTGGCGCGAACGGACCATAGGTCACGCCCTTGAGTAGAATCTTCTCGGTACCCGTGAAGAAAAATTTTCCGCGTGCATCGAGCTTGCCGCGCCATTCCGGCAGCCCGTGGCCTCCCACGGACAGCGGGGCAGCGATGGAACGAGGCCGCACGACGAGACCCTCCTCGGAAGAATCAGGGTGATGACTTCTAACTGGGTAGAACCGAGTCAGCAACTGATGTGCCATGGTTCGCGGCGGTCAGACGGCCGCTAACTCCATCGCATTCAGTGCTTAATCGATGAATGAGGCCGAGAAACTCGCTTCGACAGCCAGTCGCTGCATCTGGACTACGCACGCCCCTGGTAGTTTTTACACGAACGCAGTGACCACGGTGTCCCGTGTTCTTGATGGCAGCGGCGGGGCGACTCCTAGGTCAAGCTCGGGAGGAACTCATGGGCCGTCGGAGAGTCTGCAAAGCCCACGCCGCGGGAACGCCGCCAGGGTCGCGTGGGCGTCAGCGTCGCTGCTCACGCGCGCGCTCACCTGCATCTCGCTCTTGCTGCGCGCGTTCTCGCACCCGCGCGGCCCGCTCGCGCTCCCAGCGGGCGGCGAGCCGTGCTCCCGCTTCCTTCGCAGTGGTCTCCAGATGTGCCGCCTTCTCGAGCAGCTCGGACTGTTGTATCCGGGTTGACATCGCCTCGGCGGCCTCGGTGGCCATCGTCAAAGAGGAGTTGATTCGCTCGATGTTCCTCTGCAGCAGGCTGCTGGCTTCTTGCAGCTTCTTGCGTTCCGCCCCATCGCGCCACTCGCGAGTGGCGCGGTCGACGTATTCCTGCTGCATCCGGTACAGCTCGGTCAAGGCCCGGCCGTCAGTGCTCGCCTTCTCGGCCATCTCCGCGAACCTTTTGCCCGCGCCACTACTCTCCCACTCGCTCGAGCCGGCCCAGACCGGGCTCGGGGCTAGCGACAGCAACAGGAAGGACATCGTGGCGTGGAGACATCGCCGGCGGGTCTTCACTTGACGTTACTGATCCTCTCCTGTATCGCATCGAGCCGGGCCGCAAGCTCTTTGAGCTGGCTGGCGAGATTGTCCGATAGCTGGCGCATGGTGTCGGCCAGCTTGGCTGAATTTGCGCTCACTTCCTGGCTCGCCGCCGCGACCTTCCGTAAGCCATTCGCGTTCGCGACGTTCATCTCGTGATTCAGCGATCCCAGCTGCGCGGTCTGAAGCATGACTTTACGTGCTGCCGCCAGATCCCCCGCCAGGGAGTCCAAGGTTTTCTGCATGTCCTCCCTGGCCGTCGCGATCGACGTCTGCGTGTCCCTTCTGGTCGCCACGACCGAATCGGAGAGCTTGCGGAGCTCGGTGTCGAGTGCGGCGAGCGTGGCCCGAAGAGTCTCTTGCTGTTCTAGAGAGCGTGAGGTGACGCTGTCTGGCACCTTGGGCACGTCTGCCCTGTGCACGAAGCTGACCACTGGCGGCACCGACACGCGGCCGGTCGGGCTGCCGGAAGGGGACGCGATGTAGCGTGCCCAGGCGTCCGCCGGGGTGTCACCGGGCAGGACGACCAGGTGGTCATCCCCGGCATCGAGAAAGGCCAGCGCTCCCTCGTTGCCCGATTGCCGAATGGTGTCCTGGATGGCCGCGGAGTGCGGTGCCAGAGCGCGTTCACGATTCTTGATCGCCTCCGCCTGCCCCCTCGGCACGAGCGGGTGGCTCGCACAACCGACCACCGCCACCGCCAGACTCAGAACCAGCAGCAACTGACGCATCGTCAAGTCCTCCGACCCAGGCTTCGCCGGCACCGCCGCGCCGCCGCGCATCCTCTTCGGACTCTACCACTTCGGAGTGCTGTGGTCTCTGTCGCGAAACAGTTGTAGCATCCCACCACCATGCCCGCGGTCCCCACGCTCGGAGTTCCGTCGTCCACCCCCGATCGCCCTGAAGGCCCGGCCGTAGGTCGCCTCCGCCAAACGCTTCCCGACGCATGGAGAATGATTCGCCCGTACTGGTTCTCGGAGGATCGCTGGCCGGCCCGGGGGCTCCTGCTCGTGGTCGTGGCGCTCACGCTCGGCATGGTCTATCTGAGCGTCCTCCTGAATCAGTGGAACAACGACTTCTTCAGCGCCCTCCAGGAAAAGAACTCCACGATGTTTCGCCAGCAGCTGGTCCGGGTCGGCTGGCTCGTGGGCGCGTTCATCGTGCTCGCGGTCTACCAGCTCTATCTCAATCAGATGCTCGAGATCCGCTGGCGCCGCTGGCTCACCGAGCGCTACCTCCGCGCCTGGCTGGCCGACGGCGCCTACTATCGTATGCAGCTCGTGGCACGCGAGACCGATAACCCCGACCAGCGCATCGCCGAAGACGTGCAGCTCCTCATCTCCCACGCCCTCGCGCTCTTCATCGGAGGCCTGCGCGCGGTCGTCACCCTCGCGACGTTCGTGGCGATCCTCTGGAGCCTCTCCGGACGACTCACCGTCTCGGTCGGCGGGCTCTCTCTCGTGCTGCCCGGCTACATGGTATGGGTGTCTCTCCTGTACGCTCTTGGCGGCACCTGGCTGACCGACTGGATCGGCCGCCCCCTCATACGACTGAACTTCGATCGGCAGCGGTATGAAGCCGACTTCCGGTTCAGCCTGGTCCGCTTCCGCGAGAACAGCGAGGGGGTAGCCCTCTACCGCGGCGAGGCAGATGAGTTCCGTGGGTTCCGCGAGCTGTTCGAAGCGGTGGTGCGCAACTGGTGGGGTATCATGCGCCGGCAGAGGCGGCTGACCTCCTTCACCTCCGGGTACTCGCAAGGGGCGTGGATCGTGCCGTCCGTCGTCGCAGCGCCGCGCTACTTCCGCGGCGAGCTCGGGCTCGGCGGGCTCATGCAGACGGTCGGGGCCTTCAACCAAGTCCAGGATGCCCTCAGCTTCTTCGTCGTGTCCTACAAGGAGATCGCGGCCTGGTGCTCGGTGGTCGAGCGGCTGGCCGGCTTCGAGCGCACGCTCGAGCGCGTGCGCGCCGAGGCCGCGATCGCCGGCGTCCGCCACGCCGACGGGGACGACACAAAGCTGACCGTGAAGGATGTGGATCTCCATCTGCCCGACGGCAAGCCGCTCATGGCGAATGTGAATCTCTCGCTCCTGCGGGGGGACACCGTGCTTCTGGGTGGCCCTTCGGGCTCAGGGAAGAGCACGCTCTTCCGTGCCATCGCCGGAATCTGGCCGTTTGGGCGCGGCGAGATCCGCGCGTCGCGGAAAGCCCGGGTCCTCTTCCTTCCGCAGCGACCGTACCTGCCGATTGGCACGCTCCGGAGCGTGGTGAGCTATCCTATGGCGGCCGCTGGCGTGGACGACGCGACGCTGCGCGAGGCGCTCGAAGCGGTGGGGCTGACTGACCTGGCCGGGCGGCTCGACGAGGCCGGCCACTGGGCGCTTCAACTCTCCCCCGGGGAGCAGCAACGCATCGCCTTCGCGCGGGCGCTGGTCCAGAAACCGGACTGGCTCTTTCTCGACGAGGCGACCTCGGCGGTGGACGAGGCGACGGAGGCGCACCTGTATCGGCTGGTGCGCGAGCGGCTCGCGGGGACGTCCGTGTTCAGCGTGGGCCATCGGCTGACCCTGCGCCCGTTCCACGCCCGCCGGCTCGAGGTGCAGCCCGCCACGAGCGGTCCCGCCTCCGTCGTGGAAGTGACGGCCGCGTCCGAATCGGATGCTCGATGAGCGGGGTCGAAGGCGGTGGCCGACTTCACACCGCCTTCTGAAACGCCTGGTGGCCCCACAGCCATTCATCTCGCCACACCTGTGTGAAGCCCCACGACGTGAGCCGGTCAAGCGCGGGGCCGAAATCGAACACAATGTGCTGCGGACGGTCCTCGTCAGGCTCAGCGGCGAATCGGCCGAAGAGAAAGCCGCCGCGCTTCAACGCGACCGCGAGCTGATCGACAGTCCTGACCGGATCGGGGAGATGCTCGAAGACGTCCATGGCCGTGATCGCATCGAAGGTATCGGGCGGAAGAGACACGTCTTTCAGATCGATGAATTCCGCCGACAGGCCTCGTCGCTCCATGCGCCATTGGCTGAATCTGAGCAGAGTCGAGCTGATGTCGGCCTGGGAGACGTGAAACCCATGCCGGGCGAAGAGAAGACCGCCGGCCCCGACGCCGCCCCCGAAATCGAGATAACGACGACCGCTCTGCCGTTCACGAACGAAATCCAGCGCGAGCACATAGGCGAGTGGCCCATGGTCGGATACGAGCGTATGCCACCACGTCAGCTCGAGGAGATAACCCTGCCCTTGGTCGTAGAATCGGTCGATGGACCTCGTGTCACCTGGATCGACCATCCGCCGCCAATCGTCGCTCAGCGCCCGCGTGGCGTCCTTGCAGCGCGACTCGAGCGCGGCCAGATCGATACATCCGAGGTACGCGGCCAACTCGCTCAGGAGACTCTGCCGTAGGTCCTGCTGTCCTTCGAGAATCAACGCTTGGGTCCAGATCGCCCGATACTCGTCCAGTAATCGCCCCTGCTGATACTCCGCGTCGGCCACCGTCAGCTGCTTTTGCTCCACGCGGCCCCACAACTCTTTCAGCCGATCCGGCAAGAGGGGGTCCATGGTGTTGCCTCCTCGGTGAGGATTCCTGGCTGCGGACCGCTAACGCAGACGAGCTTCGTAGGCCTGGAGAATCTTCTCCTTGTCGAGGACGGGAGTCGCTCGAGGTGTCTTGTGCGCCAGGACTCGAACACTACAGAGGCGTCCCCCGCTATGGGGGGGATGGTTGTCGGCGAGCTGTACGACTTCAAAGTATTCCCGCAAAAGATCGCTGAGGCTTTCCACGGAGAATACGATCGGCTCATCGGGCGTTGGCGCTCCTCCAATGTCCACGCTCACGAACAGTGCTCCCTCGCTATGCAGGATCCTCCACATCTCCTGCAATGCGAGCCTCGGATTCGGCATATGATCCAGAGCGTTACGACATATGACCAGATCGGCACAGCCGTCCAACAAGGGAAGATCTTCGGCCCCCAGAGCCAGATGTATTGTTCGGCTGCCCACTGCGTCTTCGACCAGCATTCCGAGCTGCTGATAGACATACAGAAGTGGGTCGATCGCGATTTTGGCGGCCCCCGGAAACGCGGCGAGGTCACCAGTGCAGCCGCAGCCGAGACTCACGATGGTCTTGCTCTCGGTCCACCGCGCGCCTCGGCCCACGTAGTCGAGGACCTCTTGCAGCAAGAGCCGAGAATACGCGAGCCGCTCGGCATCGTAGGAGCCGCCGAAATGATCGCGGCGATACTTTTCATGGTAGAGGAACCAGCCAACTTCATCCAGATAACGGGGGTCGGTCAAATCAGGGATCTCCGGCATCGCTCTCCCTCAGAGGGAAGAAATGGGCTCCATGCGAACTCATTCTGCCCTCGCCTGCGAAGCGCCGTCAAGACAGGCCGCCCTCCAATGACGCCGGGCGCCGCCGGCTCGCCACCAGCACGTACCAGGAGGGCCTCACCGGAGCAGACTCGCCAGCCTTCGCGTCCAGGCCCGGCCGGCTTCCGCGCGCTTGATCGGTTGCCGCACGGCGCCGGTTGCCGTCACCCCGATTCGTGGCACCCTTTGGGCATGGCCGTGCGCAGATGAGGATCGTGGTGACCGGACTGGTTGCGAGCTTCCCCCTGGGCGGAGTGGCGTGGGACTATCTGGCCTACGTGGATGGATTTCGCCGACTGGGTTGTGACGTGCTCTACCTGGAGGACACGGGCCAGTGGCTCTACGATCCTTCACGGGAGACGTTCACCGACGACGCGAATGGCAATATCCGCTGGCTCGTCGACGCGCTCCGCATGATCGACATGCCTGCTGAACGGTTCGCCGTGCGCGTTCCCGACGGCACGTTCTACGGCGCCGACCGCGAGGCGGTCACGACTTTCTGCCAATCCGCCGACCTCTTCCTCAACGTCTCCGGCTCTTGCTGGCTCCGTGACGAGTACCGTGGCGCCCAATGCATGGCCTACCTCGACACGGATCCGGGCTACACGCAGGCGAAGCTCCTGGCCCAGGAACGCGGCCAGGCCACCGACGACGAGTCGTTCTCGGTCGCACTCATCCGCCAGCACGACCGCTTCTTCACCTTCGCCGAGAACATGG
>Ga0070708_100005004_pt1 | contig 10477 bp, 6 predicted proteins | sample KBSK5503metaG_FD_65469 | JGI IMG/M metagenome (GOLD analysis project Ga0070708, IMG submission 65469) | Corn, switchgrass and miscanthus rhizosphere microbial communities from Kellogg Biological Station, Michigan, USA - KBS K5-50-3 metaG | ecosystem: Host-associated > Plants > Roots >... | reverse complement strand
TTCGGCTCCGGATTCGGTACGAGTGAACTGCGTTCTGCATCGTCGAATGTAAGCCTTTCATCGGTCCACACCAAGGAGGAAGCCGGACGTGAACACGGCAGCAGTTATCTCGCGATTACCGAATGGGTTGGCCTGCTGGGGAACATCCCTTTCCTTCTCCTTCTGTTTCTTGTCGCCCAGGCCATCGCCAGGGTATGCGCCTGGATGCGCCGGACCGCCAGTCCCCATCACTGTTCCGTTCCTCTAGCCATGGTACTGAGCGCTGGACTGGTGCACGCCTTTTTTGAAGATTGGCTTTTTGCTGTGGGATATTACCTGACTGTACTTTTCTGGAGTTTTGCCTTCGTTTTGATTGACGTTGCTCCTGCTCGATCTCGAGAGACGGTGCGGGCTGTCCGTTCCTGGCATCCTTCGGTAATCGGCCCCGCTCCTGAAACAATTGCCATCCATCGATGATGCATCTTTTCATCAATGCGCTTGCCGCCAGCGCCGGGGGTGGGCTCACCTACGTGCGCAATGTGGTCCCTTACTTGGCTGCCAGGTGCGACCTGCGAGCCACTATTCTCGTCACGTCCTCGCTTCGGAAGGAACTAGGCTATTGGGAAAACATTTGTTTCATCGAGCGCCCGGACGGAGCGGGTGCTGCTCGGCGGTTTTGGCATGAGCAGCGACATGTTGCAGCGCTTGCCCGTCGCAGTCGCGCAGACGTACTAATCTGTGCCGGCAACTTCGCGCTCTGGAATTCTCCTGTCCCGCAAATTCTCCTCAGCCGAAACTCGCTTTATACCTCACAGGATTTTCGACGCGACCTTCGTGCTCGGGGCGATTACCGATTGTGGCTCGACACGCATCTCAGGGCGGCTCTGGCGCGAATGTCGATCGAGCACGCTGATTGCACTGTTGCGCCCAGCGCGGCATTCGCTGGAGAACTAAAGGATTGGACTGGATTCGACGCGGTCGCCATTCACCACGGATTCGATCACAATGCGTTTGTCCGCGATCGTACGCCTTTGCCAGCGAATGTCCAGAGAAAGCTCGTGAAAACCAATGGTGCTTTGCGCCTGTTATTTGTGAGTCATCACAACTACTATCGCAATTTCCAGACGTTGATTCGCGCCGTCTCCCTATTGCGAAAAAAATTGGGTCCGAGGAAGGTACGGCTCATACTGACCTGCAGGTTAAGATCACGAGATAATCCAGGTTCGTACTGCGCGGACTCGGACGCATTACTGGTGGAGCATCTAGGAGTGTCCGAAGAAGTCGTCGAGTTGGGTACCATCCCGTATGGTCTGTTGTACCAGCTCTATCAATCCTGCGATTTGTATGTGACGCCAGCCTATGCCGAATCTTTTGCACATCCTCTGGTGGAAGCGATGGCGAGCGGATTGCCTGTTTTGGCTTCCGATCTGCCGGTGCATCGGGAAATTTGCGGCGAAGCGGCGCTCTACTTCAATCGCTTCTCGCCGCAACAACTCGCGGATAGGTTGTTCGAGCTTGCAAATTTACCCGAGCTTCGTCGCTCAATGAAACAGAAAGGGCGGCGACGCTCAAATGATTTCAGTTGGAGCAAGCATGTAGACGAGCTGCTCTCGGTTGCTAACACTCTAGTCGGCAAGTGCGTGGCAGCGTTACCAAGGCAAGGGGCTGGCAAGCAACCTTAACTTTACGATCAACACACTGCGCGATTACGAAGGGTTTTGGCAGGAAACCAGCAGGAAAAGACCAAAGGCTCCGCATCATCGCCCCACCAGAGTTCTTGGATAAGTTTTCAATACGAACCTCTAGTAGAGTCTCAGGGGCCGCCTCATCCGAGTGCGCTGTGAAAAATGTTGATTGCGTGTTTTATCCCAATTGCGGATGCCGCGGCCAGGACTGGCGAAACTAGTCCAATTCCCCAAAGCAGACGTCGGTCCCTTGGGATCCACCGCTGCAGCGCCATTAGCGCGAAAGGAATAACGGGAATCGCGAACCGCGCAAAATTGCCTCGTGCCCAATAGGGGTAATTGTAGGTATAGATCGAAATCAAATAGAGTGCCGCGAAGATAATCTCGACTGGGTGATCCCGTCCATATCGGCGGAAATCCTTGGCCGCTGCCATCGCGAGGGTTCCCGCCAGAACAAAAAAAATCCAGCCAAAAGTTAGTACCAGATTCGTCCACGGCGCAGGATACAGAAGCGTGCCTTTAACGATGGCATAAAAGGGCAGACCGAAAAGGTGAGGACCGCTTTGGCCTGGTCGTTCATAACTGTGTACGGTGGCCAGCGGGTCTCCAAAGTTGTGCGCGAGGGGCAACGCATAAAGTATCCCGATTATGAGCCCGATTGTCGCGGCTAGGGCGAATCGACGAAAATCCCGCCGCCACAACAGTGTCACCCCAATGCCGACCAGAGCGAAAACTCCCAGTGGCCGCACGACCGTGCTCAAGGATGCAAGCACTGCAGCTAGCGTCCAGCGCTCTTGCCTCACCGCCAGAAAGGCGCCAAACAGAAGAGCCACGAACAGCGGTTCGGATCCCCCGAGAAACGAGCGCTGCATCCAATCGAAGTTCAGGACAGCAAAAAAACTTGCGACCCATCCACCCCAGAGCCGATATGCAAGCATCACGGCCGCAAAAGACGAAGCAAAGGAAACCAGCAACAAGGCCGTGCGATCGGAGATGCGCGTCAGGATTGAAATCGCAGCCATTAGGTAGGGCAAACCCCAGAACTGCTTGACTACTACCCCCTGGAATTTCCAGTGGCGGATAGCCGATGCAATAGTCATGTACGCGGAACTGTCCCCGAAGTTGTCTACTAGAGAAGGAAAATTGGCCGTCAGATTGACCGCGGTCAGAAACACTATGCAAACCAAGCAAGCCATCAGCAGCACTTGAGGTGCAGATGGTTCAACCAACCATTTGGCAGCCAGTTCGGGCTTCAGACTTTGCCTCGCAGCGATTTCCGGCATGCCTTTCCCTGCGAATAACTCGTGAAAAATTTTCCAGTGAAACAGGGATAGTAGCACATGATTTTCAAGGTCCCACTTCATGGAACCATAAGAGCAACGCACCATAAGAACCACCAGTAATCCACAGGACTTCGCGATAGGATGATGCGACTCTCACAACAAACGAATATCCCGTGTGTGGAATTGTTGGCGTGCTAGCCCGTAGCTGTTGTGTCTCCGAGGACTTGCTGGAGCGCGCCACACAATCCCTCGCCCATCGCGGTCCTGACCATTCGGGTACCACCATCATTCGTGAAACGGTTCCCCAGCCACTGGAAATCGGGCTTGGAAATCGGCGGCTTGCAATTCTCGATCTCTCGCCTCTCGGGCACCAGCCCATGCGGGATCCCGAAACCGGCAACTGGATCGTCTTCAACGGCGAAATCTACAACTTCCGCGAGATCCGGCAAAAATTAGAGAAGCACGGAGTTCACTTCACCAGCCATTCCGATACGGAGGTGCTGCTGAAGGCATACGGTCGTTGGAGCGAGGGCTGTCTGAAGGAACTCCGCGGGATGTTTGCCTTCGCCATCTGGGACGCGCGGCACCACAGGTTGTTCCTCGCCCGAGACCCGCTGGGCATCAAGCCGCTCTATTACTTCGCCTCCCCCCAGAATTTTCTGTTTGGGTCGGAGATGCGCACTCTGTTGACGACAGGGTTGGTACCTCGCCGCCTCGATAGTGCCGGGCTGGTCAATTACCTGGCCTTTGGGTCGGCTTACGATCCAATCACCATGATTGAAGGCATCTCCGCTCTTAAGCCAGGTCACTATCTGGTTTGGGAGGATGGTGCCTTTCGTGAAGAAATGTATTGGGATTTGGTTGCTATTGACTCGGGAGAGCATGCCCATCGCGAGCAAGCGTCCTTGTCACAGCAAGAACGCAACCACCTGGAAAAGGAATTGGGCGATGAACTCTACGAAGCCGTCCGGCTGCATCTAGTGAGCGATGTTCCCGTTGGTGTATTTCTTTCTGGCGGAATTGATTCCAGCAGTCTCGTTAGCATTCTGAGCTCTGGCCGAACTGCTTCTAGCAAAACTGGTTTTCGCGGGACCGGGGTTCACACCTTCTCGATCGTGTTCCGCGAGACCGATTTCGACGAGTCTGAATACTCGCGGGCTGTTGCTCGAAGGTTCAGCACGGACCATCACGAAATTTCGGTTTCCCAGCAAGATGCGCTCGACTCCATTCCCGGTGCCCTTGCGGCAATGGATCAGCCCACGATCGACGGCGTCAACACTTATCTCGTGTCACGAGAAACCCGCTCCGCGGGCATGAAGGTCGCGCTCTCCGGACTTGGTGGGGACGAGATGTTTGCGGGCTATTCCAGTTTCCGCACCGTGCCTCGGATGGAGCGTTTTGCCAGCTTTTGGCAGCATGTGCCTCAGGCGGCACGGCAGCCGCTCGGCAGCATTTATGCTTCTATGGCATCGTCCAACGATCAGAACCGAAAACTTGCCGTGCTTGCTGGCGAGAGCGGCAACTTGCTCCATCCATACTTCTTGTCGCGAATGCTGTTCACGCCGCCTGAGCGCGACCGCCTGCTCGCCAATCCTGATGCTGAGGCCCTTGGACGAGCGAACGCGTCTTTGAAGGAGAACCTCAGCCGCACAAACTCGCTGGACCCGATCAATCGAGTTTCCTATCTCGAGGCGCGCTGTTACATGCTTAACACCTTGCTGCGCGATTCAGACTTCATGAGCATGGCACATGGCCTGGAGGTCCGCGTGCCTCTTCTCGACCATCAACTGGCACGGAAAGTGCTTGCCTTGCCAGGTCCGTGGAAAATGAATGGAATTCCGAAACCCTTGCTGGTCAGGGCGATCGGTAACACTCTACCGAATCAGATCGTCCGTCGACGGAAGCGAGGTTTCACTCTACCGTTTGAGCACTGGCTGCGCGACGAATTGCGCGCGGGCGTCGAAGCCAACTTGCGGAAAATCCCAGCCGGTCCGCTCGGGATGTTATTGAACGACAAAGGTGTACGGGAAGTTTGGAGAAATTTCCTGCGTGGTGCTACGTCATGGTCCCGGCCCTGGTCGCTCTATGTACTTCAGCGTTGGTGCGAGCTACATCTGTGAATCGAAGACCGCATGATACGGCACCTTGAAAAGACGAATCCAGTGGACAAGATCAGGACCGTAGGGTGTCTTCCTGTGAGCGTGATCATCCCTGTGCGCAACGAAGCGCGCAACCTGCCCAGGTGCCTGGAGGCACTGCGCGGCATCGACGACATCTACGTTATCGATTCTCAAAGCACTGATGAAAGTATCGAAATCGCGCGCACACACGGCGTGAAGGCAGTGCAGTTCCACTACCAGGGTGGCTGGCCCAAAAAGCGTCAATGGGCGATGGAGACGCTCCCCCTCAGGTATGACTGGGTACTGCTGCTCGATGCCGACGAGATTCTCACTCCCGAACTCGCAGAAGAGATCAGGCAGGCCATCCAGGATTCCAGATTTGATGGCTACTACATTTCGCTGCGCATTTCATTTCTCGGCCGTATGCTCCGGCATGGCGAAGCCAGCTTCTGGAAATTATCTTTGTTCCGCCGTGTAAAAGGACACTATGAGTGTCGCCTGAAAGACCAAGACTCATCCATGGCAGACATGGAAGTGCATGAACACGTCCTAGTCGATGGCTCAACTGCGAAACTGAAGAACCCACTCATTCACTACAACGTGGAGTCACTCTCGCGGTACATTCAGAAGCACGACCAATATTCCAATTGGGAGAGTAGAGTCTGGCTGAATGGAAAAGGCAACACGAACGCGCTCCGTCCAGCTCTTTTTGGCACGCAGGCCCAGCGGCGCCGCTGGCTCAAACAAAGATTCCTGGAAATACCAGCATCGCCTGTGCTGTTTTTCCTTTACAAATATTTTTTCCGTATGGGATTTCTGGATGGTGTTCCTGGCCTGATCTACTGCGGCTTTCAGGGTATTCAGTTTTTTCACATCAAAGCCAAGATTTACGAACTGCGGTCAGCAAAGGATTAATTCATCTATGTGCGGTATAAGCGGCTTGGTCAACTGGGGCGACACCGAAGTGCTGAGCCGGATGACGCACGTTCAGGCGCACCGCGGGCCGGATGATTCGGGCCTGTGGGAACGCAGGTTTCCGAATGGTTCCTACGTGGGCCTGGGCAGCCGTCGGCTCGCGATTATAGATCTCTCACCGGCCGGTCACATGCCCATGTGCAATGAGGATCATACCGTCTGGATCACCTACAACGGAGAGATATACAACTTCGCGGAACTGCGCCGCGAGCTCGAGAGCAATGGCCATCGTTTCACATCTGACACCGATACCGAAGTCATTATCCATCTGTACGAGGAACACGGCCCGGAGTGCGTGCAGCGGCTCAATGGAATGTTTGCCTTTGCTATTTGCGATCTTCGCTCCGGAACTCCCATGCTGTTCATGGCTCGTGACCACTTCGGTATCAAGCCCTTCTACTACGTCCACCAAGGCCGCCATTTGGCGTTCGCCTCGGAAGTGAAGGCGCTCCTGGAAGTTCCGGGCATTGAATCTGAGATCGACCCGGAATCTCTACATCAATATCTGACGTTTCTCTGGGTGCCAGATCCCAAGACCATGTTCCGTGGGGTACGCAAACTCCCCGCCGGGCACTACGCCATCCTGCGCGAAGGACAGCTCAACCTCACGAATTATTGGGATCTCACGTTTCCTCCATACCGCTCAGCCTTCCCCCGCTCCGAGCGCGAATTGTGCGATGAGATCCGCGAGCGCTTCCGCCGCTCCGTCGAAGCCCGAATGGTGAGCGATGTTCCGATCGGGGCATTCCTCAGCGCCGGTTTGGATTCATCGAGCATCGTGGGCATGATGTCCCGTGCAGCCCGCCAGCCGCTACGCACGTACACGATCACCTTTCCGTCCAAGCACCGTGTCGGCGAATCCACATTGGACAACCCCGACGTACCTGCCCGTTTGGCACGATACCTTGGTTGCGAAAATCATCGCATCATCGTCGAACCAGACGTCGCTGAACTCCTGCCGAAACTCATCTGGCACATGGATGAGCCTACCGCCGACCCGGCCATCATCACCGCCTATCTGGTCTGCCGGGAGGCCCGCAAGCACGCCACAGTTCTGCTTTCAGGCGTTGGGGGCGATGAGTTATTCGCTGGCTATCGCAAGCACACCGCGCATTATTGGGCGCACGCCTATCGAAAAATTCCCGCGCAGTTGCGCTACTTGGTCAAGACCGCACTCATGAATATGCCGAGCCTGCGTGGAAATCGGATGAAGGGAACAATGCGCCTCGCAAAAAAGATGGTACGCAGCGCTTCGTTGTCTCCGGTGGAGCGTTTCATTATGAACTGCACGTATCTTGATGAAAGGCAGAAATCGGAGCTCTACACGCCCGAATTGTTAGATCAGATTTCAGGTAGTGATCCTGCCGTTCAGCACCATGCCTGTTTCGAAAAAGTCCAAGATGCCGACTTCCTGAACCAGATGCTTTACGTTGATTCAAAGATTTTTATGGCCAGCCTCAATCTGACCTACAACGACAAAATGAGTATGGCATCATCGGTGGAAATTCGGGTACCCTTTCTCGATCGCGAACTCGCCGAGTTTGTGGCCTGCAATGTGCCGCCACGCTTCAAGCTCAAGGGATTCTTTCGACCCACGACGAAATACATTTTCCGCAAGGCCATGCAAGATGTTCTGCCGCGTGAAGTGCTGGCGCAACCGAAAGCCGGATTTGCCGCTCCGGTCGACTACTGGTTGGCGCACGATCTTAATGAAGTGGTAGATGACCTACTATCGGAGTCGCAGGTTCGAAAACGTGCCCTATTCCGACCGGAACTCGTGCGCTCTTTTGTAAACGAACATCGTAGTGGCGCTCATGACTGGTCGATGCAGATCTGGCAATTTCTGACGCTTGAATTGTGGATGCAGTTGTTTCTTGATGGCCAGTCAAATCGAGTGGCACCCGGTGTATTTCAAGCCGACCAGGTAGCCACGGCATGAAGCAGATACTGCAGCATGCGAGCACCGGCGCAATCTCTGTTGCAGACGTGCCGGCGCCACAACTGCTTCCCGGTTGCGTTCTGGTCCGGATTGCCGCCTCGCTGGTCTCCGCTGGAACCGAGCGAGCTTCGTCAGAATTTGCCAGTAAGGGTCTGCTGCGAAAAGCAAAAGCACGTCCGGACTTGGTGAAGGAAGTCATCGGCAAGATCCGGCGTGATGGATTCTTATCTGCCATGCAGACGGTCCGTAGCCGCCTCGACCAACCCTTGGCCCTGGGTTACAGCAGTGCGGGTACGGTCATTGGCGTTGGTGGGGCCGTTCCCGACGTAAATGTTGGCGACCGTGTTGCTTGTGCGGGCGCGGGATACGCCGTCCACGCCGAAGTTGCCTGTGTTCCCCGTCTGCTCGTTGCCAAGCTTCCTGAAGGTTCAAACGTATCTTTCGAAGACGCCGCTTTCGCCACGGTGGGATCCGTCTGTCTGCACGGAATTCGTACCGCTGATGTGAAGCTGGGCGATTTTGTCGCTGTGATCGGTCTTGGATTACTGGGTCAGCTTAGCGTTCAGATGCTCAAAGCGGCAGGTTGTCGTGTTCTGGGGATGGACATCGTCGCTGAGCGGAGCGAACTCGCTTTGCGCCTGGGAGCTGACGTCACCTGTGCCTCCCCCTCCGAATTTCGTGACCTATGCTTCCAGCACTCGCGAGGACGTGGCACGGATGCGGTACTGATTACTGCCGAGACTCCGAGCAGCGATCCCGTCAATCTTGCTGGTGAAATTGCGCGCGAACGGGCCGTGGTTGTCGCGGTCGGCACCGTGGGCATGGACATTCAGCGCAAGCTCTATTACGAAAAGGAACTCGATTTCCGCATCGCGCGTTCCTACGGGCCCGGTCGCTACGACACTGCTTATGAACAGAAGGGCCGCGACTATCCGATCGGGTATATACGGTGGACCGAGAATCGCAACATGGAAGCCTTCCTCCAGCTTCTTGCGGAGGCCAAGTTAGATGTGACTTCGTTAGTTACGCATCGTTTTCCTATTTCACGCGCGCAGAGTGCTTATGAAATCATCACCGGCCAAACGAAAGATCCTTTTCTGGCCGTGGTGATCACGTATCCCGAGCGAATTAACCAGAATCAGCGTCTCGAACTCGTCGCAACCAACACTCGGTCTTTAATCCCACTTGCAACGCACAAGTCCGTGTCTATCGGAATGTTAGGCGCAGGCGTTTTTGCCCAGGGCACGCTCCTACCCGCAATCAAGAACGCGAACGCAACTGAATTAATTGGAGTCTGCACGGCCACGGGTGCTCGCAGCCGCCATGCGGCAGGAAAATTTGGGTTCCATTATTGTACGACCAATGAAACAGAGATCTTTAACGACCCGAATGTAAATACCGTCGTCATCGCCACCCGCCACCATCTGCACTCGAACCAGGTGCTTGCCGCGCTCGCGAGTGGCAAACAGGTTTTCTGCGAAAAGCCTTTATGCCTGAATGAGGACGAATTAATGGCCATCGTTCGCGCCTACAACGACGCGTCACCGGAGTACCGGTCTCTTCTCATGGTCGGGTTCAATCGTCGCTTCGCTCCGATGGCCGTGCGCATGAAAGGATTCTTGGCAGCCATTCACGAGCCGCTTGCGATGCACTATCGCATCAACGCTGGATACATTCCTCCCGACCACTGGATAAACGATCCCGAGCAGGGCGGCGGACGCATCATCGGCGAGGGCTGTCATTTCGTCGATTTCCTTACGTACATTGCCAAAGCACCTGTGGTTGAAGTTCATGCGCGCAACCTGGATAACCCCGGCCGGTACAGTGCTGACAACGTCTTCATTTCTCTCGTGTTTGAGAATGGATCGCAAGGCACGATCAGCTATCTCGCCAATGGTGACAAGTCTTATTCCAAAGAGCGGGTCGAAGTTTTCGGTGGCGGGGCCGTAGCGCTTCTGGAAAATTTCCAACGGCTCGAACTGGTCCGGCATGGTCGCAAGCAGACACTACGTTCCCGCTGGCATCAGGATAAAGGTCATCGCGCAGAATGGGAGGTGTTTGCCAGGAGCATTCGTGCTGGCCACGAAGCGCCCATTCCGTTTAATGAGATCGTGGGCGCCACCCTGGCCACTTTGCGCATCCGGGATTCTTGCTTTACCGGACAACCGGTCGCCGTCAATGTGCCAGCATTCATACGCTCGGCTTTGAACTCGCAATACTCCACTAGTTGAAACAGTAACGGGGGAAAAAGGCATCAATGCTCATCCTGGGCCTGAACATGTTTCACGCAGACGCGTCAGCAGCCATTGTGCAGGACGGGGAAGTGGTGTTCGCGATCGCGGAAGAGCGTCTCAACCGGCACAAACATTACGGCGGCTTTCCGTCGCGCGCGGTTAAAGTCTGCCTCGATTCGGTGGGCGCGAAGGTCACCGATATCGATCATGTCGCGATCGGACAGGACAGCGATGCCAATCTGGCCAAGAAAGTCCAGTACGC
>Ga0070708_100005003_pt1 | contig 10479 bp, 5 predicted proteins | sample KBSK5503metaG_FD_65469 | JGI IMG/M metagenome (GOLD analysis project Ga0070708, IMG submission 65469) | Corn, switchgrass and miscanthus rhizosphere microbial communities from Kellogg Biological Station, Michigan, USA - KBS K5-50-3 metaG | ecosystem: Host-associated > Plants > Roots >... | reverse complement strand
GACGGCGAGCTGTAGCCTGCCCTCGACGAGCCAGAAGTCGAGCAGGCTGACGCATGGGATGTAGCTGGTGTCGGTGAGTGGCTGGAACGTCGTCACCGTCGCGTCGCGCGCCCATGGATTGGCCGCCAGCCGGTCGATCACCCAGCGGATCTGGTCGCGGCCTGTGTGGGCGTAGTCGTACAGGCGCGTCGCGTAGCTGTCGGCGTCACCGAGCTCTGCCACTCGGGAGCGGTCGGTAAAGTTCGCGTGCATCCAGGCCAGGCGTTCGGGATCGCCGTGCTGGGCAATGATCGGGTCGTCCATCCTCGGCGAAGACACGTCGAGCGTCGCGCGGAACACCTCTACGATTGGCAGTCCTTCCCAGTTCCCGACGACGCCGCCTGTCAGAATCGCCGCCGCGATCGATATCCACGCCTCGCCCGTCGTCGTCACTTCGATCCGCACCGGTACCAAGACCTCAGTCATTCGGTTGGTATCGTAAGTTGAGTCGTGATGATCCGGAAGTAACTGGAGGCACGCGGTTATGACGACCTGGAAGCGCTGGCAGGACTACACCCCGGTGGTGTTCGGCGTTCTTCTCTTCATCTCGCCGTTTGTCTTCGGTGAGACCTCGCACCGGGTTTCTTCGATCAGTGCCTACGTGCTGGGCGTTTTGCTGGTCGCGTCCGGGATCGTCGCCGCGGCGACCCGCGAAGCACGGCGTTCGCTCATCGTCAACGCTCCGGGCATCGCAGCGGTGATCACGTTTATCGCGGCGATCGTGCTTGCGTTCGGCGGGGCGCCCGGGATCGCCTGGAGCGCGGGGGTGATGGCAATCCTGACCGTACTGGTGGGGGCCACCTTACGCATGGGCGCGCGGAGCCCGAGTTGACCTTGGCGGCTTTTGAGTTCTCCGGTGCGCAGATGATCCCCTTGACTCCGAAGAGACTTGCCGCATAGGCGACCGATTGGCCGTGGTTTCCGCGTCCGCGAGGAGTGGTCAGTGGACCGTGAGTGTGCTTGTTGTTGTGGCGGTTCCGTTGCCTGCGTCGCGCACTGTGATCGTCACCGTGTACGTCCCCCTCGTCTCGTACGTGTGGGTGCCTGCGATCGTGAATGGGCTCTCCTTGCCGTTCACCCTGCCGGACGACGTGGTGCCATCACCCCAGTCGATGGTGACGCTGTAGTCGGAGGCGACGGCCGTCGGGTCGGCGTCGCCCAGCTTGGCGACCGTGCCGCTGAAATTCTTCGAGACGTTCCCGCTGACGCCCGTCAGCGTGAGCTCGAAGTCTCTGATCTCGGCGGCTCCGAAGACTGTCAGCGTCGAACCACCTGCGTCCCTGATCGTCACTGAGGTCGGGTATGAGCCGCCTTCTATATACGTGTGCGTGCCTGACACCGAGAACGGTCCCGTGCCGCTGATGAGTCCAGTCGACGTTGAGCCGTCGCCCCAGGTGATGGTGGCCACGAACTCCGACGCCGTCCCTCCCCCGTTGCCATCCGTGAATGTCGCGACCGTGGCGCTGATCGTTGTGCCTTCAGCGCCCGGCACGGCGGACGCGGTGCCGCTGAGCGGAGCATCCGCGACGGTTGCGGTGTCGGTCACCGAAACGCTCGGGCCGCCGCTGTCTGTGATCGTGACCGACACCGCGTAAGACGACTCCTCAGCCCAGGTGTGCGTGCCGGTGACCGTGAATGGGCCCGCACCGCTCACCGTGCCGTTGGAGGTAGAGCCGTCGCCCCACGTGATGATGGCGGTGAAGTCGCCTGTCATCGCACCACTGTTCGCGTCGCTGAACGTGGCGACGGTGCCGTTGAACGCTCCGCCCTCGACGCTCTGAACAGGGACAGACGAAGCGCTGAGAGGTGCTTCGGCGAGGGTGAACTGGACCTGGGCTGAGGTCGTCGCGCCGCCGGCGTCTGTGATGGTTATGGTCACAGTGCCGGCCGTCTCAACGAAGGTATGCGTGCCGCTCACGCTGAAAGGACCTGTGCCGGAGATCGTGCCGGTCTGGGTGGCGGTGCCGTCACCCCAGGCGACCGTGGCGGTGTAGTCGCCGGCGAGGCCGCCCGGATCGGCGTCTGTAAATGTCGCGAGGACGCCAGACCACGGCGTGCCTTCCGTCGCGCTCTGCGCATCAGAAGCTGTCGCGGTGATGGCGGCGTCTGTAACGTTCGCAATGTCTGTGACGGTCGCGGTTCGCCCTGCGCTATCGGTGACCGTGACGCTTACGGTGTCGGATGAGCTGGTCTCCTCGGCCCACGCGTGCGTTCCGCTGACGCTGCCTCCGCTGGTCACTGCGCCGGCGGACGTGGTGCCGTCACCCCAGTTGATCGACGCGGAATATGGCGGCGCACCGCCGCTCGCCTGGGCCAGGGTCAAATCGGCGCTCGCACCCTCGAACAGCGGGCCCAGCGCGGCCCGACTGAGTACCAGCGGGGGCGCCAGGTTGAGCGCGAAGATCACTCCCCACGTGTTCAGCCCGCCGCTGCTATCGGTCCCATAGAGGTTGCCGTCGCTTGCGAGCGTCAGGCCACCAAGGGGATTCGCGCCAGTGTGAAAGTCCATGCTGCGCAGCCTTACGAAGACGCCGCCGCCGGTGAGCTCGAAAATCGTCCCGTATCCACCGGAGGGGTCCGATCGATATGCCTCTCCATAAAGGATGCCGTGCGCATCCTGGACCAGGCCTGAGAGCTGCGGCGACCCGTCGCCTGGGCTCATCTCGTAGAGGGTGGTGAGACTTCCCGCGGGCGTGATCCGGTAGATCGTGCCTCGACCCATGGAGCCGCCGTTGGTCGTGCCATAGAGGTTGCCGTCCGCGCCGAGCAGGAGGCCGTTCTGCGGAAACAGGCCGTCGGCACCACCACTGAACGAGTAAAGAGTCGCGAACGTGCCGGACGGAGTGATACGGAAAATCGTGCCCAGATCGCGGGCGCCTCCAACCAGGGATGTCCCGTAGAGGTTGCCGTCGGGGCCGAACGCGAGCGTGCCGGAGAGCCCGTTGCCGTCGGCGCCGCCGGTGAACGAATACAGCGTCGTCAGTGTGCCGGCCGGGGTGATCGAGTAGATGATCCCGCGGTTGAACTGACCGCCTCCGGTCGTCCCGCCGTAAAGCGTGCCGGACGGACCTTGGACCAGCCCGCTGGCGGCTCCCGCGCCGTCCGTGCCATTGAACGTGTGGAGGACGCTGAACGCGCCCTGCGTGGTGATTCGCCAGATAGTTCCGTTGGTGCTCGACGACCCGCCGCTGGTGCCGTACAGCGCGCCGTCGGCGCCCAACAGGAGCCTGTTGTGGCTCGAACCGCCGTCCGCGTCGGCGAGCGTGTGCAGGGTCACCAGGCCGCCGGCCGGCGTGAACCGGAAGATGGTTCCGAACGTCCCCGAACCTTGCAGGGTGGTCGTTCCATAAAAGGCCCCGTCCAGGCCCTCGGTCACGCCGCCCTGCGGCGCGCCGCCGTCGGCGGCCGCGGTGAAGTTGTAGAGCTGCGAGTAGCCCGGACCGCTGACGGCGACCGACACCGAGTTCGACGTGCTCGCCGCATTCGCCGTGTCACCCGAGTAGGACGCCGTGATGTTGTGCGCGCCGACCGCCAGCCCGCTCGTCGTAAAGCCGGCCTGGCCTGACGACAGCACTGCCGAGCCAAGGTCGAGGCCGCCGTCGAAAAACGTGACCGACCCAGTCGGTGTGCCGCTCGTGCCGCTGACGGCGGCGGTGAAGGTGACCGGGCCGGCGGCACTGGTCGACCCGGTCGACGCTGCGAGCGAGGAAGTGGTGGCGGGAAGGTTGACCTGCTGCGTGACGAGCGGCGAAGAGCTGCCGCTGTAGGTGGCGTCGCCCGAGTAGGTGGCGGCGAGAGAGCGGGCTCCGCCTAGGAGCGCAAGGCTGAGGGTGGCCTGGGCGCCGATCAGCGGCGCGGTCCCGAGCACTTGCTGGCCATCCTGGAACTCGACGCTGCCGGTCGGCGCCGGGCCGATGCCGGTGACGGTCGCGCTCAGGGTCACGGCAGCGCCGGTGCTCGGGTTGGGGCTGCTCGTGAGCGCCGTGGAGCTCGCCGCCAGCGAGCAGCTCGGGTAGCGGAACGATCCGACGCGTGTGTGCCAGTTGAAGGTGCCGGTCGTCGTCAAGTACTGGTTCGTGTACCAGAAGGTGCAGTCGTCGACGGGGTCCATCGCCATCGACGTGTAGTCACCCCAGCGGTCGATCGGAAAGGATTGCACGCCGGTCCCCGTGGCCAGCATCGTCTCGCCCTGGGGCAGGGCGCCGAGCGGATCGCCCGCGAGGCGGCCGGTCAGCGCGATGCTGGGATCAAGGCTGGAATTGACGAGGCTGTAGCCGGCCGCGATGTCGCCTCGCGCGTCCATCGCCACCGAGCCCATCCATCGATATCCGGAATCGGGAGCGAACGTGCCCTGTTGGTACACCGCGGGCGTGCCTGCGGGATTGCGGATCTCATACCAGCGGACGCCTCCTGAAGTGTTGCCGCCCTGACCCGGGTCCACGCTGTGGCTGGCGACCAGCGACTCGTGATCTCCGAAGTTGCGATAGGCGACTCGGTACATGAGCCGGTCGCCGATGGCGGCGAGCGGGATGCCCGGCGACGCCTGCGGCACGCACGAGAAGAATCCGTTGCAGAGCTCGCCGAAGGGCGCGACCGGGATAGCGATGGGACCGGTGAGCGTCGAGTTGGCGGGCGTGGCGAAGTCAGCGTGGAGGCGCCATTCATTGAGGCCCGCCATGTCGCTGCGCAGCGCGAGCGCGTATCCCGGAGAGCCCGCGGGTGGAGGAGTCGGACCATCCTGGCCGGCAGGCAGCAGGCTCTGGTAGCTGGTGCCCAGGCTGAACACGATCATCGTCCCGGGCCCGCCCGCGAGCATCGCGATGCGATCGAGGGCCGCGTATGAGGGGCCGGTGAAGTTGGTGCCGTTCTGCTGGTCGTTGTCGGTCATGTAATAGGCGTCCGGCCACACCGAGAACTTGGAGTAATCGGGTAGCTCCGAACGCGGGAACGCGTAGCGGAAATAGGCGCCGGTGGGGTCGCCACTCGTCGAAACGGCGACGCAGTTGAGGTACGGCACACTCGTTCCGTCCGCGCCGCTGAAGGCGAGTTGTGAGACGAGCCAGCGGTCGGCGGCGTGGTCGTAGAGCGCGATCGGGTCACCGCCATTGGTGGTTGCACACAGGCCGCCGAAGCCGGTCCAGAGGGTGCTGATCGGCTCCGGTGGGAGCAGCAGTGTGCCGTCGCGCCGGAACACCGCAAGCGATGCGTTCGCGATCTGGAGGTAGACGTTGGGACCGATCGCCCCGTTGACGTCAGACGGCGAGTAGCCCACGAAGTAGCCGGCAATGCCCGCGCCGATGCCCTCGAAAGAGCCGGCGAGCGAAGGGCCGGCCGCGGCGGGCGGGATGGTCTGCAGCACGGGGTCGCCGGCGACGACGGTGGCGCGCGGCGCCGGCGTGGCCGCGGTGGAGGTCCCGTGGCCGGGAGTCCTAGCGAGCTGCTTGCCGCTTTGGAGCACGCCGTGGAGGCTGCTGAGCGGCAGCGACCTATCGTGCTGGATTGCTTTGATGACCTTTGGCTTCGAGGTGGACGGCGATGACGCCACGGCCGGCGCAGCGGCGATCGCGGCGCCGAGGATGGAGGCGAAAAGTGCGGCCGCCGACGCTGCGGCAAGCGACCGACACCCCGTTGACTTGATGCCCCCAATCAAGTTGCCGCGGACTATAACAGCGACCAGCGCCACCGTGTTAGCGCCGCCTTTTAAGTCGCTCCCTCTGTCGAGGCTTACGGGCCGTCGTGGCTTCCAGCTCCTCGTGCTCCTCCTGCTCCAATCGCCGGCGGGCCCTTCTCTCGGGGGGCAGCTGCGGACCCAGCGAGATGAAGAGCAGCACCACCATCGGCACCACCAACGTGAGCGCTCCAACGATTAGGAACGCAGCGCCGAAGACTGCGCCGGCTCGTGCGAGCACTCCGACGGCCGCTCCTCTGCTAGCCGCAGCAGCCGCTGCTTGACGCGACGGGGCCGGCACGTCGACCCACCAGTGGCGCCACATCCACACTGCGGTCCAGATTCCGGTGGATGCCATCACAGCCACGGTGATGATCAGTGGAATTTGACCCCAGGTGGAAATATCTGCCAGAGCCGAGTACACGAACGGCAGGAGGATGACGATGCTTAGAAGCAACACCAGCGATGCGGCGACTCTCCTCAACCAGTAGCCAGGTCCGCGCTCGTACCAGGTGGTTCCGAGCCACGGCAGCGGCTCGATCCACACGTCATCCGGGAGCTGAGTGCCCGGCGAAGAGATTCGGTTCAAATCACGAGTCACCGGCGACAGAAGTTAACCAAAGATGCGATGCCACAGGCTGATCAGCTCTAGGCCAAAGACTCCACCCACTGCCGATGCAGCGAGCCGTAGCGGCCACTGCGCTCGCGAAGCTCCGAAGGCGGGCCGTCCTCGACCACCCGCCCGGCATCGATGACCAGCACCCGGTCGGCGATATCGACCGTCGAGAGCCGGTGGGCGATAATCACCGCCGTCCGCTCGCGTAGCAGCGTGCGCAGGGCCCGCTGTACCAGGCGCTCCGACGGCAGGTCGAGCGATGACGTCGCCTCGTCCAGGATGAGCACGCGCGGATCGGCCAGGAACGCGCGCGCGAAAGCCACGAGCTGGCGCTGGCCGGACGACAGGCGCACCCCGCGCCGCCTCACGTCGGTTTCGTAGCCGTTGGGCAGGGCGCTGATGAAGTCGTGGGCGCCGATCGCGCGCGCGGCCTCCTCCATCTCTTCGCGTGTGGCCGACGGCCGGCCGAACAGCAGGTTGTCGCCGACGTTGCCCGAGAACAGGAAGCTCTCCTGAGTCACCACCGCGACCGCTCGCCGCAGCTCGTCGGTCGCGATCGAACGCAGGTCGAGCCGGTCCAGCGTCACGCGCCCGGCGGTCGGGTCGTAGAACCGCCCTATCAATCGCGCCATCGTGGTCTTGCCTGCGCCCGTCTCACCGACCAGCGCCACGATCTGCCCCGCCGGGATGCGGATGTCGAGGTCGTGCAGGACCGCCTTGTCGCGATACGCGAACGTCACACCTTCGAACGCCACGGCGCCTGCGATCGAACCCATGCGGACGGGACTCACCGGTTCCGGGACGGTGGGCCTCTCCTCGATCAATCCGGCAAGCTTCTCGAGAGCTGCGCCCGCCGCCTGGAAGACGTTGTAGAACTGCGACAGGTCTTGCATCGGCTCGAAGAACTGGCGCAGATAAAGGACGAAGGCGGTCAGAACGCCCAGCGTCAGCTGGTCCTGGACGACTAGGTAGCCGCCGAACAGGAGCACCAGGGCGGTCGTCAGCCGCCCGAGCAGGTTGATGGCGGGGCCGAACGTCGAGGCGAGACGGTTCGACCAGATGTTGGCGTCTCGGTAGCGGCCGTTGACGTCCTCGAAGATCTCCTGGTTGCGAGGCTCACGCCGGAACGCATGCACGGCCCGGATGCCGCCGAGCGACTCGACATAGTGAACGATCACCAGCACGATCGCCCGGCGCACCGCTCGATACGAGCGTGCGGAGTTGCTGCGGAACCACCACGTGAGCCCGAGCACCAGCGGCATCGCGACCAGCGTGACCAGGCCCAGGCGCGCATCCAGGCGCAGAAGGATCACCGTGATCGCGACCACCGAGATCAACGAGGTGATCACCGACGTCAGCCCGGTCGCGAGCAGCTCGTTGAGCGCGTCGACGTCCGACGTCAGGCGCGAGATGATGCGCCCAGATGTGTAGCGCTCGTAGAACGAGAGCGAGAGCTCCTGCACGTGCGCGAAGAGCGTCCGGCGAAGGTCGAACAGGATGTCGGCGCCCAAACGGCCGGAAAGCAGCAGGAACAGATAGTTTGCGGCGGAATTGACCATCAAGGCCAGCAGCAGAGCCGCGACGACGATCGCGAGCGTCGTCAGGTTGCCGGTGTGGCCAGGCCTGATCCCCTTGTCGATGCCGAGCCCCACCAGGTACGGCAAGGCGAGGTACGCCGCGGCGCGGACGAGAATCAGCACCGCGGCTACCAGCAGGCGCATGCGATACGGACGCGCGAGGGTCGCGAGCAGGCGGCGGCTGCGGCGCCTTAGCAGGCCGGCCACGCTGGGCGAGAAATCGTCGACCTCTTCTGAGGCGACTCCACGCCAGCGATCGGCGGGTGCCAGGACGCTCATGCTGTCGCCCGCCCGCCGCCCTGCGCCGGTTCGAATTCCTGAGACAGCAGCGCGCGATACAGGTCATTGGACTTGAGAAGCTCGGAGTGTGTGCCGGTCGCGATGACAGTGCCGCCGTCGATCAGAGCGACCCGATCGGCCAGCGCCAGCGTCGACGGCCGATGCACCACGAGCAATGCGGTCACTCCTTGCAGGACTCGGGCGAGGGACTGCTCGATCACCGCCTCGGTGTGGACGTCCACCGACGACAGAGGGTCGTCCAGCACCAATACGGCTGGGTCGCCCAGCACTGCCCGGGCGAGCGCCAGGCGCTGCCGCTGGCCGCCCGAAAGCGTGTAGCCCTGCTCCCCCACCCGCGTCTCGAGTCCCCACGGAAGCTCCCAGACGAAGCCCGCTTGCGCGACGTCGATTGCCCGCTTGAGCTCTTGGTCTGAAACCACCGGACGCCCCATGACCAGGTTCTCGTGGACGGATGCCGAGAAGAGGATCGGGTCCTCGAAAGCGACGCCGATGTGAGAGCGAAGCGAGCGCAGGTACAGATCCCTAACGTCGACGCCGTCGAGAAGCACCTGGCCCTCCGCGACGTCGTACAGCCGCGGCAGCAGGTAGGCGAGCGTGGTCTTGCCACTCCCGGTGCGGCCGACGATGCCCACGGTCTCGCCCGGCTCGATCACCAGGTTGAGATCGCGGAGGATCCACTCATTGGATTTGGGGTACTTGAACCCGACGCCGCGAAACTCGATCCGCCCCTTGCATCGGTCGAGAGAGCGCGCGCCGGCGCGGTCGGCGATCTCGGGGCGCGAATCGAGCACCTCGTTGAGCCGCTCCGACGCGGTCTGGCATTCCTCGCTCATCGACAGCACGTAGCCGATGGCGTCCATCGGCCACGTGAGCATGAAGACGTAGTTCATGAAGGCGACCAGGCCGCCGATCGTGAGACTGCCCTGAACCACATGGAAGCCGCCAAGCAGAAGCACCGCCACCAGCGAGAGGTTCGGCAGGAAGTTGAGCTGGGTCCAGAGTCGCGCGCGCGCCTCGATGCCCTCGAGGCTGGTGGCGCGCAGCCGCCGGGCCTGGTCCTCGAACCGGTTCTGCATCAGCGGCATGCGTCCGAACGCCTTGATGATGCGCACGCCGGTGGCCATCTCTTCGATGATCGTGGTGAGGTCGCCCTGTTGGTCCTGCAGCCGCCGGGCGATGGGCTTGTACTTCTCGTGGAAGCGATAGCTGAAGTACGCGATCGGCAGCATGAAAACGACGACGACGACGGCGAGCTCCCAATCCAGGCCAACCATCAGCACCAGCACGACCGCGAAAGTCACGAAGGTCTGCAGGAACCAGATCAGCCCGAAGCTGATGAAGCGGCGGACGGTCGCTATGTCCGAGATGGCCCGCGACAAAAGTTGGCCCGACTGCCAGTTGTCGTGGAAGGACACCTGCAGGTTCTGCAGGTGCGCATAGAAATCGTTGCGCAGGTCTGTCTCCATGCGGAGCGAGGCGATGCCCGAGTAGTTGCGGCGTAGGTAGATGAACACGAACTCGAGCAGCCCGATGAGCAGCAGCAGACCCGCCATCGGAAGCAACTGGCCGAGCTGGCGGTGCGTGATCGGGCCGTCGATGATCGACTGGATCACCTTCGGAATCGACGCCGCGGCCGCGAGGCTCCCAAGCTGCGACAGGCCGAAGATCACGAGCAGCCCGAGGTAGGGCCGCATGTACGGGAGGTAGCGCCGCAGCGCCAAAAGACCCACGAAAATGCACTCCGTGGCGCGCCGCATTTTGGGCGCGCGAAACTAATGGCTGGCAGGAACCGTGCATTTTACGCGACCTCCCTCTCCCCGCAGGGGAGAGGGTCGGGGAGAGGGGCGCGAGGAACGCTAGCCGGCGAGATCTCGTATTGACACGATGCCGATCACCTCGCCGTCCTTGACGACCGGCAGGTGCCGGAATCCGTGGTCGAGCATCGTCTTCAGGGCCTCATCGACCTGCTCGTCGGGGCCGACCGTCATCGGATCCTGCGTCATCCACGACGAGACCTCATGCGAGGGAGCGTCATGTGAGTGCGAGATCGCCCGCACGGTGTCGCGCTCGGTGAAGATGCCGGCGAGCCGGGTGCCGTCCATGACGAGCATCGAGCCCACGCGGTGCTGGGCCATGAGCGCCACAGCTTCGCCCACGGTGGTCGAAGGGCTGACCGTGAACAGGGTCTCGCTCATGACCTCCCGCACGGTGGCCATGGGCGGATTCTATGCCTGGCCGGGAGGCATTGGAAAAGCCGCGAGCACTGCTGTCATCGCCAG
>Ga0070708_100005001_pt1 | contig 10481 bp, 9 predicted proteins | sample KBSK5503metaG_FD_65469 | JGI IMG/M metagenome (GOLD analysis project Ga0070708, IMG submission 65469) | Corn, switchgrass and miscanthus rhizosphere microbial communities from Kellogg Biological Station, Michigan, USA - KBS K5-50-3 metaG | ecosystem: Host-associated > Plants > Roots >... | reverse complement strand
CCGCACCGGACGCAGCAGGAGAGCTCGCATCCCCACCACTGTCCCTTCGACCCGACCGGCCGGTTCATCATCGTTCCCGACAAGGGCCTCGACAAAGTGTTCGTCTACCGGCTCGACACGACTCGCGGAAAGCTGGTGCCCGCGGATCCTCCTGACGTCGGCGCGCGCGCCGGTGCGGCGCCGCGGCATGTGGACTTCCATCCGCGCAGGCCTTACGCGTACGTGATCAATGAGCTGGACTCGACGATCACGACATACCATTTCGATCCAGCGAAGGGCGCCCTCAAGCCGGTGCAGATCGTCCCGACGCCGCCACCGAGTTACACCGGCAACAACACCGGCGCCGAGATCGCGGTCGCCTCGTCCGGCCGGTTCGTCTACGGATCCAACCGGGGCCACGACAGCATCGCCATCTTCGCGATCGATCAGGCCAGCGGCATACTGACGCCGGCTGGCTGGACATCGACGAACGGGAGGACCCCGCGCTTCTTCTCCCTCGATCCCTCGGGGACGCATCTCTACGCGGCGAATCAGGGCAGCGATACGGTCGTCGTCTTTCGGGTCGACCGGGCGACCGGGGCGCTCACCGCGACCAATCAGGTGCTGAGGGTGGCGACGCCGACGACGATCGTATGGAGATAACGAGCGATTGTCAGTGACATTTGTGTCGCATATCACCTAGATCACACATTTGGGCAAGAGGCGGCGTCGAGCCCAACTCGACTGATTCGTGGGCACGCAGCTTGCTCAACATGATGGGAGATTCTCAGAGGAGTGACTGGCTTATGGTGATTCGTCCGATCATTAAGTGGATGACGTTCAGTGTGATGATCAGTCTGGTGGCGTTCGCTTCCGCTTGTGGGAAGTCGTCCGGCCCGACCCCAACGAGCCCATTAGGTCCTGGAATTGACGCAACCATCAATATCAAAGGCAACCTCGGCAATCAGTCGTATTCACCGAACCCTCTCACATTGCGCGTCGGACAAACGGTCAACTGGCACAACCTCGACAACATCGAGCACACGGCGACCCTCAACGGCGTCTTCGACAGCGGTCGCATCCCACCTGGCAGCGCCCATGACGTTCCGGTGACGATGAGAACGGCAGGCACCTTTACTTACCACTGCACGATCCACCCGGGCATGGTGGGGACGATCGTCGTGCAGTGACGTTCGTGAAAGGTGACCGATGGCTCATGACAGCGTGCAGTTGCCTGACGCCGGTGGGAGTTATGCCCGAGCGCAACGGCGCGAGGGCATCGGGAGCGGGGGTGCCGCCTTCGCATCGCTTTCGGCGGCCGGCCGAAGCTTAGCGGAGGCTGGGGGCCCCGCGACTTAAGAAAGGCAACTGACACGCTGCCATGAGTCATCAGTCACCAATTGCACGAGAACGTGCTTCATCTGGATGCGACTTTGCCCCACGAGGCTTCTAGCGGATTCGATACAACTGCGTCGCCGTTCGAACGAATAGCCCGTCGCGCGTGACGGCCGGGGTCGCGAGCGTCATCTCGGCGAGACTGTTCTTCGTCACTTCGTCATACGTGTCGCCCGGATTGATGACGAATGTGTCGCCGTCCTCGCTGAGGCAGAAAATCTTCCCGCCGTATGCTCAAGGATCGCCCAGCCCCAGCGAAGCTCCCGCGATGTGCCCCGTCGCCCACGCCCACTGAAAGTTGAAGCCGCCGATTCGTCCATCCACATCGAGCATTTCACCGACCAGGAACAACCCCGGGCAGATGCGCGACTCCATCGTCGCCGGTTCGATCTCCGTCAGCGTCACGCCGCCGGCCGTGACTTCCGCGTAGTTGTAACCCCGAGCGCCGATGACGGGCAGCGGCCACGACGTGAGCGCATGAGCGAGGTGCCGGCGTGCGTGACCGGCGAAATGCGCAAGCGTCACTGTTCCGTCGATCCCCAGCGCGCGTAACAGCGCCCGCGCGGCCGACGCCGGCACGATCGTCGCGAGCGTGTGTCCGATCGACGCTCTAGGCCGCGTTACCGCGAGCTCGGTCCATCGCCGATCGACCTCCTCGAAGCTCGCGCCTCCGCAGAAGTTCACGGTGATCGTCGCCTTTCGTCCCGCGAGATCGGCGCGGAGCCAGTGCCGCGACATGTTGAGCGCGACCGGTCCGCTGGCGCCGAAGTGCGTCCACAGCATCGCGCCCGACAGTCGCTCGGTTACGGCGCCATCGATCCAGATCGACAGCTCCACGTCCTGGGCAACGCCCGACAGCGCACGATGGATCTCATCGTCATCGGCCAGCAGCAACGGCGTCAGCGCCGGCGTGGTCGGCACGATCGTGTGGCCGAGCCGGCGCGCGATCTCGAGACCGGCGCCATCGCTGCCGCTTTTCGGAAGCGATCGTCCGCCAGTCGCGAGGACGACGCGCGCCGCGGTCAGATCGCCCCCAGAGGTGACGATGCGAAAACCATTGGAGGAGGGTACGATCTCGAGCACGCGATGATCGGCGACGAGCGTGACGCCCGTGGTGTTCAGCTCGCGGAGCAGCGCGTCGAGCACATCGCGCGCGCGGTTGGAATCGGGAAAGAATTTCCCGTCGGCTTCCTCGTGGAGGGCCACGCCGATCTCGTGGAAGAAGCCGACGGTCCGCTGCGGCGGAAACGCGCGGAGGATACGCCGGATGATGGATCGCCGGCCGCCCCAGAAGTCGACGTCCGCGACCGCGGCGTTGGTGACGTTGCAGCGCGATCCGCCGCTGACGAGGATCTTCGCGCCCGGTTTCTTGGCTCCGTCCAAGAGCACGACCGAGCGCGACCGGTTTGACCGGCGCGTGAAAATGGCGGTTGCCAGGCCGGCCGCACCTGCGCCGGCAATCGCGACGCCGCACGTGTCAGGGAGATTGCGGCTCAGAGCTGGTGTCGCGTCTCCGAAGTTCGTTTGCATTCGGCCGGCGATGCATCCCGGCTGGCTGCGTTGCTCCTCATTCAAATATTCACGATATTCTCACTCGTCGCGCCTTGCCTGCCGGGCGCCTCGCCGCCCTCGGTGCCACAACGAACTTCGGAGACGCGACACATGAGGGCCCGGCTCATTCTCGAGACAATATGGGATGAAAGGAATGTGGTATGCCGCCGAAGTCACCGCGGCTGCTCGTCGTGATACTCGTGCTGGCCCTTTGGGGACTCATGACTCACGGGACGTACGCAGGAACCGGCGATGATCTGCATTACGAGATCATGGCGCATTCGCTCGCGTTCGATCGGGATCTCGATCTTACCAACAACTACTCGGCGTCAGGTAGCATCGCGTTCGGCGACGATGTCGACCCGAGCGTGCACGTCCGTCCCGGCAAGGATGGGCGACTCAGGCCGCTGCACGATGTCGGCCTACCCGTTCTGTTCACGCTGTACTATGCGGTCGCCTACAAGATCACCGAGGAGATTGTCGAGCATGTGCCTGGTTCATGGCTTCAGCGGGCCAAGCTCAATTTCAGGGTCATCCTCCGACACCTGCTGAGTCTTGCGATGATCGGTATCACGGCGTGGCTTGGGGTCACGCTCTTCAGGGTCTTCACGGAAATGTCGAACAGTCCGGCGAAGGCCTTCGCGTGGGCAGCGCTGCTAGTGCTGTCACCGCCGCTGCTCTCCATGAGTTCTCTGTTCTTCACGGAAATCCTGACAGCCTTCGTCGCGCTACGGGTCTTCCTCTGGCTTCGCACGCCATCGACTGGCCGGTTCGGGGCGGTGACCGCCGGCGCCGCCACTGGCTACTTGTTCCTCCTCCACGCACGAAACGTCGGCCTCACGGCGGGCTTGCTTGTCCTGGCGGCGTACCGATCACGACGCTGGCCTGACGGCCGCGCCCGGCTCGGGAGCTTTCTGAGCGGAGCGGCGGCGCTCTTCCTCGTCCGAACGGCCGTGACGTTCCACTTTTGGGGCACCTGGGTGACCACGCCCGATGCGAGGCTCGACATGGCCGCGCCGTTCGTGCTCGAAAGCCTCACGCGCCTCGCCGGCTGGCTGTTCGATCAGGAGCACGGGCTTCTCGCGTATGCTCCCGTGTACCTGCTGCTTCCAGCCGGGTGGCTGGCGTTGTGGAAGCGCGATCGTGAGTTCTGCGTCGAGATTTCTGCAATCGTTGCGGCTTGCATCGCCGTCGTCACCGTACCCATCTTCAACATCCACGGGTGGCGCGGCGGGTGGTCGCCGGCGGCGCGCTATCTTGTTCCAATCACGCCGTTGCTTGGGATCCTGGTCTTTTCGGCGGCGGCTCATGTCCGGCGCTTGCCTGTGCTCGTCATCGGTTTGATTGTCTTACAGGTCTCTTTGGACGCGATTGTCTGGCAGCGTCCAAAGCTTTTGTGGAACGACGGCGTTGGAACAAGCGCCTTGCTCTCTTACTTGGATGGGGGAACCGGATGGCTCTCCTCGTTCTTCCCTTCGCTCGTCGCGCCGATCGGCCCATGGACGATCGCAATGATCATAAGCCTTGCCATCGCCTGGGTGATCATCACCGCCTGGGTGATTAGCAGTTCTGCGGCGACGAGGCCGACTGCCGCGTCGATGGTCGCGGACTGAATCGGACACAGGAACCACCGTTGTACGTCATCGATCTCGCAATTCTGGCCGGCGTTATCGTCTCAACCGCCATCGCCCTGACAGGAGGCGGCGTCTTCTACATCCTGGACTGGCGCATCACAGCAACATCGGTGCTCAATCCACTATTGGCAACCCTCTGGCTGGCGGTCCTGCGATGCTCAGTCGGTCCGGGGACCTTCCTGGGGATTGGTTGGCTGAACCTGGATCGCGCCAGACGCGCGGCGATGCGATCGTGGCGGCGTGCCTACGACGTTCTCGCCGGTCTTTCACGCGCAGATGCGTTCCGATGGCTGCTCCTGTTAGCGAGTGCATCGCTCGCAATCAAATTGTTCAATATCGACGTGCACTTTGGTTTCTGGACGGGCGACGACGTCGAGATACAGGAAATGACAATCGGCAAGGTCTTGGGAGCGTCATGGCCGGTCTGGGACCTTCGTTGCGCGTTCTACCCGATCGGGTTCGTCTATCCGATTCAGGCGGCCGTGTTCCGCCTTGGAGTGCGTAACGTACGATCGCTCGTTCTGTCGGGACGGGTCGTCGTGGCGGTATGGTCGACGTTCGATGTGTGGTTGACCTACTGGGCAGCGAGTCGTGCGTTCCGGAGCATTCCGATTGGCCTGCTCGCCGCGATCGTCCTGGTATCGAGCAAGCTGCACGTGATGTCCGGCAGCATTGAGCTGCCGGCCGCCGTCGCGACGGCCTTTCTGCTGCTCGCGTTTGGACTCCTGAATCAGGACCGCGGTGGCCTCTGGCGACCCTCAGCGGCGGGCCTCGCCCTGGGCGTCGCTGCCGCGCTGCGATTCAGCGAAGGCATCTTCATCGTTCCCGCCGCGTGTCAGCTTATCGGTCAGCGTCGCCGACGCGCATTCGCGTGTTGTTCGCTGGCCTTTGTCGCCGCGGCGGCGGTTGCGGTCGCGGCTTCGGACTGGGCGTATTGGGGCCGGCCGTTTTTCAGCCTCCAGCGTGTCATCGACTACACCCTGATCCAGCGCGCCTCCTCACGCGGCTATCAACCATTCTATGAATATGCTCGCTTCTACCGTTGGAGCGATGCGTTGACGGTGGGACTGGCGCTCTACGCCATCCGATTGAGACCGTGGCCGATCGCGGTCTGGACCTGGGTGCCCGTGCTCCTGCTGACGACGCTCCCGCACAAAGAGGTACGCTACTTGATTCCCGTAGTGCCTTTCCTGTCCATGAGTGCGGCGATCACGCTCTGGCACATCGTGGGGAGGCTCCGCCGAGCTCAAGATGACGGAGCGCGAGCGGCGGGACTTGAGCGGCGGGCGGGCGCGCTTGCGATGGCGTGCGTCGCCGCATTTGCCACGGAGGCATCAAGCTTCAACTTCTCGCGTACAGAATCCGCGGTGCAGCTGGCGACGTACCTCGCGCGCCAGCCGTTCTCGTCTCGTGGCGCCGTTGAGCAACTATGGCGGATGGGTGGTCGCGTCTATTTTCCACCAGGCGCCGAGCTCATCGATATCGATCCGGGACGAGTCGATCATCGGCTCGACTTGGTGGCGACTCTGATGAGATATCAGCCGCAATGGCTGGCCCTCGGCCTCTCGCATACGCGCGATGACGAGCTGGTGAAACGGCTCGGGTACCGCCTGGTCTGGTTGCCGGCGGAGTTCGCGACGTCCGGCTATCGCGTCTACGTAAGGGACACCGATGTCGGGAGCCTGCCGGACGCTCGCTAAGGACCGCGGGTGATATGCTGGCGAAGCTGCGGCCGACTCCTGGACGGAAACGTTGATGTAGGTGTGGCCATGAGTTCAACACAGTACGCTGCCGCGTTCACCATCGCGATCTGTGCGCTCTGCGTCGGCGGGATGCACGGTCAGGCGCGTCCCGCTCAAGCCCTTCCACAACCGAACGTCGGGCTGCAGCCGCTGGCGCAGCAGGTGCGACGCATTGCAAGCGCGCTGGCCTACCTGGGGCAGCCGCTTCCCGCCACGGATCAGCAGGAGATCAATGACGCAGTCGCCGGCCGCGACGAGGAGGACGCCGTTCGGCGGCTGCAGACGACGCTCGACAAGTACGTACTGGCCTTTGTTGAAATTAGTCCGGAAAGCCGAGTGAAAGTCGAACCGGGCCCGGCACAGCCCGAGCTCGTCGAGGGTGGCACCCGGCTGTTTCTCGTCAAGGTGTTCAATCAAGCGAACGTAACCGCGCCGGTGCGCGTCGAAAGCCCGAACACCGGCAACGTGTACATCAGATCCGATTCTTCGCCTGAGCCGAAATCTGAAATCACAGCGCGCGATGTCCGCGAGCGCTGGGCGGACATCGCGATTTACGACAAGCGGCCCATGGTCGGGAGGCTGTCGGGCCTCGGCGTCGAGTACGTGATTCTCCAAGTCTTCAGCCGTGACAGCGGTCAGCGATCGGCGCAGATCGCCTTCAACGTCGGGCAAGGGACGCAGGATATCGGGTTCCGGAACGACATCCCGATCCTCTTCACGGCATTGCCCGCCAGGCCCATCACGATTCACCTGCGCGATGAGAACGGCAGTCCGGCGTTCGCGTCGTTCCTGATCCGGGACCGTTTCAAGCGAATCTATCCGAATTCGGCGAAACGCCTCGCGCCCGACTTCTTCTTCCAGCAGCAAATCTACCGCGCTGACGGGGAATCAGTCCGCTTGCCGGATGGAGACTATTCGGTGGTCTTCAGCGGCGGACCGGAATACCTCTCGCAGGCGAAGGAATTCCACGTCGATGCGGCAGGTCCGCGTGATCTCTCGTTCACACTCGAGCGATGGATCAATCCGCCGAAGCTTGGCTGGTATTCCGGCGACCATCACATCCATGCCGCCGGCTGCTCCCATTATCAGAATCCCACCGAAGGTGTTCTGCCGGAAGACATGATTCGTCAGATACAAGGCGAGGCGCTCAACGTCGGCTCGGTGCTCACGTGGGGTCCTTGCTATTACTATCAGAAGCAGTTCTTCACGGGACACGATAATCCACTATCAAAGCCGAACCGCTTGATGCACTATGACCTCGAGGTGTCTGGCTTTCCCTCCAGCCACTCAGGACACCTCGTGCTGCTCGGACTCAAGGATCAGGACTATCCGAAGACACATCGCATCGAAGACTGGCCGTCGTGGGACCTGCCGATTCTCAAGTGGGCAAAATCCCAGCGGGCGGTCACAGGATTCGCCCACTCGGGCTTCGGTCTGCAGGTGCAGGACCGTGAGCTGCCGAGTTTCGAGATGCCGCCATTCGACAGCATCGGGGCCAACGAATATGTGGTTGATGTCACGCATCCAAACGCCGTTGACTTCATCTCCACCGTGAACACGCCAGCAGTGTGGGAATTAAGCATCTGGTATCACACGCTGAATGTCGGCTTCCGCACGCGGATCAGCGGCGAGACCGACTTTCCATGCGTCTACGATGGCCGGGTTGGCCTCGGGAGAACGTACGCGAAGATTGACGGGGATCTGAGCTTCGAGCGTTGGCTGGACGGCGTGCGCAACGGGCGCAGTTATGTCTCGGATGGCAAAAGCCATCTGCTCGATTTCAGCGTGAACGGTCTGCAGGTGGGGCAGAGCGGCAGCGAGCTCAAGTTGAATGCCGCCCAAACCGTACAGGTTCGGCTTCGGGCCGCGGCGTACCTGAACCCGGTGCCAAACGAGGAGATCCGTGCCAGAGCCTCCGATCAGCAGCCGTTTTGGGACATCGAGCGCGCCAGAGTCGGGACGTCGCGCGAGGTTCCCGTCGAGTTGATCGTCAACGGAAACGCGGTCGCGTCGAAGAACATCGCCGCCGATGGGCAATTGCGCGATGTGTCGTTCGACGTGCCGATCGACAAGAGCAGCTGGATTGCCGTCCGCATCCTCTCCTCATCGCACACAAACCCCATTTTCGCGCTCGTTGCGGACAAGCCCATTCGCGCCTCGCGCCGCAGCGCCGAATGGTGCCTGGCCGCCGTGAACCAGTGCTGGACACAAAAGGCACCTGCAATCAGATCGGCGGAACGCGACGCCGCGCGCGCCGCGTACGATCATGCCCGCGAGGTGTATAAGCAGCTGATCGCTGAATCAGCCGACGCGCCATCTACTGCCTCGAACGGTACCTCACGAAACCGGTGACCCCTGTGATGGGCCGCCTTCGGCGCTGGCTATAATCCAGACCCGAGTGCGCTCCCGCGCGCAACCCATTTCATATTTTTTCACTTACGGCGCGACGCTGGGCCATTCCCAGTCGCTCATCTCCAGTTAGTACCACGGGCTGTTAGGCCTTGCGGATCACACATTACTCCCTATATTAACAACGCTCGCGTTCATGATAACGGAGGTTAGAGACAATAGTCTGCCAGCAAGCAGACTCCTTTCTGGAACGAACGCGTATGGCTGTCCAAACTGGAGGAGGAGACAATGAAGCGTTTCAAGACAGTGAAGAGCATGATGGCCCTGGTTGCCGTGGTGATTGTCGTGGCCTTCACGGCTCCTGCAAGAACCCATGCAGCCACTGAGCTAGGGGACATGTGCTGGACCCTGGACCCGTTCATCGATACTCTGAGGATCAATGTCACTCAGGCCGATCTCACCGATGCCGGGCTATTCCAGTCGCTGCACGGCAGGTGGCGAGCCACTGGGCTATATCAGTTACCGGTGACTGGCCACATGTCGGACAGCGATGCCACGCCAGGCACTCTCGCGTTCGGTATATCGGGGTCTGTCTCGCTATCGCCGGGCACGAACGATTCTGTGGCTCTGTACGCGAATCTGAACCCAGGCACCCTGAGCGGACCCTTTTCGATCGTGGTAGCCAGCACGAGTCCAGTGGGCCGAAACAGCGGGACCATGACGCCAGTCGCGTGCACCGCGACCTTCGGGCCGGCTCCTGGTGGTAACGGCACTGCGATTGCGCTAGGAAAGTAGCACGTCAAGGCGGGGGCGGCTTGACCGCCCTCGCCGATCTCACCGGCTTCGTCCTCCCATCCGTCTCGCAGCACCCCGATCCAGCGTCAGGTCTCATAGCGCCAACGACACGGCCGGGGTGGGCGCGCTGCGGTTCCAGCAGAGCAGTGCGGCCTGCAGTTCCTCGATCAATACCCAAATACCGCATGGATGGCGCGACGTGCACGATTGACCGCCGTCTCTTCGCAGGATCTGACCGCCGTGACGAACGAAGACGTGTCGCCGGTCCCACGCACACGTCCCTCCGTGGGGACGCGAGCAACGGTAGAATAGCGGCTCACGCGGAGGAGAGGGGTAGCGCAGCTGGTTCGCGGTGGTGTGTGTGCCGCTGACGGTCGGATGCTCGCGCGGCCAGTCGACTTCGGCGGCGGCGGCTGCGCCGGCCGCGCCAAAGCTCGGCATCCGGCCGAACGGTCACACGGAGATTCAACCGGACCTTTCAAAGATCGACAACGAAGATCTGAAGAAGGTCTTTCAGTACATCGACCAGCACATCGACGAACATGTGCAGAATCTGCAGAAATGGATGCGTGCGGACGAAGCTGTGTGGCCGCGCTGGCGAGCGAGCTTCCGGCGGGCTCTGGCGCCACAGTGCCGCACCGCGATCACGAGCCGCGTCACGGAGGCGTCGTGTTGATGAAGGGCGACTTGCATTACGAGGTCGTGCTGGATCCGACGGGACAATCGTTTCGCGTGTTTTTCACAGACGCTTCCAGGTAAGGAGAGAACCCCGAAGTGACTCGCGCGGTCGCGCGATTTTCTGATCCAGCGCCTGACGATCTCTTCTAGAATTTCCATCGAGGTGAGGATCCATGCGGAATAAGACAACAGCCCGGCCCCTGGTCCGCTGGCTGGTGCTGGCTCTTGTATTGGCTTTAGCCATCGCAAAGGACGCCGGGGCCCAAGGCAATCCAACCGGCACCATATCGGGACACGTCGTCGATCCTGACGGTCTCGCCGTGCCAGGCGCGACCGCCACCGCGAAATCATCGGTTCT
>Ga0070708_100004998_pt1 | contig 10485 bp, 9 predicted proteins | sample KBSK5503metaG_FD_65469 | JGI IMG/M metagenome (GOLD analysis project Ga0070708, IMG submission 65469) | Corn, switchgrass and miscanthus rhizosphere microbial communities from Kellogg Biological Station, Michigan, USA - KBS K5-50-3 metaG | ecosystem: Host-associated > Plants > Roots >... | reverse complement strand
GTGGCCGGTTCATCCGTGCATCCCCCTTTTTGCGACTGCCGGCGTCGACACCGGCTCGCGTTGTCATAGTCAGTCAAAGCGGTACTTGAGGTCAACCCGAACCTCACGAATCGATCGAAGAAAGGCACACCTGTGCCGGCAAGACCAGGCGAAACTACGGCATTCGAGGAAAGGGGCGCGATGCTCCCATTTCCTATGAGTCGGACATGGGCGGTCGTCGAAGCTCCTTTCCGACCGCGCGCGCGTGGCGCCGGACCCACTCGTACATCGCGATTCCTGAAGCGACGCCGGCGTTGATCGACCTGGTCGATCCGAATTGCGGGATCGACAGGACCTGCGCGCAGATGTCGCGCGCCTCCTCGGACAGACCCGGCCCTTCTTGACCGAACAGAAACACGCACTCGCGCGGTACGTCGGCCTTCTCGATTGGGAGCGCCCCGGTGAGGTTGTCGACCCCAAGAACCGGCAGTTCTTTCTCGCGCGCCCATGCCGCGAACCCATGAAGCGTCGGGTGGTACCGCACGTGCTGGTACCGGTCGGTCACCATCGCTCCGCGGCGGTTCCATTTGCGGCGGCCGATGATGTGAACCTCGGCTGCTAAGAAGGCGTTCGCGTTCCGCACCACGGCCCCGATGTTCAGGTCATGCTGCCAGTTCTCGATCGCGACGTGGAACGGATGCCGGCGCTCATCGAGGTCGGCGACGATCGCCTCGAGCCGCCAATACCGAAATCGGTCGACGACGTTTCTCTGGTCGCCGAAGGCCAACAGCTCAGGGTCCAGGCGCGGGTCTTCGGGCCAGGGTTCGGCGTGCGGACCGACGCCGGGACCAAGATCCTCGTCGCCTTCCATCTACGCGATGATAGCCAGTCTCTTGCGCCCGGCTTCGCCGCGCCGTTCAATGAGGTCAGGAGGTGGTCATGCTCGCCGATCGATTCCGGAAACTCCTCGAGACCGGCGACCGCGCCGCGGTCGAGGATTTCTATTCGAGCGACGCCCTGCTCGACACCAACGTCCCTACGTGGCGCTTTCAACGCAAGGGCATCGATGAGATCGCCGCCCAATACGCGGAATGGTCAGCGTTCGGCGCACCGGAGGTGCTCGGACTTCGTGAGTGGCAGGCGTCGTTCGGCGCGGTCATCGAGTTCGACCAGCGTGAGCCCGCGGAGGACGGCGGCGAGGCGTATGCGCGCCAGCTCCATATGTTCTTCACCGAGGGCGACAAAGTCGTCCGCCACGTCATGTACTGCACCGGACCGTGGGATCCGGAGACCGAAGCGCGCCAGAAGGCCGAAGCCCCGATGTACGAGCCTTAAGGCTCGTTCAGGAAGTCCCCGAGGTTCGAGTTGCCCTCGAGGAAGTGGATCCCGGCGATGTCAGCCCCCAGTGCGGACCCCGGCGTGGCGCGGAGGATGTAGAGCCCGCTCCGCATGTCCTCGACGTAGATGAGACCGTCCCGGATGATCGGGTAGGACCACGTCGACACCCACCAGTCGTCGTCGGTCGCCGCCGTCTTGCCGTAGATCGGCGCCGGCGTGTCGGGGATGCTCGAGATGTCGGCGACCGGCTTGGGGACGAAGAACGCCGTCTGGCGCGGCGCCGCCGGGTTCGAGATGTCGATCACGCGCAGTCCGGCGCCGTACCACGACGTCAGCACGAAGTGCGGCGTGACGGTTTGGTTGTGCATCGTGAACGTCCCATCGAGCCGCTTCCCGGCCGCGTTCCGGTCGTTCACCAGGCCGTCCGACCCACAATCGACCGCGTTGTTCTCGGGGAGCGCGAACGGTGCGATCTGTTTCGCTTTCGCGAGCAAGCTGCCACCGTCGATCACGTGCATCCAGCCGAACGGGCAGCCGCCGGTCGTGACGTAGATCTCGTCGCCGACGATCATGGTGTTCTTCGTTCCGGGGACGCGGACCGCGCTGTGGGTGTTCCCCTTCCCGCCCTTCACGTAGGTGAGCGGGACCGTCGCGAGGCCGGCCGACCTGATGATCCCGACCGGGTCCGCGGCGGCGAAGGTCGAGGTGTCCTCGGTGAAGAATCCTCCGTCCCAGTCCGATATGTAGGCGCGTTTCCCGTCGGGCGAGAGCGAGATCGAGTGCGTATATCTGCCGTATCCCGCCGGGACCCCGCCGACGAGATTCGACTCGGTGAGCGTCAAGGGAAGGAGCCCTGCGTTGAACGCGCCGATGATTTTCGCCTTGGCCGGCTTCGAAGCGTCGATCACGACGACGTCGGTGCCCGACAGAGGCGTCGTCAGGTACTCGACGATCCGCGGGTGGCCGTCCACGGAGTGCGCCGGGTCGAGCCACTGGAAGAACTCATGTCCGCGGAACGGGCGCGTGTTGAAGGTCCCCGCCAGAACCGGCTTCGTGCAGTCGCCGGAAGGGAACGTCCAGAAATAGAAGGCGTTCTGGCCGGCTTTCTCGATGCCTTCGTCGAGGAACTTCGAGAAGGTCATCGCGGTCAGCATCTTGAAGCCGCCGGGCAGGTCGATCGCGCGGATCTCGCGTGTGACCGCGTCCAGGATGGCCGAGCCGGGAACGCCGCCCACGAGTGCGGGTTCGTGGAGTCGGCCACGTCGACGATCTGGATATTGTTGGTCCCCGAATAGTCGTGCCAGCGTCCGACGAACGCGCAGTGTCCGATGAGAGCGATGCCGCCGTTGTTGCCGAGCGGCTTGGTGGCTCCCGGCGGGGTGATGTCGGAATGGCCGACCAGCTCGAGCGAGCCGAGGGTAAAGTCCCCGAGCGGCCCGTGGTCGCCGACCTGGGCTGCGGGGATGCCGGCCACGTCGGTCGGGCCCGGCGCAGGCCGAGAGAGCGTTGGTACCAGCGCGATGGAGGCGAGTGCGAGCCCGACGACGAGGGCCCTAGTCTTCACGAGTGCTAGGTGTTCTGCGCCGCCCGCCCGGATTCCTTTTCGCTCGAAACGCCCGGTGCGCCCGGCTTGACGATCTCGGCCTCAGAGAACCTCGCGCTCCACCGCCCTATGTGCGCGGAGAACAGCGGCCCGCGCGGCAAGCCCAAGGAACGGAGCTCGTCCGCGATCGGCCCCTCTCCGAGCGTGATGTCAGCGCCCCCGAGGCGGCTCCGCACGACCTTGGGGTGGGACTCCCATCGGGTGAGGCGCAGGGTCCCGTCAAGGAGGGTGTAGGTGGGAGGCGCGCTCTTCTGCATCCACGGGATGAAGCCGCGCCGGAAGCGCAGGGACAGCGTTGTCGTGCCGTCTTGGCGAAGCGTCCAGACCGTGGCCGAGCGTTGCGGCGTCATGTCGAAGGACGCCATCGTCTTCGGGTATCCCCAGATCCCCCGCCCGGACGCGAGCGAGAACGCGTCGTTCACGGGGAGCCGGTGGATGTACACGCCGATCCGCTGCTTGCGGACCTCGGTGCTCTTTTGACGAGGCGTCGCGGGCCCGGCGTCGTGCAGGCGAACGAGGACGCTGAACGCGAACTCGTCGTAGGCGCCGAGGTCGGTGTCGGCGTACCGGACGAAGCCGAGCCCGAGGATCGCGCGGCCGGGCCGGGCTTGTGCGACCTCGAGGCCGGAGGCTTCGATCAACTCCTGAGCCGAGTCCGCCGGGACGAAGTAGGTCGCGATCCAGTTCTGAGCGGCGCGGACCTCGACCGGCATCGTGACGGTGCGCCCCTCGATCGTGAACTCGGTCATACGCTCGTCCGCGCGCGCGCGGCCTTCAGCAAGAGTCCGACGCCCTCGGCGAGCCCGTCGGCGATCCGCCACACCTCGGGCACCGTGTCGCGGCACGCGATCACGCCGAAGTCCACGTTCCCCATGTTCGACAGCACGGTGATGTTGACGCCGGCGCCCGGCAGCAGCGGGCCCATCGGGCAGATCGAAAGGATGCGCGCTCCGGAGGTGTAGAGCGGAACCGGCGGGCCCGGCACGTTCGACACGATGCAGTTCAGCGCCGGCGGGTGCATATCGGGCAGGCGCGAACCCGAGTACACGCGCATCGCCGTCGTGAACAGACGCGGCGCGAGGAACTCCGCCCAGTCCATCAACGTCTCCGCGCCGATCGCGTTCGCAAGTTCCTTCGAACGCTTCGTCGCCTCGGTGATGATCTCGAGCTGTTCTGCGGGGTCCTCGGTCTGCACGGGCAGCGGAACCAGCATGTTCGAAACCTGGTTGGCCGAATCGCGTTCGACGCCCTCGGTGCGAACCGAGATCGGGCACGCGGCGACGAGCGGCTTCTCGGGCAGATCGTCGATCGAGATCAGATACTGCCGCAGCGCGTGCGTCGAGATCGCGAGGACGACGTCGTTCACCTTCGCGCCGAACGCGTTCTTGATCTCCTTGAGGTCGTCGAGCGACGCGTGTCCGAACGCCACGGAGCGGTGCGACGTGAGCGCGCCCGACATGCGCAGCCTGGGGGCGAGGAACGGCGCCGCCATCGGCGCTCCGTCCGACCGGCGGGTCATCGCGCGGATCGTCTTCAGCGCACTCCCCGCGGCCCGCGTCATCGCTCCCGCGATTCGCACCGGGTTGGCGAGCTGGGTCAGCAGCGCGCCGCCGAGGAGCGAGAGGTCGGACGGCTTCCGCTCGCCGAGGAACGGGCGGTCCGGCTTGGGCTTCTCCGCGACCTCCGGGGTGAGGTCGAGCAGATGCACCATGATGTCCGCGCCGGAGGCGCCGTCGATCGTCGCGTGATGCATCTTCGTGACGATCGCCGCCTGCCCGCCTTCGAGCCCCTCGACGACCCACATCTCCCACAGCGGCTTCGAGCGGTCGAGCGCGCGGCTGGCGATCTCGCCGACCACGTCGGCGAGCGCTCGCTGATCGCCCGGAGGCGGCGCGCCGATCCGTAGCAAGTGGTTCTCGACGTCGAAGGTGGGATCGTCGATCCACACCGGATGCCCGAGCTGGAACGGCACCGTCACCAGTCGTCTCCGGAACGACGGCATCAAATGGATCCGGTCGTCCACCATCTTCCGGATCTTGTCGAACGAATAGCCGCCGGGCATCGTGGAGGTGTCGAGGAGCAAGACACCGATCACGTGCATGTGCATCTCGGGCGTTTCCAGATACAGGAACGTCGCGTCCATACCGGACAACCGCTTCACTTGACCGCCTCCCCCTGCAGCGCGCGCGTCGCTTGATCCTTCGCCCACGTGTAATCCGCTTTCCCCGCGGGGGAGCGGACGACCTTGTCCACGATCACCAGATCGCGCGGAACCTTGTAGCCGGCGAGCCGCTCCCGGCAGTGGGCCTGGAGGTCTTCGAGCGACGGCGCCGCCCCGGGCTTCGGCTCGACGACGGCGACGACGCGCTCGCCCCAGCGATCGTCCGGCACACCGATGACGACCGCGTCGGCGACCGACGGATGGTCGCGGAGCGGCTCCTCGACCTCCTCTGGGAAGACCTTCTCGCCGCCGGTGTTGATCGTGAGCGAGCCGCGGCCGAGGAGCGTGATCGACCCGTCCTCCTCGACCGTCGCGATGTCGCCGGGGAGCACCCAGCGCACGCGGTCGCGCACGATGAAGGTTCGCTCGGTCTTCTCCGGGTCCTTGTGATAGCGGAGCGGGATGTGACCGCGGCGGGCGAGCCGTCCGGCGACGTTCGAGCCCGGCGGCACCGGCGCGCCGTCGTCGTCCAGCACCGAGGTCTGATCGTTGACGATGAACCGAGCGCCCTGTTTCGCGCCGACCACGCCCGTCTCCGATGAACCGAACCCGTCGGCGATCATACGATCGGGAAGGAGCGCCAGCAGGCGCTGCTTCGTCGTCTCGGTGAGCATCGCGCCGCCGGAGCCGATCACCCACAGGCTCGAGGTGTCGTAGCGATCGCGATGCGCCTCGAGCTCTTCGACCAGCGGGCGGGCGATCGCGTCGCCGACGACGACGAGTATGCCGACATGCTCTTTGGTGACGAGTTCCCACACCAGCACCGGGTCGAACCGACCGAGCGGCGTCATCACGAGAATGCCGCCGGTGAAGAGCATCTGGAACGCGAGCCAATGGGCGCTCGAATGCATCAGCGGCGGGGTCGCGAGCGCGACGAGCCCGGGGGTCGGCAGCCGGTCGGCGAGCTCCGCCGGGCCCGACACGTAGTTGCCGAGCTGGGTGATGTCCCCACCGCCCATCGCCGCTTTGAAGATGTCTTCGTGCCGCCAGATCACACCTTTCGGCATGCCGGTCGTGCCGCCGGTGTACACGCAGTAAAGGTCGTCGGACGAACGGCCGGCCGGGTCGGGCCGCTCGGCGCTCGAGCTCGCGAGCGCGTCTTCGTACGGCTCCGAACCCTCAACCGGCTCCGCGTCGGAGTCGTCCTCGACGCAGAACAGCCGCTTTAGTCCCGGCGTCTTCCACAACGTCGCGGAGACGCGCGGCGCGAACTGCCGGTGATAGATGAGCGCGACGAGGTCGGCGTCGTCGTAGAGGTACGCCAGCTCCGCCTCGACGTACCGGAAGTTCACGTTGATCGGGATCGCCCGGACCTTGAAGCACGCGAGCATGCCCTCGAGGTACTCGGAGCCGTTCATCATGTGGAGGCCGACATGTTCGCCCTGGCGAACACCGCGCTCTGCCAACGCGTTGGCAAGGCGGTTCGCTCGCTCGTCGAGCGCGGAATAGGTCAAACGCCGCTCTCCGACGATCACGGCTTCGCGTTCCCCGATGCGGTCGGCGACCGCTTCGAAGAGATCGGCCAGGTTGAAACTCAAGGGAAGGCCTCCACCAATTGTGCGCCGAGGTGCGGCGTTGGGGTGCAGTGGGTGCCATAGTATGACGGAGCGTCAGGTTCCTGCGAGGAGAACGAGGACCATGGCCTCTCGCAAGCCGGTCGGAGCGGTCGAGTTCGCGCAACGGGTCGGGCGTGCGGTCGCGCGTACGCCGGGCATCGGCGTCTTGTGGGCGCCGCCGCGCGCCGCGGGCTTCGCGTTCGGCACGATGGTGAAGGAACGGTTCGGTCTCGCCGACCCGGATCTTCCGAAAACCAGACCGTCGCTGGCCCTCACCGCGCAAGTCGCGCTCGACGAAGCGCTCCTCGGCGTGATGCGCAACCCGCGCCGCTACCCAACCGACGGCGAGCTTCGCGCGGTCGCGATCGACATGGACACCGCCATCGGCGTCTACGAGCGAAACGGATGGACGCGCGACCCGTCGGGCTTCCATCCGGATCCGCCGCCTCTCGTCGACGTCACGCGTTCGATGGGTTGGGCGATGGGGATGTGGTACGACCGGTTGTCCTGGCCGAGCGGATACATCACGCCGGAAGGATTACCGGGCTCCGACCGCTGGGATGGTTACACGCGCAACCGAACCGCGTGGGCCTACCTGGTCCGCTCTCAGCCGGAACGCCCCTGGCTGGTGTGCATCCACGGGTTCGGCACCGGCGTGCCGATGTCGGACTTCTTCGCGTTCCGCGCGCGACGCCTCGCCGAGGAGTTGAAGCTGAACCTCGCGTTCACGGTGCTCCCGCTGCACGGGCCGCGCCGCGCGTCGCGACTGTCCGGTGCGGAGCTGCTGTCGTACAACCTGCTCGACTTCGTGCTCGGCATGGGCCAGGCCGTGTGGGACCTGCGGCGACTCACCCGCTGGCTGCGCGCCGACGGCGCCACGCAGATCGGTTTCTACGGGATGAGCCTGGGTTCGTACGCGGGCGCGCTGCTCGCCGGACTCGAGCCGGGCATCGACTTCGCGATGGCCGGGGTCCCGCTGTGCGACATGGGCCGCATGATCGACCACCACGCGACCTCGAAGATGCGCACCCGGGCGCGGGAGCACGGGCTCGGGATGGACAAACTTGGTCCCCTGTATTCGGTGGTATCGCCGCTGTCGTGGCCGTCGCAGGTCCCGGCCGAGCGGTCGTTCATGTACGCGGGCCTGGGGGACAGGATGTCCACGCCGGGCCAGGCGCAACGCCTGTGGCACCACTGGGGCGAGCCTCGCGTGCTGTGGTACGAAGGCTCGCACCTGACGTTCCTGTGGTCGGGCAAGGTCTCGCGATTCCTGGATACGGCTCTCGCAGACGCCGGCTGGATCGATCGGCGGCCGCCGGGAGTTCCCTCTTCGAACGCTAGTCTCTAATCTCGACGGCAGCCTTGAGGGCGGAACGCTCAGGTTTGAAAAACTCGATTAGATGGTTCGTCCTCGGACCTATACTGACTCACAAGCCGGTCGGCGGACTGCCCCAGACGTTGGCTAACAAAGTCGAGGTTGGGCAAACAAAGGATAGTCTGGAAGCGTGAAGCCCGCGGATATGACGTCGAGCGTTAGCGCGCCGACTCTTGAGTTGCTCAATTGGGTAGCGGCGTCCCGGCGGACCTACAACGAAACGATGGAGGTCTGGCGAACATCCTGTCCCCGGCTCTCGGTTTGGGAGGATTCCCAGATCGACGGGCTTGTTCGCCTGGAGAGGGACCCTTACGGCGAGTCTTTGGTAACACTGACTGCTCGTGGTAAGGAGATCTTGGATGGTGCGTCCTAGGCGGTTGACTGCACGCGGGTCATGCGCTCTTACTTCGCGGTAACACGCACGCGGGGCCCTGCGTGGGATGCCGAGACGCCGATGCAGTCTCAGCGACATTGGCCTGAACACGCCGCCTTCATGAACGGGCTCGTGGACGCCGGCTTCATCGTGCTAGGAGGGCCGCTCGCCGCGGGCGAAACCATTCTGCTCATCGTCGTCGCCGAAGATGAGGCGACGATTCGCTCTCGCCTGAGCGCTGATCCCTGGGCGCCTGTCGGACTACTGAAGGTCGCGACCGTCCAACCTTGGACGGTGTTGCTCGACGGTCGAAGCCGCGATGCTGCGTTGAGGCAGCGTTAGCGCGCCGCGGCGGCCGCGAGCATCGACAGGGACATCGAGCGGCGGAAGGCGCGGACCAGGTCGGCGTCGATCCCGTTCGTCAGGTAGCAGAACGACACGCCGGTATCGGGATCGGCCCACGCGGTCTGGCCGCCGACGCCGGGACTCGCGAACGCCCGGCCCGAGACTCCTTCTCCGAAGCTCCGCATCAGCGCGTATCCGTCCTCGCCGGCGGCAACGAGCCCCCGGGTCCGGTTCGCTGAGACGTTCGTGTATGGGTCGAGGAAGGTGTTGCGAACGCTTCCCGTCGCGTCGGCGAGAACCTCTTGGTTCCAGAGCCCCTCCGAGTTCCGCATCATCGCTTGGAACAGCATCGCGACGTCGGCGGCAGTGCCGACCGCGCCGGCGCCGGGAACGCCGGCGGCTCGTACCACCGGCTCGTTGTAGCGCAGCAAGATGTCGCCGCGGATCTCCGGTAGCTGCAGCTCTTCGCCGCTCGAACGCCGGATCGTGCCGAGTTGAGACGGCTCGCCGACGATCGCGACGTCGACGATCGGTCGCTGGTCGATCTCGTCGAAGCCGAGCCGCAAGAAGTCGAGATCGAGCGCCGCGCAGATCCGCTCGTTCACGAACGCTCGGAAGTCGAGGCTCGACGCTCGCTCGATCACCTCCGCGAGGACCCAGTGCGCCGAGGTCGGGTGGTATTCGGTCCGCGTGCCCGGCGCCCAGTCGAGCCGCCACGACCGGAACCGCTCAAGGCGCGTGACGGGATCGGCACCTTCCTCGGGACGCATCGGCGCGCGCGGGAACCCTGCGGTGTGCAGAAGCAGGTGGTCGACGGTGACCGCATCCTTCCCGGCGAACTCCGGGACGAGGTCCGCGACCCGCGTTTCGCAGGTCAAAGCCTCTTCCGAGACGAGCAGCCAGATCGCGCTCGCGACGAGCGCCTTGGTGATCGAGAAGATCGTGTACCGGGAACCGGCCGCCGCGCCGAAGGCCTCCCACGCGACGAGCTCGCCGTTCCGAGCGAGCGCCAGCTGGCACGAGGGCAGCGTGCCGTCTTCGACGTCGCGCCGGGCCCGGGCGATCAGCTCGGCGATGCTCATCCGCGGCCGGCTCTATCGCGCCGCTCGGTCGGTGTGTGACACTGACGTCGATGGAGCGCATGACCGGCATGGACGCGGGTTTCCTCTACATGGAGACGCCCTCGCTCCACATGCACACGCTGAAGATAGGCGTGATCGACCCGTCGAACGTCGCCGGTGGCTACACCTTCGAGCGGTTCCGCGACGAGCTCTCCAAGCGTCTGCATCTGCTTCCGCCCTTTCGCCGCCGCGTCGTCGACGTGCCGGGCGGGATGTATCACCCCGTATGGATAGAGGATCCGAACTTCGACCTCGACCGGCATCTGAAGCGCACCGCAGTCCCGGCGCCCGGCGGCACGCGAGAGATGGACGCCCTCATCGGAGAGATCGCCAGCACGCAGCTGCCTCGCGACAGGCCGCTGTGGGAGATCTGGGCGCTCGAAGGTTTGCACGACGGCCACGTCGCGTTCGTCGCGAAGATCCACCACGCGCTCGCCGACGGGGTCGCCGCCGCGGCACTGCTCGCGAACGTCCTGTCCGTCGACCCCATCCCGGCCGACCCGCCCCCTCCCGCGCAGCCGTGGCGTGGGGAGCCGATCCCCGACGCGAAGACGCTGTCGCGCGACGCCGTGCG
>Ga0070708_100004997_pt1 | contig 10485 bp, 10 predicted proteins | sample KBSK5503metaG_FD_65469 | JGI IMG/M metagenome (GOLD analysis project Ga0070708, IMG submission 65469) | Corn, switchgrass and miscanthus rhizosphere microbial communities from Kellogg Biological Station, Michigan, USA - KBS K5-50-3 metaG | ecosystem: Host-associated > Plants > Roots >... | reverse complement strand
CCGGTCATGCGGCTGCTCGAGGGGCTCGGGTTCTTCTACGGGCTGGGCGTTCTGATCGTGATCTTCGCCGCCTTCGTGCTCGGCCGCTTCGCTGTCGCTGCGGTTCGCTCTGGGCACCACGCGGTAGCGCCGCCGGACGAGACCGAACCGGTTTACCCCGAGGAACGCCACCCGGGCAGCATGCGGCCCGGCCCGGCAGGCCGCTAGTCCCGCCGCCCCTCCAGAGCATGAACGAGGTGGAGGCCTACCTGTATGAGGCCATCGCGACGCTGGGGTACATCGGGCATCCGGTGACCAGGACGGAGATCGCCGCGGTCGCCGACCTCGACGACTCGACCGTCAAGCGGACCCTGCGCGAGCTGACCGACCGGGGGCTCCTGGTCCAGGGCGATTACGGGGGCGAGCTCGCATACGAGCCGGCGAGGCGCGACGGGAGCGTGGCGCCCGACCAGGCGTCGGGTCCCCTTCTCTGACGGCGGCACCGTCAGCTGCGCCGGTAGCGTTCGGCATCGGGCTCGCGAAGGGTCAGCCCCTGCCTGGCTGGTCTGGGTCGGGCGTCAGGGTCCCGCCGTCGGGGTCCAGGGCGCCGTCGAAGAGCGCCCGCTCGATCCGCTGGTGGTCGTGGAAGTACTCGACGTGCCGCAGGTTGGGCACCGCGACGCCGGCCCGGGCGTGCAGGTTGGGGGCGCAGTGGCCGGAGACCTGGAGGTTGTGCGCCGCCGCCAGAGCCGACCCGCGCAGGAACTCGGTGATGCCGCCGCAGCGCGTCACGTCCAGCTGCAGGCAGTCCACAGCGCCCGCGTCGATGAGAGCGGCCGAGTCGGCCAGCGACCAGCTGTACTCGCCCGCAGCAACGTCGGGCAGGACCTGGCGCCGGACCGCGGCGAGCCCGGCAAGGTCCTGGGCGGACACCGGCTCCTCGAACCAGGTCACCCCGTACTGGGTCATCCAGTCAGCCACCCGCACCGCCTGGCCCACCGTGTAGCCGCCGTTGGCGTCCACGTAGAGCTCAGCGTCGGGGCCGATGACCTCGCGGGCGAGCGCCACGCGCTTGAGGTCCCGGCGGACGTTGCTGCCCCAGTCCTGGCCGATCTTGATCTTCACCCGCGGGATGCGGTCCTTGTCCACCCACCCGGCTAGCTGGTCCCGGGTCAGGCCGTCGTCGTAGCTGGTGAAACCGCCGCTCCCGTAGACGGGGACGCTGTCGCGGGCCTGGCCGAGTAGCCGGGCCACCGGGCAGCCGAGCAGCCGCGCCTTGAGGTCCCACAGCGCGATGTCCACGGCGGAGATCGCCGTCGCGGCGATGCCCGGCCGGCCGATGTTGCGTACTGCACGTGCCATTGATTCCGCCGCGCCGGGCACGTCGAGTGCGCTGCGCCCGACGACCGCGCTCGCCAGTACGTCGGTGATGACGCCTTGCGCCGCCGCGGCCGCGTAGGTCCAGCCGACGCCCTTGGCCGCACCGGCCCGCACGCTGGCGAGCACCAGCGTGGTCTTGTCCCAGGCGAGCGTCCCGTCCGCCTCGGGAGCATCGGTCGGGATCACGTAGACGGCGGTGGTGATCTCCCGCACGGTCGGCCCGTCATCGCGCACGGCTTGGCCCCCTTTGCTCTCGGCTCGCCTCTCCGCTACCTGATCAGCGCGGTCGCAAACGTGAGCGGCGGATCACAGTCGTTACTCGATGCGGTGGCCGGATCGTGCTGGCGGTGGCGACTCCGGCCAGGATCAGCAGGCGCGCCCATCTGGTGCGGTGGCTGGCAGTGGTGACCGGCGCACTGGCAGGCTGGCTCGCACTGGGGAAGCGCACCAGAGGATGAGTGCTGCAATATGGCCGAGCCTGAGCCCATTACCGCCGATGCCGCCCGGCCGGTCCAGCGGCCCTTGCTGACGTTGCAATGGCGCGACCTTGCGTTCCTGCACTGGCCGGTGGACGCGGGCGCCGCTGGGCGGCTAATGCCGCCTGGCGCGGTGCCTGATCTTTACGACGGTGTCAGTTATGTCGGGCTGGTCGCGTTCCGCATGCATCGAGTCGGCTGGCTGAGCCTGCCCGGGCTTCCCTACCTGGGGTCCTTCCCGGAGACTAACGTCCGGCTGTACTCCGTGGGGCCCGGTGGCAGGCGGGGGGTGGTGTTCTGCTCGCTGGACGCGGCACGGCTGCTGCCGGTGCTGGCCGGCCGGGCCGGCTTCCGGCTCCCATACCAGTGGTCCCTCATGCGGGTTCGCCAGGAGGGTGACGTGGTCAGCTACGCCAGCCGGCGCCGCTGGCCGCGTCCGGGCCCCCGGCTGAAACTCCGGATTCGCGTGGGCGAGCTGGTTGCCCGGCCGTCGGCGCTGGAGCAGTTCCTCACCGCCCGATGGGGGCTGCACGCCGCCTGGTACGGCGGCCGGACGCTCTACCTGCCGAACGAGCATCCGCGCTGGATCCTGCACCGGGCCACGGTCGTCCGCCTCGACGAGAATCTCATCGGGGCGGCGGGCCTGCCAACGCCGGAGTCCGGGCCGGTGAGCGTCCTTTACTCACCGGGCCTCGCGGTCCGCATCGGCGCCCCCAGCGGCGTGATCATCAGCAGTCAGTCTGGGCAGTGAGCCTCCGCTACCAGCGGTACCAGCGACGGCGGCGCCCACCGGCGGACTCGACGGTGCGGAACAGGAAGCCGAGCAGCCAGATGGCAAGCACGATGAGCGCGATCCACCACAGAACGTGCACCGCGAACCCGAGGCCGCCGAGGATGAGCGCGATCAGCAAGACCGCGAGGATGAGGAACACAGGAAACTCCTTTCGGCTATGCACGTTCCTCACTGCCCGCTTGGCGGAAACTAAACACGCGCCGCGTCCCGGGTCGGCCCGCGGGTGCCCGGAGACGTCCGGGCGGAGGTTTATCCCTCAGCGACGGGGAAGCAGCAGGAGCGCGCTGGGCGCCGGGTCCGGCAAGCAGATGCTGCGCAGGAGTATCGCGGCGCAGCCCTTTGTGACAGCTGGGAGGTGGCTGATATGCCTCGGGGATCGAGCCCCAAGCGGGAGCGGCAGTACGAGCACATCAAGGAGAGCGCGAGGCAGCGCGGCGAAAGCGCCGCCAGGGCGGCGGAGATCGCGGCCCGTACGGTCAACAAGGAGCGTGCTCGCTCGGGCGAGGCACGGACCGCGAGCCCGACATCCACCCAGGACATCTCGTCGGCCCGGCGTGGCGGGTTGCGCTCGCATCGCGGGGCGGGCGGCCCGACCAAGGCCCAGCTCTACACGGAGGCCCGGCACCGCGGTGTGAAGGGCCGCTCGTCGATGAACAAGGCGCAGCTTGAGCGGGCGCTAGGCCGCGTACAGCCCGGATAGGGCCTTTCCTCGGCGCCAGGCACGTCAGCCAGGCCGTCGCGCCGGCGCGACCGCGAATCATGGCCGCCCGATGTTTGACGCCTGCTTCGGAGGACAGCGCTGGGGGATGACGTCGAGGTTGACCGGGCAAGCGAGCGAGGAGGCCGTGGAGGGCGCGCACCCGGTGCGCGAGGCGGCCAAAGCAGCCGCGGTGCAGGCGGAGGAAACCGGCGGCCTGGGACACCTCGGCCGGCCGATGGATCGGCGCTCGCCGTTCTTCGTCGGAATCGCGGGCGCGGCCGGGGTCGCGGTCACGATCGGGCTGGTGGAGCTGACCATCAAGGCCCGGTCGGTGCTCGTGCTCATCGGCCTGGCGTTGTTCATCGCCGCGGGCCTGGACCCCGTCGTCACGTGGCTGACCAGGCACCGGATGCCGCGGTGGGCCGCCGTCATCGCTGTGCTGCTGGGCATGCTGGGCGTGATCGGCGGGTTCCTCGCCGCCGCGATCCCGCCGCTGGCCGCGCAGACCGCCAACCTGATCGCCGAGCTTCCGCACTACGCGCACATCCTGCAAAATCACAACTCACAATTCGGGCGGCTTAACGTCAAGTACCACATCGAGCAGCGCCTGTCCCACCTGCTCGCCACGAGGGGCAGTTCGCTGGTCGGTGGCGTGCTGGGCGCCGGGGCACTGGTGCTCGGTGCCCTCGCGTCGACGCTGGCCGTGATCGTCCTGGTGGCCTACTTCCTGGCGGGCATGCCGAGGATCAAGCTGTTCGTCTACCGGCTGGCGCCGCATTCCCGCCGGGCCCGGGTGATCCTGCTCGGCGACGAGATCTTCACCAAGGTAGGCGGGTTCGTGCTGGGTAACGTGGTCACGTCGGTGATCGCCGGGCTCGGCACTTATCTGTGGATGCTCGCGTTCGGCATCCCCTACCCGATCCTGCTGGGCCTGTTCGTGGCCATCATGGACCTGATCCCGGTCATCGGCTCCACGATCGGCGGGGCCGTGGTGTCCCTGGTCGCACTGACGGTTTCGCTGCCGGTCGCGATAGCCACGCTGGCCTTCTACATCGCCTACCGGCTCGCCGAGGACTACCTGCTCGTGCCCAGGATCATGGGCAGCGCCGTCAAGGTGCCTGCCGTCGTCTCGGTCGTTGCGGTCCTGGTCGGCGGGGCGCTGATGGGCATCATCGGTGCGCTGGTGGCGATCCCGGTCGCCGCCGCGCTCCGGCTGCTGCTGCAGGAGGTCACGTTCCGGCGCCTCGACCGCAGCTGAACCCCGCCGCCGCGAGGGCCGATTCGGCCAGCGCATCGGCGAGGGTGGCCGGGCGCGCCGCACGGTCAGCCGCGGCGAGCAGGACCATCGATGCGGCGTGCGCCGTGTCGACCGCCGCGCCCAGCGCGAATACGTCCGGCAGCGGGACGAAGGCCGTCACCGCCGCCTGGGCCAGGTGCCTGGCGCCGAGCACCTGGGCCACCCGCCGTGCCCGGCGGCTGGGGAAACGGCCTGTGGCCAGGTAGATCACCAGGCCGGGCGCCATGACCAGTACCACCCCGTAGCTGGCGCGAGTGAGTTGCAGTGCCCGGCCGCCGGCGGTCATCCCTGCGCAGCCGGGAACCGTTCCCTCAGCGGGGGCTGTTCCCTTCGCCCAAGCCGTCACCGGCGGTGTCCTAGCCTTCCCGCCAGGAAAGCCCCGGCGACCGCCGTCCCGGCCAGCAGCCCGGACGTCACCCGGGCGTGCTGGGAAAGCCACAGCTGCGAACTGCGGCCATGGGACCTGTCATCGAAGACCCCGTGCGATCCGTGGTCGTGCCCGTTGACCCCGTCGACCGGCAGAAGCAGGTTGTCCGGCTGGCCGGGGTCGGCGGGCTCCTCCGTCTGCTGCGCGCCGTAGCCGGTGCGGGCCAGGTACCGGTCCAGCAGGGCTGGGGCCAGCCGGTTGGCGACGATGGTGGCCGCCGTGCTCGCCCCGACCCAGTACTGCTTCCGCTCCGGGTGGTCCGCGGCGTACACGATGCCGCGCGCGGCGACCTCCGGCTGGTAGATCGGCGGCACCGGCTGAGGGTGGTTCGGCAGCCTGGACCGCACCCAGGAGAACTGTGGGGTGTTGACGGCCGGCAGCTGCACCACGGTCACGTGCACGCCCGAGTTCTCATGCAGCAGCTCGCAGCGCAACGAGGACGTGAAGCCGTTGATCGCGTGCTTGGCTCCGCAGTACGCCGACTGCAGCGGGATGCTGCGCGACCCGAGCGCGGATCCGACCTGCACGATCGTTCCGTAGTCACGGGGGCGCATCCGGCTGAGCGCCGCCATCGTCCCATGGACGAACCCGAGGTAGCTGACCTCCGTCACCCGCCGGAACTCCTCCGCCGTCACGTCGGCGAACGGCGCGAACACCGAGGCGAACGCGACATTGACCCACACGTCGATCGGCCCGAAGGCCTGCTCGATCTCGCTGGCGGCGGCGGTGATCTGGTCGTAGTCGGCGACGTCGGCGCTGATGGCGAGCGCTTTCCCGCCCGCCTCCGCAACGTCGCGCGCCGCTCCCTCCAGGCCGGCCCGGCCGCGCGCGATCAGCCCGACGCTGGCACCGCGCTCCCCGAACAGGCGCGCGGTGGCGCGCCCGACCCCCGCGCTCGCGCCGGTGACTACCACGGTCTGGTGTTCCATGTGCTCCTGCCTCCGCTAGGTCCGGTGAACCGTCTGCGCTACCCCGCCCACCCGGCGCAAACCCGGGTAACCGCTCCGGCTACCGACCGTGCCCATAGCTGGCGATGCCGGAGCCAGACGGGCAGCTCTTCGGATGGCTTTGAATAACCACCGGGCCGTGCGGGCCGGTAGTCGGCATGCAGGGATCTTGGGACGCGGCCATGCCCAGGACCATGGCGGAAACGACCGCCATGATCATCACCGGGACGAGGAGTGCCGCGCGCACGGCCGACGCCGGCCGACGTGCCGACCGCGGGATGCGACGGCCTCCATGGCGCAGGCGTCGCCATGCCCACCAGGGCACTGCCTCCAAACGTTCCGTCCGGGGGATTGCCTCATTGGTGTGGACACGTGTGAACATCGCGAACATCGAGGCCAACCGCGGTTCGCGACGTTTTAGCGTGTTCTCAATCGTGTCGAGAACGCGCTGCTGGTAGGCAGGCAAGCTCATGACATTCCTCGTTTGGATGACCACTTCCGCCCTGACAGCTACCCGGTCAGCGCTGGGTATGCGTGCGGAACGCGGCACGCGGAAACCGAAGGCGTCAGGTCTCGATGACGGCGAAGGCGGCCGGGGGCATCACCACGGCGTCGCCGTCGAGCGCGATCCCCGAACACGACGCGGCCAGGATCGCGGTTCCCCGCCCGGCCAGCGGCAGCCGCCGCGGCACGGGCGCCAGGCTGGTCGCGATCCGCAGCCGCCCGCGGCGGACCACCAGCCAGCGCTCGTCCTCGTGATAGTCGGCCCGGATCCGGTCCATCCGGGGATCGGTCAGCTCCGGGCGGGCCCGGCGCATGGCGATGAGCTCCCGGTACCACGCCAGCATCTCCAGGTGGCCGTCCCGGCCTGGCTGCGACCAGTCCAGCTTGGACCGCAGGAACGTCGCCTCGTCCTGCGGGTCCGGGATGTCGCCGGCAGTCCAGCCGAAACCGGCGAACTCCGAGCGCCGGCCGTCGGCCACCGCCTGGGCCAGGCCAGGGTCGATGTGGTCGGTGAAGTACTGCCAGGGTGTGTCCGCGCCCCATTCTTCCCCCATGAACAGCATCGGCGTGAACGGCGCGGTCAGCACCAGGCCGGCCCCGACCTTCACCAGCGTCGGCGGCAGGCCGGCCGCGATGCGGTCCCCGGTCGCCCGGTTGCCGATCTGGTCGTGGTTTTGCAGGTAGCCGAGGAAGCGGTGCGCGGGCACGCGGAAGATGTCCACCTGCCGCCCGTGGCTGCGCCCGCGGAACTCCGACCAGCCGCCGTCGTGGAAGAACACCCTGGTCAGTGTCTGGGCCAGCGCGGCGAGCGAGCCGAAATCGCAGTAGTAACCCTGCCGCTCCCCGGTGATCGCCGCGTGCACGGCGTGGTGAAAGTCGTCGCTCCACTGCGCGGTCAGCCCGTAGCCGCCCGCCTCGCGCGAGGTGACCAGCCGGGGATCGTTGGCGTCGGACTCTGCGATGAGCACCAGGTCGCGGTTCAGCAGCGCCGCCAGCGCCTGCACCTCGCCGCTTAGCTGCTCCAGGAAGTGGAGCGCCCGGTGGTCTTCGAGCGCGTGCACCGCGTCGAGGCGGAGCCCGTCGAGGTGGAAGTCGCGCAGCCACATCAGCGCGTTGCCTATCAGGAACGCCCGCACCTCGTCGGAACCCGGCTGGTCCAGGTTCACCGCCGGGCCCCAGGGCGTCACGTGCGCTTCGGTGAAGTACGGGCCGAACCTGCCGAGCCGGTTGCCGATGCCGACGTGGTTGTACACGACGTCCAGCAGCACCGCCAGGCGCCGCGCATGGCAGGCGTCGACGAACCGCTTCAGCGCGTCCGGCCCGCCGTAGGGCTCGTGCACCGCCCACAGGTTGATCCCGTCGTAGCCCCAGCCGTGACGGCCGGGGAACGACGCGACCGGCATCAGCTCGACGGTGTCCACGCCGAGGTCGCGCAGGTGGTCAAGCCGCCCGATCGCGGCGTCCAGCGTTCCCTCGGGCGTGAACGTCCCGACGTGCAGCTCGTAGATCACCGAGCCGTGCAGGGGGCCGCCCCGCCAGCCGCGGTCCGTCCAGCGAAAGGAGGAATGGTCATACGTGCGGCTAACGCCATTTATGCCGAACGGCTGGCGCGTCGACCGTGGATCCGCAAGCGGGCCGTCGCCGTCGAGCCAGAACGCGTAGTCGAGGCAAGCCCCGGCTACCGCCACGCTGGCCTCCCACCACCCAGGCGCGTCCGCGTGCCGCATCGGGTGCCGCTGGCCGGCGACCTCCACCTCAACCCGCGCGGCCCCGGGTGCCCAGACAGCGAACAAGGTCACCGCGCAACCCTATGCACGTGCATCGCCGGGAACCAGCTCGGCGGCGGGTACCAGCAGCGCCACCGGCAGCCGTTCTGTCAAATCGGACAGCAGCAGGCGCGAACCCGTATGCGTGGCACCGGTCAGCACGTTCCGCCAGCGCCCTTCCGGCAGCTCAAGCGCGGTGTCAGCCCAGCCGCCGCGGTGCCGCAGCCCGGTGGGCAGCCGAGTCGCCACAGTGATCGCTGGGCCGCGGCCGAACGCGACCGCGTGCCGGGCCGCCGGGCCGGTTGCGCGCAGCGGGGCGTAGCCGCCGCAAAACCAGTCCGGGTGGCCGCGCCGCAGCCGCAGCGCCCGCGAGGTGATCAAGAGCTTCTCCGCGTCCAAGTCGAGAGCCGGGGAGCACTCGTCCAGCGCGGTGAGCATGGCGCGGCGCTGGGCGTAGTCCACCGGGCGCCTGTTATCCGGGTCCACCAGGGAGAACCCCGCCAGCTCGCAGCCCTGGTACACGTCGGCCACCCCGGGCATCGTGAGCTGCACCAGCTTCATCCCCAGCGAATTCGCCCTGGCGTCCGGCGCGATGCTAGAGACGAATTCGGTGATGCCCGCGGTGAGACCGGGGTCGCCAAGCACCTTCTCTGTGAAGTCCAGCGCGGCCGCTTCGTAACCTTCGTCCGGGTCGGTCCAGGACGTCCGTGTCTTCGCCTCGCGCATGGCCTTGACCAGGTACATGGCGAGGCGCTGGTACCCGATCGGCCAGGCGCCCACCAGCGTCTGCCATAGCAGGTACTCGGTCCGGGGCTCGGGCCCTTTCCCGCCCGCCAGCGTCACGGAGCGGTCATGCCAGCTCGCCACCTCGGCCGCCCACGCCTGCGGCGTCTCGGCGAGCACCGCCAGCCTCGCCCGGACGTCCTCCTGTCGTTTGGTGTCGTGCGTGGACAGGGTGGTCAGCGTGGCCGGCCAGTCCCGGGCGAGCCGGCCCGCGAACGCGTGGAACCCCTCAGGGCTCAGCCCGAGCCGCTCGGGGTCGCCGCCGACCTCGTTCAGCGCGGCCAGCCGGGGCCACCGGTAGAACGCGGTGTCCTCCACGCCCTTGGCCATGACCGGGCCGCAGGTTTGCTGGAACCGGACGACGAACTCGCGGGATGCCGCGTCGCCACCGGCGCTGCCGAGGACCAGCCTGGCCACCGCCGCGAGCGCCGGGCGCACGAGCGGCGGAAGACGGTGCCGCGCGCTCGCGGTCGCGGCGGCCACGACGCGGGCGGACGTGGCCGGCGGCGGCTCCCCGGGCACCGCATAGGCCCGGTACACGGGGAAGGCCGTGAGCAACTCGACCAGCACCGCGTGCAGATCGGTGAAGCTCAGCCCGCGGAGCGCCGGGCTGTCGGCGCGGGTCAGCAGGCGGACCAGGCGGTATACCTCGGCTGCGAGGCTATGCCGGAGCACCTGCCGCTTGGCTGTCTCCGCCACGTCTGCGAAGCGCGGCGTATCGTCGGTGAACCTCGTGTACGCCGTCGTCAGCGGGCCGGCCCCGGCCGCGTCCAGGAACAGGCGACCGACCGCGCCCAGCGCGTCGTAGCCGGTCGTGCCGGCGCACCGCCAGTCCCGCGGGAGCTCCTCGGCCCCGCTGAGGATCTTCTCGGTGACCACCCAGGCGCCACCGGTGGCGGCGGCCAGCCGGTCCAGGTAGCCGCGGGGGTCGGCCAGCCCGTCCGGGTGGTCGACGCGCAGGCCGTCGATGAGGCCCTCGGCCACCAGGCGCAGCAGCAGGCCGTGCGTCGCCTCGAATACGGTCTCGTCCTCCACCCGGATCGCGATGAGCGAGGTGATGTCGAAGAACCGCCGCCAGTTCAGCTGCGTGGCGGCCTCCCGCCAGTCCGCGAGCCGGTAGTGCTGGGCCGCGAGCAACTCCGGCAGCGGCAGGGCGTCGGTGCCGGCGCGGACGGGCAGCTCGTGGCCCTGATAGCGCAGCACGGTCTCGCCGTCGCCGGTGCGGTCTGCCGTGATGTCGCCGATACAGTCCCGGAACGGCCCGGCCAGGACGGGCAGCAGCAGCCGCCCGTCCAGCGCCGCCCAGTCGATGTCGAACCAGTGCGCGTACGGTGAGCCGGTCCCGTCGCGGAGGACCGACCAGAACTGGCGGTTCAGCGACTCGGGTACCGGGATGGCCATGTGGTTGGGCACGATGTCGGCAACCACGCCCA
>Ga0070708_100004996_pt1 | contig 10487 bp, 9 predicted proteins | sample KBSK5503metaG_FD_65469 | JGI IMG/M metagenome (GOLD analysis project Ga0070708, IMG submission 65469) | Corn, switchgrass and miscanthus rhizosphere microbial communities from Kellogg Biological Station, Michigan, USA - KBS K5-50-3 metaG | ecosystem: Host-associated > Plants > Roots >... | reverse complement strand
TGCCTCAGCGGCCGCGAGCACGATCTCGTCCTTGGTCTTGTACTGGTGGTAGACGGCCGCCTTGGTCACGCCGATCTCGTCGGCGATCATCTGCAGAGACGTACCGCCGACGCCGTGGCGGGCGAACAGCTCGAGGGCGGCGGAGATAACGCGACTCTGCGCCGCGGTGCCCACGGGTTAACGATCGAAGGAGTCGTGAATGGGGGTCGGCTTTCCCAGTCCGGCGGCCTCCATCAGCTCGACGAGGGCGTCGGGGATGCCGTCGGCGATCTCCCACGGGTCCTCGACGAGGTCGGGATCGACGGTGAGCCCGAAGTCGACGCGATCGACGTAGCTCATCAGCGTGATGTTCAGGCCGCAGTTCGCGAGGAGCACGCTGGCGGCGTAGATCCCCGAGACCTTGGCGCCACAGGTGTAGATCGGGAAGGGCGGCCCAGGGACGTTCGACACGACAAGGTTCTGCACGACCGGCACGCGGCGCCCGATGTCCATCGCCCAGGCCGCCCGGGACGCCAGGTTGATGAGGAGGGGCGGCGCCACCTCGCCCACCGACTGGATCTTGCGCGCCCGGACGGCTTCGGTCAGCTCCTTGGCCGACTGGGTGCTCTCGTGGATCGCGCGAGCGCGCTCGAGCGGGTCGGCGATATCGGTGGCCAGCGACGCCGACATGACCGCCACCTTGTTGCCGCCCTCGTCACCCTCGCCGATGCGCGTCGACACCGGAACGCCGGCGACGAGCGGCCCGTCGGGCATGTCGCCGTGGCGCAGCATGTGGGCGCGCAGCGATCCCGCCACCAACGCCAGCACGACGTCGTTGACCTTGACGCCGAGCTTGTCCTTGAGCGCCCGAACGTCGGCCAGCGCCACCGACGAGAACGCGTTCGCTCGGTGGGGGCCGACGTTGCCGTTCCAGCACGGGCCCGCAACACCCATGGGCATGCCGCCCCGCGAGCGTTGCTGCAACAGCGTGACGCCCCGCTGGGCGGTGCGCAGCGCGTACGTGAGCACCTTCCGCGGGGTCTGGATCGTGGGGACGAGCGCGCGGGCGACGAGCTCGAGGTCCGACGGCACTCGCGGTCCGGGCCCGGCCTCCTCGGCGACGGGGGCTTCCTGTGCCGGCGGGTCGGGCTCGAGGTCGAGGAGCTGCTCGGCAAGACCGGAGCCGGAGATCCCGTCCATCAACGAGTGGTGGTACTTGGTGATGATGGCCACCTGCCCGCCGACGATGCCGTCGACGTACCACATCTCCCACAGGGGCCGGCGACGGTCGAGCTGGTACTGCATGAACATGCCGAGGAGGTCGCCCAGCTCGCGCCGGCCACCGGGCGGCGGCACTGCGACGCGCCGGATGTGGCGGTCGATGTCGAAGTCCTTGTCCTCGACCCACACCGCCCGGTCGAGGTGCAGCGGCACCTCCTTCAGCTTCCACCGGAACTTCGGAACGCGCGGGAGGCGCTCGAGCGTCGTCCTGCGCAGCTCTTCGAAGCTGAACCTGTCTGACTCCGCGGGATCGACGATCGCGATGCCGCCCACGTGCTGGTGCCACGACGGTGTCTCCGTGGACAGGAACAGGGCGTCGGTCCCGGACAACCTCTCCACCATCGCTGCTACCTCGTTTCCGCTCGGCCCTCGACGGCTCGCCGACCCATGCTACGGAGCATCTTCTGCAGTCGCGCCTTGTCCACCTTCGCGGTCGCGGTGAGGGGCACGTCGTCGGCGGTCGGGGCCACCACCCACCAGGTCGGGACCTTGAAGGCGCTCAGCTGCGCGCGGACGGCGCCGACGAGCTCCTCGAATCGTGCGCTCGAGACGACCATCGCCCCCACCGCGTTGGTGCCATCGTCCTCGACGACGTTGGTGACATGCGCCTGGCGCACGCCGTCGACCGCGCGCAGGGCGGCCTCCACCTCCTCGGGATACACGGTCGCCCCCTTGACCTTGAACATGTCGTCGAGCCGGCCGCAGTACCAGAGGTAGCCGTCGACGTCGAGGGACCCCAGGTCGCCGGTCGGGTAGAAGCCGTCGGCGTCGAACGTGGCGTCGCCCGTCCGCCCGAGGATGCCCCGGAGCACATTGGGGCCCCGAACGCGGATCTCGCCGGTCTCCCCCGCCGGGGAGGCGGCGCCGGTCTCCGCGTCGACGATGCGGACCTCGATCCCCTCGAAGGGCCGGCCACAGCTTCCGTGCTTGCCGGGCGGGAGGTCGACGTCGAGACGGGACCCGCAGTACGGGCCGAACGTCTCGGTCATGCCGAACAGGTTCGCCCGCGCGCCCGGTGCCGGCCGCAGCTCGGACGGGAGCACCCCGGGGAGACTGCCCGGACGCAGGCTGGACAGGTCGGCAGACGCGAACCTCGGGTGCGCGGCCAGCCGCGCCGCTTGATCGGGCCAGCCGCGGAACAGCGTCGCCCGCTCGCGTTCGAGGAGCTCGAGGGTCCGCTGCGGCTCGGGGACGGCCTCGGTCAGGAGGGTGGCGCCGGCCACGAGCACGGTGAGCAGCGCGCCGGAGAAGCCGCCCGTCCAGAAGAACGGCATCGGGACGTAGAGCCGCTCGTCGGCGTGCACGCACCTCGCCGCGAGACCGGAGGCCACCGCCCGCAAGCCGCCGCCATGGGTATGGATGACGCCCTTCGGCGTGCCCCGGCTTCCCGATGTGAACAGGACCGCGAGATCGTCGGCGGGGCGGACGGCGGCCTCGAGCGCGTCGACGACCGCGGGTTCGACCGACGCGGTTGGAATGTCGTCGACGCCCCACACGTATCGGAGCGACGACAGCCGCTCGTGACGGCCTGACCCGGCCGTCGTCGCCATGATCCCGGGCGCGATGGCTTCCAGGTCCTCGACGTAGTCCCGCCCGCGGAAGTCTCGGGCGAGCACCAGGTGGGTGACGCCGGCGAGCTGGAGCTGCGCCTCGAGCTCCGGCGGTCGCAGCAGCGTGCTCAGGGGGACGAGCACCGCACCGACGCGGGAGGCGGCCATGGCGATGACGGCCCAGTCGACGCCGTTCGGCCGGAGGATGCCGACGCGGGCGCTCTTGCCGACGCCGGCCGCGACCAGACGACCGGCCATGGCGCGGCTCTGCGCGTCGAGTTCTTCGTGAGTGATGGCACGGTCCTCGGTGACGATCACCTCCTTGGGCCCGTGCTCGAGCCGGTTGCGCCGGAGGAGCTGCGGGATGGTCGTGGCGTCAACCGTCGACGTCACGGTGCCCGTCGAGGCGACACCGCGGGGAGACGGCTGCGGTCGCCGGCCACCGCCTCCACCGTCGCAGTACAAAACGTCTCGCTGGCGAGAAAGAGCCGGGCCTCCGAAACGATGCGGCGCTCGTCGGTGTCGCGGTCGATCTCGAATCCGAGCGACGTCTCGAGGGGCGCCGGCCGCTGGAACCGGATGTGCAGAGACGTGGTCTTGCCGGCGACGCCGACGTCGCAGTTGTGGTGTTGGATCACGCAGTCGAAGAAGGTTGCGATCACTCCCCCGTGGACGACGCCGGGCGGGCCCTCGAACACGATCGGGAACGACACCGTGCCGGTGGCGCGCCGCCCGTCGACGGCGATCTCGTACTCCGGGAAGCACGGGTTGTAGGCGCCGATGTCGCGGGCGTGGTCGACGTAGGGCCGGGCGCCCGGCGGCGGGTCGTCGCCGATTCTCGGTGCGGGGTCAGACGGGGCCCGCGGAGCCAGCGCCTTCTCGACGGCGCGGAGCTCGTCGACAAGCTGCGAGACGGCCGGATCCGCGGCCTCGAGCGATTGCACGAGGCCGGCGATTCTCCTGAGCAGCGGCGCCACCTCGAGCGTCTGGGCCAGCGGCTCCAGCCCGAACGTCCACGGCGCCTCCGTCACCGAAACCTCGGCTCGGGACGGTCCGGGCCGTTCTCGGCGACTTCGGCCATGCCCAAGGGGTTGCCGAGGCGCGTATAGATGAGGCCCTGCTCCATGGCCGCCCGATAGGGCCGGTCGAGCGACTCCCAGATGGCGCGCACGGTGCCCTGGGTGGCGGCGGTGGGCTTGCGAGCGATGCCCGCGGCCAGCTCGTGGGCTCGGGGCCACAGCTCCTCCCGACCCACGACCTCGGTGACAAGGCCGATGCGCAGCGCGGTCTCGGCGGTCACGCGCTCGTCGTTTCCCGTCAAGGCGATGCGTAGCGTGTCCGCCAGCCCGACCTTCCTCATCAGCCCGACGGGCTCGAGGGCCGACACCAGCCCGTAGGTGACGTGGGAGTCGAAAAACGTGGCGTCGTCGGAGCAGATGACGATGTCGGCCTCGTTCAGGAAGTAGAAGGCGCCGGCGGTGCACATTCCTTGGACTGCGCACACGACCGGCTTCCACACCTTCTGCCACTTCGGGCTGAGCAGCTCGCCGGGATCCTCGTGGTTCCAGACGTCGTCGGGTTGCCCGTAGGGCTTCTTGGTGTCAAGCCCTGCACAGAAGGCGCGGTCGCCCGCGGCACGCAGCACCACCGCGTGCACTGCCGGGTCGTCCTTGACCCGGCGCCAGGCGTCGCTCATCTCCTCGCACATCCGGCGATCGAAGGCGTTGAGCACCTCGGGCCGGTTGAGCGTGATGGTGGCGACGCGGTCCTCGGACGCCTCGTAGAGGATCGTGTCGTAGTCGGTCACTGGCAACGCCACTCCGGCGGGCGCTTCTCGACGAACGCCCGCGGCCCCTCCTTGGCGTCGTCGGTGCGCACCACCCGCTCACGGAACGTCTCGGCCATGACCTCGGCCTCGTACATCGGGAGGTCGAGACCCCTGCGGATGGCGAGGCGCGTGCCGCGCACGGCCAGCGGCGCGTTGCGGTTGACGATGCCCGCGACCTCCCGCGCCCGCTCGAGCAGTCGCTCGTGCTCCACCACCTCCGACACCAGCCCGAGGTCATAGGCGCGCTGCGCGCTTACGCGCTCGTGGCGTCCCGTGAGCGCGATGCGCATGGCGATGTTCGTAGGAAGAGCACGGGCCAGCCGTACCATCTCTCGACCCGAGACGAGACCGATGCTGACATGCGGGTCGAAGAACTCCGCCCGATCCGACGCGATCACGATGTCGCCGGTCGTGACCCAGTCGAGCCCCGCGCCGCAACAGAGGCCGTTGACCGCGGCGAGGACGGGCTTGGTCATCGTGCGGAACGGCGGCGTCCCCTCTTGGGGCGCTTCCCATTGCGGGAACGTCGAGAGGTACGGCTCCTCGGTCGCCACGCGCCCATCCTCGGGGATCTCGGTGACGTCGGCCCCCGAGCAGAACGCCCGGCCGTTCCCGGTGACGAGGATGATCCACACTGCGTCATCCGCCTCGGCGTCGCCGTAGGCCTGCCGGAGCTCACGGACCATGGCCGGGCTGAGGGCGTTGAGCTGGTCGGGCCGGTTCAAGGTGATCGTGGCGACGCGGTCCTCCACCTCGTACAGGATCGACTCGAAGTCCATCGGTGCAGTCTCTCCGCTTTCCGCGCTACCGGCCCTCGAAGTTGGGCGACCGTCCCTCGCGGAACGCCGCGAGCCCCTCCTTGAAGTCGGTGGTGCGCGAGCTGAGCTCGAGGGCGTTGGCCTCCGCCTCCATCGCCTCGACGATCGAGCCATCGAGCCCGCGGTGGATGCAGCGCTTGGTCACCCCGACGGCGACCGTCGCCGCGCTCGCCAGCCGGCCGACAACTTCCTCGACCTCGTCGTCGACCCGGTCGTCGGCCACCGACCTATAGATAAGGCCCCACTGGGCGGCCTCTGCCCCGGAAAGCTCCCGGCCGAGCAGCAGCAGCTCCTTGGCCCTGGCGATGCCGACGAGACGGGGCACCAGCCACGTGGCGCCGCTGTCGGGGCTGAACCCCCGCTGAAGGAACGGCTCCCAGAACCGGCTCGTCTCGCTGGCAACGGTGAAGTCGGCGGCGAGGGCGAGCTGGAACCCGAGGCCGGCGGCCCACCCGCGCACCCCGCACACGACCGGAAGCTGCACCTCGAGCAACAAAGCGATGAGGCGGTGCGCCTGCACTGGCGTCCGCCGCTGGATGCTGCCGGCACGCGCGCGTGGCCCGTCGCCGGTGTTCCGGGCAACCCAGTCGGCGCCGGCGCAGAAGTCTCCGCCGCTGCTGCGCAGCAGGATGGCGCGCAGCGCGTCGTCGGTGGACGCGCCCTCGAGCGCCTCGACGATGCGCGCCATCGCGGGGGGATCAAGCGCGTTCTTCCGCTCCGGCCGGTCGAGGGTGATGCGCAGCACGCCGTCGGCGACCTCGACTGCGACGCCATCGATGCTCTCCATTGCCCCGCCTCGTCCAAGCCTCTGATAGAAATATCTAGATGTAATAGAGTAGGTTTGTGACGGTGAGCGCGCAACGCAACGACGGCCGCGTCCTCATGGAGAGCGACGCATCCACGGGCATCGCTCGCATCACGCTCAACAACGCCGCCCGCCGCAACACCTACGACCCCGACATGCGCGCGCAGCTGGGCGCATTCCTCGACGCGCTGGCGATGGACGACGACATCAAGGTCGTGCTCCTCCGCGGCGAGGGGGGTGTCTTCAGCAGCGGCGCCGACATGGACAACGCCTACGCGTGGTACGGCGACGAGGCGAAGCCGCCCAACGCCAACGGGCGTCGCCGCCGTCCCAGCCAGCGACGCCGCCTCGTGGTCGACCGCCGGACGTTCGGCTTCTACCACGACTTCATGGGCTACCCGAAGGTCACCGTCGCCGCGGTCCGCGGCATGGCGCTCGGCGGCGGTCTCGAGCTCGCCCTGATGGCCGACATCGCCGTCGTCGCACGTGACACGGTCCTCGGCACGCCGGCGACGCGGTTTCTCGGGCCCGCCCTCGGCTCGCTGCACGTGTTCTTCCACCGGCTCGGGCCGGTGCTCGCCCGCCGCCTACTGCTCACCGGCGACACCATGACCGCATCGGAGCTCGAGCACCTCGGCATCTTCACCGAGGTGACCGGCGACGACCAGGTCGAGGGCCGCGCGCAGTGGTTCGCGCAGAAGGTCGCCAAGATGCCGGCCGACGGGATCGTCTTGGCCAAGGAGGCGTTCCGCCTCGTGGAGCAGCTCCAGGCGTACCAGGGCGAGGAGGTCACCAGCTACCTCGTCCATGCCTTCGGCACCAACCTCCAGTTCGAGGACGACGAATTCAACTTCGTCAAAGTCCGCGCCGAGCACGGCACCAAGCGCGCCTTCGAGCTGCGCGACGAGCACTTCGACGTCCCGGAGCCGTAGTCGCGGTACGGGTGGAAGGGGTGGCGGACTCCTACGCCTCGGTCGTGACGGGGACCGCGTCGAGCGCCGCCTCGCGCGCCCACCTGTAGTCGGCCTTGCCGGAGGCATGGCGGCCGATGCGGTCGCACAGCAGGACCGCCCGGGGTGCCTTGAACCGCGCCACCGTCTGGGCCGCGAACTCGCGGATCTCGCGCGGCTGCAAAGACGCGCCCGGCCGTTGCTGTACGAGGGCCACGACCTCCTGACCGAACCGTTCGCTCGGGCGACCGACGACGAGCGCATCGAGCACGTCGGGGTGGCGGCGGATCGCCTCCTCGACCTCTTCGATGAAGACCTTCTCGCCGCCGGTGTTGACCACCATCGAGTCTCGCCCGTACATCACGATCCTCCCGTCCGTGGCAAGGCGGGCGCGGTCGCCGGGCACCGACGCCCGCTGGCCTGCGACGATCGGAAACGTCTGCTCGGTGGCCTCGGGATCGTCGAGGTATCCCAACGGGATCCGGCCGACGCGCGCCGTCCACCCGATCTCGTCGTCGCCCGGCGGCAAGAACCGCGTGCGGTCGGCCGACAGCACTGCGGCACCCGCCGACGGGTCGAACTGCGCGGTCTCCGCGCCCTTGCGCGACGCCCCGAACGCCATGCCGCCGGTCTCCGACGATCCGTAGCCGTCGCTGATCGTCAGGTGCGGCAGCTGCTCGAGCAGCTCGTGCTTCAGCACCGGACTGGTGAACGCGCCACCCGTGCCGAGCGTCGTGAGTGACGTGAGGTCGTAGCGGTCGGTGCGCAGCTCCTCGACCAGTGGACGGGCATAGGCGTCGCCGACGATCGACATGAGGGTGACCCCTTCGCGCGCCGCGGTCTCGAGGATGGTGCGGGGGTCGAACGGCTGGGCGTCGTCGTGCAGGACGATCGTGGCGCCGTTGTGCAGGCCGGCGAAGACCGTCCACTGTGCGGCGGCGTGCATCATCGGCGGAGCCGCGAACCACACGCCGGCGCCGCCGGTCGCGATCGCGGTGATCTGGTCCTCGGTCCCGCCCTCCAAGCCGCCCATGGCCGAGACGTAGATGTCCGCCTGGCGCCACAGCACGCCCTTCGGCCGACCGGTGGTGCCGCCGGTGCACACGAGATAGATGTCGTCGGGCGACGGCGTCGGCAACGCGCCGGTGTCGTCGCCGGCGGCGATCGCCTCCTCGTATGGAACGCTGCCCGCGAGGGGCGCGACCTCAGAGCCGTCGTCGACGTGCACCAGGACTTGGCCGTGGTGCCACCCGCCGGCAAGCAGCGGCGCCAGCCGCTGGTGGTAGACGACGGCGTCGTCGCCGATCTGGGCGAGCAGGCCGCCCACCTCCTGCGCGTTGTAGTGGTGGTTGACGTTGTAGGGCACCGCCCGGGCGCGGTAGGCGGCGATCATCGTCTCGACGTACTCCGGGCAGTTCGACAGCAGGATCGCCACCCGGCTCTGCCCACACCGCCAGCGCTCGAGCTCGGACCGTTCTCGCTGCGCGCCCAGACCTCGGTCGGCGAAGAACGCCGCGAGGCGCCGGGTGCGGTCGCGGACTTCGCCGTACGTGCGGCGAACCGACGTCCACACGAGCATTTCCCGGTCGGGGGCCGCGGCCGTCACGACGTCCAGCACGCCCGGCAACGACCACTCACGCGACATCGAAAAAATCTAGATGATTCGGCCCGGAGACGCTAAGATTTTTTCATGCAGCTGCCCTTCGATCCGATCGACGCCGACAACCACTACTACGAGACCCTCGACGCCTTCACGAGGCATCTCGACCCGAAGTTCAAGGACCGCGGCGTCCGCGTCATGACCGACGGCAAGCACACCCACCTGGTGATCGGCGGTCGGATCAACCGCTTCGTCCCCAACCCCACGTTCGACCCCATCATCGTGCCCGGCTGCATCGACGCGCTGTTCCGCGGCCAGATCCCCGAGGGCGTCGACCCCCGCTCGCTCATGCAGGTCGAGCCCCTCGAGCAGCATCCCGAGTACCGCGACCACGACGCCCGCGCCGAGATCGCCGAGCGCCAGGGCCTCGGCGCCGCCCTGCTGTTCCCGACGCTCGGCTGCGGCGTCGAGGAGGCGCTGAAGGGCGACGTCGCCGCGACGATGGCGTCGCTGTCGGCCTTCAACTCGTGGCTCGAAGAGGACTGGGGCTTCGTCTACAAGCACCGCATCGTCACCGCGCCGATGATCTCGCTCGCCGATCCCGACGCCGCGGTCGCCGAGCTGGACAGCGTCATCGGCCGCGGCGCGCGCATCGTGCACATTCGCCCGGCTCCAGTTCCCGGCGAGCACGGCTCGACCCGATCCCTCGGCGACAAGCGTCACGATCCCGTGTGGGCTCGCCTCGCCGAGGCGTCGATCCCCGTCGCCTTCCACCTCGGCGACAGCGGGTACAACGGCTTCTTCGCCTCGGCGTGGGGGGCGCGCGACACGTTCGGCTTCGGCAGCGGTGACGCCTTGGGCCAGGTCCTGGTCTCGGACCGTGCGATCCACGACACGATCGCGTCGATGGTGGTCCACGGCGTGTTCTCCCGACACCCGACGCTGCGGGTGGCGAGCATCGAGAACGGCTCCGACTGGGTGGCGCTGCTCGTGAAGCGCCTGAAGAAGCAGGCCAACCAGACGCCGTGGGTCTTCAAGGAGGACCCGATCGAGGTCATCCGTCGCAACGTCTGGGTGACGCCGTACTACGAGGAAGACATCCACGCGCTGGCCGAGGTCATCGGCGTGGATCGGATTCTTTTCGGCTCCGACTGGCCGCACGGCGAGGGCCTCGCCGAGCCGCTGCACTTCCTCAAGGAGCTCGACGCCTTCGACGCCGGCGAGCTGCGCAAGATCATGCGCGACAACTGCCTCGAGCTCCTCGGCGTCGACGCGCTCTGAGCGTGACCGACCTCCGCGACGAGGTCCGGAGCTGGCTCGAGGAGCACTGGGATCCCGAGCTCGCGGTCGACGACTGGTGGCGCGTCGTCGCCAAGGCCGGCTGGACGGCGCCGCACCTCACGCCCGAGCAGGGCGGCCGCGGCCTCCCCCGCAAGGCGAGCCACACCGTGCGCGCCGCCTTCCTGGAGTTCGGCGCACTGCGCCCGCCCGGCGGCCTCGGTCTCCTAATGGCGGCGCCGACGATCCTCACCCACGGGACTCCCGACCAGATCGCCCGGCTGGTGCCGCCGATCCTCGAAGGTCAGGTGAACTGGTGCCAGCTGTTCAGCGAGCCCGGCGCCGGCTCCGACCTCGCCGGCCTCACCACCCGAGCCGAGCGCGACGGCGATCGGTGG
>Ga0070708_100004995_pt1 | contig 10487 bp, 14 predicted proteins | sample KBSK5503metaG_FD_65469 | JGI IMG/M metagenome (GOLD analysis project Ga0070708, IMG submission 65469) | Corn, switchgrass and miscanthus rhizosphere microbial communities from Kellogg Biological Station, Michigan, USA - KBS K5-50-3 metaG | ecosystem: Host-associated > Plants > Roots >... | reverse complement strand
ATGGATGGTTTGCGTCATCCAGTAGAGTGTTATGTTGCTTAACAGCTCATCCTTGGTGAATCTGCGTTCTATGTCGCCGTCACAGTCCCCCCAGTCACGGAACTTTTCGAGTATCCAAGCCGCCAGTCCAGCCGGAGAATCGGTTAGGCCGTAAGCAACCGTTTGTGGAGCGGTTTTCTGAATATGATCGTACGCCCCGCTCTTTTCATACCAGCGACTCGCTTCATCCAGGAACGCCTGCTCGACCTCAGACAGGACTGTGCCGGCCTCAAGATACGGCTGATACGGTGGGATGGAGTTGAGATGAATCCCGATGACCCGCTCAGGATGGCGCAACCCCAGAAGGGTGGTCACGTCCGCACCCCAGTCTCCTCCTTGTGCTGCCAGCCGCTCGTAGCCCAGCTCCTTCATGAGCTCCATCCAAATGTCGGCGATGCGAAATGTGTTTACTCCAGATTCAGTGGGGCGGTCTGAGAAACCGTATCCGGGAAGAGAGGGAACAATCACATCAAATGCGTCGGCTGAGTTTGCGCCGAAGCTTGCGGGGTCAGCCAACATGGGAATTACTTTCAGCATTTCCAGAAAGGAACCCGGCCAGCCATGAGTGAGAATCAGTGGAATTGGCGCCGGCCCTTTCCCGCGCTCGTGGATGAAATGGATACCTACACCCCGCGACGTATAACGATAGTGGTGAAAGGCGGACATTTTCTCAATCTGCCGCTTCCAATCGAACTCATCCTTCCAGTATTGGCAAATCTCTTTCATGTAGTTGAGACTTACCCCGTAATCCCGGTGTGAACCTGGAATCTGATCCGGCCACCGCGTCCGCACCAGCCGCTGGCGAAGATCTTCGACCGCCGCTTCCGAGTACGGGACATCAAATCTTTGAACGGTCATTTCCTTCCCCATCTCATCAGCTGACTTAACTGCTCGAGCGATTTCCCTTGAAACCTGGCCTTTGTCTCCTAAATCAAACTTACGAAAAACGCTGCAATGTCGCGGGCGAGAGCCACTGGTTCTTCTGTGGGTGCGAAATGCCCCCCGCGCTCCATGGGTGTCCACCGCTGGATGTTATAGAGGCGCTCAGCCCACTCGCGCGGTGCATCTCCCTCGAGGGCGTATTGAGATGTGAAGTTGGCGATGGCAGTGGGTGAGCGGACGAAGTCTTCCGGTCCAAGCGTAATCCCGTGCCAGCGGTTGTCGAAATAGTCGCGCATGGAACTCGTAATTGTTCCTGTCACCCAGTACAGAGTCACGAGCGTCAGCAAAAAATCACGTGGAATGCGCCCTTCGAGGTCGCCGTGGCAGTCACTCCAAGATCTCCATTTCTCCGCAATCCATGCGGCCAGTCCGGATGGAGAGTCGTTGAGTGAATACCCGAGTGTCTGCGGTCTTGTTGACTGGATCGCTTTGTAGCCGCCTTCAGATTGCCACCACAGGTCGGAAGTCCCGATATACGTTTTTTCCGCGGGCGATAACGCCGGTGATCCGGGACCAAGGTAAGGGGCAAGTTCCAGGGTGGTCAGGTGGATTCCGATGATTGAATCTGGCCTGTCGAGTGCCATCAGCGTGGCAACACCGGCGCCAAAGTCGCCGCCGCCCGACCCATAACGCTCATATTCGAGTTCAGTCATGAGCCGGTGCCAAAGTGTCGACACATATCGATAATTCACACCGGCACGTCTCGGGCGCTCCGAGAAACCGTAGCCTGGTAACGATGGGATGACAAGGTCGAATGCGGGGCCGTCGATGCCGTGTCGGACCGGATCGGTGAGCAGTGGCACGAGCGGAAGGTACTCGACGAACGCGCTGGGCCAACCGTGAGTTAGTATCAGCGGAATCCCACGACCGCCTCGCGCTCGTGCATGCACGTAGTGGATGCGAATGCCATCTATCTCGATGCGGAACTGCTCGAGTGCCCCGAGTCTCTGCTCCTGAGCCCGCCAGTCGAATTGCTCGGCCCAATAGTCCATCAAATTCCGCAGCCATTCGAGATCCGTCCCCTGCGACCACGGAGCGCCAGGTGCGCTATCAGGCCAACGCGTGTTCCGAATGCGTGTCCTGAGATCTGAGAGGACTTGCTCAGCGACCGCTACCTTGAAGGGCTCTATACGCAATCTCGAACTCCTGGTGAGTAAAAGAGATAGATTTCAACTCGACATCCCACTACTAACCGCGGTACACGAGATCAGATCACGTCCGGATGTCCGACAATTCAGCAACAAAGGCGTTACAAGAGATTCAGGGTCGCGTTTCCCCAAAATCACCCCCTGCGCCCATAAGACTTTCCGACAGCTCGACTGAGGTTACGGCGAAAGCGTCGGACTTTGGCGCGGTTACCGCACGCCTTCATATCGCACCAGCGTCGCCACCCGTTGCGGCTGTTATCGCAAACAACCACGAACACCTTTCTCCCGAGCATTGCCGCAGGCGTGTCAACGCCTCTGATGTCAGAAGGTCCGGCCGAGCCCGGCCGCCATTTCGCGCGAGAGGATTACACGGTTAATAGGCTCTCATCCGCGCTGTTTCAAAATCGGCCCAGTCAGATCCGCCAAGCGAGTTCGCTGCTGACCCTTTTCGTCGAAGTTTGCCGGATCAAGCCATCGCCGAAACGCGGCCTGCAATGCCGGCCACTCCTGATCGATCGCCGCATACCAAGCCGTGTCGCGATTGCGGCCTTTGTAGGCGGTGGCTTGCCGAAAGACGCCTTCAAATGACAGGCCGATGCGCTGAGCTGCCGCACGAGATGCGGCATTCAGCGCATCGCATTTCCACTCGTATCGCCGGTAACCGAGATCGAAAGCGCGTTTCATCATTAGGTACATCGCTTCGGTCGCGGCCGGCGTACGCTGTAACAGTGGAGAGTAGTTGATATGACCCACCTCAATTGAACCGTTCGCAGGATCAATCCGGAGATAGCTAGCCACTCCAACTGCCTTGTCTGTCTTGGCGTCGACAATGGCGTGAAATAACGGATCGTCACCGCAGCAGAGGTGATCCATCCAAACGAGATAACTCTCCAGGCTGTCGAACGGACCGTAGGCCAAATAGGTCCATATCCGACTGTCAGGGTCCTGCCGATTGGCGTGATAAAGGTCAGCCGCATGGCGACTTTTATCGAGAGGTTCAACGCGACAGTAGAGCCCTACCATTGATTCACGCGGTGGGCGTTGCGGTGGAGTCCATCCGGCAATATCGAAACCTACGGGCTGACCGAGGCTATTCAATGTTTGCGTCATCGATATCTTTCACCCCATGCTCACCACTTTCCTTCAGTTTAGTGTGGACGCAAGGGCCTCACTTGGCATAGCGTTCGGCGTGCGGTCAGAAGAGAATGCGTTTAACGCGCACTTTCCTCGCCAATCGAGACGTTGCAATCCGCGTTTTCAGCTTCGCACGCTCGATAAAGGTCGTCAGCCCGGAACAAAGTTTGGGCAACGCACCATTCAGATGCTCCTCGCGATTACCTGCTTCATGGCGTTAATGCGGGTCTCGTCGCGCTTGTAAAATGTCCACTTCTTGATCCGTTTTCCTCGGACGAGCCCGGCGTGAGACAAAATCCGCAGGTGCTCGCTGGCAGTGGGCTGGCTAACGCGGAGCTTCCTGGCAATCAATAATCCGCACACGCCATCTTCCACGAGATCTCCGTCAACTTGAGGCGGAAAGTGCCTTTCTGGATCTTTCAACCATTCAACAATCTGAAGCCGCTTGGGGTTTGCGAGCGCCCGGAGGCCGGTTTCTATTTTCATATAGACAGTTAGCCAAACGACGAACTATACTACATCACCAGAATGGGAACGGCAACTGAAATGCGGATCACGGCTGAGAGAGTTGCGGCCACGGAACGGATGATCCGGCCATATGTGCGTAAAACGCCGATTCTAGAGGTGAGCGGCTCGGAATTCGGCCTCCTCCAATGCGATCGCTTGCTATTCAAGCTTGAGTTATGCCAATTCGCGGGATGTTTCAAAGTGCGAGGCGCATTCAGTAATCTGCTCTCGCGAACGATCCCGCCGGCGGGAGTAGTTGCAGCGTCAGGTGGCAATCACGGTTTCGCGGTCGCATTTGCCGCCAGGCAGTTGGGCATGCCTGCGGCTATCTTTGTTCCAACCGTGGCCTCTCCGATAAAAATTGCAAATATCCGCAGCTGCGGAGCCAAGCTGGTAATCGAAGGCGACCGTTACGCGGACGCGCTTGCGGCGAGCCGCTCCTGGTCGGCGAAATCTGGTGCCTTGGAATTGCATGCCTATGACTCCGTTGAGACATTGTTGGGTCAGGGAACGCTTGGCCTGGAATTACATCAGCAGGCACCGGAGCTTGACACCTTGTTGGTGGCGGTCGGTGGTGGCGGGCTCATCGGCGGCGTCGCAGCCTACTATTCTGAGCTGATTGCTCAGGGACGAGTCCGCATCATCGGGGTAGAACCCGAGTTGGCCCCGACGCTTACATACGCGCTCCGCTCCGGCCATCCGATAGACAGCCCGGCAGGAGGGATCGCCGCCGACTCGCTCGCCCCCAAACGCGTTGGCGAGCTGATGTTCCCGATCGCGCAGCGGTCGGTCAACAGCGTAATCCTGGTTTCAGACGACGATATCCGGCAAGCCCAGCAGATCCTGTGGGACTCCGTGCGGCTTGTCGTAGAACCCGGTGGCGCGGCGGCCTTTGCAGTGCTGACTTCCGGGAAATATGTCCCTGCTTACGCGGAACGCATTGCGGTAATTCTCTGTGGCGGGAACACAAACGCCGTCCATTTTGAACCGCAGTCCAACAGCTAAGCAACAGAAACGCGAGGTGTGTCGTGTCCGTGTATGAAAAATTGCAGTCACTCGGTATCGACTTGCCAGTGCCTGCCGCACCTGTTGCCAGTTTTGTCCCGGTGGTGCGTACGGGCAACCTGGTTTTCCTATCTGGACACATCGCAAAACAAGCCGGGAAACCGCTGGCCGGCAAACTAGGGGCAGACCTCACAACGGAGCAGGGGCAAGCAGCCGCAAGGTCAGTCGCCATCGAGCTGTTGGGCACGCTCAATGCTGCTCTCGACCTAAATACCGTCAAGCAAATCGTCAAACTCATGGTGCTAGTGAACAGCGCTCCAGCTTTCACCGAACAGCATCTCGTCGCGAACGGTGCCTCCGATTTTTTATGTCAGGTCTTTGGCGAAGCCGGAAAGCATGCTCGTTCCGCTTTTGGAGTGGCCCAGATCCCATTCGGCTCCTGCGTTGAAATCGAGTTGATTGCAGAGGTTTGATGATGTCATCGGTCTTGGCAATGGAACGATTGGCACAAAACATGTACGACCGGCTCATATCAATGCTTGACGAACACGGTGCCAGATATCGCTTGATCGAGCATTCTGCCGAAGGGCGCACTGAGATCGTCAATCGCATGCGCGGCAATGAACTTAGGGCCGCGGCGAAGTGCATCATTCTGCTGGTCAAGCTTGGGAGGAAACAGAAACAATTCGTACTTGCAGTTGTGCCGGGAGACAAGAAAATCTCACTGGCAGAGATCAAGTCGCTCTACCAAGCGACCTATGTTTCATTCGCTTCCACCGACATTGCGGAGCGGCTCGCGGGAAGTCCGACTGGGACTGTTTTGCCTTTCGCGCTCAATCCAGAACTGGAACTCATAGCCGATCCTTCGCTTAAACAAGTGGAGGAGCTTTACTTCAACGCTGCCCGCCTTGATCGCTCCGTGGCTGTCAAGACCGAGGACTACTTCTCTATCGCAAAGCCTCGCGTCGAAAACATTTCCGCTTACATCGAGGAGGAGGCGCAGTGACTGGTATGCCGACTGCGCGAGCGCTGGAAATTCGGCGTGTAACTCGCGATGACCGAGATGTTCGGGAGCCGCTCTGGTCGGGTGAAGGCGCATGAAGACGTTCATCGTCGATGCATTCACGGATAGGCCGTTCAAAGGAAATCCGGCGGGCGTTTGTATCACTGACTCGCAGCTCAGCGATGACCTGATGCTGAACATCGCGCAAGAGCTGAACCATTCCGAGACGGCCTTTGTTCGCAGGCTCGACGGCTGTGGAACATTCTCAATCCGGTTCTTCTCGCCTAAGATGGAGATTCCTTTGTGCGGTCATGCGACGCTCGCATCAGCTAAAGCCGTCTTCGCTTGGATGGGAATCAGCAATGCCCGGTTTCAAACATCGCGAGGGGCCACGCTGGATGTCAGGAGCTGTGACGATCGTATCGAAATGGTGCTCCCAGTCTACGAGACAGAGCCGGCCCAAGCTCCTCCTCAGTTGTTGACAGCATTAGGAATTATGTCCGTTCTGAATGCCCGCTACAACGAAGAAACACAGATCTTGCTGCTGGAGACCGGATCAGTGCGTGAACTTGCCGAACTGAATCCCGACTTTGCGGCGCTCTACCACTCTCATTCCGGCATCAATGGGGTCCTCGTCACGGCGGCATCTAGCGATTACTATGACTTCCACTCACGTTATTTCTGGCCTTGGAGCGGCACCAATGAAGACCCCGTCACCGGGGGTGTGCAAACGTTCTTAGCGAAGTACTGGTCGGGCCGACTGGGGAAGACGCGGATGCGCTCCTTTCAGTCATCCAAGCGCACCGGCTCCATGGATGTGGAACTCCTTGATGGAAAGGTGTTGATCAGCGCGAAAGCCGCGATCGTTTTCGAGGGCGAGTTGTCGGTCCCGCCGGCGAAGTAACCGCCGCATTTCGCAAGTTCAGATTCAAACCAGAGGCGAATACTGGCTCTGGCTTTCCCAGTGAAACTCGATTGCAAACAGCAGCCGATCGGCCATGAATTCGGCTTTGGAACCTCGACAAGCTTTGGCACGGGCTTGTGGGGGAGTCTGAAGGGGGGCACTTGCACAGAAAACGGATATTGTAGTAGGGTTGCCGAGAGACGTAGGAGATATGAACAAGACCCGTTTTTCAAAAGCCGAAACACGAATCCTGGCGCAGTACTGGAAGCTGGGAACCGTTTGTGAAGACTTACCGGTCGCTGGGGAAGTCCGCTCAGTCAGTTGTGTGCTTTTGATGCTGAACGCGGTGAGGTAGGACAACGTCCTGCGCGGATGAAGGCAAAGTTGTAATCAGCCGACGAAATATGAACGTGGCCGCCAGCCCCCTATAAAGGCGGCAAACCGTGAATCGCGGCATTCACCTGCGCGGAAGGGCTTGACTCTGGACTACGCTCCAGGGTGTAGCCTATCGAAGGGAGCCAAGGCAATGCAAATTGGCATCGTCGCGAAGAAGATCGGGCTCACCGTTGACGCGATTCGCTTCTACGAGCGCAACGGTTTGCTTCCGCGGCCCCCTAGGACACAGGGGGGCTTCCGAAGCTACGGCGAAGACGACGTCGAGACGCTGGCTTTTGTCCGCCGCGTACAACGCCTGGGATTCAAACTCAGCGAGATCCGCGGTCTCTTGAGTCTGCGAGGGAATCGTTTGCAGCCTTGTGCGCCGGTGCGGCGCCGACTCCAAGAAAAGCTCCTCGATGTACAGCGGAAACTTACCGACCTTCAGAAGCTGGAGCACGAGCTGCGGTTGGCTCTGCGTAGTTGCAACAAAGAGCTGCGCAAACGACCCGCTCATTGTCCAATTTTGAGAGAAACAAGCCCCCGGAAGCCGGAGAATGCGAAGTGAATGTTGAAATCCTGTATGTAGCGGATTGCCCGTCTCATCCCGCGGCAGTAAAGCTGGTCAGAGACGTCTTGGCTGCAGAGGGTGTAGTGGCGGAGATCCGGGAGGTGCTCGTCAGAGACCAAGGGATGGCCAGCGAACTTAGATTTTGTGGTTCTCCGACCATCCGAATCAATGGACGAGATGTCGCCGGAGAGGCGCACAAAGCACAGGGCTTCGCGCTGAGTTGCCGTTTGTATTCTGGGTCGAAGCAAGTCGGTCTTCCACCGGTGGAAATGATTTACCGAGCTGTGATTGAAGCCCGACAAGGGGACAGGCCGTGAAACAGGGGACGGGCATCACGGCTTCGTTGGTAGCGGTCCTGAGTTCCGTCGCGACGATCAGTTGTTGCCTGCCGCTGGGATTCGCTGCTGCTCTCGGAGCCGGCGCTGCGAGCGCTTTCTTCACGACGCTGCGTCCCTGGCTTTTGGGCCTTTCTGTCGTGTTGGTTGGCCTCGGATTCTGGCAGCAGCATCGCGCCAAACAGTGCGCCGTCCAGGGCAGATTGCTTGGCAATGTGCTGCTTTGGGCCGCAGTGGTTGTGGTCCTGGGAATGATTCTTTTTCCGCAAGAAATCGCTGGCGTCATTGCTGATCGGTTCTGGAGATGAAGAAGAGAGCGGTAATCGGCACAGTGATAGCGCTCGTTTTGCTCTTGGCTGTTTTGTATCTCTGGGGTCCCTCTTCAGTTCCCCCCGGCCAAGAACCTCTCACGGTGCTCTCGAATGCAGATTTGCGCGAGTTCGCTGCCGCTTTTGACGGCGATGCCAATTTTCCCCGGATGGTGTTGCTGCTGTCCCCGACTTGACCAGGTTGTCTGCGGGGGTCTTCCGCAGCCGAGCAACTCCTTGCGCGGTACCCGGACCGAAAGGTGCGCGTGCTGGTTGTTTGGGAGCCGATCCTTGCAACCGATTGGAGGTCGCCAAACGGGAGCACGCTGGCGCGGATTCCGGACCGCCGAGCACGACAGTTTTGGGATCCGAAACATCTTGTCACGGAGGAAATGACTCGGATCGCAAAGCAGAAGTACGGACAGCTGGAGCCCGACTGCTGCGTGAAGAGAGGGTTCCATTGGGATGAGGCCATCTTCTATGGGCCACACTCGCAATGGAAAGACGGACCAACTCCGGTATTTTGGAACGGACCGGTTTTTCGAATTGCTCCGGGGCTGGAGAAGGTACTGGACGAACAGCGCTGACGGCTGATAGTTAGACGAAGGCATGGCTCACAGCCAAAAGAAGCCGGCGTCTTACACAAAGAGCGCGGGAGTCATGGGCCTGAGTGGCTACTTTAAAACCGGGCCATTTGTTTTTCTGCCTGTCGCCCGGTTTTCCACCCGAAAATTTGGCGCTAGGATCGCTTAAGAGCAACGCTCGCCAACTCGGTCGACCTACAGCATCCCCCAGTTTGTCTCTCTCGGGATGACCACCGAGGTTATGAGCTGCCGCGCTGCTGAGCATCGGCTCGATGAGCCCCGCCAAGTTATCCCTCAGCATGGTTGCGTCCCCGCAGAGCCCGCTTCCGTTTCACTTGGCGAAGGCATTTTACCTGGATTGCGGAACCGCGCAAACATCGATGGCGGTGCCTGCTGTCGACGAAGTTGCCGCTGCCGGCGAGCCTCTTCCAACTTACGATCGCGCGCCACATGAATCTCCGCCTGTCGTCCCGCCAGCATATCTTGCGGCGTCACGTAACCGATCGCGCTGTGCAGACGCACCGTGTTGTAACGATCCACGTAGCTTTGAATCAAGCGTCGCGCCTCCTCCACGCGCAGCGGCGTGAGCGGCCGAATGCATTCGCTTTTTAGCGACTTGTGCCATCTCTCCAATTTTCCGTTCGACTGAGGGTAGAACGGAGAAGTTCGCACGTGGGTCATACCCGAGATCCGAATGAACTCCTTGAAGTCACGCGCGATGAACTGCGGCCCGTTGTCCGAGATGATCCTGGGTTTCGCTTCCGGGTACTTCTCCTTGGCTCGTTCCAGAATCATTTCAATCTCCGCTTCCTTCATCGATTCCCGCAGATCCCAATGCACAATCGACCGGCTATATCCATCCAACACACTACACAGGTAATAGAACGTGCCCGACAGGTTGATATAGGAAACATCAATGTGCCAGTGCTGGTGCGGCTGCAGCGGCTGCTCGAACCCCGTCCCCTTGCGCGAGGGCTTGCCTTTCCATCGCGATAGCAGTCCGGCTTGCTGCAACACTCGCCATACGCTCGCCGGGCTCACCGCCACCACCTCCGCATCCAGCATCATGAACGTCAGCCGCCGATAGCCCTCCAAGGGATTCTTCAGATGAAAACCGATGATGGCTTCCTTCTCCCACGGCTCTAGCCACAAATCCCGGGGAATCCAACCGTTGTGCTCATTCACTCGCCCGTAGCGCTGGCGCCAGTCGTAGAACTTGCTGACCCGGATGCCCAACCACTGCGGGAAGTGTCCCACGCTGATCTCGGTCTTCTCCGACCAACGTCGGACAAAATCCACCACTTGATCCCGCACATCATGCGGCACCCAGTTCTTGGTCAAAGCTCCCCAAGACTTTTTTTTAAAGCCACATGCTCGGCCATCAGTTCGGCCAGAACTTCGTCCTTGGTCTGGACTTTCTTCTCCAAGAACTCGATCCGTTTCTGCTTCTCCTCGACCTGACGGGCGGGACGCTCCTTCGCCTGGAAGGCGGCCGCTCCGTTCTCAAAGAACTCCTTCTGCCAGCGATAGAAGACGGTGGGTTGCAGTCCATTTTCCTCACACAGGTCCGAAACTGGGACTTTGTCTACGAGGTGTCGCCTCAGGATGGCTACTTTCTCCTCTGCGGTGTAG
>Ga0070708_100004994_pt1 | contig 10487 bp, 12 predicted proteins | sample KBSK5503metaG_FD_65469 | JGI IMG/M metagenome (GOLD analysis project Ga0070708, IMG submission 65469) | Corn, switchgrass and miscanthus rhizosphere microbial communities from Kellogg Biological Station, Michigan, USA - KBS K5-50-3 metaG | ecosystem: Host-associated > Plants > Roots >... | reverse complement strand
CGCGACCTGCGCGGTCCTGACTCACGCCAGCCCAGCACTCGTCGCAGTCGAGGAGATGGGCCTCGAAGCGCTGCTTGTCATCGTCGCCGAGATCACCGGAGAGAAACGCAATCAGCTGCCGGTTGTCATGCGTCACGGTTCGGCCTCCTCGGCGACCAGCAGCTGGGCCAGGCGGCGGCGACCGCGATGCACGCGGGCAAGCACCGTGCCACGGGGAGCGCCGAGGACATCGGCCGCCTGCTGGGCACTGAGCCCGGCGAGGTCGACCAGTAGGATGCTCTGGCGCTGGGGCTCGGGAAGCTGGCCGAGGGCGGCGACGATCTCGTCGTGCTCAACGACGGCCAAGGCCTCTGCGTCCACTTGTGTCGACGCCGGCAGGTGGTTCGCGGGGTCGGCTTCGAGGTCTTCGGGTGGCCGACGACGACGACGGCGGCCGTCGGAGCGAGCGGTGTTGAGGCAGATGGACACCAGCCACGGGCGCAAGTCGCCACCGCGGTGGCTGCCAAAGCCGACGAAGGCCCGCAGGAAGGTCTCCTGCACGAGGTCCTCTGCGGCCTGGGTGTCGAGGGTCATGCGACGGGCGAGGCTCCAGACGACATCGAGATGGGGCATGGCGGCCTCGAGGAACTCCTGGTGGGCGCTCATCGGCTCAGGGCTCCCATGCCTAGAGAGACGCCGCCGCCGCCGGTTTGATTGCACCTCAGGGTGAAAACCAGCCCCATGATCTTCCCCGCCGCCGCCCCTACCCTGTGGCCACGAGGCGGGTCACGCGTGCCGCCAATAGCTGACGCGGTGGCACGATAGCGGCGTGCCGATGCGCGAGGACTGCCTGCACTTCCAGAGCCGGACCTATGACTCAGGTGAGGTGGCCCGCTTCTGCACCCTCGATCTCGCTCCTGAGGCGCCTTGGCGGTGCCCCGAAAACTGCGCGTCCTACGAGCACGGTCTCAGCGGGGGCACGCTCGTCGACATCGTGCGCCCGGCGGTCGAGGACGAGCCTGACGAGTCCCCCGAGGACATCGCCGAGGTCCTACGTGACGCTGAAGCGATCGTCACCGCCGCCGAGCCCGAGGTCGTGGGCGAGGTCGAGCGCGAAGGAAGCGGGCGCAAGTGGTGGCAGGTGTGGAAGCGGCGCGATCCTGGCGAGGGCGAGGACTTCCACTTCAGCGACCGCTAGCCGGCGTCTAACGCTTCGCGCCTTCAGCTGGGTCCGGCAGAACGCAGTAGGCACCGTCCGAGAACCCCGCGGCGCGAACGCCAAGGGCTCTGTTGAGTCGAGTACGGTGATTCTCCCAAGCGATCGTCGCTGCAACCTCGGCCAGCTGGGCGGCCGACAGATGGCGGAGAAGGTCGGTGCGGAGGTCGTCGCTCACCACGGCTGGGGTCCGGGTCATCGCCACCGCCAGGTCGAGGACCAATTTCTCCGTCGCGTCGAACAGCTCCGAGTCTTCGTAGTTCGCGAGAGCTGCCATCGTCTCGTCGCCGATTCCCAGCGCCCTGCTCACGGCAGAGCCGATGTCCAGTCAGAAGGGACACCCGACGAGGGCTGAAGTCTTGACCCCGGCCAGGGCTTTCCAGCGGGTGTCTGCTCGTGAACTGAGCATCAGCCCGGTCTCGTAGACCGAAACGCTAGCGAGGAGCGCGGGGCGCCGGATCAGAAATCGGAGCAGGTCCCAGCGGTTGCGCCGAGCACGGACGATGACGCTGATCTCGGCAGCAATCTTGCGGAGGGTTTTCATGTCTGCCTCCCCGGCGACGACGACGCTCCATGGTCGCAGCGAGGTTGCCCCTCAGCCAATCAAAGGCCAGCCCGGTGTCGGCTAGGCCAGACAGCCGGCGTCAGCAGTAGCGGGTGGCGGGGGTACCCGGTGGATTGATCACGCCCGGCCTGGCGTCGGGGTTGGGGGTACAGACCTCGCCCTCAAGACCGTCGGGGTCGCGGAAGAACAGGCTGAGCAGCGGGCCGAAGTCCGTGACAAAGCCATCGGTCGCTCCGCAGGCAATCAGGCGGTCGCGGAGCAGTTCGAAGTTCTCCAGCGACGAAGCCCTCAGCCCGATGTGATCGATTCGGCCTCGGCCGAACATCGGAGTCTGCCGGGCGGATTCGTCGTTTCCTTCGATCTCGAAGATGTTGAATTCCGTGTGCGGTCCTATCCGAAGGAACGTGAGCTTCAGATTCTCACCGTCAACATCCTGTCCTTCGACCACAGCCCCGAACATCTCGCCGTACCAGTCGCAGAGACGTTTCGTGTCCTTGGTCAAGATTGCAACGTGATCGATGCCGTCAAGGAGCATGGAAACATCTTCCTCGTCGTCGCGATCGCGGACAAGCGCGGCAGTTGGCGGCGACCGAGCGTCGAAGGTCCGTCACATGAACCTTGAGGTGGTGAATCCCATCGAGAGCGGGGACTTGCATGAGCGCAGTCTTGCGCGGCAGCGGCCGGTATCAAGACGCCGAGATCGGACCTGCCGTGACGTAGACGTTCAGCTCGTTGCCCTCTGGGTCGGCGATGCGGGCGAGCCGATAACCGTCGCCAGCGTCGTCGATGACCTCTCGGACCTCGACGTCGCGCTCGCGAAGTTCAGCGAGCGTGGTGTCGAAGTCGTCCGCAACGAGGTTCGGCACACATCGATTTCGGCTGCCCGACTCACGGCTGTCGTCGCCAACGAGGTGTAGGACCGGGCCTCCGCTCGGGAGGGCCAACACCGCGAAGCGATGATCGTCCTCGACGTAGGCAGCGACGAAGCCCAACTTCTCTTGGTACCAGCCGAGCAGCCTCGGCCAGTCGCGCACATAGATCGTCACCATGTCGATCCGCTGAAGCACTTCGTTGGCCCCTTGTGGCGGGGAGTGGGCGGTAGACAGCTTGCCCGTTCTCGCGTGGCCTCCGCACCGCGTCATGCCGGAGGAGGTCCTCCAGCTACGCCTCGGGCGGGAAGTTATCGATCGGAGCGCGTTGCCCTGTGACTTCGAGGTCGTGCATCGCCGCGTGGCCAGCCAGTGCTCTTCGCATCAAGTCCTCGGCGTCCTTGGTGTGTCGCTCGAGGGATGCGTCGTCCTCGTACTGGTAGATCACCCGGAAAGTCAGTTCGGCGAGCACGGCACCTCCGTCTTCGTTGCAGCCCTCTGGAGGCTAACTGCGCCAAAACGCCGGAGGCGGTCGCCGATGGGCGCTACGTCGGCCCTATCCGTCGGCACGCGGCGTCACCGAAAGACGCCCGTGTGTCCCAAGGAGTACCGACCAGGCTGGGGATAGACGCAGAGCCCGTGGGGCTGTCTTCCGACCTTGATGCGCGCCCGCAGGCGACCTGTGGCGGTGTCGAGGGCGTAGACCTCGGAGTTGTACCGCCCGGCGAGCCACAGCGTGGTCCCGTCAGCCGAGACGCCTCCCATGTCGGGGCTGCCGCCGCCGGGGATGCGCCACGTGCGCACGACTCGCCCGCTGGCGGTGTCGATCAACGACACCGAGCCCTCTCCGCGATTCGAGACATAGAGATAGCGCGAGTCGCGGCTCACGTAGAGCCCGTGAGCGCCCTTGCCGGTTCGCACGAAGCCGAGCACCGCGAAGGTGTCAGCGTCGATACCAAACACGCCGCCGGCGACCATGTCGGCGACATAGAACACCCGGCCGTCGGGAGCGAGCTTGACGTCTTGAGGCCCATGACCGCCTGGCAGCGCCAAAGTGTCGACCCACTGCCGCCGGGCGATGTCGACCTTGATGACCGTTCCTGCGAACTCGCAGCTGGCGATGGCATAGGTCCCGTCCGCGGAGAAGTCCATGTGGTCGACACCGCGGCAGGGAACCGGGACCGACTGGACGAGCGCCATCGTGTGGGCGTCTCTGAAGTCGAGACGCTGGTAGGCCTCGGCGACGACGATGGCGTACCGCCCGTCGGGGGTGAAGTACAGGTTGTAGGGGTCGGTCACCGCCACGCTGCGCCCCGGCCGGCCAGTGGCGGGATCGACGGCCGTGAGGCTGTTGGACTTGTCGTTGGTCACCCACAGCGTCTGGAGGTCATAGGAGGGCACGACGTGTTGGGGGAGCCGGCCGACCGCGAAGTGATCGACGATCTTCAGCGTCGACGGATCGATGACATCAACGGTGTTGCTCCCGGAGTTGGGGACGTAGACGCGCGACGGGAACCTGCTCGCCACCGGGCTCAGGGCACCGGGCCGGTCGGCGGCATAGATGTCGTTGGGGTCCAGCAGCGGCGGCATGCCTGCGAGCGGCCCCCTGAGCTGTCGCGTGGCGCGGTCCGGGATGCGGAGAGGGAGTGTCGTAGAGGACGCGGCCGGTTCGGGACGCGGCGCGGCGCTCTGGCTCGCGTGTGTGCACGCAGGCAGTACGGCCGCCGCGACCAAGGCGACAGCGACCCTGCGCCACGTGACGCCTCGCGCCATCACAGCAACATCGCGGGCCGACGGCGACGCCGCTCGACCGTGACCGCGGCGCCCGCAGCGACGAGCGCGAGGGCGGTCCCAGCGAGGATGGCGACGGCCTCGTGTGCCCGAGCGCGCCTCCGCCTCGCCGCCGCCGCTCGTGCCCGAGCGTGGTCGGCGGGTTTCGCCGCCGTCGGGCCGTTGCCGCCTTCGGGGCCCCCTGGGCGGTCGGCGACGGCGCGGTCCACGAGCACGTTCGACGCCGACGAACCCTTCCCAGCTGCTGGGGAAAGCGATCCTGGCGGCAGGCGCAGGATGCGCGGCGTCGTCGCCGGTAGCAACGGCGTCTGGCCGAAGTCGAAGTCGGCGCTCAAGTCACCGAGGATGCCGACCGCTTCGCGGACCACGGGACGAGGGTCGGGCCGCCCGTCGAGGCGAGGATCGAGACGCTGCCCGCCGAGAAAGACGTCTTCGATGAACTTTGCGTAGGCGTCGAAGCTCAGGACCTGGTGGTCGATGAAGTGTTGACGGGCAAACGGGCTGATGACCAATCCAGGGACCCGCAGCCCGTAGCCGTTGACGTCGACGCGGGGCGGCGCCAGGTGGTCATAGAAGCCGCCCCAGTCGTCCCACGTTAAGAAGATCGCCGTCGAGCCCCAGTCGGGGCCCGACATCACGGCGTTGACCAGCGTGCGCACGTAGTCCTGCCCGGCGCTGATCAGGGCGTTGGGATGTTCGCTCTGGTCGAAGCCGGGCACGACCCAGCTCACCGCCGGCAGCTGACCGTGGCGGGCGGCCCCGATGAACGCGCCGACGTCTTTGACCTGGCCGGCTTCGCGGTCCTGGTTCACGGTCGTGAAGTCCGGCAACGGGTTCCAGATGCTGGGCGTCGAGGCGGACTGGAGCCGGCGCGGACAGGTGGTGGCGTCGTCGTCGCAGTCGGGCGCGTTGCCGGCGGCGACGAAGTACGCCCACGAAATGTGACGACGGTGCAGGAGATAGGTGAGGTCCGTCCAGGCGTAATCGTGGGCGCCCGTCTCGTAGTGATGGAACTGATCGAGGTCGCTCTCGCACGTCGTCGCATTCAGGGGATCGGCGCACGTGGCCGACCACCCCGACACCAAGAACAGGTGCGCTGGCAGGCTCCAGCCGAGATTGGGCTCGAAGAGGTGGTCCTGGAGCACAAAGCGGTCGGCGTAGGACCAATAGAGCGGGATCTCCCCTCGGTCGTGGTATCCCATCACGTCGGGCGGACCCACGACGCAGCGGGGGTCGGTGGTGCCCGCGCACAGGCCCGTGGCTTCGGCCTGGCGGACGAAGCCGTCCATGCGGCCGCCGTCCACGTCGGCCACCGCGTCGGCCGCGGTGTGGGGTCCGCCGAAGTTGCGGTCGTGGTCGTCGTGGTGTGGCGTGACGCAGGTGCGGTTCTTGGGATCGGGCACGCACACGGTCGGCCGCCCGCTCGCGTCCCGGGGAATGCCGTCGGCGCCCGGATAGGTGCCGAAGTAGCTGTCGAACGAGCGGTTCTCCTGCATGATCACCACAACGTGGCGAATCTTGTGGATGCCCTGCAGGGTCTGGCCGGAGCCGCGGTCCGTCGTCAGCGCGACGGCCGCCGCCACCGCGAGGGCCGCCGCCACAGCTCGGGATCGCATGGTCGGGGGCACCGTCGCTTACTCGTCGTCGCTGAGAGACGACCTGCGGATCAGCACCAGCCCGAGCGACAGAGCCAAGACGACGCCGGCCTCCACGCCCAGCTCGATCTGTGAGTGGGCGAATGCGGCGCCCGCTCCTTCGCCACGGAGAGTGAGGCGTGCTCCGACCGTGAGGATGTGTCGGACCGAGGAAATGATGCCGATGATCAGGAAGGGCTGGAGCTGGAAACCGGTGTGTTCGAAGTGGGCGGCCACCGTTCGCAGGAGTTCCATGACGATGATCACGAACAGCACGCCGTTGATGGAGTCTGTGACCCGGGTGGCGAAGGCGCGGTGGGGGTGCACCAGCTCGAGCGCGGTGTGCCACAGGACCACGACGGCGACGGCGGCGAGGATCGCCAGGACCAGGAAGTGGACGGCGTCCTCAACCAGACCGACGACCGCCAACGACCCGCCTCGATGGCGGCGGGCTGTCATGTCCACCTTTCCTGGGAACGCGCTGGGATCTCCTATGCCGCAGACCCTCCCCGGATGCGCGTGAGAAGGGCATGAGCCGAGCGAACCGGATCTTGTGCTACGTCAGCACTGAGGCTGTGGAGGTGCCCCCCGGCGCGTTGCGGGCCCTCCGGGCGTCGCCTGCGGGCCGCTGGTATCGGCCGGCGCCTCGGGAGGTGCCAGCGCCGCGGAGGGGCGAACTCCCGCGAAGCTCGATCCGACCACGAGCGTGAGGTCGACGTCGCGCAGCGTCGGGTCCGCTCGCATCGTCACATCGCCCAGCAAGCTCGAGCGCAGCTGTCGCGCCTCTGCCAGCTGCCCGGCGCCATAGCGAATCACCGAGCCCACGTAGTGAAAGGAGTCGGCGTCTCCGGTGCTCGCCACGCTGTAGCCCGCACCGGTCAACTCCTTGGCGACCGCGCTCCCGCCCCCGGGCTTGCCTGACCCGTTGAGCACGCGGACCTGGATTGTGTTGGGCAGCACCGACGACGGCGTCGCCGTCGGCGAAGGGGTACGTGGCCGGCCCTCGAGGAAACGGGTGATCGTAGCCGAGGCTGCCGGTTGTTGAAGCTTCAGCTCTGCTGCGCCCCCCACCGTGATCGGGCTGGTCGGCAGCGTCATCATGTCGACGGTCTCGGGCGACAGCGAATGGAACCGCCGTCCTAGACCGAGCAGGTCTGAACGCGAAAAGTGCTCGTCGATGTGAACGTCATGGACGGCGGTGTCGATGAGCCTGTTAGCAGTGATGGGATTGCGCACGGCCAGCGCCTTGCGCATGACCCTGCGCAGGAAGTCCTGCTGACGCTGGATGCGGCTGAAGTCGCTGTAGGGATCGGCATGCCAACGTCCGCCCTCGAAGTACTCGTAGTGGCGGCTGCGCACGTAGCCGAGGGCGCTGTCGGGATCGAGCCGCACACAGCCGGGGTTGGCGACGTGAAGCCCTGACAGCTTGTCGCGCGCCGGCGATGGGAAGTACGCGTCGATGCCGCCGATGGCGCCGACGATCCCCCGAAAGCCCACGAAGTTGACGCTGATGAAGTGGTTGACGGTGATCCCCAGGTTCTCCCGGATGGTCCTGGCGAGCAGATCGGGGCCCTGACCATAGGTTGAGTTGATCCGGTCGCGGCGCGACGTGGCGGGAATGGCGACGTTGAGGTCCCGGGGGATCGACAACAACGACGCCTGGCCATGGGCCGGATCGGTCCGCAGCAGCATGATGGTGTCGGAGCGCTCCGCACCCGCCTGGTCCCGGCAATCCTTCTGCTCGCAGAACGAGCGGGCTTCGGCCTCGCCGATCCCCTCGCGGCTGTCGGTGCCGACGAGCAGGACGGTCATCGGTGTCCCGCCGCCATCCTGAGGTACGCACTGGCCGCACGCCGTGCGAGGGATCTGACCGAACCGGTAGCGCACATAGCCGTAGGCAAGCCCGGCGGCGACGAGGCACAGCGCCACCGCGATGTTCACACCGATGAGGACTCGGCGAGGCCAGCGCCGCGGGGCGCGGGCACGCGTGGCGTCAGCCGACGACGTCGAGGATGGGAGGGGCGCGACCTCCTCCACGGCCGCCTTTGCCATCACGCAGGGCTCCTTCGCATGTGTGAATAGGCGGACGGCAGCGCCCGCTCACGCCTTGGGATTCTAGGGCGCCGCCGCCTGCCCGGGCGATCGGGGTGCCGTCAGCGCCAGCAATGTCAAGTACGGGCCGAGGAAGACGAACACCAATGCGGTGATCACCGAGCCAGAGTCGTTCAGGGCGAAGCCGAGGATCCCCGCCGCCAGGGCGGAAATGACGACGGTGCGATGGGGCGAGCCCGGTGGCAGCAGCTCGGTCCAGCGCCGCTGTAGGCCGAGTAGTCCGAGCATGAACATCGCGATCACGACGATGAGCCAGCTCCACACCGTGGCGGTGAGGATCCGGAGGTTGGTGGCCTCCTTGCGGGCGATGGTCGTCATCGCCGGCGCCCAGCCATGATGGCCGATACCCGCAGCGAAGCGACCGAGGTGGGTGCGGGCCTCGGGTGGGCGAATGAGGTCGGCACCGACGGCAACGGCGACGAGTGCCGCGATCAGCCCAGCGCCGAGCGCCAGCGTGCGCCAGTGCACCCGACGCCCCGTTAACACCAAGACGGTGAACCCGTAGACCGGGGCGACGGTGAGCAGGCCGCCAAAGTTGTCGCCCAGCGAGGGTGCCCCGATGGCCAGTGCCACGACGAGGTAGAAGGCGCCCACGGCGACCAACGCCTCCGGACGCCGAGGCACGTGAGCCAGGTAGAGGCCGCCAGCGAGCACCGAGGTCGAGGCGACCACGGCGAAGGCGGGGTTGCCCATGCCAAAGAAGCGGGCCGCGGTCGTCGGCGCGTACCCCATGATGCTGTTGACCTGGAGGCGGGCACCGGTGGCGACGTCGATCATCACCAGCCATGCGGTCGCGCCGAACAGGACGGCGAGGGCGCGCAGCGGCGCCCGCGCCGTTCGTGTCGCAAGAGCGACGAGGAGCGCGTCGATGACCAGCAGTACTGCCACCGCCCCGAGCTTCCCGAGCGCCGCCCAGTGCGGGACCGCGCGCAGCAAGAACGTCGATAGCGGGAAGGCGGCGATGGCAAACATCGCGACGCGCACAGGGAGCGCCGCACGACCCACGCCTCCGCCTCGCCAGAACGCCGCGAGGATGGCCGCATAGAGCAACGCCTGCACGACGATGAACGCGAGGGTGATCGGCAGGTAGATCGCGGCCCGCCGGGCGCCGTCGCGGTCGAGCTGACGTGACGAGGCGAAGCTGGTGTGGGACTCCGGGTGCACCCGCATGGCCCGACCGATCATCCCGTCGGGCACCGATCGGCCGAGGGCCGCGAGCACGGTGGGAGCGACATCGGTCAGGGCGACGAGCCCGACCCGGCGAGTCGAGGGCGAGGTCAATCGGCCGTGGGCCACGCTCGGTCCGGCCACGACGACCGGCTCGAGGTGCCAGGCCTTCCCCGGCGGGGTCGGCGAGAAGACGATGACGAGCGTCCCGGGAGCCAGGCGGGCGACCGCCTGGCCGAGCGCGGCGTCGGCGTTTTGGGGAGCGAGCCCGGGGTCCATGGCAGTGACATCGGCGGGTGGCGCGTCGAGGCGGTCGGAGAAGTCGGCGACCGCAGGGCGCAGGGCCGCCGAGCCCACAACTGCGGTGCGCAGACCCCCGCGGTGCAGCGCCTCGCCCAGTGCGCCCGGCCGACTCGACAAATGCTGACCTCGGTTCTGGCGCGCGATGGTCGCGACGGCAGCTGACGCCCTGGCCTTGACTCGTGTCCCGGCCCCGAGCGACGCATAGGCCTCGAGCGGGGTGGGGTCTCGCGAGATGGTGCGCACCGTCATGGCGCCGAGGGCGCCGATCCTTGCCAGCTGCGACAGGTTCGGCAGAGCCCCGGCGGCGATGTCCTCCCACGACGCCCCGGGGATGGCGAAGAGCACGACGGCCTTTGTGCCCGCGCCGAATGGCCTACTCGACGCCTGCCAGCGAGCGGCCGACCAGAAGCCGGCAGCGATTATCAAGGCCGCGGCGGCGACGATGGCCACGATCCGCCTCCCGCCGACGGCGTCGCCGCGCCACGCGGTCAGGTGGCGGGCTCGAGTCGGAAGACGGCGCCGGCGAGCGACAGCACGTACAGCTCGCCGGTGGGGTCTTGGCCAAACGACGTCGGCACCGGCGGCGGCGACAGGACGGTCGTCGTCGTGGCCGAGGGCCGCCGAGGGGCATCCACGCCACGAGCGGCCAGCGCTGGCGTCATCGCCGCCAGCGCCGTGAGTGCGCCGAGGACGGCTAGGAGCCGCGGCACCGCGATGAGGCGGGGTGGGCGCCCGCCCTAAGAGGGCGGGCCGGTCGTTGGGGTCCCGGCGTCGCCCCTGCCTTTGGCCTCTCGCTCGGCGATGAGGGCGTCGAGCTCGGCGCGGGTGAGGGTCACGTTCTCCTCGGCCTC
>Ga0070708_100004993_pt1 | contig 10489 bp, 12 predicted proteins | sample KBSK5503metaG_FD_65469 | JGI IMG/M metagenome (GOLD analysis project Ga0070708, IMG submission 65469) | Corn, switchgrass and miscanthus rhizosphere microbial communities from Kellogg Biological Station, Michigan, USA - KBS K5-50-3 metaG | ecosystem: Host-associated > Plants > Roots >... | reverse complement strand
TTGTGTAATCCTATAAGAAGTTTGTAGCGGCTCTGGTCGTTGTTACCAGTTCTCAGGCCGATTCGGTTTACTTTTTTGTCACCAAACCGGTCGGAGAGCCAATAAATGCGGCAAAATGGTGGCATTTTTGGCAGCTCTCAGGTCTACTTGCTCGTGAGAGGGAAAGCGAGACCCATTGGTGCACAGCGCGAGGATAGACGGCCATGAGGATGACGCCCGAAGCATTCCATACTTGGAGCCAACGCCTCCAGCTCACATCAGAAACCGAGGCGCTCCTTGCCGCTCTTCGCTCTTCCCCTCCGGTTCACCGCTTGAGGGACAGGTAGCAAACCTCGCCAGAGGAGGCTTGAGAAAGGCGGGTAGAGAGCGGGCACCGCTCATTGTTCTCAAGCCTCCTCTGGCGAGGTTGGTACAGAACACTCGACTTTACTGCCCGAGCGCAGGGATCACGCCGAGTTGTTGCAGCATGCCCAAGGCATCGAAGTTCAGCCAGCCTTCCACGAACTTGCCGCCCACGATGCGGTCAATCCCCATTCCCGTGACCGTCACCGGCTTGCCTGTCGGTGGAATGCCCATGAACTCGCCCTGATGCGTGCCACGCAACGTAGAGCGGCTGGCGACCAAGTCTCCTTCGGCCAGTTCGTCTTCCACGGTGAAACGCGCATCGGGGAAGGCCGTTAGGTAGAGCGACAAGAACTGTTTGAACTCCTCTGGCCCATGCAAGGTCGTGGGAGGATTATGATACACGTAGTCAGGAGTAAACAGCTCATCCACGATTGCCAGGTTCCGCTGATTAAAATCCTCGTACCAACGGCGCACGAGTGCCTTGTTGTCTTCGGTTGACATAGGAGAGACTCCTTTCTTCCTCTCACCTCTGAACGAGGGAAACTGCTCATCTCATCCTCACAAGAGAGATGATGCGAGTGTTTCGTGGGTTCATCCCTTGATCACCAGGCCAATCGTGTGACGTATCAAGCGGACACATCACTACTTAGCCTGGCTCCTGAACCGTCTCAATGTACAAGCGAGCCCAGATGATCTGATCAGCTTGAATACCCATCAGGGTCACTCCCCTCACCGCGTGCTTCTTCCCATCGGTCTGTGTCCCATGATAGTGCAATTCGGCCCAGACGGTGTCTCCTTCTTCCACCTCTCCCAGAATCTCTATCTGTATGTCTGGAATCGTCGTGAAAAAGAAGCTCCAGTTTTTCCGCACACCCGCCTGTCCGACGAAATCTCTTTCCGGGTGGACAGGTTGCTCGCTGCGATAGTCTGGCGCAAAAAACGCCACCATCGCCTCCAGATCGTGTCGATTCGTAGCCTGAATCATGCGCTCGAATACCACCTTGGGGGACGAATGCGTTTGCACGTCCTGTACTTGTTCTTGTGACATGGCAAACCCTCTCTTTCTTTTTCTCAGAACTCATTGCTTCAAGCCGATGCAGCACTTGTGGCGACCCGGCGGGCGACCTCCTCCAGCGGCGTCAGCTGGATGCCAAAGGTGCGAGCGGTCTCGGTCATCTCTAGCGGTGAATCGTAGGTATCTAAGCCAACTAATAACTGGGCAATCATCTGTGGGAGGCCTGGCACTGGCTCGCCTGCAGCCACACTTCTGACTGGAATCTGGTGGCCAAGCACGCGCTCGTAGATCGCCACAGCATCCCGGAACGAGAGGGGTTGCGGTCCGCCAAGCAGCAGCTTCTGATTGATAGCCGCCGGGTTGCCGATGGCGGCGAGCATGAACGCGGCCACATCGGAAGCGGAGATAAAGGAGTGCTTGCGGCGGCCTCCTCCCACGATCGTCACGGGTTGGCCCATCAGCGCGGGCATACCCACCACCCCAGCGACCATCACTTCCATATACCCATTGGGAGCGAGAATGGTATAGGGGATGCCACTTTCCCGCAGAGCGTCTTCAGTTTTGCCCTTGGCCTGGAGAAAGGGGATGGGACTGTTTGCATCAGCGGTAAGCACCGACACGAAGATGAACTGTTTCACCCCAGCGGCTTTGGCCGCGTCAATCAGGTGGCGATTGCCCTCCAGGTCCACCGTCTGTGGATTGTCCTCTCCCCCACGCGCAGCTGAGTTCGCGGTCGTGATGACAGTCTCGACTCCTTCACAAGCCGGGTCGAGTGAGCCGCGCTCTTTGAGGTCGCCCAGCACGACCTGAGCCCCTGCGTCTGCAAGGGGCTGGTAATTTGATCGCGAACGGGCTAGGATGCGGACGGGCTGGCCTTGTGCCAGGAGCATTCGCGTCACTGCGCCACCAAGATTGCCAGTGGCTCCAACGATAAGTATCATGGCTGGTCTCCTCTCTCTCAGGGAAATGCCTGGGTTGCCTGGTCATAGGAGCAACCTGCACCTGTTCCTGTGAAACGAAACGACAACGTCATCTCAGATTCATATGGCAAGTATAGCTGACGCTTCTGCCTTCCACCATGAACAACAGGCACATTTTCCTCACACATTTCTCAGCTCCCGTTGATGTGCTATCATAGAGCAGAAAGGACGGCGTACACGAGGGCGATGTATGAAGGAACAGAGCAGCTTTGGTGTACTTCTCAAGCGTTATCGCCTGGCGGCAGGTCTCTCGCAAGAGGCACTGGCAGCTCGCGCTAGCCTGAGCGCGCGTACGATTTCTGACTTAGAGCGTGGCATTCATGGCACGCCGCACCTTGATACGCTCGGATTGCTGGCCAGCGCCCTGTCCCTGTCTTCACAGCAGCATGCCTTGCTGCAAGCTGCTGCTCGCCCAGAAGTGGCCGCTGCTGTTGAGGCTCCTCCTCGTTTCCCCTCACCTGGTTTGCCTCTTCCTCCTACTAGGTTGATTGGTCGTGAGCAGGAACGCTCACGAGTCCTGGCCCTGCTGCGTCGCAGCGATACCCACCTGCTCACCCTGACAGGACCCAGTGGTGTCGGCAAGACACGGTTTGCGCTTCAGCTTGCTTGGGACCTTGCCCCTGACTTTGCCGATGGGGTGGTCTACGTCCCGCTGGCACCCATCGGCGATGCAGCGCTGGTTCCCGGCGTGGTTGCTCAGATGCTCGGGATCCGGGAACAGGTGAACTCCTCGAATGCCTCGCAGGTACGTGCGTTCTTGCACCACAAGCATCTCCTGCTGGTGCTCGACAACGTCGAGCAGGTCCTGGACTGCGCGTCGTTCGTCGCTGATCTGTTGGCAAGCTGTCCTCGCCTGTTTGTCTTCGTGACGAGCCGGACGCCGCTGCGCTTGCGCGCCGAGCAGGAGCTGCCGCTTGCTCCGCTGCCACTCGAAGATGCAGTGGCGCTCTTTCGCGAGCGAGCCCAGGCCCTACGACCAGAGAGAGCGTATGGAGTGGACGAGGTGGCGGCCATCTGCGAACAGGTGGATCGTCTTCCCCTGGCCATCGAGCTGGCTGCTATGCATGTTAAGGTGCTGCCCTTACCCGAGTTGCAGGAGCGCCTGACCCATCGTTTGGCGCTCCTGCGTGGAGGTGCCAGAGACTTGCCAGCACGCCAGCAGACGATGGAGGACGCCATTGCCTGGAGTTATGAGCTGCTCACGGAACACCAACAGCGCTGTTTTCGTGCCCTGGGCGTCTTTGTGGGAGGCTGGCAGCTTTCGGCGGCGGAGGCGGTAGGCTTCGCCCAGGACGAGGATGCGGCGGAAGAAAGCATCCTCACGCTCGCCGCCCTGGTGGATGCCAGCCTCGTCCAGGCGGAGATAGCGGAAGGTTCGGCAGGACGCTTTGGCATGTTGGAGCTGATCCGGGACTATGCCCTGCAACGGCTGCACGTAGCAGGAGAGGAGGAGCAGTGCCGGCGTCGGCATGCCGCCTATTACGCCCGCCTGGCAGAGACCGTCTTTGCGCGCTTTGGACCTGAGCCGGGAGTACGCCAGGCACGCGTTGCCTTCACATTGGCACAGGAATTGCCTAATGCACGTGCAGCGTTGCAGTGGGCTGAGGAGAGGCAAGAGGCAGAACTGGGGTTGCAGTTGGCAGGCTTCACGCGCCTGTGGCATGTCCGGGGTCAGATGAGCGAGGCGGAGCGCTGGATGGAACGCATGCTGGCGTTGGACCTACGGGCGAGAGAGCAGGAAAAGCCGACAGCGCCACTCACGCTCCGCATCCAGTTCCTCTATGGCATAGGTCGAACGATGGTGCGCCACGGCAAGGTCGAGCGTCGTGCAGAGGCGTTTGCGCAAGAAGCCCTGCACCTGGCCCAGCGCATCGGCGACCACCACGGCATCAGCAATGCTTTCGCGACGCTGGGGATGATCGCCCAGGCGAGCGGCAAGCTCGACGAGGCGGAGGCTGCCTATACGGAAAGTGCTACGCATGCAAGGATGCTAGAGCATAACGGCCTCATCAGTCATGCCCTGATCCTTCTTGGGGACGTGGCACGCATGCAAGGGGACGTGGCACGTGCCACAGCGCTTTTAGAAGAAGCCCTGGCCGATGTACAAGCCAGCGGAATGACGTGGGATATCCCTCTGACCCTGGCCCTGCTCGGCCAGCTGGCTCGCCAACAGCAGAACTATGCACTGGCCAAAGCGCGCTACCGGGAAGCGCTCATGCTCTATGGCGCCTTCGGCAGTCCGACCTACATTGCCTCGTGTCTGGAGGGCTACGCCGCCACTGCCTGTGCCGAAGGGCACTATGCACAAGCGACACGTCTGTGTGCGCAAGCCTGGGCTCTGCGCGAGCAGACACAGACAGCACTCCTGCCAGCTGAGCGTGAAGCGTTCGAGCAGGTGGTTGCAACGGCAAGAGCGGCCCTTGACGAGCCTGCCTTTGGAAGGGAATGGAACACCGGAACTACACTTACGCAGGACGAAGCGATTGACGATGCTTTGTCAGACTGAAAAGGACCTCACCAGGTTCTTCGGAGAGGCTCTTAAGAACGAGGCCGTCTGTTAATGGCCTCATAGGCTGATATGCTTCGCAAACGCAGCCTATCCATGAAATCGCAGTTCGGCCAAATCAGCCAAATGGTGATGCGAAATGGAATGGGCCAGGGCAGCTTGACGCCATTTTATCCGTCAAATTGCAAATATGCAGTAAATCAACAGATCATCCTCATCAAGTGTCCTTGTTGCCACTTCGCGGTCCTGATCCATCTTGACCCCCAGTTCGACACTATTCCGCTTGCCATATATTGACTCCAAAAGAGCCAGAGGCGATGCGTCTCCCAACGGGCGACCAATTAATTGCCATTGCACCAGCGCTATGACCTCGATAGGTGAGAAGAGTAGTTCCTACGGGTGGTTTAGTGGTGGTAGATGACAAATAACCTGTATCGTAAGGAACAACTCCTTCCACTATCCGTTGCTCGTTGTTTCCTGTCATCGCCTGGATGAAAGCAGAAACATCACGATGGCGCTTGACACGGTCCTGTGAGATCGCTATGAGGATGGCCTGTTCGATGCGTGTTGGGAGTTGTGGATTATACTGTCTAGGAGGCACTGGTTCAACTTTAGCATGGTGGTACCACCATGCCTCCAGGGTAGGATTTGGGATCCTGAACAACTTCCATCCTGTCAACAGTTCATAGGCGATGCAACCCAGGGCATACTGGTCACTCTTTGGGCTGGCCAGCCCCTCAAATTGTTCCGGGGCCATGTACGGGGGCGTTCCACCGGGGCCAACGAGCCCGGTATGGATGCTCGACAGGAGTACCGCAATACCAAAGTCGGCCAGCAGTACATTACTTTTCTCATCGAAAAGAATGTTTTCAGGTTTGAGGTCACGATGCACAACAGATGGTTGGTGTTGGTGGGCGTAGTGCAAAGCCTGTCCTACCTGTGTCAGGATCACAAGGGCTTCGTCGATAGGCAGTGCTTGACCGTGGCGTTTGCCAAGACGACCGCTCAGTGAGCCACCTGCAGCGTACATGGTGACAATGTAGGGAATGCCGTTCTGGAAGCCTGCGTCAAGGATTGGCAAAATATGCAGATATCGTAGCTGTCGTTGCAACTGAGCTTCTTTAATGAACTCGCTGCGTTCCTCCTCAGGAAATGTTGCACGCGGTAGTTTGATGGCTACAACAGGATCATGCTCAAAGTGGAGATGTGTTCCCTTATAGACACTGCCAAAGGCTCCGCTATTGATTATCTCGACAAAGCGATAGTTCCCTACCTGTTTGCCAATCCAGGGATCACTATTTGCCATACTATGCTCCTCTTTTTCCCTCACCCACCTGTATGTCTGCTTTGCGTGCGCTCGTGGAATTGAAGTCTACTGCTGTGGCTAGAGTATAACCGTTGGGGTCGGTGATCGCAAGAAAGGTACCCTGATATTCACCCAAAGTAATATCCCCAGACTGGAGAGCCAGTGTAATCATATAAAGGAGCTTACAGAGCCAATTGGCCCTGTGAGCGACTTAAAATCCCCTACATTAGAGAACGACGAATCCCCGGGGTCAAGCCTAAAAATCGGCGTTGTAGCGGTAGTTTGTTGATTTGGGGAATTTGCTCAATGTAGAGCAAACGGCCTATGTTTTCTCAAATACCATAAATGCAGATGTCATCAGCCATCAGAAAACGAGCAAGGATACGGATTTTCCCGAGTCCACAAACTACCGGTAGTGCTCCGTTCCTCATTGGCACTATCATTTAAACTAGGGCGATATGGCTCTGCAAGCCTATCTCTGTTGTTACCGTCTTTAAGGAACGCAGCATTAGGGCGTGGATATGGGACTTGCAGGTTTTGTCGCAGGAGCACCGACTCCTTGTAACCCCTGCACGCTCAACACCGCCAGCGTAATCTGACTTTGATCGGTAGGCAACGTACTGCCATTGCCTCCAAAGAGTTGGATCGTGGTTTTATCTACGCCCTCCTGCTGTAAGAGCAGGGATTGAGCCACTTTCTGGCTTTTGCCCGCAATCAGTTTCATCAGCGTCTGCTTCTGCGCATTGTTGAACTGGTATACCCATATCCCCTCTGCATTCACAAGTAAGGAGACGATACCCTTTGGATCTGCCGTTGCATTCGTCATAGCCGTCGCAATGTTACCCACTAGTACATATCCATTGCCAGGATTCCGCGCCGGGTCGGTTACGAGCAAATCTTGAGCCATCGATTGCGCCGCTCGCTGATCGTAGACTTCGCCCGTACATAGCACCATCACAGTGACTGTGACATTTGATGCCTGCTTACCTGCTGCATGATCGGAACTGCTATCAGGTATACAGTGCGTGGAGCTGACCAGTTGCTCATTCGCCCGAATCTGTTGCTGCAACGCAGCCTGTACGCCTGGCATGAGGGACGACTCCAGGGCACTCGCTGCCTTATCGATGTCGCTCTGCTCCACATAGGTATAGATCTGTTGATCCTGGCCGCCACTAAACGCTCCTCCATTCTGCACGAAGACGCCATTAGCACAGCACGGCATATTATTGAAATCGAATGCAGGGATGTTGCCACTCGCGCCAGCATGCACTGCGTGGGCAGGAACGGTGATTTGGGCTACCGTAGGTGGGTTTCCAGCCGGAATACTGGCATCTCTAGCATTGACTATCTCTACCCCGCTCGCATCAGTGAAGACCGTACCAGCAGGAATCGTCAATGGGGAAGTGGAGCTATTATAAAAGGTCAAAGTTCCCGTGGCTATTGTGGCCGGCGTGTGCCCTGCACCACTCGCATTGACCGTCTTCGCCAGTCCTGAAGAAGCAGCGTACAACAAACGCGCCTGCACCTGGTGTTTAGCGGGATCAGGAGTCCCGGTCACGGCGGTGATGGTGTAGGTATTCCTCAGGTCTTTACTGGCCGGGGTAATCGTTACCGTGGCAGCCGGGACAAAAATGAGATTCACGAGTGGCTGGTAGACAAAATAACCAATCACAAGCAGCGCGAGTACGATCGGAATAGCGATCAGCCATCGCCTCCGGCTTCTGCGTAGAGCAGCGGCCAGAAGATAACCCCTTATTGCGTGAGCAGCATACGGTGGTGTCATAAGTGCAGAGGCACCTACGGGTACGGGCAAGCCGCCAGCAGGTCCACTCTGGGAAGGAGGATGGATATCGCCTGTTGCAACATCGTTCTCCCCTGCACCTTTTGCAGCCGGACTGGCTGGCATTGGTGCTACGTCCTCCTGTGGAGGTACGTTTCCAGGCTGGGTGACCTCATCAGTTTGTGGTACAGGAGCCGGGATAGCTGGCGGAGATTCGCTTTCATGATCCTCATCAACGCTATCGCTGGTGGTGCGCTGAACTTCGGGCTGCATACCGGCACCGATTGCACGTTGCGAAAGCGGGCTTACTGGCAAAACACGAGGTGGCTGGGGCTTTTCATTTTCGCCAGCGCCGGTTGAAGCAGGAGATCGAGCAGGTGTTTGTCTACCCCCAAATACACGTCCCACTGTGTCTGGGGCATCCTGATCTTGAAATTCATCAAGGAGCGTTTGCGCGTATTCCTCCAGGGAAGGATAGACAGGAAAACGGCGCCGGCGCGCGAACTCGGCGGGGCCTGGGCCTCCGGGCACAACGAAGACAAGCTGCGCTTGCAAGTCGCGCTGCATATTCTTGAGTCCATCGAAATCTCCAGCGCGTTGCAAAGCGCTGTTGCGTTCCGGCAATACAACTGCTATTTGTTCGCGACCGAGCTGATCCTGGGTCGAAATGGCGGCTAAAACACTTTGCTTGTCGTCAGCGGGAGCTACATAAATAAGGCCTATGTCTGCACTGCGGCGATGATTCGCGCCCAGGAGGTCCGCGCCGTCACTCTGTCTCACAATCGTATCCTCCTTTATTGTATATGGCGAAAGAGGACTTTATAATGAGCTGATTTTCTCAAGATAGAACATCTATTCCAATCATAGCAGGCCGGATCCCCTCTGTCAAGCAGTGTAGTGCGCTCGTGCGCTGTGCGCTCCCCTCACCTCCCCAAACTAGGCCTTGACTTCAACTTCTTAAATCACCCCCCATTACTCCTAGGAAACCTGTTCATAGCATACTTACGCCGTTGGGCAGTTGGTCTTGGCAAACCTCCTTGTCATTCTCGTCACCATTTCCTACACTACCAGGAGAAGACCTCTTGTGGGTGGAAGCTCTGGCTCCGAAGAGGTTTCTGATGGAGGAGAAGACAGAAGCGGCTGCTCATTCATGAGGAGGTAGACATGTTGTCAACAAATATCCGCCTGGATTTGCCCTGCTTCGTCAACGGGTTCTCCGTGCTCTGTAGTGTACCTGCTGAGAGCTACCCTTTCCACTCGTAGTGTGGTGTGGTCATTGCGTATTCTCGAAGGGAGATGATTTTCTCCTGGCTCAACCGTGCAAGGGATGCTCCCTCAAAGCTGTGCCGCTCCCCAAGATAGGTGCATTCAAAAATCCACTCGAAGAAACATGGCTCATCTACGGTGTAGAACGAAGTGACATCCCAGCGATTGACGATATTGCCCGGAGCAAACCAGGAATCAATCCAGCGCCCAACCATCTCTTTCCCTCTGTAGGTCGGTCCGTAGGATTCGATGACGACACAAGCAGGGTCAAGGGTACTGAGAATCTGTTCCCGATTTCCAGCTATCCATCCTTCAACATAGTTGAGAATGAGTTGTTTGGGAGAGAAGCTGTCCATCTTGCCTCCAGCAGAAAAGTATTCTCATGATCTTCAGCCTTTTTGTCTGGAAAGCGCGATGACCGGAATCTGACGAGTGATCTTCGCCTGGTGCTCAGCGAAAAAGGGGTATAACTCCACGATCCTGGTCCACAGCCGCTGCCGCTCCTCCCCTTCCGTCACCACAGCAGTGGCGTCGAAGGTCTCGGTTCCGACCTCTACCGTGACTTGCGGGTGAGCCACCAGATTGCGATACCAATCAGGATGAATCGGTGCACCAGCGTTGGAGGCGACCACAAGCAGACGTTCGCCGTCAGAGATATACATCATTGGCGTTGTGCGACGCTCTCCACTCTTGGCACCCGTGGTCGTGAGCAGAAGCAAGGGTCTGCCCTCAAACGGTCCACCGACCTTGTTGCGGTTCGCGCGAAACTCCTCAATCAGTTGACGGTTGTGGTCCTTTTGATCCGTCATGATCCCTCCTGTTGTCAATGCCAGCCAGAGCCATACCTCTCTTGCATAACGAGACGTGTCCTGCTCAGGCCACAATGTCCATTGCTTGATGCTTGCCCACTCATCCGTTTGCTCTCGGCGAGGTCGTTTCGGTCCAGGCATTTCCTCTCTGCCTCCCGATACAAGGAGTAGCACTCCTTGACAAAGATGATTACTTCAAGCGTACCTAATCCCCCAAAAGTTTGCAAGGAATCAAGGCATGGTTAGCCAATTTGAACTGCCCAACGACGTAGAGTATGTTATGAGCAAGTCTCCACTCCTAGCACCTATCTATATTTCTATCGTTGTGTTATTATACTGCCGCGCACATGCATTTCACGCATCTTATGTAACAAGTGCACCTGATTCTACCTCGTGCAAAATTAAGAGACCATTTCGAGCGTAGGAGGCATCTCTCGAAAAACCCCCCTTTGATGCACGAGGCAACACAGCGATACAAGTGA
>Ga0070708_100004992_pt1 | contig 10489 bp, 10 predicted proteins | sample KBSK5503metaG_FD_65469 | JGI IMG/M metagenome (GOLD analysis project Ga0070708, IMG submission 65469) | Corn, switchgrass and miscanthus rhizosphere microbial communities from Kellogg Biological Station, Michigan, USA - KBS K5-50-3 metaG | ecosystem: Host-associated > Plants > Roots >... | reverse complement strand
TCAACCACAAAGGACACGAAGGTACACGAAGGGGACAGAGCCGCGGATTCCCTGAAATTCGACCGGGGATGACGCCAGAAATAAGAGTCGCTGAGCAATGCGAGATTGACCGGGAATGACGCCAGAAATAAGAACCGCTGACCAACGCGAGATTACAGAATCTTCTTGCCGAATGCCGACAGCGTCAGTTCTACGGCCAGGTCGGCAGTCTGATTGTGCTCGTCGATTACTGGATTTACTTCGACAATTTCAAAACTCAGCATGCGCGCGTGGTCGGCGATGATTTCCATGGCGAGGTGTGCTTCGCGATAAGTTGCACCGCCGCGCACCGGAGTGCCAACCCCTGGCGCATCTTCGGGATCGATCCAATCCATGTCGAGTGAGATGTGATAACCTGCGGTGCCGCGGCCTGCCATGCGCAATGCTTCTTCCATCACAGTGCGCATGCCTCGCTCATCGATGTCGCGCATCGTAAAAACCTCGACGCCTGCCTTGCGAATGTTTTCTTTCTCGTGAGCATCGACATCGCGGACACCGACCAGCACACAATTATCCGGATTCACTTTGGGGGAGAAGTTGAAAATGTTCGCGAGTTCGGCGGGGCCCAGACCGGTAATAGCCGCCAACGGCATGCCGTGCACGTTCCCGCTAGGCGAAGTCTCGGGCGTGTTGATGTCGCTATGGGCGTCAATCCAGATCAGACCGATATTCTTGTTGTCGCGACGGTAGAATTCGGCCACGCCAGCAACCGTACCAGCAGCAACCGAATGATCGCCACCGAGCACGACCGGCACTTTGCCGGCTTCCAACGTCTTCAACACCAATTCCGCATGCTTAGTACAGGTTGCAGTGATTTCTTTTAGATACTTCGCGTGCGGATCGCCTTCTTTTTTCTGTTCCGCGATGGCGACGGTTACATTGCCAGCATCTTCGACGACATGTCCCAAAGCCTCAAGGCGCGCCTCAAGCCCGGCCACGCGTACCGCCGATGGGCCCATATCCACGCCGCGCCGCGATTGGCCGAGGTCAAGGGGAATGCCAATGACGCGAATTTTTCTGGAAATGATATTGGAGTACAAAATTGCCGCAGGTTTCTCTTGCTTGTTGGCAGTTTCCATAACTTTCTAGCCGTGCGAGCTCTTTCTTACCGCCGAGAACGCCGAGATCGCCGAGTCAGGAAATTCATCCACGATTCTCTTGAGACCATCCTTTAACATCTGAACTAGCCGTGCGAGCTCTTTCCTACCGCCGAGTACGCCGAGATCGCCGAGTCAGGAAAGTCATTTACGATTCTTTTGAAGACCATCGTTTAACATTTGAACTAGCCGTGCGAGCTGTTTCTTACCGCCGAAAACGCCGAGATCGCCGAGTCAGAAAATTCATTCGCGATTCTTTTGAGACCATCCTTTAACATTTGAACGTGGAAGTTAATCAGCAGGCCGACTCGCTTTTTCGAAAGCCGGAGATATGACAATAACTGTGCATCGTGGATAGGCATGAGTCGCTCAACTGCTTTGATCTCCACGACGACAGCATCATCTATGATGAGATCCAACCGGTAACCGCAATCCAGCTTCACATCTTTGTACATAACCGGCAATGGCTTCTGCTCTTCGACCTTACAGCCCAATTGTCGTAATTCGAAAGCTAGGCAAGTCTGGTATGCGGACTCCAGAGAGCCCGGCCCCAAATGCCGGTGCACCTCGATTCCGGCACCGATAATGCGCCTCGTGATCAGATCAAGGTTATTTTTTTCTTCCATCTCTGCGCTCTCGGCGTGCTCGGCGGTTCAACCTCACGGATAGAGCCGATGCAGCATTCTCGGGAATGGAATTGTTTCCCGCACGTGCTCTAAGCCGCAGATCCATGCCACGGCGCGCTCGATCCCCATTCCGAAGCCCCCATGCGGCACACTGCCGTATTTGCGCAAGTCGAGATACCACTTGAACGCCTCTTCCGGCAGATTGTGTTCGCGAATGCGCTTGACCAGCAGATCGTATGACGCCATACGCTGCGAACCGCCAATAATCTCGCCGTAACCCTCCGGCGCCAGCACATCCACGCAGAGCGCAAGGTCGGGCCGCTGCGGGTCAGGCTCCATGTAGAACGCCTTCACGGTGGCCGGATAGCGATGCACCATCAGCGGCTTGTCGAATTTCGATGAAAGATAAGTTTCGTCGGGCGAGCCCAGATCACCGCCCCATTGAAACCTCGTTTCGAGCGAGCCTTTCTCGAAGCCCTCGTGCAGCATCTTTACTGCGTCGTCGTAGCTGATTCGTGGAAACGGCCGTTCAATTTTCTCAAGCTGTGTGACGTCGCGCCCAATGATTTGCAGATCATTACGCCGGCGCTCCAGGCAGCGTTTCACGATGAACGATATCAGTTCTTCGGCCAACTCCATGAGGTCATCGAGCGTGGCGTAGGCAACTTCCGGCTCGACCATCCAGAACTCAGTGAGATGGCGACGTGTTTTCGATTTTTCCGCGCGGAATGTGGGCCCGAAGGAATACACCTTGCCCAGCGCCATCGCCGTGGCTTCAATGTAAAGTTGCCCGGACTGCGTGAGGTATGCCTGCTCTTCGAAGTAGTCAACCGGAAAGAGCGTAGAGGTGCCTTCACAGGCAGCGGGAGTCAGGATCGGTGGGTCGGTTAAAGTGAATCCGCGGTCGTCAAAAAAGTCACGTGCCGCCTTGATGATCTCCGCTCGCACTCGCAGGATGGCCGCCTGGCGTGGCGTGCGCACCCAAAGATGACGGTGTTCCATGAGGAAATCGACACCGTGCTCTTTCAGCGAGATGGGGTACGGATCCGACTCCGGCACTCGCTGCACAACCTGTACATTCGAGACGTCGAGCTCGTAACCGCCGGGTGCACGCTTATCGGCGCGGACTTTCCCCTCGACGACCACGCTGGATTCCTGGGTGAGGCTCTTCACCGAATCGAAAACTTCCGGCGCTACCGCGTTCTTAGCCACAACACCCTGGATGACACCAGTGCCGTCGCGAAAAATCGGAAACAGCAATTTCCCGCTTTCGCGCAAGTTGTAAAGCCAGCCGCGGACGGTTACCGTTTCGCCTTGATGCGCACCAATCTCGGAGATAGTGGCTACAGGAGGTGACATAGTAGTTGTGGGCTGCATAAATTCAAACCTTTTACCGCCGAACACGCGGAGAGCGTCGAGAAGAAGACATTCTATGATCTTCTCTGCGTTCTCGGCGAACTCTGAGGTGCTTCTCTACGGTGCTTCCAGCTTGCGAAACGCCTCACCCATGCGTTCCACGGGATTGGCTTTTTGGTCCTCTTCGATCTCCAGCAGCAGAGGCGGGGTGTTTGGAGCCGAGCGCAGCAATTCCATGGCTTCCTTCCAATTGATCGAGCCCTGGCCTGGCCAAAGATGCGAATCGCGGTCTTTGGCATTGTCATGCACGTGGGTCGAGCGAATGTGGCTCTTCAGGATCTCGAACGCCTCAGTGACGTTGCTCATAATGTGTGCGTGTCCAAAATCGAAACACACGCCCACGTCGTCGAAGCGCGAAGCGTGAATGAATTCCACGAGCTTGTCGGGCGTGGAAAGTTCGTTGGGAATGTTTTCGAGGAGGAGCCGAACGCCAAGCGGCTTGGCAAAGGCTCGCAGATGCTCAATGGAAGTCATCGCGGCCTCGACCTTCCGCTCATCGAACGACTCGCCGCTGGTACCCAGGTGCTGTACCAGGAATCGAAAGGGAATCTGCTCGGCGATCTCAAGAGCACGCTTGATTTCATCCATCGCCTCAATACGGCCTGCTCTGTCAGTGGACGCGACATTGACCGGCGGAGCCCCCGTGCGTCCCCACTCGTAATCCGCGTACATGGGCGAATGCACCGAATTGAGCGGGACGCCACTGGTACGGAACCAGTCTGCGATCTCGCGCACATGCTGCTTGCGGTTGGCATAGTCGAGATGCGGCCGCGCCGCGAAGATTTCAATCGCCTGCGCACCGCCGCGCACCAGGCCGTCCAGCAGGCCGGGATGTAGCCGCTCCTTGACATACACGTACGTCGACATTGCCTTCAGCATCAGAATCCAACTGCCTTTCCGTTATTCCTTATGTCACTGGCGCCTAACCGCTCGTTTGTCTTTGGGTCAACTGCGATGCATTCGCCGTCACTCCAGTAGACTTGTTTTTCTGTCTTGTGTCCCATGTTGTCGAGCAGCTTCAACGTATCCGGGGAAATGCCAGGTTCCACGAAAATCTTGTCCGGCAACCACTGGTGATGGAAGCGACGAGCGTTCACCGCCTCCTGAATGTCCATTCCATAGTCCACCACGTTCATCAGAATGTTGGCGACGGTCGTGATGATCCGCGGCCCGCCAGGTGAACCCAAAACCAGGAACAACTTTCCGTCTTTCAGCACGATGGTCGGGGTCATCGCCGAAAGCGGACGTTTGCCCGGTCCGATGGCGTTCGCTGGCCCCTGGATTAGGCCATACGCATTGGGCACGCCCTGCTTGGAAGCGAAGTCGTCCATTTCATCATTCAATAGAAAGCCAAGGCCCTCCGCAGTGACGCGTGACCCGAAGCTGTCGTTCAGTGTGGTCGTCACCGCTACGGCATTTCCCTGAGGATCGATGACCGAGTAATGCGTCGTGTTCTCCGGTTCGGGCAAAGCCCGAGGTTGCGGGTGCAGCGTCGCATAGCGTTCCAGTTCATTGAAAATTCCCGGCCGATGCAGTTCTTTGCTAGGAGAAGCGTGGTCAGGATCAATTGATGCACGCCAGGCCGCGCCATATTTTTTGTCAATAAGCTGGGCTACAGGAATTTTGGCGAAGTCGGGATCACCCAGGAACTCCGCGCGATCAAAGAAGGCGCGCCGGAAAGCCTCGGCGGTCAAATGGATCGCTTGTGCCGAACGATTGCCGAATTTCGCCAGGTCGTAGCCCTCGAGGATATTGAGCATTTCGATCAGAGCAATTCCGCCTGAGGAGGGCGGGGGAGCGCTGATGATCTCATACCCAAGATAGGTCCCGCGAACCGGCTCGCGTTGTTTAACTTCGTAACGGGCGAGGTCGTCGGCTGTGATCAGGCCGCCACCCTTTTGGATTGCCGCCACGATTTCGCGTGCCATTTTGCCGTGGTAAAAGTCATCTGGATTTTTTGCGATTCTCTCCAGCGTGCGCGCCAGTTCTGGCTGGCGGAAGATTTCTCCAGATCGGTAGTAATTACCCTCGCGTTGGAAAATACGGCGTGATTCAGGAAACTTGGTCAGATTCGGGTCGTGCAGTTCGTCGGCATCTTCCCAGGCCAGCGGAAAGCCATCCTGCGCTAACTTGATTGCAGGAGCCATCACACGCTCGAACGGCAATTTCCCATACTTCCTTTGACCGTAGACCATCCCGGCCACGGAGCCGGGCACTCCGACAGCCTTGTATCCAACCAGGCTGGCGTTCTCAATTACATTGCCTTGGGCATCGAGATACATATTGGCCGTGGCCGCAGCCGGGGCCTTTTCGCGGTAATCGATAAAGTGGGTGCTGCCGTCGGCCGTGCGGATCAGCATGAAGCCACCGCCGCCCAGATTGCCCGCCTGGGGATGCACCACCGCCAGCGCGAAGCCAGTGGCCACTGCGGCGTCGATGGCGTTTCCGCCCGCCTGCATCATCTCGACCCCAGCCCGAGACGCCAACTCATGAACGCTCGCCACCATGGCGTGCGGCGCGTGCACTGGATGCATGGGTGCAGCCTGGGCTACACACGCCAGCAGGGCTATAACCAGCGGCCGAATGAAAACCTTCCTACGGGATTCCATGGTATTGGGGTCTGAAGAGACGGGCACCCTCGCAACGAGTCGCCGTCACGCGTCGTTTAGCGTGATGGGGTGTTCGACCGTCCAGGCCGAGCACAGCTCGGCTCCGCAATCAGGCTCCGACGACGAGTCTCAAGCGGACTTCTGAGGCTAGCCCAGCGGGTCAGGGGCAGTCAAATGGACTGGGGGAACTTGCTGGCTTGTGCGCAGTTAATGCTTTCGCCTTCTGCTGAATTCAGTCTTCCGCTGGCTGGGTTTCGTGCTCGAAACCTTTGAAGATCGTTTTGCCTTGGCTGTTTTCGCCGCGACCATATCGTAAGAGTTCTTGATGAGCTCCATCAATTCGCCATCGGGTAGAGTGTCGAGTTGCTCCAGAGCCACCCAGTGATACCTCCCCACATACGGCGCCGGACGGATGCCCGCTATTTCGATCAACTCTGCGAATTTCTCCGGCGTGCTCTTGAATGCGAGGCGGGTCTGGGAGGAGACATCCAGATTTAACAAGCTAAAAATCTTTTCTTCTACCTTGAAGCACAGGGTTTCTCCCCACTGGAGCTTCTCTTTCGTGTGCGGGAAGGAAAGGCAATAGCGGCGGATGGATTCGACGTCCAAATTGGGCTATTCCCCTACGAACGACCCGCGACTTTTACACCTGCTCCCTGGCCTCGCCCAGTGTAACGTTCAGGTCCATCTTCTGCTTGCCGCGATAGATGGTCACGCGCACGGTGTCGCCAGCCCGATGGTTGTTCATTACCTGAGCCAAATCCTGCTGGTCGGAGATCTTTTCGTTATTAATCGCGACGATCAGGTCGCCGCCGAGCATGATGGGAATATTCGCGAGGTACGCGCGCTCACTTCCGGCGCGCAGGCCGGCACGTTCCGCAGCGCTACCGGGAACCACCTGAACAACCAGCAGTCCGTGATCAGCTGCCAGGCCCATTTGTTCGGCGAGCTCGGGAGTGATGGGAATCGTGCGCACGCCCAAGGCGGGCCGCCGCACACGGCCCAATGTCACCAGGTCGTTGAGCACGGCCTTCGCAGTGTTAATCGGAATCGCGAAGCCGATGCCCGCACTTTGCCCCACGCTGGAGGCAATCATTGTATTAATACCGATCACCTCGCCATGCCAATTCATAAGTGGACCGCCGGAGTTGCCCGGGTTGATGGCAGCGTCTGTCTGGATGGCTTCGTCTATCGTCATGCCATCGGGCTCGCGCACCGAGCGGATCGAACTCACAATGCCGCGTGTCATCGTGCCAGCCAGTCCGAAGGGGTTGCCGATGGCATAGACTTTCTGGCCGACTTGCAGATTGCGGGAGTCGCCCAGTACCGACGAGGTGAGGTTTGGCGCACTGATTTGAATCACTGCCAGATCATGCGCCTTATCCATGCCCACAACGTTAGCACGGTATTTCTTGCGGTTGTGCAGAGTGACTTCGACCTGGCGCGCATCGGCGACGACGTGGTAATTGGTCAGGATATGGCCTTCTTTATCGATGATGAAACCCGAGCCTTGTCCTTCCTGGGGCACGAGTCCGTAGAAGAAATCGAAGGTTACCGCTCGGGAGGTGATGTTCACGACCGCCGGGATGTTGTTGTGGTAGACCCGAATGTTGTTCTGCTCTTCGGTGTCGAGCGGCTCGCCTCCCGCGGCTTCAGTGATCTCAACTTTGTGGGGACGGCCCAGCCAATTAGCGGGCCGAAACCCAGCGCGGCGGTAAGTTGTAAAGTAGAAGAAGGCGCCTGCAATCACTACCGCAAGGAGAATCGGTCGCAACGGTCTCATATCTTGAAACCTCTAGCCACGGATTCACAGAGAGCTAACACATTTTAGTCTTTTCGCCAGCGAGGCACAGATTATTACCAATTTGCAGTGGCTGATTGCCGGTTTTGTTCTGTGTACGTGAACGCAAAATTGGCAATTGAAAATCGCGAATCTCTGGCCCTCGCGTCCTGCCTTAAGCTCTTTTGGCTGCTTCCTCCTGCAGGCGCTCGTAGACTTCTTTAACCTGTCTTTCGGTCGCGTCCAAAGATCCGGAGTTGTCAATCACGTAATCAGCCAGTTTGACTTTTTCTTCGTCCGGCAACTGCGCTCCCACGCGCCTTGTAACTTCCCGTCGAGCCGTTACTTCGTCGAGCTTCATTCGATGAGCAAAACGTTGGATGCGCTGCTCGGGACGGCAAGTCACCACCACTAAACGATCGAATCGCTTTGCGGCACCGGCCTCGATGATGAGTGCCGCTTCCAAAATTGCAATCGCAGTTGGATCCTGGCGCCTCATTTCATCCATGCATTCCTCCTGGCGGAGGATGACAGCCGGATGCACGATCCGGTTTAATTCTTCGACGCGCGACGGCACGTTTTCGCTAGGGGAGCCAAATGCCAACTCGGCCAGCTTGGCCCGGTTCACGCTGCCGTCGGAGTTCAGAATACTTGTCCCGAAGTGTTGTACTACTTGTTCGTAGACCATCTGTCCAGGCTGCATCAACTCGTGGGCAATCTGGTCAGCATGAATCAGGTGAGCACCACAAGCCACGAACATCTCTCCCACTACCGATTTGCCGCACGCAATTCCACCGGTCAGGCCGACCTTCAGCAAGGCTTCCTCGTGTGCCCGGGACTTTCAATGATGGACATGAAAGGATATTTCACCACAGAGACGCAGAGACGCGGAGAAAACAAATTCTGGGGGATCTAAGTTAGCCGAGCTGTGCTCGGCCACACAGGCGAGGGAGCCTGTGCCTACGTGGACCGTACGCGGAGGAGACTTCCTTTTCACCTTGACTTGATTTCTAGGGGTTGGTCTTCGCGATCTCCGGCACAGCCTCCACATGCCTGGGCTGGGGAACCAAGTGATGCCTAGTCAGGCCCTCGCGAAGATACTCAAATCCTTCCTCGGGCGAGTCCACGATTTTGAAAAGGTCGAGATCTTCCTCAGAAATCGTGCCGGCATCCACCATCGCCTGGAAACTGATAACGCGGCTCCAATACTCGCTGCCGTAAATGACCACGAGAATTCTCTTGGCCAGTTTCTCCGTCTGCGCAAGCGTGAGGATCTCGAAAAGCTCATCCAGGGTTCCGAAACCACCGGGGAAGATGACCAGCGCCTTGGCCAGGTACGCGAACCAGAACTTACGCATGAAAAAGTAGTGGAATTCGAAGTTAAGGGACGGCGTGATATACGAATTTGGCGCCTGCTCTGCCGGCAAATTAATGTTGAGCCCGATCGTCTTGCCCCCAGCCTCCTGCGCCCCCAGGTTGGCGGCTTCCATGATCCCGGGGCCACCACCGGTAGTCACGACAAAACGCCGCCTGCGGGCTGGGATATGAATCGACCACTGGGTCAGCAGAAACGCCAGCCGGCGTGCGTCCTCGTAGTAGCGAGCCATGTTCACGCTCGCTAGAGCCCGCTTCAATTGAATTTGCTGTTCGGGGCTGGCGCCCTCTCCTGCATTGGCCTCGATCCCCAACAGGTTTCTCTGAGCGTCCAACCGGCTGTGAAAGCGAGCTGAGCCGAAAAAGACGACCGTGTCCTGGATTTGCTCACGTCGAAAGCGCGAAAGCGGCTCGGCGTACTCCGCCAGAAGGCGCAGGATGCGCCCATCTGGACTGTTTAAGAAGGGTTCGTTCTGGTATGCAAGAGGGGCAGGTTTGGATTTACCGTCCATGATGCTTGCTTCGGACTTTCTGTGCATGATTAAGATCAAATTTCCAGCATACCGGACGTGCATACACCGACAGACCGGATTCATGCTCTCTGGCCGTGACCTTAGGGCCGCGGCTCTTCGTGATAGTGAACGGCTTCCCAGAAACCGATCCAGATGTCGAGCAAACCCAGACCGCTGCACACGCCGCGAACAAAGCTATTAGAGACGAATAAGCGCAAGCCTGGGTAAACCAGCAGCAGCCGGTTGTCGGTCCACTCGGGCCGCCAGGGCAGAATCACCAGGAGCACGCCCGCGGTCGCACAGACGAAAACAAACAGCAGCACAAACAGGCGATGTACCCAGAGCTGAAGTCCGCGGTAACGGTCATCAGTGGGGGCGGAACCTGCTGCCTCTTCCATCACTCGATTGTCGGCCACAGTTGCCGGTGCAATTTCGGTCCCGACTGGCTTATGTGAATTACGTCGCGAGGGTGTCTTCGAATCCGAAATCACGCCGCGCTCCGAGTTGTCGATGACGGCGCGAAGATGAGAGATGGTTCCCCACACGCCCCTAGGTTGCTTCTAAGCCCCATCCCTGCATTCTACGACTTCAGGGTCTTGATGCGCTCGGCCACATCACGGTAATCAATGTTGGTGCCGTAAACCTCCATGAAGTGCTCGAGAGCCGCGCGTTTGTTGTTAGCCATTTCGAACGCGGAGGCCAGCTCGTAATGCAGAGCCATCCGGGTGTCTTGATCAATGTCAGTAAGTTTGAGCGCCCGTTCATACCAGCGAATTGCGGCTTCGGGCACTCCCTTGTCGAGGAAACACTGCGATAACCAGGTGTAAGTCTGCATAACCTGCGGGAAGGGATGGCCACGTTCCACGGCCTGGCAGACCTTCTGCAGCTCTCCGATAGCTTCGTCAAGCAGCCCCATTTCGCGAAAAGCGACACCCAAGTTGTAATGCGTTTCAGGATCTTCCTCAGCGACAGCTGTGTCATCCTCTAACTCATGTTTCAAGTCGCCGAACATCTCGGCCAGATCGACGCCGGCACT
>Ga0070708_100004991_pt1 | contig 10489 bp, 8 predicted proteins | sample KBSK5503metaG_FD_65469 | JGI IMG/M metagenome (GOLD analysis project Ga0070708, IMG submission 65469) | Corn, switchgrass and miscanthus rhizosphere microbial communities from Kellogg Biological Station, Michigan, USA - KBS K5-50-3 metaG | ecosystem: Host-associated > Plants > Roots >... | reverse complement strand
TCGAGCTTCTTCAGGCGAGCCAGCGCGTAGCGGCGGTCGATGAGAATCTTCTCGCCCCGCTTCTCCGGCGCGTCGAACATCACGTCGGCCAGCAGCTCTTCCATGATGCTGCGCAGGGCGCGCGCGCCCAGCTTCTTCTCCACCGAGTACTCGACGATGGCCCAGAGCGAGCTCTCTTGAAGGTCCAGGTCCACTCCGTCCAGCGCCAGCGCCTCGCGGTACTCGCGTGCCAGCGCGTCGGGAGGCTCGGTGAGGATCCGGTACAGCTCCTCCGGCGTGAGCTCCTCGAGCTGGACCTGCACCGGTAGCCGGCCGAGGAGCTCCGCCAGCATCCCGTACTCGATCAGCTCCTTCACCCGCAGCCGCGAGGCGCCCATCCGCCGGCCCAGGCTTCCGAAGCCGACCTGGCGGTCCACCTGGTTCTGGTGCAGGTCGGTGAAGGTTCCCGCGCAGAGGAAGAGGATGTCGGAGGTATCCACCTGCACGAAGTCGTGCTTGTTCCAGTGCTGGGTGACGTTGAGGGGCACGAAGATCTCGCGGCCCTCCAGCATCTTCAAGAGCGCCTGCTGCACGCCCTCTCCGCCGATGTCCCGGCTCCCCGCGCCGGTGCGCGCGCTTCCGCTCCGGCGGGCGATCTTGTCGATCTCGTCGATGAAGATGATCCCCCGCTGGGTGGCGTCGATGGAGTGGCCGCTCTTGAAGAGGAGCTCGGCCACCATCACCTCCACGTCCTTCCCGTAGTACCCCGCTTCCGTATACTCAGTAGCGTCAACGACGGTGAAGGGCACTTCGAGCAGCTCGGCGAGCTTGCGGGCGATGTGCGTCTTGCCCGACCCCGTGGGACCCATCAGCAGCACGTTGGACTTGCGCAGGAGCGTCGCCTTGCCCAGGCGCCGCTGCTCGATGCGCTTGAGGTGCTGGTGGGCCGCGGTGGAGACGGCGCGCTTGGCGGCCGTCTGGCCGATCACGTAGCGGTCGAGATGCTCGTAGATCTGGCGAGGGGTGAAGAGGCGGACCTCCTCGCGGGGGGGCGGCACGCGGCGCGGCCCACCGGACGAGGGGAAGGATCGCGGGCGATCGTCCTTCGGCATGAGCCCCAGTCTACCGCAGCCTTCGCCGCGCTCGTATGCCCGACCGACTCCCGGGCGCTCCTCGCTTGCCGCCGTAGCACCCGGGCTCCAGCTTCTCCGCAGAACGAAACACGAGAGAGGAAAGCGAAAATGACGCTTCGCAGATGGATCACGTTCGGATCCGTGGCCCTGATCGCCGCCGCCAGCGCTTGCAGCGACAGCGGCCGCAACCCCAACTCGCCGGAAGGCCGCGCGGGCTCGGCCGCCTCGCGGGCGCGCACCGCCGACGCGGGCAGCCCTGAAGTCCGTAGCCCCACCACCACCAGCCCCACGCCGAGCAGCCCGAGCGACACGTCGGGCACCTCCGGCAGCACCTCGAGCACGGGCAGCAGCAGCTCCGGCTCGACCACCGGCGGCGAGACGAAGAAATAATCGACGTCTCGTCCGGGCCAGGACGCTCTCCGCGTCCCCCCGGCGCCGTCCCGGCGCGCGGTGGAGCCTCCTCGTGGCCGACGCCGGGACGGCGCGACTCCGTCCCAGCCAGGACAGGCTTCGACCGTCACGCTTGGAATGATCATGCTCGAGCGTAGCCCTGAGGCACCTTCGGCCGCCGGGGCTAGGAGACTGCCTTCCGGAGCGCCGCCTCCACGCGGGGGAGCGCTTCGTCGATGTCCCGCGGTGAGACGGCGCCGACGCTGAGCCGGAACCAGCCGTTCTCTCCGCCCAGGCCGAAGGCCTGGAACGGGACCACCGCGAATCCAGCCTCGTCCAGCAGGTACTTGCGCACCTGATCGTTGGTCCGCAGCCCGCGCTTGCCGATGAGGTCGAACTGCACCGACAGGTAGATCGCGCCCTGCGGGGGAATGTCGCGTACCGGCAGGTCAGCCTTGGCCATCCGCGTGAAGCCTTCGTGGAGCCGATCGAGCCGCAGCTGCAGCCGGCCCTTGTGCTCGCTCAGGTACGCGTCCACCGCGGGCGGATCGCGGAGCAGCTCCGCCGTCGCCACCTGCTCGGCGCGGGGCGCCCAGGCGCCGACGTGCCCGAGGATGTCCTTCATGGCCCCGACCACCGCCTTCGGCCCGACGCACCAGCCGACCCGGACGCCGGTCGCCGCGAACGACTTGGAGATGCCGTCGACGAAGATGGTGTAGCGCGCCATCTCCGGCGCCACGTGCACCGGCGTCTCGTGCCGCGCGCCGCCGAAGGTCAGCATCCAGTAGACCTGGTCGTACAACAAGTAGAGCGGCTTCTCCCCGGCGCGGTCGCGGCGGCGGTTCTCCGCCACCACCACCTCCGAGATGCGCTTCACCTCCTCGGGAGGGAGCACCGTACCGGCTGGATTCAGAGGCGTGTTGAGCGCGATCAGCCGCGCCGTGCGCAGGTGCGGCTCCAGCGACGCGGCGGTGGGCAAGAAACCGTGCTCGGGATCGGTCTCCAGCGCCACCCCTCGCGCGCCCACCAGGTGGCAGTAGTGGTTGTTGTTCCAGCTCGGCACCGGGTAGACGGCGACGTCTCCGGGCTCGATCAGCGCGCGGTAGGCCGCGTAGATCACCGGCCGCGATCCGCCGGCGACGAGGATGCTCTCCAGCGGCAATTCCAGCTGGAACCGATCCCGCCAGAACTCGCGCACCGCTTCCCGCAGCCGCAGCACGCCGTCGGCGGGCGGGTAGTTGGTCTCGCCGGCCGCCAGCGCCTTGAGCGTCCCGTCGCGCAAGCGGTCGGGAATGGGAAACTGCTTCGAGGAGAAGTCACCGACGGTGAAGTTCGCGATCTGGTGCCCGCTGCTGACGGCCGCCCGGATCTCCGCCGCGATCTTCAGGATCTCGGACCCGATCAGCTGCCGGGCCATGGTGGAGAGCCCGCGGCGCGGGTCTGGACCATCCAGATCGAGCTGCAGCTTCTCCATGGAGCCTCCGCCAGGACGGGCCCATCTACCACACAATTCCCGCTACAATCGCGACGCGTGCGGACCAAGTCGCTGGTGTGGATCGTGCGTCCGGTCGCTTCCGGACCGGAGGTCCTCCTGCTGGAGCGGCCAGAGCGGCGCGGCGCTGGGGAGCATCCGGTCACGGGCAAGGCCGATCCCGGCGAGACCGCCGAGGAATGCGCGGAGCGCGAGGCCTTCGAGGAGACGGGGCTGCGCGGAAAGCTCGTCGACCTCCAGTTCTCGCACCGGTTCCAGGGGAAGCGCGGCGAGGTGGAAGAGCACGCCTTCCTCCTGCGCGTGCCGCCAGGCGCGGAGCCGACCCTCTCCGACGAGCACGTCGGCTATCGCTGGGCGCCCGAAGCCGAAGCTCGCTCGGCCATCCTCTTGCCCGCCCACGCGCGCACGCTGGACCTGGCGCTGCAAGCGTTCCAGCCCCGGCCGCAGTAGGCGGCTCAGGGGCTGCGCCTGAGCGCGATCGTTCGAGAGTCGATCAGGAGATCTGTTCTAACCCCGTGCGGGAACGCCCAGCGCGATCGGCACGGGGCGGACGGGCTCCGCGGCGAGCTGTCCGATCGACGTGTGCCGGTAGACCTCGAGCATCCGGTCCTGCCCCACCCGCCAGACCTCGTACATGGTGCAGCCGGCGCTGACGTCGCAGCGGTCCTTGTGATCCAGGCAGACGTTGAGCTGCACCGGCCCTTCCACCGCCTCGATCACCTCCAGGAAGGAGATGTCGTGGGCGGGCCTCGCCAGCTGGTATCCGCCGTGGGCGCCGCGGATGGAGCGGACCATCCCCTTGGCGGTCAGGACCTTGAGGATCTTGGCGAGAAACTCGCGGGGAAGGTGCAGGGTGGTGGCCAGATCGTGCAGAGACGCGATCTTCCCCGCCGGCAATCCGGCGAGGTGGATCATCGCGCGCAAGCCATAATCGATCTTGCGGCTGATCTGCAGGACGTGCTGCATGGTAGGGAGATAACCAGCGCGCCAAAGGAGCGTCAACAGCGTGATCGACCTCCACTCGCATACCCTTTACAGCGACGGCGATCGCACGCCTGCCCAGCTCTTCGCCGAAGCGAAAGCGGCCGGCGTGCAGGTGCTCGCGGTGACGGACCACGACACCGTCTCCGGGCTCGGGGAATGCCGCGCTGCGTCAGAACTGGTGGGAGTGCGCCTCGTGGCCGGCATCGAGCTGTCCTGCGACCTGCACGGGCGCGAGGTGCACGTGCTGGGGCACTTCCTTGACGGGCAGTCTCCCGCGCTGGAACGGCTGGCGGCGGAAATGCTGCTGGAGCGCCGCGAGCGCATGGAGCGGATGGTGGCCGCGGCTCGCGCCTCCGGGTGCCTGGAAGTGACGCTCGAGCGCGTGGTGGCCGCGAGCGGAGGCGAGAACCTCGGCCGGCCGCACCTGGCGCGCGTGCTGGTCGACTGCGGGCACGCGCAGAGCATCAAGGACGCATTCGATCGCTTCCTGCGCACGGGCGGACCGTTCTGGGTCGACCGGCGCCGGTTGCCCGTGAGCGAGGCGGTGCGGCTCGTCCACGACGCGCAGGGGACGGCGACCATCGCCCACCCCGGCGCGAACGGGATCTCGCGGCAGGAGCTGAAGACCATCGCCGATCTGGGGATCGACGGAGTCGAGGCATGGCACCCCGAGCACCCGCCCAATCAGGCCGAAGCGTTCGTGCGCTGGGCAGACGAGATGGGGTTGGTGGTGACCGCCGGGAGCGACTTCCACGGTCCCACCGTGCAGCCGGATCGCAAGCTGGGCGATCGCACGCTGTCGCGCGAGCGCTTCGCCGCATTGGAAGAGCGCGCTACCCGGTTTGCCCGAGAGGCGGCTCCTCGTCGTCCAGGAAGATGACGTGCTCGATGCTCAGCGTGCGGCTCTCCTCGCTGATGAAGTAGCGCACGCAGACGCGTCCGAGCTGGAGGGTCAAGAGAGGCGGCGTGGCGCCGGACATCCAGCCGTTGTCGGGCCTCGGCGGCGTGATGCTGGTCAGCTCGGTGATCTCCTCCAGCATCTGGCGGAGGCGATCCTGCGTGTCGGTCGAAAGCCGTAAGAGCTTCGCCACCGCGGCCGCTGAGGCGCGTATGCGAAAAAACGATGGGGCGATCCAGTCCATCCAGGTCGGCGGTGTCAAGGCAGATCTCCGGAAACTCCGGCTGCAAGAGGTCCGCCAAAAGCCCACCCCCACAAAGACGTCACAAACGGGCCCTGGATGCCGAAACGGAAGGGCTCGCCGGTACGACCCAGAAAGAAGGAAAGGACCATCCAGAAACAGACGGGAAAATCTTCCAGGATTCCACTAGATGTGGAATCAGCCGGTAAGTTCTTCCAACTGTCTGTAGTTACGACACATTTGTTCCGAAAGCCGACGATGCCCAGCGCACCAGCGGCGTCCAGTACACGCCCAGCGCGATCACGGGCACGGCCAGCGCGACGAGGACCCCGGTGTAGATCGCGGGGACCGCGAGCGGCCGCTGGTCCGTGGCTTCGTCGAGGTACATCGCTTTGATGATCCGCGCGTAGTAGTAGAGCGACACCGCGCTGTTCAGCACGCCGATCACCGCCAGCAGGATCGGCCAGAAGCCGCCCAGCCGCACCACCGCGGCGAAGATGAGGTACTTCCCGACGAAGCCGGCGAAGGGCGGGATCCCGGTAAGGCTGAAGAGGAAGATGGTCAGCGCCAGCGCCGCGATGGGCGCCTTGGTGCCCAGCCCGCGCAGATCGTTGATCTCCTCGCCGCCGGTGACCCGCGAGACGACGATGACCACCAGGAACGCGCCGACGTTCATCAGCACGTAGACGATCAGGTAGACGAGGATGCTCTGCACTCCCGCCGCGCTCGCCGCGGCGAGCCCCATCAAGAGATAGCCGGCGTGCGCGATCGAGCTGTAGGCGAGCAGCCGCTTGAGATTCGTCTGCACGATGGCGGTGAGGTTGCCCAGCGTCATCGTGATGGCCGAGATGATCCCGATGATCGCCGGCCAGGGCAGATCGGCCACCGGCGCGTAGCTCCCGTCGGGGAGCTGCCGCTCGAAAGCGGCGAAGAAGAAGCGGATGGCCACCGCGAAGCCCGCGGCCTTCGGCCCAACCGAGAGGAAGGCGGTGAACGGAGTGGGCGCTCCCTGGTACACGTCGGGGCACCACATGTGGAACGGGACGCTGGCGATCTTGTAGCCGACGCCCGCCAGCACGAAGATCACCGCCACCACCAGCGCGAGCTGGGCGGCGGGCTGGCCGCCGAAAGTCTGCGCCATGTAGAGCCGGCTGGTGACGTCGCTGAGCTGCGCGCCGATGCCGCCCGGACCCGCGACGCGCGTGGTGGCGAAGAGGCCGTAGAGGATGCTCATCCCGTAGAGCATCACGCCGGAAGCGACGCCGCCGTAGATGACGTACTTGAGCGCGGCCTCGTTGGCCTTGCGGTCGTTGCGGCGGAAGCTGGTGAGCACGTAGCTGACCAGCGAGACCGTCTCCACGCTCAGGTAGATCATCAGGAGATCGGTGGCGCTGGCCATCAGGAACATGCCCAGGACCAGCGCGAAGAGCAGGGCGATGAACTCGCCCAGCCGCGCCGGCGAGATCTGCGCGCTCTTGGGGACGATGATGACGGTGAGCGCGGCCGCGACCAGGAAGAGCCAGGCGAAGAACATCCGCAGCGGGTCGTGCTGCAAGAGACCGCCGAAGAGCGGCACGGTCCCCGACGGGGTCATCCAGGTGGCCACCGCGGTCAGCCCCAGCCAGAACAGCGCGCCGGTGATCAGCGACGGCACCCGCCAGGCGCTGCGCCGGACGATGAGGTCCTGCACGAACATGGCGAGCGTCGCGACGGTGAGGACGCTCTCCGGCCAGAAGAATCGCAGCGACTGGATGTTGTCCATCGTCCCCGTCATTGCAGAGGTATGAGGAGATTGCGCAGAGTTCCTTGGATCAGGTTGATGATCGCTGCCGGGTAGAAGCCGAAGAGGATGATCAGCGCGCCCAAGGGGTACAGGGTGAGCCGCTCGCGCCAGTTCACGTCGGGCAGCGAGCGGTACGCGGGGTTGAGCTTGCCGAGCATCATCCGCTGGATGGCCCAGAGATAGTACGCGGCGGTGATGATCACGCTCAGCGCGGCGATGATGGTCATCGTCTGCCAGGTGGCGAGCGAGCCGAGGAAGACGGTGAACTCGCTGACGAAGCCGCACAGCCCCGGCAAGCCCAGGGAGGCGAAGAAGGCCAGCCCCATGAGGCCGGCATACTCGGGGACCTGCGCGGCCAGCCCGCCGAATCCTTCGATGTTGCGGTGGTGGGCGCGGTCGTAGATCACCCCGGCGATGAGGAACAGCATCGGGCTGATGAGGCCGTGCGTCCACAGGTTCAGCACCGCGCCGTCGATCCCCTGCTGGGTGAACGCGCTCATCCCCAACAGGCAGAAGCCCATGTGCGAGACGGAGGAGTAGGCGATCATCCGCTTGAGGTCCTTCTGCGCCAGGCAGACGAACGCCGCGTAGACGATGTTGATGGTGCCGAACACCGCCATGGCGGTGGCGGCCCACTTCGTCGCCTGGGGGAGGATGGCGTAGTTGATCCGCAAGATTCCGTAGATGCCCATCTTCAAGAGGATCCCCGCCAGGATGACGGAGATGGGCGTGGGCGCCTCCACGTGCGCGTCGGGCAGCCAGGTGTGGAAGGGGAACATCGGGATCTTGATGGCGAACCCGATGAAGAGCGCCACCCAGGCCACCTTCATGAAGGAGAGGCCGAGCACCAGCGGCACGTTGACGTAGCCGCCGGCGCGACCCCACGCCGCCATCTTCGCCATGTTGAAGGTGTGCAGTCCGGTGGCCGGGTCGACCGGGCCGTTGTAGTAGAGCCCGATGATCGCGAGCAGCATCAGCACCGAGCCGGCCAGGGTGTAGAGGAAGAACTTGATGGCCGCGTACTCCTTGCGCGGGCCGCCCCAGATGCCGATGAGGAAGTACATCGGCAGCAGCATCACTTCCCAGAAGACGTAGAAGAGGAACATGTCCATGGCGACGAACACGCCGATCATCCCCGTCTGGAGGATGAGGAGCATCGCCATGTAGCCGGGCACCGCCTGCTGCGTGAAATGGTGCTCGTCGAGGTGCGCGTTGCCGGGCCACCAGGGCATGGACGCGATGGTGGCGATGAAGCTGATCAGCGCGGAGAGGATCACCAGCGTGATGGAGATCCCGTCGACGCCGACGAAGTACTCGATGTTGTAGGCCGGGATCCATTTGACGTGCTGCACGTGCTGCAGCGCTGGATTGGACGGGTCGTAGACGCGCCAGAGCTGGATCGCCAGGGCCAGCGTGCCCCCGGAGGCGAGGAACGCGATCACGCGCGAGGCCTGGTCGGCGCCGGCCTTGGGCAACAGCCCGGCCCCGCGCAGCGCCAGCACCGGCAGGATCAGCGCCGCGCCGATCAGCGGCAAGAAGGTGATCCAGGTGAGGAGCGAGGAGGTGGTCGGATAGTCCATGTGGTTTACCGGATGACGTACTGGATGATGACGAAGACGATGGCGCCGCCCAGCGCGCCGTAGAGGTAGGCCTGGATGTGGCCCGTCTGGACGCGGCGCAGGCCGCGGCCGCTGTTCCAGATCAGGTTGCCCAGGCCGTTGACCGCGCCGTCCACCAGGTACTTGTCGATGGTCGCGTCGATGTACGCCACGGTGCGGCCGAGCCAGCCCATGAAGTTGACGAAGGCGTCGATGACGTTCTGGTCGATCCAGTAGAGGACGCGCGAGAGCACCAGCGAGCCGCGCACCACCGTCGCGTCGTACACCTCGTCGACGTAGTACTTGTTGAAGACCAGCGCCCAGGCGCGCGGGAACATCGCCTTGAGCCGGGCCGGAACGGTGCTCCGCTCGTCGTGGTAGAGCGCGTAAGCGGCAAGGAACCCGAGGCCCGCCACCACGACGCCGCCGATGAGCTGGAAGAGCAGCTCGGTCGAGTGCGCCTCGTGCGCGAAAGGCACCGACTCCTGCGCGGGAAGGCTGGGCGCGAGCCAGTGCTCGAGCATCGGTCCGTGACCGCCCCAGGCCGCCGGCCAGCCGAAGATGGCGCCGGCCACCACGGCGGCGGCCGCGAGCGCGATCAAGACCCAGGTCATGGTCCGGGGGGACTCATGTGGCAAAGCGCCGTGGGCATGCTCGTCGCCATGCACCGGCGCGGAACGCGCCGGGGGAGCAGACTGCGCGGCGGCATTTCCCGGGACGGGATGGAGCGGCTGGCCGTGCGCGCCGTGACCGTGCACGTGCATCGCGGCGTCCGCGGCGTGGTGCGTGCGGACGGCGTGCGGGTCCTCTTCCATCTCCTTCGGGGCGTGACCGGCGCCCCCGCGGTACTTGCCGGTGAAGGTCATGAAGTAGGAGCGGAACATGTAGAAGCTGGTGCCCAGCGCGGCGATGGTCCCCACGAGATAGATGGCTGGCCCGATCCAGGGCGCCATGAGGCCGCGGGCGGTGAACGCCTTCCAGAGGATCTCGTCCTTCGAGTAGAAGCCCGCGGCGATGGGGAACCCGGCGATGGAGACGCAGGCCGCGAGATAAGTCCAGCGGGTGATCGGCGTGTACTCGCGCAGGCCGCCCATCTTGCGCATGTCCTGCTCGTGGTGGCAGGCGAGGATCACCGAGCCCGACCCGAGGAAGAGGCAGGCCTTGAAGAAGGCGTGCGTCATCAGGTGGAAGATCCCGGCCCAATAGGCCCCCACGCCGACGCCGATGAACATGAACCCGAGCTGCGAGACCGTGCTGTAGGCGAGCACCTTCTTGATGTCGTACTGGAAGAAGCCGATGGAGGCGGCGAAGAGCGCCGTCACGCAGCCCACCACCGCCACCACCGTCATGGCCGCGGGGCTGAGCGCGTAGAGGAAGTTGAGTCGCGCCACCATGTACACGCCGGCGGTCACCATCGTCGCGGCATGGATCAAGGCGGACACCGGCGTGGGACCCGCCATCGCGTCCGGGAGCCAGACGTAGAGGGGGATCTGCGCGCTCTTTCCCGCCGCGCCGACGAAGAAGAGGATGCAGACGAGCGCGAGGACCGGGAATCCCCAGAAGGTCATCTCCTTGAGCCGCTCGGCCATCCCGGTGGACTCGTCGGCCACCTGGTTGCGCAGCTCGCGGAACTCCATGGTCGGTCCCAGCTTCACGCCGCTGGGCGCGATGCGCGGTTTCTGCGGTTCGACGCCGAGGACGGCGCCGGACAGCCTGCGGTCCGGAACGTACTTGTTGGTCTGCGGCGCCCAGGCCCCGGAGAGCGACCAGAAGAGGATGAAGAGGCCGATGATGAACCCGAAGTCGCCGAAGCGGTTCACCACGAAGGCCTTCATGCCCGCCTTCGCCTTGACGATGTCGTCGTACCAGAAAGCGATCAGTCCGTAGCTGCAGAGCCCCACGCCCTCCCAGCCGAAGAACATCGTCACGAAGTTGCTGCCCATGACCAGGAGCAGCATCGAGAAGACGAACAGGTTGAGCCACATGAAGAA
>Ga0070708_100004990_pt1 | contig 10490 bp, 8 predicted proteins | sample KBSK5503metaG_FD_65469 | JGI IMG/M metagenome (GOLD analysis project Ga0070708, IMG submission 65469) | Corn, switchgrass and miscanthus rhizosphere microbial communities from Kellogg Biological Station, Michigan, USA - KBS K5-50-3 metaG | ecosystem: Host-associated > Plants > Roots >... | reverse complement strand
GTTCAGCGGAACGGCCGGGAAAACGATCAATTTGAACTCATCGTTTTCCATTACATCGACAGGCACGTGCATGTCGATCTACAACCCGGACGGGACAACGCTGGTCCCGGTGCAATGCCCATTCGGCGGGATCATCGGACCGGTGACGCTCCAACAGACCGGCACCTTCACGATCTTGATCGATCCATACCAGGCCAACGTTGAAACCGCAACCGAGACGCTAACGGATCCACCAACCCCGGCGGCACAAGTGCAAACTGGTGTCGAGCCTTCGCACCATTCGGCGCCGAGTCCTGCAGCCACGCGGCCACGCGCAGGAGGACCACAGCTGGACGCGGTGGATCAGCTGGCCGGCCCGGATCCGAACGACTTATTCGCCGGACCAGAGGATTGGCCGCTAGACCGAACGAACTTCAGCGGCGACTGGACGACGCCAAGGGCAGCCGCCTCCACTTGGCGGTTATTTCGGCCTCTGCAAGCCCAGCCCGGCATTACGGCGCTGGCGGGCCAGGTGCTCAAACTCAATGGTGCCCCATTGGCCGACGTGACCCTGTCGTTCCAGGGATACTCGGCACGCAGTGACCTAACTGGTCGGTTCCTCATCATCGGAGTTGCCGGAGGGACCGATGTATTGCGAATCGACGGATCGACCGCCAATCGCGTGAACCGCGCCTATGGCATTTACGAGGTCCGCACCGAGGTCCCAATCGGCAAGACGACGGTTCTTCCGTACACGATATGGATGACCCGGCTCGACCTGAAAAACGCCGTGACCATCCCATCGCCAACGACGAAAGAGACCACCATCAGCACACCGCTGATCCCTGGGCTGCAGGTCGTCTTGCCAGCGGGCTCCGTGGTCAGGGATGACAGTGGCAGCGTCGTAGGCCAGCTCAGCATCACAGCTGTGCCCGTCAATCGGCCACCATTCCCGCTACCAGCTGGCGTCGTAGTGCCCCTCTACTTCACTGTTCAGCCGGGCGGCACCTACATCTTCCCCAAGGGAGCCCGCATCATTTACCCGAATTACACGGGCCTGAAGCCGGGGGCGCGAGCGGACTTCTGGGATTACGATCCGGACCAAAGGGGTTGGTTCGTCTATGGCCACGGCTCGGTCACAACCGACGGCAAGCAGGTGGTGCCCGATCCGGGTGTAGTCGTCTGGCAATTCACCGGGGCCATGCTCAGCCCACTCGGATATCTTGCGGCGCTTTTCGGACCGCTCCTCCATGCCTTCGGTATCGACGGCGATCCGGTTGACCTTCAGACGGGTCTTTTCGTGCTACGAAAGACCGACCTGGTCCTTCCCGACACGATACCACTAGTCCTGACCCGCACCTACCGCAACAACGACGTTGACATCCTCGGACACCCCATCTCACGGGACTTCGGCATCGGTACCACCAATCCCTACAACATGTACCTCGTCGGCGCACCAAGTCAGTACCAATATGCCGACCTCATGATGCCGGATGGTGGGAGCGTTCACTACGTTCGCATCTCGCCTGGCACCGGATTCCAGGATGCCGTCTTCCAAGCTCAGGCGACAGCCAGCGAGTTCTACCTCTCCAAGATTCTCTACAACGGCAACGGTTGGACGATGACGCTCAAAAACGGCACGGTGTATATCTTCGGCGACAACGCGCCGCTGCAAGCCATCCGAGACCGGCATGGTAATCAGATCACGATTAGTCGACCTGGTGGGCCGAACACGAACATCACCCAGATCACTTCACCAAACGGGCGCTGGATCACGTTCACTTACGACTCCAGCAACCGGACCACGAGGGCGCAGGACAACCTTGGCCGGATCGTGAATTATACCTACGACTCGGCCGGGCACCTATGGAAAGTGACCGATCCTAACGGAGGGATTACCACCTACACCTACGATCCCGTATCCGGAGGAATGCAGACCTTGCAGGATGCCAGGGGAATCGTTTTCTTGACTAACGCCTACGACACAAACGGGCGCGTCATCCACCAAACCCAAAACGATCAAACAACATATCAATTTTCGTATGTCCTGAACGGCAGTAGCCAGGTCATCGAAACCGACGTCACCGACCCTCGGGGCATCAAGCGGAAGGCGACGTTTAACAATGATGGCTACCTCATCACCGATACTGGCGCCGTTGGCGCGCCGGAGCAGCAGACCATTACCCTGGCGCGTCAGGCGGGCAGCGACTTGATCACAAGCGTGACGGATCCCTTGAATCGGCAGACGGCGATCGGCTACGACGCCATGGGCAACGTCACGAGCGTCACCAGGCTGGCCGGTACGCCAAACGCCGTGACGACGCAGCTGACCTACGAACCGACCTTCAACCAGCTCAGCAGCGTGACCGACGCCTTGACCCATCAAACCCTTCTCGCTTATGACGCCAGTGGGAGCCTGACGACAGTGACGGATCCCCTGCAGAAGCAGACCACGATCTCCTACAACTACTTCGGCCAGCCGACCTCGGTGAAGGATCCCCTGGGCAACCTGACGCAGCTCCAGTACAACTTTGGCGATCCCGCGACGAGCATCGACGGGCTGGGCCAGACCACCAAATACTTCATCGACGGCGGCGGGCGTCCCATCCTGACCTCAGATCCCCTGGGCGACGCCGTGCAGACGGCCTATGACGTCGTCAATCGTCCAACCCAGGTCACGGACGCGAATGGATCGATCACGAGCTTCACCTACGACCAGAACAGCAATCTGACCGGCGTCAAGGACGCCCGCACGAATACGACCAGCTATGCCTACGACACTATGGATCGGCTAACGACGCGAACAGACCCCCTCCTGCATGCCGAAAACTATGCCTACGATGCGGACGGCAACGTCAGCCAGGTTACCGACCGAAACGGGCAGGTCGATGTGGCCACCTACGACAATCTCAATCGGGCAACGTTAGTCGGTTTCGCGAAAACTGTCAGCAACAAGGGCGTCGTCAGCTACCAAAGCACGACCAGCTACACCTACGACGCCGGTGGCAGGCCGACGAAAGTGGTCGACTCGATTGGCGGGACGATCACGCCCGTTTTCGACAATCTCGATCGGATCACGTCGGAAACCACCGCCCAGGGGCAGCTGACCTATGCCTACGACACAGCCAGCCGGCGGACCAGTATGCAGGTAGCCGGCCAGCCGGCGGTCAGCTACAGCTATGACAACGCCAACCGGCTGACGTCGATCACCCAAGGAACCGCCGTCGTCAGCCCGGCGTATGACCCGGCCGGCCGCTTGACCAGTCTGACGCTGCCCAACGGAGTGGTGATGACCGACGGCTACAACGCCGGCTCCCAGCTGACCAGCATCACCTATGCGAAGGGAACGATGACGCTGGGCGATCTCCAGTACAGCTACGATGCGGTTGGCCATCGGATCGGGGAGAGCGGTGCCTTTGCTCGAACGAACTTCCCATCGGCGCTGAGCACCGCCAGCTACAACGCCGACAATCAGCTGACCGCCTGGGGAGCGACCAGTCTGACCTACGACGCCGACGGCAACGTGACCAACGATGGCACCAACACCTACAGGTGGGACGCGCGCAACCAGCTCAGCTCGCTGACCAAGGGCAGGAGCACAAACAGCTTCCAGTACGACGCCTATGGACGGCGGACCCAGAAGACGCTTAGCGGCACCACCACTGGCTTTCTCTACGACGGCGCCAACCCGGTGCAAGAGCTCGCGGGAACTACGCCCACGGCCAATATGTTGACCGGGCTGGGGTTCGACGAGTACCTCACCCGGACGGACTCGGCAGGCACCCGCGACCTCCTGCCGGACGCCCTAGGCTCAACAGTGGGGCTGACCGATACCACGGGTACGATCCAGACGTCCTACACCTACGAGCCGTTCGGTAACAGCATGGCCAGCGGGCTGGCGAGCACCAACTCCTATCAATTCAGCGGCCGCGAGAACGACGGCACCGGGCTGGATTATTACCGCGCCCGGTACTACAACCCAACCTTCCAGCGGTTTGTCAGCGAGGACCAAATGGGCTTCGCCGCGGGCGACCCAAACCTTTACGGCTATGCCGGGAGCGCCCCGACTGATGTTCGGGATCCGAGCGGCAACTTCATCCAAGCGGTTGCTGCTGGCTGCCTGATTGGAGCCACGATCGCCGGTTTTGTGGACGATATCAAACTCGCTAATGCCGCGCGTAAGGGCCGCCAAGGTCCGACTTTTGGGCAGTTTGTCGGTGACATCGTCAAGGGATGTGTCGCGGGCGCCGTGATCGTCGCGGTCGCCGTGGTGGCCGAGGTCGTGGGTGGGTGGGTAGTGGGCGACGTTGCCGCAGAAGGCGCGGGGGTCGAAGAAGGTGCCAGCGCGGCGAGGTCGACGAACTTCATAGTCCATCCAAACGGGGATGTGGTCCCAGTGCCCGACGGTGCGGTTGGGCCGAGCCCGACCTATGGCGACGGCTTCCAATTTACTGGTGGGAGCGGTCGCAATGGCCTCGATCCACGCACCAGCGATGTACGCATTATGGATCCGGTCACGACTGGGAAGTACCAATATCCAAACGGCTATGTGTCGTACTCGAACAGCGCCGGCCAGGCTGTCAATCCTTATACTGGGCAAACGATCGCCCGGTCCGACCCCTGGTGGCATAAACCTTTTAGATGACGATCGAGCAGTTGTTTCGCGATCCAGATCGGCGCCGGCATATGACGCCAATGGAAATGAATCCATTGACCGAGTCAGGCGCACTGCGGGAAGCGCAACTTTTGGAAATGCGTGTCGATGTGTTGACCTCAACAGCTGGACTCTTGTTCGACTTGCGAAATGCGTTGCAGCTGCGGACGGGAGACACCGCGGTGCTAGTCGTCCTTGGATTACGTGAAGTCTCGTGGTCTGCCGAATTGAGGATGACCGCCAGGACGGCGTGGAATGTCGTTAAGTCCGAGCCGACCTCAGCAAGCGGGACTGTAATCGTGGAGTTCGCATTCGTTCCCGATGCGCGACTGCGTCTGGCAGCGAATAGTGCGGAATTTTTCGTGGGCCACGTTGCAGGTCTAAGCGACGTTCCACCTGACTTCACTTCTGACGCTGAGGCAACGATCCACGCGGGGCTCGCCTCGTGGAGTTCACCGTTCTCGCCAGCGCATGCAGTGTTCCTCGACCCGACTACATAAAGAAGCGTGGACTCGAGCGAGCACCGCTCTCGAATCGCTCCCCACAGAGGTTCGTACAGGGCGGCGAGTACTGCGCCCTGAGTTTCCCGGGGTCGGATTACTGGAATGGCGTGCTGCTGTCCGCCAAGGCGCCCAGCAGGGCGAACTGCTTTGGCCAGGACAGGATTGGGCGGCGGCGTTCGGACAATGAGCGAAGAAATGGTGTCAGTGGCGACATGAACGAACGGTGGGAGTCCTAGGTGCGGGACTAGATGGACTCATTAGACTCACCGCTGGGACGCTATGACCGAAAACACAACAATCGTCGCCGGTGGCCACGTGTTCCAAGTCCTCGCAGACTTAACGACCGCTCCGAGATCAATGACCGTCACCGTTAGGGCCGAGGGAGGGCGAGATTGGACTTTCCAAGAGCCTGCGTGGCGACCCTTGGGCTATGGCCTCGGTGACCACGGTTTCTACCTGTGGTCAGCCCGGCGGTTGATCTCGTTTGGAGATGCAGGTCTGCGGGAGCCAGAGTTAACTCCGCTGGATGAGGACATCATCGCCGTCTTTTACCTTGACCCGACCTGGCTTGCCGTCTGCGAAACCTCCGTACGGCTCCTTGGCCAAGCAGGAGAGCTGTCACGTGTCGAATTGAGTGAGGTGGCAACGAGCGTCCGCCTCGAGGGTCGCGTTCTAGTCCTGGACGGTCCCAGTGGCGTCCAGATCAAGCTCGAAGTGGGCGCCAAACAGCTGAGGGTTCTCGACTAGCAGCTGGCTGAATACAAGTGATCTAGATCCGGCCGTTTTGCAGAGAACTGACGGCTTTCGCGATGCGTCACTCACGGGTTTCCGGTCTTGGCGGACTCGATGGCCGTCACGAACGGCTGCCTGTTGCTGAACGGCCACCCCTCTAACAAACGCTTCGATGACCTGCGCGATGATCGGCAGAATGAACCGCCGGCCCATCGAGGCCACGGCGCTGCGGTACGTATAGCCCTTGATGGTGACGCGGACCGATGGCTTCTTGCTCGACCCGAGTTCGGCAACGCCCGCTGCCGGCACCTCGATGCCGGTAGCGGTCTTGTCTGCGAGCCCGATACTGGCACGCGTTATCGGCTGGCCGTAGCCGCACTCGCCGATGTCGCAGGGACCTGGAACAGCGGCTGGGAAAACCGGATGTGGTTGCCGAAGGGATCACGCAAGCCGCAGTCGATGCCGTACGGTCGCTCCGTCGGCTCCTCGGTGAACTCCACGCCCTTGGCTCGAAGCTCGTTGTAGGTCTTGCGGCAATCCGTGGTCGTGAAGAACAGGTGCCCGCCGGTCGCGCCCTTCGACACCAGCTCGCGAACCTGTTCAGCGGTCTTCGGGTCTAGCGCTGGCGCGCCTGGTTTCTCCAGCAGGATCTGGTGGGTATCGCCGGGGACGTTCACCGTCAGCCAGCGCATGAACCCGAGGTCCTGGTCGGTGTTGACCTCGAGGCCGAGCTTGCCGACGTAGAAGTCGAGGGCCTTGTCCTGGTCGAGAACGTAGATCGATGAAATCAGAAGAGCGTTGAACATTTTCGAACCTCCGTGATAGTGGATTGATGTCGTTTCCCACGCTAGACGTTCTCTGTCGCCTGGTCTTCTCCAAAACTGCTCGGTCGTGTCCAGGCCATCGCGAAGCAGGTCGGGACGGGCTTGATCGGTCCGCGCTCGCGGTAGACACTCGGTCCCTCGCCGACGATCTGCTGGAAGCTGCGGCTGAACGTGCCGAGGCTGTTGAAGCCAACGTCGAGGCAGATGTCCGTCACGCTGCGGACGGTCGCCCGCAGCAGGAACATGGCCCGCTCGACACGCCGCCGCTGAAGGTAGCGGTGGGGCGTCTCGCCGAACGTCGCGCGGAACATACGGATGAAGTGCGCCTCGGAGACGTGGGCGATTGCCGCAAGTGCTGGGACATCGAGGGGCTCGGCGTACGCGCGGTCCATCGCGTCGCGCGCGCGGAGCATCCGGCGGTTGGTCTCCTCCATGGCGCGGCTCACGCCGGCAGCCCCCGAATGGCGGCCTCGGCGGCGGCCCGTTCGTCCCACGGCTGCTTGCCCCGACCGATCAGGATGCTGCGCTCGTGACCCTTCCCCGCCAGCAGGATGGTGTCGCCCGGACTCGCTTTCCTGACCGCATGAGCGATACCCTGACGCCGGTCCTCGATCCGCGCGTATTGCTCGCCCTCGGCCCATCCGACCTCCTCGGCCCCGGCGGCGATCTCGCTGAGGATGGTCATCGCATCCTCTTCGCGCGGATCCTCGTTGGTGAAGACGGCGTAATCGCTCAGCCGTGCGGCGATTTCGCCCATCCAGGGCCGCTTCTCGCGATCGCGATCACCGGCGCTGCCAAAGACCGCGATCAGCTTGCCTTTAGTGATCGGCCGCAACTCACGAAGCACCTTCTCCAGACTCTGCGGCGTGTGGGCGTAGTCGATGATCACCGCGAACGGCTGACCGAGGTCGACACGCTCCATGCGACCGCTGACCCCCTGGTAGCTTTCGAGGCCTTGACGAATCTCGTCAAGCGTCAGGCCGACGGCGATCCCCGCGGCCGCGGCAGCAAGCGCATTGGCGGCGTTCCATCGACCGCTCAACTTCAACCGCAAGGCCAGTGGCCCCAGGGGCGTCGATGCCTCCACCCGCAAACCGTCGGGCGTCAGGTCGATACGGTCAGCCTTGAGATCGGCGGCGAGCTGAATGCCGTACGTGATCTGACGGGTGATGGGTCGCTTGACCAGGTAGGCGTAGCTCGGGTCATCGTGATTGAGGACTGCCGTTTTTTCGATGGCCTTGCGAGCGCTGCCCGCCGTCAGATCGATCAGCTGCGCCTTCGCCTCGCGGTAGGCCTCGATCGTCTTGTGGAAATCGAGATGCTCGTGCGCGATGTTGGTGAAGACGGCGACGTCGTAGTCCACGCCCACCACGCGCTGTAGGGCAAGACCGTGCGAGCTGGTCTCGATCACGGCAAATTTGAGCCCGGCATCCCGCATACGCGCCAGCTGCGCCTGGACCTCGAGCGCTTCGAGCGTGGTCTGGCGCGAGTCGTTCGGATCGACCGCGTCGCCGAAGCGGATGTCGACCGTGCTCATCGCGCCCGCGCGCCGTCCGGCGCTCATCAGCATCTGGTGGATCATCGTCGTGGTTGTCGTCTTGCCGTCGGTGCCCGTCACGCCGATCACGAGCATGTCCCGGCTGGGATGGCCATAGAACGTGCTTGACATGAGCGCCAGAGCCCGACGCGTGTCCGGCACCACAACCTGCGGCCAGGCGGTGCCGGCCCGTCGCTGAACCACCGCCGCCACGGCGCCGTCTCGCAGCGCCGTCTCGACGTAGCGGTGCCCATCGGTGTGCGTGCCCGCGATGGCGACGAAGCAGTCTCCCGCCCTCAGGCGGCGCGAGTCATAGCAAAGGCCGGTGACCTCGGGGTCGGTTGGCGGCGCTTCGAGCACGTCGACGCCCTCGAGGAGGCGGCTCAGTTTGATGGCTGTCACCGAAACGACATGATGCTACGCTCAGGCCGATGGCGGCCACGATGCACATGACCCGCATCGGCGAGCACGACTTCCATTGGGATTCGCGCACCTACGTGATGGGGATTGTCAACGTCACGCCCGATTCGTTCTCCGGGGACGGCGTGACCGACCTCGAACTGGCGGTCGCCCAGGCCCGGCAGATGGAGCAGGATGGCGCCGACCTCATCGACATCGGTGGTGAATCGACGCGGCCGGAGACCTGGGCCGGTCCGGGGCTCAGTCTCGAGGAGGAGATCGCACGCGTCATTCCTGTAGTCACGCGGGTGGCGGCTACGGTCGCCATTCCCATTTCGATCGACACGTACAAAGCCGAGGTCGCCAAGCGAGCCGTCGCGGCCGGCGCTGCGCTGGTCAACGATGTCTGGGGGCTCCATCGGGATCCGCAGATGGCGGCGATTGTGGCGTCGGCCGGCGTACCGGTGGTGCTGATGCACAACAAACCGGGCGGTGGCTATCGCGACCTGATTCGGGAAATTTCAGACAGCCTGCGCGAAAGCGTCGAGTTGGCGCGGGCTGCCGGCGTGCCGGACGACCGCATCATCGTGGACCCTGGCATTGGTTTCGGGAAGACGCGCGAGGAGAACCTGGAGATCATCCGGCGCCTGGCAGAGCTGCGATCGCTGGGGTTTCCGTTGTTGATCGGCCCGTCGCGCAAATCGTTCATCGGCAAGACGCTCGACCTGCCGGCCGGTGAGCGGCTCGAGGGCACCGCCGCGGCGGTGGCGCTCAGCATTGCCGGCGGAGCCGATATCGTGCGAGTGCACGACGTCAAGGCGATGGTTCGCGTGGCCAGGATGGCCGACGCCATCCGCCAGGCCGGCCCGCCGGCCGACGCGGGCGGCGCTTTATTGCCACGCGAGCGTTTGGGGCGTTCGTCCAGGGTGTGGCTCGCCCTGGGCAGCAACCTCGGTGACCGGGCCGGATACCTTCAGGCCGCACGTGCGGCATTACCCGAGGCGGGCATCGTGGTGGTTCGAGCCTCGCGGGTTGACGAGACGGAGCCGATCGGTATTCGTGACCAGCCGCAGTTCCTGAACCAGGTGCTCGAAGTCGAGACCTCGCTAGAGCCGAGACCCCTGCTGAACGCCCTCAAACGGATCGAGCACGACCTCGGCCGCACCGCGCGCGAGCGTTGGGGACCTCGGGAGATCGACATCGACATCCTTCGCTACGACGGTCGCGTCGTCGACGAGCCGGGCCTGCACATCCCGCACGCGGAGCTTCAGAATCGCCCCTTCCTACTCGACCTGCTCCGGGACCTCGACGCATGACCGAGCCGCTTCGGATTGCCTGGCTTGGTCACCAGAGCGGTCGCGCCGGCGACGGCCTACTTACCTATTCCCGAGAGATCGTCGCCGGACTTCGGGCGCGCGGCGTCAAAGTCTTCTTCGTCCATCACGGTGCGTTGCCCGCCCTCACCGACGATTCGCTGACGCTGCGGTCCCTGACCGGCAGCCACCGCTACATCATCTCGTCGCCTCGGACCAAACGCACTATCACGGACCTTCTCCGCCGCGAACGCGTCGAACTGGTGCACGTCTCGCTGAGTTTCTCGACCCTGATCGACTTCGGACTCCCCGAGCTCTGCCACGAGCTGGGCCTGCCGGTGGTCGCGACTTTCCATGTCCCCTATGACTCTCGGTTCGGGTTGTGGCAGGGCATCAGCACCGCGGTCTACCGTCTCTATGCCCAATCGCTGGCCAGCTTCGACCGGGTCATCATCTTTTCCGAGCAGCAGAAGAGCTTGCTCGAGCACTATGGCGTGCCGGCCGACAACGTGGCCGTGATTCCCAACGGCGTCGATATCGACAAGTACG
>Ga0070708_100004989_pt1 | contig 10490 bp, 9 predicted proteins | sample KBSK5503metaG_FD_65469 | JGI IMG/M metagenome (GOLD analysis project Ga0070708, IMG submission 65469) | Corn, switchgrass and miscanthus rhizosphere microbial communities from Kellogg Biological Station, Michigan, USA - KBS K5-50-3 metaG | ecosystem: Host-associated > Plants > Roots >... | reverse complement strand
ACCGCCACCCAGACATCGAGCGGCGGGACGGCGCTCCCCCCGGTCTTCGCCAAGGCGCTGCTCGGCAACTCCAGCTATCAGGGCACCACAGTGCAGGCCTGCGCGCAGGCCGCCTGGGGCGGACCGTCGGCGGCGGACACCCTCGCGTTCACGATCTCGGCCTGTTCTTGGGACTCGTGGACGAGCCAGGGGACGAACTTCGCGCCCGCCCCCCCGGCCGTACCGGCGGCCTCCTACGACCATCAGCTCAACCTGGGCAACCTCGGCAACGCCGCGGGCTGCTCCGGCGAAGCCTCCGGCTCGGACGGAGCGGGCGCATTCGGGTGGGCTAAGGACCAGACGGGTAGCTGCGGGATCTTCACCAACGCCAGCACGTTCCCGGCCGCCACCGGCGCGTCGGCGGGCTCGACCTGCCAGACCGCGCTGACCGCCGCGCAGGCCAGCCGAGAGACGATCTTCGTCCCGGTCTATACGACCTACACCGGCACAGGTAACAACACCGTTTTCACGCTGAAGGGCTTTGCTGCCTTCGTCGTGACCGGCTACCACCTGCCCGGTTTCACCGCCTCGGACTGGCTGAACCCCTCGAACAACTGTTCAGGGTCGAGCAAGTGCATCAACGGCTACTTCACCAAGGCGCTCATCCCGGCCAACGGAGGCGCCAACGAGGGCGGTACCTACCTGGGTGCCGCCGTCATCGGGCTCACCGGCTGAGCCGGGCGATGAAGAGGAACCATGAAACGACGGCTACTGATCGCATCACTGGCCCTGCTCCTTGCGGCGGTCGGCACGGGTGGGGTGCTCAGCTACATCAAGAAGGCCGACGCGCGGGCGATCGCCGGAATGAAGGCGGTCAGCGTGCTGGTGGCGCAAAAGCAGATCCCGTCCGGCACGACCGCCGCGGCCGCGCTGCGCCAGGGGATGCTCGCCAGCGAGACGCTGCCCGCGTCCTCGGTGCCCGCGAACGCGCTCAGCACGGTCCCCGCCGCCCTGTCCTCGCTGGTACTGAGCGCGGCGCTCCCTGCGGGTCAGGTGCTGCTGCGCCCCATGCTGGTCACGCCCGTCCAGACGACCAGCGGCCTGGCGATCCCGGCGGGCCTGATGGCGCTGACCGTGGACTTCTGCCTGCCGGAGGTGGTGGCGGGCGCCGTGCAGGCCGGCTCGGAGGTGGCGGTGTTCGACACCGTCGGGAACGGTGGCCAGCTCGCGGCGGTACCGGGGTGCACCGGGGCGCATGACCAGGTCGCTGGCAACAACCGGACCCGCGTGGTGCTGAGCAGGGTCGAGGTGCTGTCCGTCGGCACGGCGCCGCCCCCCGGCCAGGCCAGCCAGACCGGCCAGACCGGCACCAGTACTCCGGCCACCACCGCGTTCGGGGGAGGCGGCACCGCGTCGTCCAGCCAGAGCGGCACGATGGTGACCCTCGCCGTCACCCAGGCCGAGGCGGAGCGGCTCATCCAGCTCACCGAGACCGGCATGCCCTACCTGGCGCTGCTCAGCACGTCCTCCCGGACCGTGGCCGACATCGGGAGCCTGCTGAATTACCAGCCGCGCCCAGCTCCGAACCCCAAACCCACGCACGCACTGCCGCCGCTTCCGCTGCCGACGGTGACCCCGTCCCCGAGCCCAACCCATTGACCAATTCCAGCCACCACCGAAAGAAGTGAGGGAGCGTCATGCCCATCCTCTGCGAACCAGCCCCCGGCTCCGACGAACTCATCCCGGATATCGGCGGCGACGTGCGCACCGCCGACGACCTGAGCGCGGCGGCGAAGTTGCTGGACAGCGACCCCGCCGAGATCCAGGTGGTGATCGGGCCGACGGCAGGGACGGACGAGGCGCTTGGGTTCGCTTCGGCGCTGCGGATGGTCCGCCCGGCGGTGGGCGTGATCCTCGTGCGCGAGCAGACGGACGTGACGCTGCTCAGCCAGGCGCTCCAGTCCGGCGTGCGGGAGGTAGTACCGATGGGCGACCACGTCGCGCTCGCCGCCGCCTGCCGGCGTTCCCGCGACGTGTCGTGGCGCATCCAGGCGGCCACCATGGAGCAGCCCGGGCCGAAGACCGACGGCCAGATCGTCACGGTCTTCACCAACAAGGGCGGCGTCGGGAAGACCATGGTCGCCGTCAACCTCGGCGTGGTGCTCGCCCAGCGGGGCGCCAACCGGGTCTGCGTCGTCGACCTGGACCTGGGGTCCGGGGACGTCGCGATCAGCACGCTGCTCGACCCGGCGCGGACCATCGCGGACGCGGTGTCGATGGCCGGGCACCTGGACACCACCGGGGCGTCCTCGCTGCTGACCCGTTACCGGCCGGGACTGGACGTGCTGCTGGCGCCGGTCGCCGCGGGCGATGCGGAGAAGATCCCGGCGTCGCTGGTGGGCGAGTTGCTGGCGGTGCTGCGCACGATGTTCGACTACGTCGTGGTTGACACCCCACCGCACCTGTCCGAGCACGTGCTCACGGCGCTGGACGCTTCCGCGCATCATGTGCTGCTGACCACCCCCGACGTGGCGGCGATGAAGAACCTGCGCGTCGTGCTCGACGTGCTCGACATGCTCTCCTACCCGGCGGAGATCAGGTCCCTCGTCCTCAACCAGGCCGACGCCAAGCTGCGGCTGAAGCAGGAGGACGTCGAGCGGGTGGTGCGCGCGCCGATCGCGGCGCAGATCCCCGCCAGCCGGGCCGTACCGGTCTCGGTCAACAAGGGAACGCCCATCGCCCTGGCGCACCCCGGCCACCCGGTGAGCAAGGCCATCACCAAGTTCGCGCGGCAGCACGTGCTGCCCGCGCCAGCCCGGCGCCGCGGGCTGCGCGGCCGGGGCACGAGGCGCGCGGCATGAGCCTGTCCGACCGGCTCGCCCGGCAGGCGTCGCAGAAGCCGGCCCGGCCCACGCACGGCCCGGCCCGCTCCGCCCGCCGTGCCGATCCGTTCGCCGGTGTCCGGCGCAGCGTCCACGACACGCTGCTCGAGACGCTCGGGCCGAAGCTCTACGACGCGCACCTGTCCGAGCGTGAGCTCGCGGAGCGCGTCACGGAGACGCTGCACGGGGTGCTGGAACGCGACCAGACCCCGATGACCGCGGCCGACCGGCACCGGGTATCGCAGGAGGTCGCGGACGAGATCCTCGGCCATGGACCGCTCGAGCCCTATCTCCGGGACCCGGAGGTCTCCGAGATCATGGTCAACGGCCACGATCAGGTCTACGTCGAGCGCGCGGGCCGCCTGTACGCGGTGGCCGCGGCCTTCGCCGACGAGGCGCACCTGCGCCGCACGATCGACAAGATCGTCTCTCGGGTGGGGCGCCGCGTGGACGAGGCCAGCCCGATGGTGGATGCCAGGCTGCCCGACGGCAGCAGGGTCAACGCGGTGGTCCAGCCGCTGGCGCTGGATGGCTCGATGCTGACGATCCGTAAGTTCGCGGCCGACCCGTTCGAGGTGGCGGATCTCATCGGGTTCGGCACGCTGACCGCGCCGGTAGCCGAACTGCTGCGGGCGTGCGTGCGCGGCCGGCTGAACATCGTGATCAGCGGCGGTACCGGCTCGGGGAAGACCACCACCTTGAACGTGCTGTCCTCCTTCGTGCCCGAAAACGAGCGCATCCTCACCATCGAGGACGCGGCGGAACTGCAATTGCGCCAGGAACACGTGCTCCGGCTGGAGGCCCGCCCGCCCAACATGGAGGGGCGGGGCGCGGTCACGATCCGCGACCTGGTGCGGAACTCGCTGCGAATGCGGCCGGACCGGATCATCGTCGGCGAGGTCCGCGACGGCGCGGCGCTGGACATGCTCCAGGCGATGAACACCGGCCACGACGGCTCCATCACCACCGTGCACTCGAACGGGCCCCGGGACGCGCTGGCGCGCCTGGAGACGATGGTCCTGATGGCAGGGGTCGACCTCCCCCAGCGCGCCATCCGCGAGCAGATGGCCTCGGCGATCAACCTCATCGTGCACCAGGCCAGGCTGAGGGACGGCACCCGGCGCATCACGCACATCACGGAGGTCGACGGCATGGAGCGGGACATCATCACGCTCCAGGACGTCTTCCTCTTCGACTTCCGCGCCGGCGTGGACGAGCACGGCGGGTACCGGGGTGAGCTGCGCAGCACCGGCCTGCGGCCGCATTTCCTCGACTGGCTGGCCGACCGCGGCGTCCACGTCTCACCGGCGGCCATGGGCTTGCAGGAGAACGCGCGATGACCAGGCGCGTCCTCTGGTGGTTCACCCACGACGTCATCGCCGGCAACGCGCACCGCTGGCCGGTATCGCTGATCGTCGTGTTCGCCTGCGTCTTCCTCGCGATGTTCCTGGCCGGGGTGCTAGCCATCGCGATGCTGCACCCCGATGACCGGGCCAAGCGCATGGCGGACCGGATCGAGCGCTACGGGCCCCGGCACGTGCCAGGGCCTGCTGACGGGGCGGTGGCCCGCATCGCGGCCCGTCTTGTGTCGCCGATCCTGAGGCTCGGCAACCTTGAGGAACGGCTGGCGCTACGGCTCGACCTGGCTGGGATCGCGTGGACGCCGGCGCAGTGGGTGCTGGCGGGCACGTGCGGAAGCGTGGTTCTCGCACTCGCGCTGGCGGGCCTCTTCGGCAGCGCGCTCATCGGCGCGGTGATCGGCGGCCTGGCCGGCTGGCTGGGCATGAAGCTCGCCCTGAACTTCCTGATCAAGCGGCGGCGCGCCAAGTTCGCCGATCAGCTGCCCGACCTGCTGCAGTTCATCGCGGGCTCGCTGCGCTCTGGCTTCTCGCTGGCCCAGGGGCTGGACGCGGCGGTGCGGGAGGACACCCAGCCGGTGGCCGGCGAGTTCTCCCGCGCGCTGGCGGAATCCCGCATCGGTGTTGACCTCGAGGACGCGCTGGACCAGGTCGCGGACCGGATGGAGTCGGCCGACCTGCGGTGGACGGTCATCGCGATCCGCATCCAGCGCGAAACCGGCGGCAACCTTGCCGAGGTGCTCGGCAACACCGTGGGAACGATGCGGGAACGCGCCCAGCTTCGCCGTCACGTGCGTGCACTGAGCGCCGAGGGGAAGCTGTCCGCCTACATCCTGGTGGCGCTGCCGATTCTGGTGGGCGGCTTTCTGTTCCTCACCAGGCGCAGCTACATTCGGCCGCTCTACACCACCCCGGTGGGGATCGGCATGTTCATCTTCGCCGTCGTGATGGTCATCGGCGGCTCGCTGTGGATGCGCTCTCTGGTGAAGGTGGAGGTGTAGCGGTGTCCTCGCATGTCCTGCTGGAGGCCGCGCTCGGCGCGCTCGGGCTGGGGATCGCGATGCTGGTGGTGGCGGTGGCGCCGGCCAGGGCGAAGCACGACGGCATCGCCGGCGCGGTGGCCGTGATCGAGGAGCGTTACGCCCAGCGCGCCGAGACGGACGAGGGCGCCGAGCGGCTTCCGCCGCCGCCTGGCTGGCTCCGCACGCTGGGCCAGCGGCTTTCGCCGTCGACGGCCGCCGCGAAGCTACAGCGCGGGCTCGACATCGCGGGCAACCCGAAGCGCTGGGACGTCGACCGCCTTTTCGCGGTGAAGGGGCTGGGTCTGCTCGGGCTTGCCGGTCTTGGCGTGCTGTACGGGCTGCACAATCACGGCCTGCTGATCCCGGCCGTCGGGTTCGGCGGTCTCGCCGGGTTCTACCTGCCTGATCTGCTCCTGTACAACGCGGGCATCAAGCGGCAGGCGGTCATCCAGAAGGACCTACCGGATGCCATGGACATGCTCACCATCTGTGTCGAATCGGGCCTTGGCTTCGACGCGGCGATGGCCAGGGTGGCGCGCAACACGAAGGGGCCGGTGGCCGCCGAGTTCTCCCGCGCCCTGCAGGAGATACAGATCGGCAAGTCCCGGTCGCAGGCGCTCCGGGCGCTGGCCGACCGGACGACCGTCGCCGAGTTGCGCGCCTTCGTGTCCGCCCTGGTCCAGGCCGGCGAACTGGGCGTCCCCGTGGCGGACGTGCTGCGCCAGCAGTCCAAGGAGATGCGGCTGCGGCGCCGCCAGCGAGCCGAGGAGAAGGCGCAGCAAGTCCCGGTGAAGATTCTCTTCCCGCTGGTCGGCTGCCTGTTCCCGGCGCTGTTCACGCTCGTCATCGGGCCCGGCGCGATCGGCATCATGCACTCGCTGTTCCACCATTAGGGCCGCCGTGACCATCGTCGCCCGCAAGCGCCGCCGCCCCGACCTCGGCAGGCTGATCATGATTCCGGCGGCGCTGGGGTTCCTGCTGTTCGACGCGGCGGCGCTCGCCAAACAGAGCGGCGGCAGCGCGCTGCGCTGGGGGGGCGCGGCGCTGGTCTGCGTCTTCTACGCGCTGATCCTCTGGTGCTACCTGCGACGCGGGCCGGCCCGTGCGACGAGCCCGTCGGTCAGCGCGCACGCCGCGGCGGTGACCGCGATGCTGACGCCGTTCGCGTTCCCGCTGCTGCGGGTCACGCCGCCCGGTGCCATCCAGCAGACGGCCGGCAACGTGCTGGTGGCGGCCGGCACCGCGTGGGCGGTTTGGTCGCTGCGCTCCCTAGGCCGCAACGTGTCAGTGATCGCGCAGGCCAGGGAGCTCGCCGACCGCGGCCCGTACCGGTGGGTGCGGCACCCGCTTTACTCCGGGGAGATCGTGTCCTCGCTCGGGCTCGCCCTGCTGGCGGGCAGCCTGGCGGCGCTGGCCGTATGGCTTGGCTTCTGCGTCCTGCAGGCGTACCGGGCGCTGCGTGAAGAGCAGCTTCTGGTGCGGGCCCTGCCCGGCTACCCCGGCTACCAGGCCCGGACCGCCGCGCTCCTGCCCGGCGTGTTCTTAAGCACGGAGGGCAGCTATGGGATGTGATGGCCCACCGGGCCGCTGGCGAGGATCGCGAGGAGGGCGCCGCCGAGCAGATACGGCCCGAAGCTGACCGTGCTGCGCATGGTGACCCGGCGGGTGGCCAGCAGCACCAGGCTCGCCACCCCCGCAAGCACGAAACCCAGGGCGGCACCGTAGAGCACGGCCCGCCAGCCCAGCCACCCCAGAACCAGGCCGGCCAGGCCGGCGAGCTTGATGTCACCGCCGCCAAGCTGTCCGGGCCGCACCAGCCCCAGCAGCAGGTAACCGGCGGCCATCGCCAGGCCGCCGAGCAGCGCCCGGCCCAGCGCGCTCAGGTCATGCCCGGCCAGCGCGGCCACGGCGAGCAAGACGATCAGCACCGGGTAGGCGGGCAGGGTGAGCCGGTCGGGCAGCCGCTGGATCCTGATGTCGATCGCGGCCAGGGCCACCCCGAGCACGCCAAGGAAACCGAGCGCCAGCGTGACGGGCTGGCCGCCGAACCGGCCGAACAGCAGCGCCAGGACCGCCGCGGTCACCAGTTCAAGCACCGCGGGCCTGCTGAGGGCGCGGCCACAGTGCGGGCACCGCCTGCCGGGCCAGCGGCCGAGCCGGGCATCACATCCGGGGCACGCCCCGTCGGGCAGCGACAGCCGTAGGACCAGCCCCCGGAGCGCCGCGCCGGCCACCAGGCCCACAACCGCGCCACCGAGCGCCCACGTCAGGTTCACCGCGCCCCCAAGACTCTTACTACCAACTGTAATTAGTTACTAGCCCTAAGTACGGAGCACCAGGAGGTCCGAGCACTTTTCCTCACTTCCGCACGGACAAACTAGGGCAAGTCGGATGCGAAAGCGTGCGTAAACGATGAAAAGTCGGCCCAGACGTCACGCGCGGGCGCCCGGCGGTCGTGCGGGTGGGGTGAATGGGACGGGTGGTGCGCACCTGGCCAGCGCGCGCCGGGTGGGCCTCGACCGCCCCGGATCAGCCGAGCGTGGCGAAGCCCAGTTCCCGGTCGAGGATGCCGGCCACCCGCAGCGCGGCGAGTTCCTGGCCGCGGGCCGCGGTCAGCTGAACGCCGCACGGCAGGCCCATCTCGTCGGTGCCCGCGCGGACCGTCACCGAGGGGACGCCGGCCAGGTTCTGCGGGACGGTGTAGCCCATGATGAAATCGCGGAACGGCTGGCGGGTGCCGTCGGGCGCGATGACGTGGTCCGGGTCGGTGCGCCGTGGTGGGGTGGTCGGGTTGACCGGGGTGAGCAGGACGTCCACGGAGGCGAGCGCGGCGTCGAGCGCGGCGGACAGGTGTAGCCGGCGGTCGCACGCCGCAAGATAGGCGCCGACGCCGATCGATCCCGCGCGCTCCAGGCGCCCCCGTACGTCTTCCCCGTAGGCCGCCGCGCGGCCGGGGAAGAGCCCGAGCCGCCGGTGGTGCACGTCGTAGGCCTCGGCCATCTGGATGGTGGTGAAGACGTCCCAGTACTCGGCCGCGGCCGGCAGCCGGAGTTCGGCGATCGTGGCGCCCAGCCCGGACAGGACGTCGGTCGCCCCCTGGTACGCGGCCAGGTGCGGCGCCGCGATCGCCGTGCCCAGCAGGTCCGGCGACACTCCCACCCGGCGGCCTGCCAGCGTGGCCGGCCACGGCGGCGGGGCTCCCAGGCCGGGTATCCGGCTAGCCGGGTCCCCGGCCGACGGCCCGGCGCTCGCTTCGAGCAAGGCGGCAAGGTCGTACGGGGTGCGCGCGATGAAGCCGGGTGTGTCGAGCGAGGGCGCCAGCGGCACGCAGCCGTCGCGGGGGATGCGGCCGAACGTCGGCTTGACGCCGGCCACGCCGCAGAGCGCCGCGGGGATGCGGACGGACCCGCCGGTGTCGCTGGCCACCGCGGCCGGAACGAGCCCGGCCGCAACGGCGACGGCGGACCCGCCGCTCGACCCGCCGCTGATGAAGTCCGGATGCCACGGATTGCGGGTCCCCGCGCCGCTTGGGTGCTGCGTGGTGATGCCCCAGCCGAACTCGTGCGACCGGGTCAGCCCGACGATGATGGCGCCCGCTCGCCGGAGTCGGCTGACCACCTCGGCGTCGGCGGCTGCTACGGCCCCGGCCAGGGCCTGCGAACCGTAGGTCGCGGGCAGGTGGGCAACGTCGAACAGTTCCTTGACCGCGATCGGCACGCCGTGCAGCGGCCCCCGCCACCGGCCGCGCTCAAGCTCCGCATCCGCCGCCGCGGCGGCCCGGCGGGCGCGGCCGGCGTCGATCGCGACGAACGCCGAAAGCTCACCGTCGACGGCGGCGATCCGGGCCAGGACGTCGTCGAGCACGGCCGTAGGTTTCCACCGGCCGGAAAGGTAGCCCTGCGAAAGGCCGCCGATCCCCAGCTGTGCCCAGCCGGTCATCGCCGCGGCAGGTACTTGATGCTGCCGAGAACGTGCTCCCGGATGATGGCGGCTACCTGTCCCTCGTCTCTGCGGGTGAGCGCGCTGAGGAGTTCTGCGTGCTGCCGGACCGACTCCTGGTGGGGCCGGCCGGCCTGCGGCCCGCGCGGAAACGACCGCCACAGCAGCCTCATGAGCAGAAGAAGCATGGGCGAGCGCGCGCACTCGTAGATGCGGAAGTGAAACTGCCGGTTGAGCTCGGCCAGCCGTTCGTCATCCGGCTGGCACTCGGCCACTGCCCGGTAGAGGGCCTCGATCTCCGCGAGGTCGCCGTCGGTCATCTTGGCCACGGCGAGGCTCCCGGCCAGCGCTTCCAGGGCGGCAAGGATCCGGTAGTTCTCCTCCAGTTCCTCCGACTCGGTGCGCGCGACGGTGGCTCCCCGGTGCACGTCGGTGACCACCAGGCCCTCGGACTCGAGCCGCCGGAGCGCTTCGCGCACCGGCGTGTAGCTCACGTCGAACTGCTCGGCGAGGTCGCGCTGCCGAAGTGGCGTGCCCGGGGACAGCTGGCGGTCGGTAATGAGGTCCCTGAGCACGTCGGTGACCATGTCACTCTTGCTGACGTACTTGCCCCGTGCCCGTTCGGTCATGGCTTTGCCGCGGATTGGCCGAGGAATACCTCGCGGATGTCGGGCCGGCCGAGAATCTCGCTGGCCGGGCCCGCGATCTCGACCCGCCCCGCGACCAGGATGTAGGCCCAGTCGGAGACCCCCAGCGCCTCGAACGCCTTCTGCTCGACCAGCAGCACGGCCGTCCCGGAGTCGGCCAGCCGGCGGACCTGGTCGCGCAGCACCGACCGGGACAGCTCCGGTGACAAGTTGGAGGTGGGCTCGTCGAGGACGAGAACGGCCGGCTCGATCATGAGGACCCGCGCCACCGCGAGCATCTTCCGCTCGCCTCCACTGAGCTTGCTCGCGGTCCGGGACCTCATCTCGGCCAGCGCCGGGAACATCGCCAGCACCTTGTCGATCCTGGCGGCAAGCTGTGGCTTCGCCAGCAGGTAGCCACCCATCTCCAGGTTCTCGGTCACGGTCAGCGTGTCGAACACGTCTTTGGTCTGCGGGACGAAACCCAGTCCCATCCGGGCGAGGAGATGCCCACGCCGGTTCGTTATGTTCCGGCCGGAGAAGGTGACCGTGCCTGTCATCACCGGTAGCCTGCCGGTCACTGCCTTGAGCAGGGTGGACTTGCCGGCGCCGTTGGGCCCGATGATCGAGACCACCTCCCCGGGCCCGACGCTGATGCTCACGCCGGAGACGATCGCGGCGGCG
>Ga0070708_100004988_pt1 | contig 10491 bp, 7 predicted proteins | sample KBSK5503metaG_FD_65469 | JGI IMG/M metagenome (GOLD analysis project Ga0070708, IMG submission 65469) | Corn, switchgrass and miscanthus rhizosphere microbial communities from Kellogg Biological Station, Michigan, USA - KBS K5-50-3 metaG | ecosystem: Host-associated > Plants > Roots >... | reverse complement strand
CGTCGCACAGTCGCTGTCGCAGACGGTCTTCGTGCCCCAGACCGACAAGAACAACAACGTCGTCGGTGGCAACTTCGGACTCGCCTCCGAGACTCGCCAGACGATCGCTCCGGTCACCCTGTTCAAGGACACACCCAACCAGGTGACGATCGAGGTCGCGGGCGAGTGGGTCCTGCAGGCGATCGCCGGCGGCCTGCCCGGCACGGCGCGGATCGTGTACGCGCCCGCCGGCTCGCCGACGCCTACGACGCCGCTGATCCGCATTCTCCAGGGCACCGGGGCCAGCCAGACCGTGAACAAGGTCCTCAACACCCAAGACCTGTTCGGACCGAGCGCGCTCCCGATCCCGCTGATCGACATCCCCGGTGTCGCTCAGATCGCCATCGGTGAGAGCCCGCGTGCGATCGGCGGCGACAACAAGACGAAGCCGACGGAGGCTGCCGACGGCACGTCTGCTGCTGCGGCCGTCGACGTCGTGCGGGTGACGCTCGCCGGCGGCCAGCTGGCCGACATCCGCATCGGCCATATGGAGGCCAAGACCACCGTCCCGGCCGGAGGGTTCACCTGCCCGATCCCGGTGGCCAAGGACGCCAACCCGCGGGTCGTCACCGCCGGGGAGAAGTTCACCTACACGATCACCATCAACAACAAGTTCGACTGCAAGCTCGACCCGGTGAAGGTCGTCGACACCGTCACGCTCACGCCGGGCATCAAGTACCGGATCCTCGGTACGAGCATCCCGACCACCAGCACGGCCACCAACCAGCTGACCTGGGACAACATCGGGGCGATGCCACCACACACCACGAAGACGTTGTCGGTCGAAGTGGAGGTGGCCCGCGACTCCGCGGCGGGCCTGTTCACCAACACGGCTGAGGTCATGGCCAAGTGCAGCGCGGTCGCCGCACAGGGCACCGGCATCGACCAGGCGAAGATCGTCGGGTTGGCCGTGATCAAGGTGCCCGTCGACGTGGTCGGCAAGGTCGTCGTCCAGCTGCCGCGGGTCAACGGCGGCACGCTGGCGGAGACCGGCCAGCCCCGCTGGCTGACACCACTGGGCATGGCGATGCTCGTTGCCGGGGCCGCCCTGGCGGCAGGGTCGTTCCGCCTGCGCCGCTCGACGGCCTGAGCGTCAGCACCACCAAGAGTTGAAACGGCGGCGGGGTGACCCGCCGCCGTTTCGCGTCCGACATGCTGTCGGTGTGGCCGACGACGGTGGGCGGGCGCAACTGACAGAGAACCTTCGGCTCCACGCGTTCGGCGCTCGTGCCTGGGGATCGGACTTCTATGGGGATCTCTTCGTGCGGATGGCCGAGGACGTCGAAGACGGCGGGCCGGTTTGGGACCTGCTCGCGCCACACGCGTCGGCGACGTTCGGCGAGGTGTATCCGCTGCGACTGCTCGGCGCCGTGCACCGCCTCGTCCTCGCAGGTGACGCACCCGAGCTCCTCCACCACTACCCGACCACAGAAGGCGACGGCGACGTCGCCGCGATGTGGGCGCCATTCCGATCGCTGCTCGCCGAACGAGGTGAGCAGCTGCGCCCGGCATTCGCCCGTCCGCCACAGACAAACGAGGTTGGCCGCTCGGTGCCGCTCCTCGCCGGCCTGCTCGTATTGAGCCAGGCGACCGCGCTGCCGGTTTGGCTCCTGGAGATCGGCGCCAGCGCCGGCCTCAACCTCCTGCTCGACCGCTACTACTACGCACAGGACGGTTTCGCGTGGGGCGACGAGACGTCGACGGTGCGCTTCGACGATCTGTGGCACGACGGCCATCCGCCACTGGCGCAGCGTCCGGTCGTCGTCGAACGCCGTGGGTGCGACCGGGATCCGATCGACGTCACGAACGCAACCGCTCGTCTCGAGCTCATGTCATACGTGTGGCCAGGACAGGCACGGCGCTTCGAGCTGCTACGGGATGCGCTCGAGCTCGCCGCCCAATCACCGCCACCTCTCGACTGCGCCGACATCACCGACTGGCTGCCGGGACAGCTCAAGGAGCGTCACCCAGGGTCAGTGACCGTCGTCTTCCACTCGATCGTGTGGCAGTACCTGAGCGACGAAGAGCGGGACCGCATCGAGCACGTGATCCACGTCGCCGGCGAGCGGGCCACGAGCGACGCCCCGGTGGCGTGGCTCCGCCTCGAACCCCCGCCTGAGATGTTCCCGGCAGAGCTGCGGTTGCAGATCTGGCCAGGAGGCCAAGACCGACTCTTGGCTCACGGTGATTTCCAGCTCGGCCCCCTCCGCTGGCTGGCCGAGCAGTAGCCCGCTACAGGTACGGCATTGGGTCTACCGGCGTGCCGTTCTTTCTCACCTCGAAATGCAGGTGAGGGCCGGTACACAAGCCCGTGCAGCCCACACGCCCGATGACCTGGTTCCGGGTCACCGTCTGGCCGGCGCTCACCAGGGTCGTGCTCTGATGCCCGTAGACGGTGGCCAGGGTGTTGCCGTGGTCGATCACCGTGGCGGTGCCGTAACCCCCCAACGCTCCTGACGACACGATCACGCCGTCGGCGGCCGCGTGGATCGGCGTCCCCGTGTCGGCGCCGAAATCGACGCCGTCGTGCTGGCGGACGTCGCCGTAGATGGGATGGACCCGCTTGCCGAAGCCCGACGTGATCGGCGCGCCGGGGATGGGAACGGCGAGGATCCCGTGGCCGCTGGGCACCGGCGTCTGGCCCGCTTGCCGGGCCCGCAGCGTCGATGCCAGCGAACTGGACTGGCGTGAGAGTTCGGCGATCTGCGCCTCGAACTCCCGCTTGCGGCGTCGGGCCTCGTCGAGCAGTGCGGATTGCTCGCGGATCAGCGCGCCGGCCTGTTGACCCAGCGCCACCTGTGAGTTCCGCTGGCCGGCGAGACGGTTGCGCTCCTGGGCGACGACGTTGCGCTGGTCGGCCGCCTCGCCCCTCGCCTTGTCGAGGTCGTCGCGCCGCTCCTGCACCTCCTTGCGGGCCCGCTGGTACTGCCGCAGAGCCTGGGACTGGGTGCGCAGCGCGGCGCTGAGGTACACACCCACGGTCTGGGCGTCGCGGATGTTGCCGACGTGGAGGATCCACGCCACGTAGCGGCTGCCCGGTTGCTGGGTGTAGGCGATGATCGCCCGCTTCTGGAGCGTTTCCTGCGCGGCGTACTGAAGGGCTTGCGCTTCGTTCAACCGCTGCTCAGCGTCGGCCTGCGCACCCTCGAACACGTCCAGCCGTGCCTGGGCGGCGTCGAGATCGCGCTGGACGGGGGCCAGCTGGCCGTCGAGCATGGCGATCTGGCCGTCGAACACCCTGCGGCGGGCGTTCAGGTCATCGAGCTTGCCGAGCAGCGCGGTCTCGTCGGCCGAGGCCTCCGCCACTTCTGCCCGCAGCGACTTGATGCGGCTGTTGACGCGTTGCTGCTCGGCCGAGATCGTCGTCGAGGTGGTCGACCCGGGCGCGCTCGTCGTGCTGGTCGTCGTCGTCTGCGCCCGCGCGCTCGTGGGCACGACGAGAACAACACCGAGAAGCGCCCCGAGCCACCGCATTTTCCACGAAGCAATCATGCGGTGAACAACGGTAACAACCGCGTCCCGCGGATCAGTGCATTACACGTCGAGGAAGCGTGAAACGGCGACGGCGGAGCCGAGTGCGCCTACGACCACACCAACCACGAGGATGAAGACGCCTGTTCCGAAGACCTCGCCGTTCGTAACTACGAACTGGTGAAGCAAGTCGAGGTGACGAGCACGGTGAATCGAGCCCCGGAGCACATTGCTTCCGGCCCACATAACGGCGACGGCGCAAGCGGCTCCCGCCAGACCCTGCAGAAGGCCCTCGAACATGAACGGGACGCGGATGAACCAGTTGGTGGCGCCGACGAGCTTCATCACCGCCACCTCGCGGCGGCGAGCGTAGATGGCCATGCGGATGGTGTTGAGGATCAGCAGCGAGGCCGCCAGCAGCAGCACCAACGCGATGGCCCACATCACGAGCTGCAAAATACGGGTGATCGACAGCAGGGCCTTGACGGTGTCCTTGGCGTACTCGACATCGAGCACGCCCGGCCGGTCACGAAACCGTTCGCCAATCAACTCGACCTGCTCGGCCTGCTTCGGCACGACCCGGTACGACGGCGGCATCTTGTCGGCGGTCAGGCTCTCGACCATGTCGGGCGAGCCCGCGAACATCCTCTTGAACTCGTCGTAGGCGTCGGCCTGGGAGACGTAGCGGACCTTCTTGACCTCCGGCATGGCCTTGAGCTCGCTCTCGAGGCCCGACGACTCGCTGGTACCCACGTCGGGCTTCATGAACACCGACAGCTCGACGCCGCCCCGCCACTGGACGGTGGCGTTGTCCACCGCCTGCTTCACGAGCAGGGCGCCACCCACGAGCGCCAGCGACACGGCCACGGTGAGGATGGCCGCGCCCGTCATGAGCACGTTGCGCCGAAGGTTCGTCACCGTCTCGCGGGTGACGTAGTCGATCTTCAGCGGCACTTACGCAAATGCTCCGTACACGCCCCGCGCCTGGTCACGGACCAGGGTCCCCCGGTCGAGCTCGATCACCCGGCGGCGCATGGTGTCGACGATGCTCTGGTCGTGGGTGGCCATGACCACCGTCGTGCCCGTGCGGTTGATGCGATCGAGGAGCCGCATGATGCCCACCGACGTGCTCGGGTCGAGGTTTCCGGTGGGCTCGTCGGCGAGCAGGATCAGCGGGCGGTTCACGAACGCACGCGCGATCGAGACCCGTTGCTGCTCGCCGCCCGACAGCTCGTGCGGCAGGTTGTCGCGCTTCTTCTGGAGGCCGACCAGCTCGAGGATCTGCGGCACCTGCGACTGCACGACGTGCTTGGGCCGCCCGATCACCTCGAGGGCGAAGGCCACGTTCTCGTACACCGTCTTGTTGGGCAGGAGCTTGAAGTCCTGGAAGACGCAGCCGATGTTGCGTCGCAGGTACGGCACCTTCCAGATGTTGAGGTGGCCGATGTCCTTGCCCGCCACCCAGATGCGGCCGCTGTCGGGCTCCTCCTCCTTCAGCAGGAGGCGGATGAACGTCGACTTCCCGGAGCCTGAGGGCCCCACGAGGAACACGAACTCGCCCTTTTGGATGTCGGCGGAGATGTCGCGGAGGGCGACGGTCGTGCCTTTGTAGGCCTTGGTGACGTTCTCGACGCGGATCATAAGATCTAGATGCGCGCACGCGCCTCCAGCCTCGGGGTAAGCGCACGCGACGGCGAGATCGTACTGCGTGGGTCCCGAGCAGACGTGGCTTGTAAGCGGATCGTTACCGATCCGCAACCTTCCTCACGAGAGATCTATTCGGCGCTTGATTCCCGGCGGCGCCAGCGTAGGTAGGCCTCCATGAAGGCGTCGAGATCGCCGTCGAGAACGGCGTCGACGTTGCCGGTCTCGTGCTTGGTGCGGTCGTCCTTGACCAGCTGGAACGGAGCCAGTACGTAGCTGCGGAAGGCTTGGCCCCAGCCCACCTCGGTCTTCGGGCCGGAAATGGCGTCGAGCTCGGCGCGGCGTTCTTCCCGTTGTCGCTCGGCGAGCTTGGCGGCGAGGATCTGCATTGCCTTGGCCTTGTTCTGGTGCTGGCTGCGCTCGTTCTGGCACGAGACGACGATCCCGGTCGGCAGGTGGGTGATGCGTACTGCGGAGTCGGTGACGTTGACGTGCTGGCCGCCGGCACCCGAGGACCGGTAGGTGTCGATGCGGAGGTCCTTCTCGTCGATCTCGACCTCGTCGCCGACGTCCTCCATGAACGGCACGACGTCAAAGGAGGCGAACGACGTCTGGCGCCGCTTCTGGGCGTCGAACGGGGACATGCGCACGAGCCGGTGCACACCCTTCTCGCCGGTCAGCAGGCCGTACGCGTAACGACCCGTGACGATGAAGGTGGCCGACAGGATCCCCGCCTCCTGGCCTTCGGAGACCTCGTCGATCTCGATTTCGAAGCCGCGCCGCTCCGCCCACCGGAGGTACATCCGCAGCATCATCTCGGCCCAGTCCTGGGCGTCGGTGCCGCCGGCGCCGGCGTGGACCTCGCACACCGCGTCGCGCTCGTCGTGCTCGCCCGAGAACAGCGAACGCAGCTCGAGCCGGTCGAGGGCGCGCCCGAGCGACGTCAGCGCGTTCTCGAGCTCGGCCTCGACCGAGTCGTCGCCCTCCTCCATCGACAGCTCGAACAACGTCTCGGCGTCGGAGAGGCGCTCGGCCAGCCCTGACAATTCGTCGACGTCGGACTTGACCACCGACAGCTCGGTCGTCACCTTCCGCGCGGCATCGGCGTCGTCCCAGAGATCGGGCTTCGACGCCTCCTGCTCGAGCTCAGCCAGCCGCTTCTCGGCGCCGGCGCGGTCGAGGTACACCTCGGCCTCGCCGAGGCGGCGCCGGAGCGCGGCAAGATCGTCGGTGAGATCGCGCACCATCAGTCCGCGCCTTCAGCGCCCGTGGCAGAGCTTGAACTTCTTGCCGCTACCGCAGGGGCAGGGCGCGTTGCGCGGGGTCTTGTCCCACTCGGACTTGATGACCTGCGCGACGACGGGTACGTCGTCGTCGACCATGGTGGCGCCGGGGGTCAGCACCTCGCGTTCGCCATCGACCGGCTGGCGGCTGGCAGCCGCTTGGAGCGAACTGCTCCCTTGCACGGGGTCCTCGGGCGCGGAGTAGCTCACGTTGCGCACGTTGGGCTGCGACGCCGGCTCGACCACAACGTCGAGGTGCATGACGTAACGCACGAAGTCGTCGGCGATGGCCTCGGTCATCTGCGAGAACATGTCGAAGCCCTCGCGCTGCCACTCCACCAGCGGGTCCTTCTGGCCCATGGCCCGCAGGTTGATGCCCTCCTGCAGGTAGTCCATCTCGTAGAGGTGCTCGCGCCAGCGCTGGTCGATGATCGACAGCATCACCCGGCGCTCGATCTCGCGGAGCATGTCGGTACCCAGGTGGTCCTCGCGGGCGCTGTAGTAGCCGACGGCCTCGCTCACCAGGCTCTCGGTGATCAGCTGGGCACTCGTTGCCTGCCGAAGCTCGTCGGTCGTGAAGCGCGTCGGGTAGTAGAGGCCGACGTCGTTCAGCAGGCTGTCGAGGTCCCAGTCCTCTTGGTAGTCGTCGGGGCAGAACGTGTCGACCGATCGCCCGAGCGCGTCGGTCAGGTAGCCGACGGCGTCGTCGCGGAGGTCTTCGCCGTCGAGGATCTGCTGGCGGCGCCGGTAGATCACCTTGCGCTGCTCGTTCATGACCTCGTCGTACTTGAGGACGTCCTTGCGGATCTCGGCGTTGCGGGCCTCGACCGTGCCCTGCGCCCGCTCGATGGCCTTGGTGACCATCTTCGCTTCGATAGGTACGTCATCGGGAAGGGCCTTGCCCATCACCCAATTCATGGCGCCGGTGGCGAACAGGCGCATGAGCTCATCCTCGAGGGAGAGGTAGAAGCGGCTCTCGCCGGGGTCGCCCTGGCGGCCCGACCGGCCCCGGAGCTGGTTGTCGATGCGCCGGCTCTCGTGGCGCTCGGTGCCTAGGACATAGAGGCCACCGAGGGCCCGCACCTTCTCGCCCTCGGCGGCGCACTCGACCTCGTAGCGCCGCAGCAGCTGCTCCAAGCGGGCCCGGCCGTCGTCGGCGTCGGGGTCGAGACCCTCGGCGGCCACGTCGAGCTTGGCCAGACCCTCGGCGTTGCCACCGAGGATGATGTCGACGCCGCGGCCGGCCATGTTGGTGGCCACGGTCACGGTGTGGAGACGGCCGGCCTGGGCGACGATGTGGGCCTCGCGCTCGTGCTGCTTGGCGTTGAGGACCGCGTGAGGGATCCCCCGCTTTTCGAGCATGCGGGAGAGCCGCTCGGACTTCTCGACGGAGATCGTGCCGACTAGCACGGGTTGGCCGGTCTTGTGGCGCTCGGCCAGGTCGTCGACGACCGCCTCGAACTTGGCTTCCTCGCTCTTGTAGATCAGGTCCGCCTGGTCGTCGCGGATCATGTCCTTGTGGGTGGGGATGGGAACGACGGGGATGTTGTAGGTGTGGGCAAACTCCCCCGCCTCGGTGACCGCGGTACCGGTCATGCCCGCGAGCTTGTTGTACATGCGGAAGTAGTTCTGGAGGGTGATGGTGGCGAGGGTCTGGTTCTCCTCCTTGATGTGGACCCGCTCCTTGGCCTCGACCGCCTGGTGCAGCCCGTCGGACCAGCGCCGGCCCTCGAGTATGCGACCGGTGAACTCGTCGACGATCTTCACCTCGCCGTTCTGCACGACGTAGTCGACGTCGCGTTTGAACAGCTCCTTCGCCCGTAGCGCCGCCTGCATCTGGTGCACGTAGTTTGACGACACGTCGTCGTAGAGGTTCTCGACTCCAACCGCCCGCTCGACCTTCTCGATGCCCTGCTCGGTCGGGACGACGGTGCGCTTCTCCTCGTCGACCTCGTAGTCGTCGTCGCGCGTCAAGCCGCGGATGATCCCCGCGAACTTCACGTAGATGGCGGCGGCGTCGGCGACCATGCCGCTGATGATCAGCGGCGTGCGGGCCTCGTCGATGAGGATCGAGTCGACCTCGTCGACGATGCAGAAGTTGTGACCCCGCTGCACCATGTCCTCTAGCGACATGGCCATGTTGTCGCGGAGGTAGTCGAAGCCGAACTCGTTGTTGGTGCCGTAGGTGATGTCGCAGTGATACGACTCCCGCTTGCGGTCGGGATCCTGGACCCCGGGTACGACCAGGCCGACCGACAGGCCAAGCCAATGGTGGATGCGGCCCATCCATTCGGCGTCGCGTGAGGCCAGATAGTCGTTGACGGTGACGAGATGGACGCCCTTGCCGCCGAGGCCGTTGAGATAGGCGGGCAGGGTGGAGACGAGCGTCTTGCCCTCGCCGGTCTTCATCTCCGCGATCCAGCCGAAGTGCAGCGCGGCGCCACCCATGAGCTGGACGTCGAAGTGACGCTGGCCGATGACCCGCCACGCTGCCTCACGGGTGACGGCGAACGCCTCGAGGAGCAGGTCGTTGAGGGCGTCCTCCAGCTCGTCGAGCTCGACGCGGGCCAGCCGCTCGCGGAACTCGACGGTCTTGTGACGCAGGGCGTCGTCGCTGAGGGCCTTGATCTCGGACTCGAGCGCGTTGATGTCGGGCACGAGCGACTCGAGGGCCTTGACCTTGCGACCCTCGCCGGCCTTCAGCACCCGGGAGAACAAAGACATGGCGGCCAGTGTACCGGGGGCCTCTTCAGGCTCTCCCGGCGCTAGGACGCTGCTGGCCCGTTGGCCGAGAAGGTAAACATGCGACGGCCGGGTCGAAATGGCTGCGGTTCCCCGGTAAAGCGGTCGGTGCCGACACTCATGTGGCCGTCGAGGTCGCCATCGAAGGCCACCTCGTCGAAGCCCGCCTCGACGAACCACGCCCGAATCGCGGACGTGAGGTCGGGAGGCCGGCGGTGGCGCGTCCAGATCACGGTCGCGTCAGAGGCGCTGAGACGCGGCAGCTCGAACACCGTGTCGCGGATGTCGTCATCGCTGACATTTCCAAAGACGCCGCACACCATCACGACGTCGGCGGGCACGGCGTCGGCGTAGGCCGCCGTGTTCGACGCATCCCCTTGGAGGACCTCGATGCCGGGTAGGCCGGCGCTCGCTGCCCCCGCTTGGGCGGCTGCGGCAAGCCCAGGATCGAGCTCGACGAGACGTGCGGCAACGTCGGCGCCGCGGCGATGGTCGGCCAGGACTTCGATGACGTCCCGACCCTGACCGGCGCACATGCTGACAAGACGGAGCGGACCCTCGCGCGCGTTCTCCAAGGCCTCGCCGAGCCGGCGCTGCACCGTCCGCAGCCGGCGGCTAAGCGCGGAGTCGGCGTCTTCGTACGCGGCATGCCAGCGAACCCAATGCCCATCGCCCGCCACGCCGGAACGGTACCGCCACCAATGTTTGAACTGAGACACAATCGCCTGGTGCAGGCGACCGAGCGGTTGACGAGTCGCGCCCTCCGGCCGACGACCGTGGTCATCTTCATGGCCGTCATCTGGTCGACGATCTTCATCCGACTGTGCTGGCTACGTCAGGACCGGTTCGGGACGTTCGGGTTCGACCTCGGGATCTACGACCAGGGCATCTGGCTGATGTCGCGGTTCAAGGACCCGTTCGTGACGATCCGAGGCCTCGAGCTGTTCGGCCACCACATGAACCCGATCCTGCTCGTCTTCGTGCCCTTCTACTGGCTGGGCGCCGGACCCCACTTCCTGGCCGCGGCCCAGGTGCTGATCCAGGCCGCGGGGGTGTTCGCCGTGTACTTCCTCGCTCGGGATCTGCTCGAGGACGAGTGGCTGGCGGCGGCGCTTTCATCGATCCTGCTGCTGCACCCGACGTACCAGTTCCTCACGTGGGAGTACTTCCACCCCGACTCGCTGGCGGTCACGCCCCTCCTCTTCGCCTACTGGGCGGCGCGCCGACGGCGGTGGCGATGGTTCGCGGTGGCGGCGGTCGTTGCCCTCGCCTGCAAGGAGGACGTCGCCCTCTCAATGTTCATGCTGGGCGT
>Ga0070708_100004987_pt1 | contig 10492 bp, 11 predicted proteins | sample KBSK5503metaG_FD_65469 | JGI IMG/M metagenome (GOLD analysis project Ga0070708, IMG submission 65469) | Corn, switchgrass and miscanthus rhizosphere microbial communities from Kellogg Biological Station, Michigan, USA - KBS K5-50-3 metaG | ecosystem: Host-associated > Plants > Roots >... | reverse complement strand
GCCTCGAGCAGCACGGTCATCACGCTCACGAATCCGATCAGCAGATACGGCGCCACCTTCCCGACGATGATCTGCCACGGACGGAGCGGCGAGACGAGAAGCGTCTCCATGGTCCCAGTTTCTTTTTCGCGCGTGAGTGACAGCGCGGTCATCAGCGCGGCGATGATGTTGAGCACCATGGCCATCAGCCCGGGCACAAACAAGTTGGTGCTCGAACGTGTCGGGTTGAAGCGCGCCCGCGTTTGCGGCACGATCCGTATGCGGCCACCGCGCTGGCGGAGCTCCTGCTCGTAGTTCTGAATGACCGCCGTCACGTACGTCTGCCTCGCCGAGCCGCTGTTCGGTTCGGTCGCGTCGGTGGTGACAAGTACTTGCGCGACTTCGCCGGCGGCGATGCGTTCGCCGAAGCGCGGCTGGAATTCGACCGCCACTTGTGCCGTGTCCGTCTGAAAGAGCGGAATCAGGGACGCTCGGCTCGGCACCATCGCGACGATGCGGAAGGTGCCGCCGGCGGTGAATCGGTTGCGCAGCTCGAGCGTCGTCGCGTCCGGAGTCGGATCGACGATGACGAGGCGGACGTCCTTGACGTCAGTGCGAATCGAGTAGCCGAACAGAATTACCTGGATGATCGGCATGAAGATCAGCACCGCGAGCGTGCGGCGGTCGCGCAGGATGTGGTATCCCTCTTTGCGCAACAACCCCCACAATGCGCTCATGCGCCCGCCTGTTGCGCGGCACGTCCGCCCGCCGGACGCGCGAGTCGCACGAACAGCTCGTCGATCGAATCGACTCCGGCTTGCTGCTTGAGCTCAGCCGGCGTGCCCATCGCGTCGATGCGTCCGGCGACCATGATCGAGATGCGATCGCAGTATTCCGCCTCGTCCATGTAGTGCGTCGTCACGAGCACGGTCGTGCCGGTGTGGGCTGTCTCGTAGATGAGCTCCCAGAATTGCCGGCGCGTGATTGGATCGACGCCGCTTGTCGGCTCGTCGAGAAACACGATCTTCGGTTCGTGGAGCAGGGCGACCGACAACGCGAGCTTCTGTTTCCAGCCGAGTGGGATCGCGTGGACCGGTTCGCGCTCGACATGCTCGAGGCCGAGTCGGGCGAGCATGCGTTGTGTCCGGTCACGAATCTCGGTGCCCGACAAATCGTAGATCCCGCCGTAGAGCTGAATGTTCTCGCGGACCGTGAGATCATCGTAGAGCGAGAAGCGCTGGCTCATGTAGCCGATGTCGCGTTTGATCGCTTCACCTTCGCGACGCACATCGTGACCGGCGACGGTCGCGTCGCCGCCACTCGGCGCCAGCAAACCGGTGAGCATGCGGATCGCAGTCGTCTTACCGGCGCCGTTGGCGCCGAGGAAGCCAAACACTTCACCGGCGCGTACCTCGAAGGTGATGTGATCGACGGCCGTGAAGGCGCCGAACGTCCGCGTGAGATCTCGGGCCTGAATCGCGAGGTCAGCCACGCGCGCCTCGCTGTCGGTCTTCACCTTCGGGTGCACCCATGCGGGCGATGAAAGTATCTTCGATCGTCGGATCGGTGCGGGTCACGTTGGCGTCGGCAATGCCATGCTCGCCGAGGAATGCGGAAGCCTCGCGAGCGATCTGCTCGGGCGCGACGTCGTCGCGCGCGTCGGCGAAATGCAGCGCCTCGCCAAATGGGTAGACCGACTTGGTGTTCGCGTACTCGCGAAGCGCGTGCAGGGAGTCGTAACGGTTCGACGAACGAACGGCGAACAGCGGCCGATCGAACGACGCCGTGATCGCGCGCGGCGTATCGACAGCGAGAATGTGTCCGCGCTGAACGAGCGCGACGCGATCGCAGCGATTGGCTTCGTCCATATACGGCGTCGAAACGACGATCGTGAGTCCCGACGTCTTGAACGTGCCGAGCAGATCCCAGAACTCGCGACGGGAGACGGCGTCGACGCCGGTCGTCGGCTCGTCGAGGAGCAAGAGCCGAGGGCGATGCACGAGCGCGCAGCACAGGGCGAGCTTCTGCTTCATCCCGCCGGACAGCGCCGCGGCGCGCCGCGTCTTGAACGGCTCGAGCTGACTGTAGATCGGCGCGATCTGTTTGTATTCTCGCTCGATCGTCGTCCCGAACACGGACGCGAAGAAGCGAAGGTTCTCCTCCACGCTCAAGTCGGGGTAGAGCGAGAAGCGGCCGGGCATGTAGCCGATTTGGCTTCGAAGGGTCCAGAGATCTTTCACGACGTCGCTTCCGAGCACGCGCGCCTGACCAGCGTCGGGAATCAGGAGCGTCGCGAGAATGCGAAAGAGCGTCGTTTTGCCGGCGCCGTCGGGGCCGATGAAGCCGAACAGCTCGCCCGGCGCGATCGAGAACGAGACGTTGTCGAGCGCAACGGTCGTGTCGAATCGCTTGGTCAGCCCTTGGGCGACAACGGCCGTGGACTCGCTCATTGCGACGCGGTGGCGACGCCGAATTGGAGATCGGCCGGCATGCCGATCTTGAGCAATCCGTCGGGGTTGGGCACGCGAACCTTGATCGCGTAGACGAGATTGGTCCGTTCGTCGCGCGTCTCGATGGGCGTCGGGGTGAATTCCGCTTGTGACGACACCCACGAGACCGTCCCGGGTAACGATCGACGTTGCTTGTGACCGACGTCGACCGACACCGACACCGAGCGACCGATCTTCACCCGCGAGAGTTGCGGCTCGCTGACGTAGGCGCGCAGCTCGACCGTATCGAGATTCGCGATCTTGTACAACGGTTGGCCGACTTGCACGAACTCGCCCGCCTTCGTGTATGTCGTCAGCACCGTGCCCGCGAGGGGATTGGTCATCTGACTCTTGCGGACCTGATCGCGGATCTGCGCAACGCGCGCATCGTTCGTCGCGACGTCGTGGCTCGCCGTCTGTCGCTGCGCGTTCGTCGCGGCGATCTGCGCCACGAGCGTGCGATAGTCGCGTTCCGCCTGATCGAGCTGCTGCGCCGTCGTCGCCTGTTGCTCGAGCAAACGACGCTGGCGCTCGTATGCTCGCAAGGCGATCGCGCGTTGCGCCTCGAGCACGTCCGTCTGCTTCGTGATCTCGTTCACGCGCGACCCGGACGCGGTGCGTTGCGACGCCGCCTGTTGCATCTGGATGATGAGCGCCGATGTGTCGACGACCGCGACCAACGCGCCGGCCGCCAGCCGATTGCCTTCCGCGGGCGTGAAGGTTTGAAGCTGTCCACTCATCTCCGAACCCACGACGACTTCAGTCGCCTCGATATTGCCGTAGGCGTCGGGCGGCTGCGTGGCCCGACAGCCAGTCACATACACCGCAATGCCAATGGCGCAAAGGGCACGAAGACTCCATGGAAGGATTCGCATCAGCGGACCTCCACTCCGAGCATGGTGAGAAACGTTGCCCGCGCCTGTGACAGCTCGACGCGATGCTGGATGCGCGCGAGCCGCGCGGCGAGCAAGTCAGTGTTGCGGTCGACGTAGTCGGCCGCGGTGATGGCGCCTTCCCGCAACCTGGCGCCCGACTCGCGGTCGATCGCCTCGCGAAGTCCGATGATCCGCTCATCGAGCGCGAGCGTACTGTCGAGTCGATTGATCGTCGCGATTGATTGTTGGAGATTGCGTCGGAGCGTCGCGGTGAACGCCGCCTCGTTCGTCGCGACGACCTCGCGCTGCACCTCGAGGACTTGACGGTCGCGATCGGTCGAGCCCCACGTCCAGGGCGCCCATTGCACCTGCACACCGGCGAGCCAGTACGACTGGAACTCGGAGCTCAGCGCGCTGAGTCCCGGTTTGCCGTACCCGACACGGCCAAACGCCGAAACGCGCGGCTTTTCCTGCGCGGCGGTCACCGCCTCTTGCAGCGCCAGTCGATCGCGGCTGGCGCGGAACTCTTCGTACTCGGGTCGCGCATGCAACTGATCGAGCGAGCTGATTGCCGATGCCACGGAGCCGGCCAGATCAGGAAGTGCAAGCGGCGCGCTGTCCGGAATTTGGCGACCGACAAGCTCCGAAAGGCGTGCCAACGCGGCGCCGCGATCACCTCGCAGCTGCAACAGGTCTTGGCGACGCTGCAGGAGCGTCGCGGCGATCGAGCCCGTGTCGCTCGGCAGCGCCGTGCCTTCGCGGAGGCGCACCTGGGTCTCGCGTAAGCGGGATTCGAGATCGCTGATGGTGGCCTCGACCGTCGCCGCGCGTTCGGCGAGCGATGCCGAAGAGAAGAACGCATCGGTCACTTCCTGCCGAAGAGCAAACAGTGAGACGCGCACTTGTGCTTGGTTTTCGGCGAGCTGGGCGCGTTCGACGTTGCGGCGCGGCGCGACGGTCGGGTCGAAGATCGACTCCTGCGCGTTGACGCGGGCGTCGTAGGTATCGTGCGGCGGCGTCGGGATCGACACGCCGAGAATCGGCACCGCGAGCGTGGTCACGGCCGACTGATACTGCGCTTGCCCGTTCGCGCTGAGCGAGGGAAGTCGTTCGGCGGCCACGTTTCGCAAGCGGAGATTGGTCGCGTCGGCTTGGAGCTTGAGCTGGCGTTGCCGCGGATCGAGGCGCACCGCGTCTGCTTGGAGCGCCGCGAGACGAAGCGAGTCGCCGGAGGATCCTTGCACCTGCTGCGCCGCTACACGATCGGCGGCGAGGAGCGCCGCGAGCACCCACCCTGCGTCGAGGAGTTTCATGGACGGAGCGCGTTGAGGAAAAACTCAGGGAGCACCGTTTTCCGCTCTTCGATGAACCGCGTGAACCCGCGGTCGTCGAAGTTGAGGATCGCGCACAACATTGGGCGAGCCGCGAACGGGAAAATGCAGAGCGACGCGAGATTGGCGATGAATTGCGGCGTCGAGATGGTGCGCATCTCGCCGGCGCGGACGCGCCGCCGAATCTGCTTGCCCAGGGTGTCGAGGACGTCGTCGTTCAGCGACTGCGCGCGGATTTGCCGCACCGCTTCGACGAACTGGGCGGCGCGGTCCGGGTGTTGATTCAGCTCGCTGATGACGTAGGCGGGCGCGTAGGGCGTCTTCGTCAGCTGCTCGAGGTAGAGCTGAATGACACGCCGGACTTTGTCGTCCAAATCGGCGTCGGAACCGAGAATCTCGCTCACGCGCAGGAAGAGGCCGCGCGCGACACGCTGGAACACGGCGGCGGCGAGGCGGCTCTTGCTGCGAAAGTAGTAGTGCAGGAGCGCCTTATTGACGCCGGCTTCGTCGGCGATTTCCTGCATGCGGGCGCCGGCGGTTCCGCGCCGCACGAACACGACGTGCGCGGCGTCGAGGATGCGGCCCTCGGCATCGGTATCGGGTTCGGGTTTTTTTCGTGCCGCCGGCTTAACCATTCGATTTGACCATCTGGTTAATTCAAAACCAAACAGGGTCTGTCCGGACGCGCAAGAGGATTCCGCCTGCTCGCAGCAACTCGCGACCTCACGGGGGTGCATCACTCGAAGTCATTTGTGAGTTCTTGCGCGAAACGCGCGAATGCCCGCGAGAACGCGCGAATGAGACCAGCAGATCCTTCGCTTCGTTCCAGGATGACGGCGCTATTCCGGCTGCGGCGACGGCAAATGCTCGGCGCGGCGTAGCGACTCGAGAATCTCCGTCGCGCCGCGGTGCCGACATTCGTTGGCGAGACGGATGCCGCTCAGCTCGGGCTGCGCGACGTCGAGCGCGATCTCGCCGCGCACGATCCGCTTGCCCGTCACGTCGCCGATGAATCCGTGCAGCACACGCCCACCGCCGCTCGCCATTGCCAGCGCCCCGATCGGCACCTGGCAGCCGCCCTCGAGCGCGGCGAGAAACGCGCGCTCAGCGGTCGTATCGATCATCGTGGCGCGATCGGCGAGCGGGGCGATCAACGCGCGGGTCTCGTCATCGTCGCGACGAATCTCGATCGCGATCGCGCCCTGGCCCGCCGCCGGCAACCACTGCGGCGCGTCGAGGTAGGCCGTGATCCGCTGCGAGACGTCGAGCCGGTGAAGGCCCGCAGCGGCGAGGATCGCGGCGAGCACGTGGCCTTCGTCGACCTTCTTGATTCGCGTCGGAACGTTGCCGCGCAGCTCGACGACCTCCAGGTCGCGCCGAGCGGCCAGTAGTTGCGCGCGCCGGCGAAGGCTCGAGGTACCCACCCGCGAGCCCGGCGGAAGCTCGTCGATCGAGCTGGCGCCGACGACATCGTTCACGATCAAGACGTCGCGCGGATCTTCGCGGGGGAGCAACGCGACGATCTCGAGCCCGGGCGGGATATCGGTCGGCAGATCCTTGAGGGAGTGGACGCAGCATTGGACCTTCCCCTTGAGGAGGTCGGCCTCGAGCTCCTTGGTGAACAATCCCTTGGCGCCGATCGCACTGAGCGGCTCGTTGAATCGCTTGTCGCCGACAGTCTTGTAGGTCTTGAGCGTCGCCACGACCCCGCGGGTCGCGAGCGCGTGCTGCACTTGACGAGCCTGGCGCAACGCGAGCTCCGACGCGCGCGTGGCGATGATGAGAGAACTCTTAGCGGTCGCCGGCACTCAGGTCGGGGCGGGTGCGTGGGCGAAGTGGGCCGCGATCGTGTCGACCAATCCGGCGATCGTCGACTCGCTCGCCTCGACGAGGATCTCGAACCCCGCGGCGCGCGCCGCCTCCGTGGTGATCGGTCCGATCGATGCAGCCGGCACGCGCTGCGCCGCATCGGCTCCAACGGCACCGACGAACGCATGCACCGACGACGCGGACGTGAACGTCACGAGATCGGCGCCATCGTCGAGCAGACGCCGGCGAAGCGCCGCCGCCCCCGCCCCATCGGGCACGGACCGATACGCGACGACGCGATCGACGACCGCGCCGAGCTCCACGAGGCCGTCTTGCAACGCCTCTCGCGCTCCCTCGGCCGCGACGTAGAGAACGCGAGCCCCACGCACATCGCGACGCAGCCTCAGCTCGTCGAGCAACGCCTCGGCGACGAACCGGTCGGGAGCAACGTCGACGGCAAGACCACAGTCGAGCAACGCCGACGCGGTAGCCGGACCAACGGCGGCGATCTTCACGCCGGCGAGCGAGCGCGCGTCGCGGCCATCGGCGCGGAGCGCATCCCAAAAAATCTGTACGGCGTTTTGGCTCGTGAATACCGCCCAGCCGTAATCAGTCATCCGCGACAACGCGTCGCGCAGCGGGCCGGCATCGGAACGTTCGATTCGCGTCGCCGGCATCTCGACGACGTCCGCGCCGGCCGCGATTAGTCGCTCGCTGAGCGACGCGGCTTGCGATCGCGCGCGCGTGACGACGATCTGTTTGCCGAAGAGCGGCCGGCGATCGAACCACGCGATTTCGTCGCGCAATGATACCACGGGACCAATGATCGTGATGACGGGCGCGCTGAGCCCTTCTCGTCGCACCGCGTCGGTGAGCGTCGAGAGGGTCGCCGTGATCGTTCGCTGCCTCGGATAGGTTCCCCATTCGACCGCCGCGGCCGGCGTGTCGGCCGACATGCCACCGGCAATTAGCGCGGCCGCGGTGCGCGGCAGCGTCTTCACGCCCATGTAGAGCACGATCGTCCCACCAGCGCGTGCGAGGGCCGACCAATCGACCGTGGTCGCGTCCTTCGTCGGATCCTCGTGTCCCGTGACGAAGGTGACCGACGTCGCGAGCCCGCGGTGCGTGACGGGAATTCCCGCATAGGTCGGCGCGGCGATGCCCGCCGTGACACCCGGAACCACCTCGAATCGAACGCCGGTGGATGCGAGCGCTTGCGCTTCCTCGCTGCCACGACCGAACACGAACGGATCGCCGCCCTTGAGACGCACGACGCGCTTGCCTTCAGAGGCGAGTCGAATGAGCAGAGTATTAATCTCGTCTTGCCGCGCGGAATCGGAGGCACCGCCTCGTTTGCCGACGTCGTGCAGCTCGACCGGGACATCGCGCGCCTGCACCGATGCGAGCGCGAGCAGCGCGGGGTTCGCGAGCGCGTCGTACACGATCGCATCGCACGTCACGAGCAGCTCGCCGCCTCGCAGCGTCAAGAGGCCCGGATCGCCCGGACCGGCACCGACGAGGTAGACGACACCGGTGGTCGTCATCTCAGCGCGCACACGTCAGCGTGAGCGTCGTACAGGAGGCACCGTCGCCGACCGCCGACTACTGGCCGCCGTCAGAATGGCATCGAGCCGTCGGCGCACGCGGCGCGCGCGAATCCACAACAGCAGTCCATATCCGCCGTAGAGAATGGCCGCGACCGTGTAGCCTGCGATCAACTCCGCCGTCGTATTGATCATCGTGGGCCTCCGTCGCCCTCGAAGGCCGCGACCAACTCGCGTTGAACCGCAATGCGATACCGCGCGCGGATCAACGCGAAGCAAAACAACGTGAACGCGACGAACGACAGGAGAAAGGTGGTCAACATTTCCGGCGGAAGCGACGGCTTATCCGGCTTGAGGACGACGGGCATCGGATGGAGACGGGCGCTGAACAGATAGACGCTCAGATGGATGAACGGGATGAGTAGCGCGCCCAACACCGCGAGCACCGCCCCATAGCGACCGCGCATCGCGGCGTCCTCGATGCCGTCGCGCAGAACCAAGTACGCCGCGACGATGAACCAGAGGAACAACGTGAACGTCAACCGCATGTCCCACCACACCCACCACGCGCCCCAGATGCGGTGCGCCCAGATCGGTCCCGTGGTCAGCACGACCGTAAGAAAAAGCAGTGCGACCTCGGCGCTCGCCTCGGCCGCGCGGTCGGCGCGATCGTCGTGCAGCCACAGATACACGATCGACATCACCGCCGTGATGCTCACGCCGATGTACGCGCCAAGCGCCGCGGGAACGTGGATGTAATAGATCTTCTGCGCCGCGCCCTGCAGCGCTTCGACGGGCGTGAAGTAGATCGCGCGAACGCCGACCGCGAGCACCGACAGCGCCGCGAAGGCGAAGAACCAATCGAAGACCGGCTTCGGCGTGGCGAGCCCGGACGACAGCACGGATCGCGCCGAAGCCGGAGTTGAGGTCGAGGGGAACGTCATTCTTCGAGCGTGAAGGGAAACGCCAGCGTGCACGCGACGACGAAGACGATGTCGAACGCGAGCAAGATCTTCAACCACGGCCAGCTCTCGGCGAGCGGACGGTCGGCGAGAACACGCGTCGTCGCCTGCGCGGCGTTCATCAGGATCGGAACAAAGAACGGAAGGCTCAGCATAGGCAACAACAGCTCGGCCAGCCGCGTGTTGACCGCCATCGCGCTGAACAATGTTCCGATCGCGACGATGCCAATCATCGCCAACAACACGATCCCCGTGACGACCAGTAGCGGCCGCCCGACCGGCAAGTTGTAGAATAACGCCAAGGCCGGAATCGTGATGAGCTGAATGGCGCAGAGAAAGAGCAGATTCCCGATCGCCTTACCCAGGTAAATCGCCTCGCGACTGATTGGCGAGACGAGCAGCGCATCGATGCCGCGGTCGTGCTCCTCGATGCCGAACGAGCGTTGGAGCCCGAGCAAAGCTGAAAACGCGAGCACGACCCACAACACGCCGGGCGCGCGCTGCGCCGGGGCGATGATGGATTCGTCCCAAGCGAAATAGAAGATGCAGAGAGCGAGCACGGCGAAGACCAGCGCCGAGAAGAACGCGGTGCGTGTGCGGAATTCGATCGCGAGATCCTTTCGCGCCACGAGCCAGGCGGCTCCGACCGTGCTCGGAGCACGCGCCTCGCTCATGCGCTCACCCCAATGTCGAGGGACATTTCCTGGTCGATGCCGCGGAGCACGAGCTCGCGATACTCGCCGGCGTAGATCGGCGGATCGAGCGTCGCGCAATCATCGTGGCGCGCGATCCGGCCATCGAGCATGACCGCCGCATGCGAGGCGACCGCCAATCCCTCCTCGACGTTGTGCGTCACGAGAATCAATGACGCGCCAGATGATCGCAACAGCCGCAGCATCTCGGTGAGCGCCGCGCCGCCCGCGGCGTCGAGCCCTGTGTACGGCTCGTCGAGCAAGACGACGCTCGGCTCGTGGACAATCGCGCGTGCGATCGACACGCGTTGCTGCAAACCCCGGCTCAGCGCGCGCACCGGCGCGTCGGCGCGGTCGAGAATACGCATCCGCTCGAGGGCGCGCACGGCCGCGCCGCGCGGATCGGGGACGCCGTACAGGCTCGCCGCGAATTCCACGTTCTCACGCGCCGAGAGTGCGCGGTAGAGCATGCTCTGATGCGAGATCAATCCGACATGCGCCCTCGCCGCCGCGTCGTCACGCAGACTGTGCCCACACACTCGAACCGAGCCTGAAGTCGGCTTGAGCAAGCCTGCGATGAGGCGTAGGAGGGTCGTCTTGCCCGCCCCGTTCGGACCGAACAATGCCAGGCAGTCGCCCGCGTGGAGCGACAGATCCACATCGTCGACGGCGCGGCGGCGACCAAAGGTCCGGCTGACGAGCGACAGCTCGACGGTGAGCGAGCTCGGGAGCGGGGTGTCGGCCATGGATCCAAGATATACCCGAACCCGTGACCGGTACGCTATTCCGTCGGAACAGCCTCGCCGAGGAC
>Ga0070708_100004985_pt1 | contig 10494 bp, 11 predicted proteins | sample KBSK5503metaG_FD_65469 | JGI IMG/M metagenome (GOLD analysis project Ga0070708, IMG submission 65469) | Corn, switchgrass and miscanthus rhizosphere microbial communities from Kellogg Biological Station, Michigan, USA - KBS K5-50-3 metaG | ecosystem: Host-associated > Plants > Roots >... | reverse complement strand
CTGCCCTTCGTCGACCACTTCGCGCCGGCGCATAATCTGGAATCGCTGGCGCGCGTCCTTCCCCATCTGAGGGCATGAAATGGCCTTCGAGATCACCAAGACGTTCGTCGTCAAGGCCCCGCCGGATGCGGTCTGGGCGTTCCTCTCGGATCCGGAGAAGGTCGCGCGCTGCCTCCCGGGCGCGGCGATCACCGAGAAGGTCGACGAGAAGACGTGGCTCGGCACGATGACGGTCAAGGTCGGGCCAGTGCAGTCGAGCTACCGGGGCAGGGCGGTCTTCGAGCGGCTCGACCCTGCCACGCGCACCGCGGAGATCGTCGCCACCGGGCAGGACGTGCGCGGCAAGGGCGGCGCCGACATGCGCCTCAAGTCGAGCGTCAAGGAGCTGGATCGGGGTGAGGCGGAGGTGATCGCCGTCGCCCAGGTGAACGTCACCGGGATCCTCGCGCAGATGGGCCGGGGAATGATCCAGGACGTGAGCGACCAGATGTTCCAGATCCTGTCGCAGCGGATGCGCGCCGAGTTGGAAACCATGCCGGCGACGCCTCCGACCTCCTCGCCCCTGGCCGCCAAACCTCCCCTGAGCCCGGCAGGAAGCCCGATTTCCACGGCCGGCGCTGGGGAGGTGCTCGACGTCGGATCGATCGGGGCCAAGGCGGTGAGCCGCGCCACGGGGCGCGCCGTCCGCCGACCAGCTTTCTGGATCGCCGCCGTCGCCGTCGCGGCCGTGCTCTATCTGCTGTTCCGCTGAAGCAAGGAGGGAAAATGATCCCAGCCGCTTTCGATTACCACGCGCCCACCACGTTGAAGGAGGCCGTGGCGCTCCTGTCGCAGCACAAGGACAGCGCCAAGGTGCTCTCCGGAGGCCAGAGCCTGCTGCCACTCTTGAAGCTCCGGCTCGGGCAGGCCGGACATCTCGTCGACATCGGCCGCATCCCCGGGCTGGAGTACATCAAGGAGGAGGGCGGGATGCTCAAGATCGGCGGGCGCACGCGCGAGTCGACGCTGGAGCGCTCCGAGCTGGTGCGCGCCCGGTACCCGATCCTGAGCGACACGGCGCAGGTGATCGCCGACCCGCTGGTGCGCAACATGGCCACCGTGGGCGGCAATCTGGCGCACGGCGATCCGGGCAACGACCACCCCGCGACGATGATCGCGCTCGGCGCGCAGGTCGTCGCCGTGGGACCGAAAGGCGAACGGGTCATCCAGATCGACGATTTCTTCCTCGGGCTCTTCCAGACGGCGCTGCAGGCCGACGAGATCCTGACCGAGATCCGCGTCCCCACTCCGCCCGCGCGAAGCGGCGGTGCGTACTTCAAGCTGGAGCGCAAAGTCGGCGACTACGCGACGGCGGCCGCGGCCGCCCAGATCACGCTCGGCCCGTCGGGCGCGGTGGAGCGCGTCGGGCTCGCGCTCACCAACGTGGGTCCCAAGCCGGTGCGCTCGGCCACGGCGGAGAAGCACCTCGCAGGCAAGAAGCCCGACGCGGCGTCGATCGGCGAGGCGGCGCGCCTGGTGGCGCAGGCCAGCTCCCCTAGCGCCGACCGGCGAGGCTCGGTCGACTACAAACGCGAAATGGCGCGCGTGATGGCCGTGCGCGCCCTGACCAGGGCCGTCGAGAGAGCGGGAGGTCGCTGACCATGGCAACTCACAAGATCAAGGTGACGGTGAACGGCGCGCCGCGCGAGGCGGAGGTCGAGTCGCGCCTCCTCCTGGTGCACCTGCTGCGCGAGGACTTCCGCCTGACGGGAACGCACATCGGCTGCGACACCACGCACTGCGGAGCCTGCACCGTGCTGCTCGACGGTCAGCCGGTGAAATCGTGCACCGTGCTCGCGGTCCAGGCGGATGGCCGCCAGGTCGCCACGGTGGAGGGCCTGGAGAAGGACGGCAAGCTCCACCCCGTCCAGGAGGGTTTCTGGCAGGAGCACGGCCTGCAGTGTGGCTACTGCACGCCGGGGATGATGATGACGAGCTGCGCGCTCTTGGCGCGCAACGCGAATCCCAGCGAGCCGGAGATCCGCGAGGCCATCTCCGGCAATCTCTGCCGCTGCACCGGCTACCTGAACATCGTCAAGGCAGTCCAGTACGCGGCCGCCAAGCAGAAGGAGGGCGTCCATGTCGCCTAGGACCAGCGCTGAAGTCTCGGGGATGGGCCACTCCATGAAGCGCAAGGAGGACCCGCGCTTCATCCGCGGCAAGGGAAATTACATCGACGACATCCAGCTCCCGGGAATGCTCTACCTGGACATCGTGCGCAGCCCATTCGCGCACGCGAAGATCAAGTCGATCAATACCGACAAAGCGTCAAAGATGCCCGGGGTGTTGGCGGTCATCACCGGCGAGACCCTGGCCAAGTTCAACCTGCACTGGATGCCGACCTTGATGTCGGACACGCAGATGGTGCTGCCGACCGAGAAAGTGATGTACCAGGCGCAGGAGGTGGCCGCGGTCGTCGCCACCAGCCGCTACGCCGCCGCCGACGCGATCGAGGCGGTGGAGGTCGACTACGATCCATTGCCGGTGGTCGTCGACCCCTTCAGGGCGCTCGAGCCGGGCGCGCCGGTGTTGCGCACGGACAAGAAGGACAAGAAAGACAACCGCATCTTCCACTGGGAGGCGGGCGACCGCGCCGCCACCGACAAGGCCTTCGCCGAGGCCGACGTGGTGGTGAAGCAGGACCTCTACATCCCCCGCATCCACGTCGCGTCGATCGAGACCTGCGGCTGCATCGCCGACTTCGATCGCGTCAACGGCAAGCTCACCGTCTACATGACCACCCAGGCGCCGCACGCCATCCGCACCGTCTTCGCGCTCGTCGCGGGGCACGTCGGCCTTTCCGAGGAGAGGATCCGCATCGTCTCGCCGGACATCGGCGGCGGCTTCGGCGGCAAGGTGCCGGTCTATCCCGGCTACGTGATTGCGGTGGCGGCCTCGGTGGTGATCGGCAAGCCGGTCAAATGGATCGAAGACCGCATGGAGAACCTCCAGGCCGATTCGTTCGCGCGCGACTACCACGTCCACGCGGAGCTGGCGGCGCGTAAGGACGGCACGATGACCGCATTGCGGATCAAGACCATCGCCGACCACGGTTATGCCGATGCCGCCGCCAATCCGTCGAAATTCCCGGCCGGGCTGTTCTCGATTTGCACCGGTTCCTACGATTTGAAGCGCGCCTTCGTCGAGGTGGACGGCGTCTACACCAACAAGCCGCCGGGAGGAATCGCTTATCGCTGCTCGTTCCGCGTCACCGAGGCGGTGCACACCATCGAGCGCATCACCGACGTTCTGGCGCAGGAGTTGAAGATGGACCCGGCGCAGCTGCGTCTGAAGAATTTCATTCCAAAAGAAAAGTTTCCCTACAAGTCGGCGCTGGGCTGGGAATACGACAGCGGCGACTACCCGGCGGCATTGAAGAAAGCGATGCAGATCGCCGGCTATGAACGGCTGCGCAAAGAGCAGGCGGAGAAGCGCGCGCGCGGCGAGCTGATGGGCATCGGGATCTCCAGCTTTACCGAGATCGTCGGCGCCGGTCCGTCGAAGCACTTCGACATCCTCGGGATCAAGATGTTCGACTCGTGCGAAATCCGCGTGCACCCCACGGGCAAGGCGATCGCGCGCTTCGGAACCAAGTCGCAGGGCCAGGGCCACGAGACGACGTACGCGCAGATCGTCGCGGAGGAGCTGGGCATCCCCGCCGCGCACGTGCAAGTCGAGGAGGGCGACACCGATACCGCGCCCTACGGGCTCGGGACCTATGCCAGCCGCTCGACGCCGACGGCGGGTGCGGCGGGCGCGATGGCGGCGCGCAAGATCCGCGATAAGGCGCGCAAGATCGCCGCGCACCTGCTCGAGTGCGCAGAGGACGACCTCGTCTGGGAGCCGGGCAAGTTCTCGGTGAAGGGCGCCCCGCAGCGCGCAAAGACGATCCAGGAGATCGCCTTCGCCGCGTACACCAATCACCCGCAGGGCATGGAGGCCGGCCTGGAGGCGGTCGACTACTACGACCCGCCGAACTTGACGTTCCCCTTCGGCAGCTACATCTGCGTCGTCGACATCGACCGCGGCACGGGGATGGTCAAGATCCGCCGCTTCATCGCCGTCGACGACTGCGGGAACATCATCAATCCGATGATCGTGGATGGGCAGATCCACGGCGGGCTCGCGATGGGCATGGCGCCGGCGCTGCTCGAGGAGATCAGCTACGACGAAAACGGCAACATCCAGGGCGGCAGCTTCATGGATTACCTGCTCCCCACCGCGATGGAGACGCCGCGCTGGGAGACCGACAAGACGGTAACGCCCTCGCCGCACCATCCGTTCGGTGCCAAGGGCGTCGGCGAGTCGGCCACCGTGGGCGCGCCGCCGGCCATCGCCAACGCGGTGGTCGATGCGCTGGCCCATCTGGGAGTCAAGCACATCGACATCCCGATCACGCCCGAGAAGGTGTGGCGCATTCTGAAAGAGAAGGGGGTCGCCGAGTAGGGATGGATCACGTGCACGCCGCGGGCTTAGCGCCGCTTTTTGCCATGTGGGCGGCGATGATGGTGGGAATGATGATTCCACCCGAGGTGCCTCTGCTCGTGCGCCTCGCCCGCGGTCCGGAGGATCAGGCTCCGTGGCGAGGCACCGCTGCGTTCCTCGCCGGATTCCTCGCGCCGTGGATCGTCTTTAGCCTGGGGGCGGCTCTGTTGCAGTCGGGGCTTCAGGCCGCGGGTCTGATGGCGCACGGCATGACGACAAACAGCCCGATGCTCGGGGGGGCGCTGCTGGTCGTCGCCGGCGCTGTCCAGCTCTCGCCGCTCAAGCGCCGATGCTTGGAGCGGTGCCGCGCTCCGCTGGCCGCCGGCGGATCCCTCCTGGGCGGCATCGAGCACGGCGCGGTGACGGTGCTGTCGTGTGGCCTGGTCATGCTGATTGTCTTCGTGACCGGCGTGATGAGCTTTACCTGGATGGCGCTGATCACCCTGCTGCTCCTGGTGGAACGAACGGTGGCGCGAGGTTTCGCGGTGAGCAGCGTGGCGGGAGCGGCGCTGGTCGGTTGGGGGATCTGGCTGCTTGCCGGCGGGTGAGCGACGCCGCCGGCCGTCGATCCGCTGGCGAACCGGTACAAATGACACAACGCGGGCGATCCGCTCGATGAGCATCGCTCAATAAAGAGCGTTGTACGCGTGCGAAGAGAGCTTGCGATGGACGACCGGCAGAAGGAAAAGCGGCGTCCGGTTCTGCGCGGCGTCTGGTTCTGCGCAGCGTCCGGTTCTGCCCTACTACTGCGCCGTAGCGCGCGATACGTCCATCACCATGCGCGTGAGAAGGTACAGCCGCGGCACGATCGAGTCCACGTCGATCGATTCCGCGCTGTTGGAGTGCGCGCCGAATCCAATCACCCCGAATCGCTCGATCACCGGATGGTCGGTCTTCAGCGCCGCGAAGGCGGCATCGGTGCCGCCGCCCTCGGCGACCGTCGAGACGTTGAGCTTCTTGCCGAGCTCCTCATAGATTCTCTGCGCGTGCTTCGCCAGCGCCTCGGCGCGCGGGGTCAGCTGCAGCGGAGGCCTTCGCCGCTCGAATTTCATCTCCACCGTAGTGTCGGGAATGAGGTGCTTCGCCAGGCGCTCCCGCACTCGCGCCTCGAGACCCTCGAAGTCGGCGACCCGCAGCACGCGCACGTCGGCGACCGCGGTGGCCTTTTCGGGAATGACGTTGCGATTGGTGCCCGCGTTGGCGAGCGTCCAGTTCATCTTCAGACCGGTCGCGGGATCCGAAAGATCGCGCGTCTGCAAGATCTGATGGGCGAGCTCATACAGCGCGTTGCGGCCTTGCTCGGGAGCAGCTCCCGCGTGAGAGGCCTTCCCGCGAACCTCCAGGGTGATCGCGGCGATGCCCGCGGTCGTCAGCCCGAGCTGATCGTCCGGAGAGCTGCGCTCGCAAGAGAAAGTCGCGTCGTGCTCGCTGCCGAGCTTGCCGAAGAGGGTCCGTGAGGCGGGGGCGCTCACCTCTTCATCCCCGTCGATGAAAACGGTGATCAGGCCGTAGTCGCGAAAGCCGGTCGCCTTGAGCAAGGCCAGCGTGTGCAGGATCAGCGCGATGCCCTGTTTGTCGTCAGCGATGCCCAGGCCATACGCGCGGTTCCCCTCTTCCCGGAATGGCTGCTGGGCGAGCATGCCTTTGAGGTACACCGTGTCCATGTGGGCAATGAGCAGGATCTTCCTGGTGCCCTTCCCTTCGAAGCGCGCCTGCACCATGCGCCCCGGCTTCTCCGGCGTATCGAACATCTTGTAGATGTCCGCGCCTGGCTCGATGAGGTCGACTTTGCCGCCCAGCGCGCGCAGCCGTTCGGCGATCAGAGCGGAGATGCGGTCGAGGCCCTCGCGGTCCTTGCTTCCCGACTCGATCGAGACGAGCTCCTTGAGCGTGTCGAGGAACGGCCTCTTCTCCCTCTGTGCGAGGCCGTAGAGCGGCTCGACGGGAGCCGCCCCGGCCGAAAGCGCTCCGACCCCGAGCGCGAGGACGAGAGTCTTAAGCCGCATCCGCGCCACGTTCCGCCGCATGTACACCTCCAGGAAGACCGCTACGTACCAGGCCTCGGCGGAAATTCAATCGCCGCGCTTGTTAAGGAGCCGTTCTGCCAGCTCGATGGATCAGTGGGCCTTCGGCGTACCGCCTGTGATCAACTCATCCACTCTTGAAAGGAAAAGCTTCAAGGTTGGCGATGTGTTCGACTTGCTGTAGCCGACAGCCAAGTCGATGGTCGGCGCATCGCCTTCCAGCGGGCGGCTGACGACCGAGCCCGGCAGCAGATTCTTGGCGTAGGCGGGCATCAGCGACAGCCCACGCGTGGAAGCGACCAGGGAGATCGCCATCGCGAGATTATCCACCCCGCCAAGGACGGCGCCCGCCTCGTCGTCTCCGGCCGCCGCGAGACCGAAGGCAAGGCTCTCGAGGCCGAGCTTCGCCGGCTGGGCGCCGAAGCCAAGTTTATCCAGGCCGACGTCCGTCATGAAGATGAGGTGCGCGACTTGGTCGATCGGGCCATGGCCACCTTCGGCAGGCTCGACGCCGCCGTGAACAACGCCGGTACCGAAGGCCACAGGGGCTTGGTCGTCGAACAGACCGCCGAGAGCTATGCCGCCACATTCGATACCAATGTCCTCGGCGTGCTGCTCAGCCTGAAGCATGAGCTGCGCGTGATGACGCCCCAGAAGAGTGGCAGCATCATCAACATCTCCTCGACGTACGGTCATCGGGGTGCCGCCGGTGCCTCGGTCTATGTCGGAAGTAAGCACGCCGTTGAAGGCATCACCAAGTCCGCCGCGCTCGAGAGCGCTGCCTCGGGTGTCCGCGTCAACGCAATCGCCCCTGGACCGGTCGACACGGGCATGCTCGACCGGTTTACCGGCAACCCCCGAAACAAGGCGGCGCTCGTGTCGACCGTTCCGCTGGGGCGCATCGGCACGCCCGATGAAGTTGCCCATGCGATCGTCTTCCTCGCTTCCCCCTCGGCCTCATTCATGACCGGCGAAGTTGTCTCCGTCGATGGCGGCAAGGCCGTCGGCTAGCAGCCGCCAGGGCCCGCGCGCCTCGCAAGCGACGAGCCCCGGTCGATCGCAGCGGCCTTTCACCCAGCCACTCGAGCGTTGCCTCAGTCTTTGCTGGGGATCGCAAGATTCTCCAAGAAGGCGTCGCGAGAGTGGCAGGAGAGTGGAGGTTCTTGGAGACCTATATGGCAACCATTCGGAAGGATCTTGAGATCGAGGCCAGGCCGGAGACCGTGTGGGACGCGCTTCGGGACGTCGGCGCACTCCACAAGCGGCTCGCGCCGGGCTTCGTCACCGACGTTCGTATGGAGGCGGGAGCGCGAATCGTGACCTTCGGCAACGGAATGGTCGCGCGTGAGGTCATCGTGAGCGTGGAAGACGACACGCGTCGGCTTGCCTGGACGATCGTCGGCGGACAGATGACCCATCACCATGGAGTCGCCCAGGTATTCGCCGCCGGGGCACGCCGGAGCCGCTTCGTGTGGACCACGGACCTCTTGCCCGACAACCTCGCGCCAGCGATCGACGCGATGATGGCGCAGGCCATGCCGATCATCAAAGCCACCCTGGAGCGGGCGGAACGCGATGGCGATAGCCCGCCTTCATCGTCGCGTCTGAAGCTTGGTCCGCTACCCGCCGGGAGCTTGTAGCAAGGACACCGTCTTCCCCAGTGATGAAGAGCTCCCGGGACTGGGCGGCCCAGGAGTGGACCGACCCAGTGTTCCAGGCTTGTCTGTCGATGGTTGAGGTCGGCTTGCGGATTGTTGCAAGGCGGAGAGGGAGACGTAGCCCTGGAGGCTATAGTCGATGCTCTCGGCGAGTACGCGGGCCGCTTCCTGCGGTGCGTGGAAGCCCATCGAGTTTTCAGCGTTGATGAAATCCACTCGCCATTGGGCTTTGCGCTGGAATTCGAAGACCTTCGCCAGGGCGGCCTCGTCTGCGCCCGACTTGCGGGCCTTCTCTACAGCGGTGATAAGTTGTACCAGGGCATCTTCCGCGCGCAGCATCAGGGTATGGTGCCGATCCTGGATGGTCAACACGGTGGCTTTGAGCTGCTCCTCCGGAAACCGATGGCAGGTCTGGCAAGAGCGGGAGATGTTCAGCAGCGGGCTTCGGACGTGGTGGTCGGACACCTTGATTGCGCCCTCGCGCACGTAGGGCATGTGGCAATCCGCGCAGGATACGCCGGAACGCGCGTGGAGGCTCTGGCTCCACGTTTCGAATTCGGGATGTTGTGCCTTGAGTACCTCGGCGCCGGTCTTGGGGTGTTTCCAGTCGAAGAAGCGGTGGCCGTCGGGGAACTTGTACTCATCGTAGTAAGCCTCGATTTGCTCCACCTTGAGGCCTTTGTTCCACGGGAAGAAAAGCGTCGCCTTGGGACCGCAGTAGTACTCGACATGGCATTGGCCGCAGGCCATCGAGCGCATCTCCTGGCGAGAGGCATCGCGGTTCGGGTCATACGGCCTCGAGCGGTCTCCCTTTCTCCAACTCTCGATGGAAGGCAGGTGAGGCACCGCCCCGTCGCCACTGGCCAGAGCGGCGATCCCGCGAATGAAGGCGGGCTTGGTGACTCTGAGCGCCATGTTCTTTGGGTCATGGCAGTCTAGGCAGCCGACGGGGTGATCGACGAGCTTTGCGGCCTCTTCAAAGGGCATCTTGCTGACGCCCTCCAATCCCTCCAGGAGCTGGGCTTGGCCGTGAGCGCTGGTAAGAGATTCGTCCAAGGTGCCGGGAGCGCCCCTCTTTACCCCCACCTCGCGAAAGGCCACCGCGTTGGAAGCGTGGCAGTGGAGGCAGCTGCCGGTCTGCTTCGCCTTGGTGACCCGCCCGGTGATCCGCTGATCGGTCAGCATATAGGCGTGGCCCCGGCGCCGATTGTAATCGATTGAGAAGGCGTAGCCGCTGAAGATGGTGACCAGGTTGGGATCTTCCTCAAGCTTGCTGATGGGCTTTTGATCGGGTCCCGCTCCTCCGTACTTGGTAAAGGTGAGCTCGACGGTGCGTTGGAATCCGTCGAACTGGCGGGGAAAGTTCTTCGCCCACAGGGTTGGGTCCAAGCTCTTCTCGTCGAGATCGACCACCTTGAAGCTGATCTCCCGCGCCTCTGCCTTCCGAGTGGAGATGTTGTCATAGAGCGCCGTCACCAGGATGCTGGCGAGCGCGGCGCCCGATGCGATGATTCCCACCCAGAGGGCGGATCGAGACTTGAAAGCGCCAGCTCTGCCATTCATCGGTAAGCTCCTCCAGGCTCGAACGAGGAATCCGCGGGATTTTCAAACCGGGGTCCGTTCATCTGCGCGGCCCATGTCCCACGTCCACGTGACATCGCACGCAGCCGTAGAGGTCGACCTTCCCGGCCGGAGTCACGGCGACTCCCAGCGTTCCATGGGCGGTGATCGCATCCGTCATTTCGGCGTGACAACGAAGGCAGTTGTCCTCCAGCACCTTGGAGTTGGAAGGCACGATGCGGATGGGCTCGGCGAAGTTCTGCAGGGTGAAGGCCTTGGAGTGACGGTAGCCGTTACTGGCCTTGACGAAGAACTTGTGGACATCGTTGTCGTGCGGCAAATGGCAATCGTTGCAAGTGGCGTGAGCGTGGTGAGAACCTTGACGCCAACCGTCGTAGTGGTCGCGCATGATGTGGCAGTTCACGCAGACCGCTGGATCGTCCGACAAATACGAAGCGCCTTTTGCCGAGGCGAAGGTGAATCCGCCCATCCCCACCAAGGTTCCCACCGACACGCTGGCCAACACGATCAAGAGACGCATGGAACGGCCGTCCAAGGCCGCAACGAGGAAAGCGACATTGGCTATGTGATCAAGCAAGCGTCGAGCCAAGCCATGTCGCGCCGCAGTCCGGAGGCGCGTTTCCCTCGCGAGAACCGGCGGCAACCTCGCTTGAAGGTGGAAGAGGGCTGCTCAGATCAAGCACGTTTTTGTATCAGGAGCAGCCGCC